>Ga0224497_10002641_pt1 | contig 10538 bp, 11 predicted proteins | sample SF_Jul11_sed_USG_4_FD_167970 | JGI IMG/M metagenome (GOLD analysis project Ga0224497, IMG submission 167970) | Sediment microbial communities from San Francisco Bay, California, United States - SF_Jul11_sed_USGS_13 | ecosystem: Environmental > Aquatic > Marine > Sediment | place: USA...
AAGCAAGGAATTGGGGAGCAAATTGCTGGACTGCCCCAACGGTTGTCGGGGAAATGGCAATCCGAGCAGGGAATAGTGGTTGAAGTGGGCGAACGCGAGGTCGCCATTGACTTGCGTATCATTGCCGATTATGGCGTGCGAGTTCCCGACTTGGCTGTGGCATTACGTCAAAACATCATTGATCGAATTGAATCCCTGCTTGGGCTAATTGTCAAAGAAGTAAACATACAAGTTAGCGGACTTTTTTTCCCCGAGCAGAATCCAAAGGAAGCCAGCGTTCGACGGGTGGAGTAACCAGACGGAATTCCTGGCATGACTAAATCGCCTCATCCTATTGATGAACGCATGATAGCGGAGGCGGTGCTGGGGTATGTATCTCGCGTACCAGGGGTAGAGGTGCCAAACCGAGAAGAAGCCGATTTGTCCACAGTCGGTCCAGGATGGCGAGTATGGGGCATCGAAGTTCATCGAGTGGCAGGGGCTTTGAATATTACAATCGAGTTGATTGTCACTCTTAACAAAAAAAATTCAATTCCATCTCTTTCAATTCGTGTGCGGCGAAAGGTACGAACCGGCATTCAATCGCTCACATCTGAACACATACGGTGGATTAACCTCCGAATATCTGATGTGCGCTTCAAAGACTAATCGATGAATATATTTAACCGAATCATGATGATCGTTGTCAGCATCTTCCTCGTAATGGGGAGTGGCAGCCTTTTTCTGTTCACCATCGGAGTGATGGACCCTCAGGAATGGTTATCATCTCCATGGAATGAAGTGTTGATTCCCTTTACCCAACTAGATCCATCACGTGGCTGGAGCGTCATCGGTCTCTGCCTTAGTGGTTTGAGTGTCGGCCTGCTTCTTTTTTTTCTGGAGGTGCGTCCACATTCCCCCAAAGTCCCTGCATTGGTTGTTGAAAAAGATGATCTAGGACAGATCTCGGCCTCGATGTCCAGCATTCAGGACCTTGTCAATCGAGAAGCTGAAAACATTGAAGGCGTCCGAGAAAGTCTGACTAAGGTCCAGAATTCGTCACATGGAATCCATCTCCAATGTCGCCTCTCCATTGCCCCTCATGCCAATGCCTCTCAACTGGGTCAACAGGTGAAAGAGCGAATCAAAACTTCTGTGGAACATTATTTGGGAACGTCCGTGTTAGGAATTAATCTACAGACCCAAATAGCCCCGCTCACCAAGCATGCGAAAGGCATCCAATCCCGTGTACATTAAAAATTGGAGGAGGGAGACATCCAAGTGAATGCGCTCTTGTCAGCACTCGCAGATCTTTCACAACGGCTAGGCCATGTAGCCTCGATCGTCCTTGCGTCTTCATTCATCATTGTGGGTGGGTTGGTTATCATCTACCCTGCTCTTCTTGGGTGGATAGTAGGCTTGATAAGCATTCTGCTGGGAATCGCCGTACTCGCAGGAATTTTCACCCCTTCTGACCGGTATCGGTAATCGCTCATTCTTATCGATAGACATTCCCAAAACGTTATTACATTTCTTTTCATGAAAATTGGGGTTGGGTGCCATCCATGAAAGTCAATAAATAACCATGGACATTATGATAGTCACATTTAGCGGACTGCTCATCCTAGCCGTCCTCGCGGCCATCTTTAATTGGATCAAAGACAAATAAAGGAGTCCATTCTAAAAAAGTTCTTATATCATTGATACCAACGAAATGACTCTTGAGGGTGAAACAGCAATCCCAGGTGAATGGCCAGTCAATCGAGCAGGGTTATTCATCAGTGAAAAATTTCAAGAAGGTGTCTCTTTTATAGCTACAACCTTGTCATCATGGCATTTCAACCAACTGGCAGCCTTCACAGTTTTCACGGGCAAATAAAAGTGCCAAGAAAAAAACTCCCATGCAATCAAAGGCACCAGAAATGTGACAGTTGATGCGATGGTATCGCCTGGGAAACTTTTTATGCAGGCTACAACCATCTCCTCCTGAAAATTGATAACTTTTCGACATTCCAAACAACCCGGAGAGAGGATACAACATGAAAACATGGGTTTTGCCCACAACGGCATTTTTTCTGGGTCTAGGCTTAGGATTGAGTGGTCCCCTTGTAGCCACTCAATATTTCAAACCTTATATGCCGAACGTTTTCAAAAAGCCTCTCCACCCACTTGAAGGGATTGTGACACATAAACAGCGTGACCAGGACCGGTTACTGATGACCGTCACCACGCAAGATGGCACAATCCTAGCGACGTTTATGAAACAAGTGCCCGAAATTGACCTCCTTGTCGAGGAACAAGATTCGATTACATTGGACGTGAAGCAATATGAACCCTTTGTGAATGATCCACCAGTTCTCAAAGTCAACAAGCAAATTCCCCAGACGCCCATCCCTCGTCCTGAAACCAATTCTCGCCCACATTCTTCGATAGAAGAGCCACTTCTCCAAGCCCCCTCCTTGGAGTCTCCGACTTTACCAGGAGAAACATCTGACACTGTAAAACCTCCCCCTCCATCCACAGATTGATTGTTGAGGATACGAGGTGAAGAAAATTTCATTGAGAGAAGAGCTTGACTAAACAGGCACGAAGAAAAGTACAGGAAGGACAGTCTCTGGCAGTCGTCGAACACTCCATACAAACCGTCTTGAAGATTCACTTAGAATTGTCTTCCTTCATTAGCAACCATCATTTTCTCAGCATAGGACAGAAACCTCACGTTCAATTACGCCCTACAAACCTTTCAGGAGGTCATACCCATGGATATCGCAACATGGTCAAAAATTTTACAGGAATCTTTTGAAGCCAGCTTCACCTTATTTATGACGTATCTTCCGAGAAGTATTGGCGCCCTCTTGCTTCTCGGCCTGGGCTTTTTATTGGGGAAAGTCGTTGAAGCCGGAACGAGCCGGCTTTTGAATATAATTGGTGTTGATCGTTTATTAAGCGGCACCGGCATTCTCTCATTCCTTCAAAAGACAGGAAGCAAAAAAACGATTTCACAGCTTGTCGGGATGTTAGGATTTTGGGCCATTTTCCTTCTCTTTTTAATTTCCGCCACCGAAGCCCTACACTTGTCTCTCTTGTCTGAAACCTTAACCGCCTTAGTTCATTACCTTCCCAAAATCGGTATGGCCATACTAATTTTGGTCCTAGGGCTTCTTGCTACCAACTTCGTGCGCGACCTTATTTCCGTGGCGTGCGATTCCTCGGGCATTCGCCAGGGAAGAATTATCGCTCAAACGGTCTATATCGCAGCCACGCTTTTGGTCCTCGTCACTGCCATCAATGAGCTGGGTATTGATACCTCTCTTTTGAATCAAATCATCGTGCTTGTCATTGCCGGGATGATTGCCGGATCAGCCTTATCCTTCGGATTCGGGTCGCGATCAGCGGTCAGAAACCTCATAGCGGCTCACTATATTCAACCCATTGTCCGGATGGGAGAAAAAATTCAAGTAGGGAGCTACTATGGCACAATCACGGCCGTCACCCCCATGGTAGTAGTCCTTGATACCGCACGAGGACGGGTTGTGATTCCCGCAGCCCAATTTACGGAAGTAGCCAGTATTATTGATCCCATAGAAGCCTAGGACAATGCCCATGACTCTTATCCAACAACTTCAAGATCAATATTTTCAAACACATCCGGTAGAAGCAGCGAGACATCTAGAGGGACTCCCGGTCGAGACTACGAGCGGCATCCTGAAAGCCATCAAGGCTGAACGTATGGCACCAATAGTGGAACATTTCCTCCCTGGTGCCGCCGCAAATATTCTCAAGCAGTACCCTCCTGTTACCATTGCAGATATTCTCAGTCGATTACCCGTCCAATCGGCTCGGGCCATCCTACGGCAATTGGACACCCCCGCACAGGAACAACTTTTGGCTCTCCTCGACCCACAAATTTCCACATTACTCCGACGCACTCTTTCCCTCCCTGAACACACAGCCGGGAATTTAGCTGATCCCCACGTCCTGACTCTACCCCTGGATATCACGGCCGCAGAAGCCCTGAACCGCATTGCCCAAGTTAAGGATCACGCGATGTACTATTTATACATTCTAAATCGTCAAAACGTTCTGTGTGGAGTGGTGATCATGAAGGAGCTCCTCGCTGCTGAAGCAACCTCGCCCCTCGCGGAGATTATGAACCCACAGGTGAAAGGCATTCCGGCATCGGCAAATGCGCAAGACGCTATCTTACACCCAGCATGGGCTCAATTCGATAGCCTGCCCGTATTTGATTCGGACAACACGTTCATTGGGGTTCTCCGTCATCGAGCGCTTCGAAAATTCCTTCAATCGGCCCCAGATGATCCTGGATCGGAATTTCTTTCTGACGCACTGTTACAACTGTGGGAAGCCTATGCGCTTTCTGGCATCGGATTAATGACGGTACTGGGAGATGTCGTTGAAGCGTCCTCGGTTACATCCACTTCTCAGGAAAAACAGGAGAGCCTATGAACACCAGCGTTCACATCGACGAAATTTCCAGAACGTTCATTGCGCAATTTCCCGAGGAGGCCGCGCATACCTGTGAGTCCTATCCACCGGAGGAGGTATTACAGGTGCTGCCCGAGATTCCAGGCCATGATGCCGCCAAACTTCTCTTTGCAATGACGCCATCCATCGCTGCAAAAATTATCGGGACCATGAATCCTGCTCTGCGGCAAAAGATAATCACCCATGCTTCCCCGACATTGGCGGCTTCTCTACTCCAGCGTTTACCGAAGGAACAACGTGAAGCAATTCTCAAATCTCTCCCGCCGTCACTGTCCGCAGATATTGCCCCTTTTTTGGAATACCCAGAAGATTCGGTCGGCCTGCTCATGGATGTGCGATTCTTTGCTTTACCAGACGATTTGACCGTTGAGGAAGCGATTCAACAGGTTCGTATCTCTGCCCCTCAACAGCTAAATACGGTCTACATTATTGACCGGCAGCAAATCCTTGTTGGTCAGATTCCGCTTCGTGACCTCTTCTTAGCCTCGTCGCATAAAAAACTTGGCGTATTAATGAACCGAGACTTACCAACTATTCATCCGTTAGAAAATCAGGAACAGGTGGTAGAAATTTGTAATGAATGGAAAGTCTTGACGATTCCCGTCACAGATTTGGACGGTCGCTTATTGGGTATTATTCGAAACCAAGATATCATTCAGGTTGAAAAAGAGGAAGCCACGATTAGTATGCAAACCATGGTGGGTGCCAGCAAGGATGAACGCGCCCTTTCCTCACCGTGGTTTGCAATTCGCAAGCGTTTGCCCTGGCTACAGATCAACCTACTTACGGCCTTTTTAGCGGCGTTTGTTGTAGGAATGTTTGAAGACACGATTGCCAAATTTACCGCCTTGGCCGTGTTACTTCCCGTTGTGGCAGGTCAATCCGGAAATACCGGAGCACAAGCGCTTGCAGTCGTCATGCGGGGGTTAGCCTTGAGAGATATTCGTCCTTCTCAATGGCTCCCGGTGACCTTGAAAGAGTCGTATGTCGCATTAGGGAACGGAGTAGCCGTGGCTGCCACTACCTGTACCGCTGTATTTTTCTGGAGCGGATCCTGGGGCTTAACGATGGTCATCGGAGTCTCTATGGTGATCTCCATGCTCATGGCGGGGTTTTCAGGAGCCATCATTCCTATCATTCTTCGATCCCTGAAACAGGATCCGGCACAATCATCATCCATCATTTTAACAACGGTGACCGATGTCGCCGGGTTTTTTAGTTTTCTAGGATTAGCCACCGTTTTTTCGAGTTTTTTGGAATAACCAAGCCTCCTGAAATTCTCGAATCGTATACGTAATATTGAACCAGCGAAAGAACATGATTAAATGATCCAATCGGTATTAATGTGGGTAGGAATTTTTAGTTGTCTTGCTGCCTCAGCAACGTGTTCTGGTCTGACTCTTGGGTTTTTTAGTCTAAGCCGAATGCATCTTGAACTTCTCGACAAACAGGGAAACGAAGAGGCGAAAATCGTCTTACGGATCCGAGAAGATTCCAATTTCCTTTTAGCCACACTCCTTTGGAGTAATGTCGCGGTCAATGTGCTGCTGACCTTACTCTCTGATGAACAAATGCTCGGAATATTGGCCTTTTTTTTCTCTTTGTTTGGCATTACCCTCTTTGGGGAAATTCTTCCTCAAGCCTATTTTTCGAGAAATGCCCTAAGATTGGGAGCCAAATTTGCCCCGGTCGTCAAACTTCTACAGTTTTTGTTCTACCCAATGGCGAAACCATCCGCCTTATTGCTTGATCGAATCGTGGGAAAAGAAGGCATTACATGGTACAAAGAACATGAGCTGGGGACGCTCATAAAGATTCATGCACAGGCGCCAGAGACCGATATCAGTGAAGCCGAAGGTCATGGCGCAACAAATTTTTTAAATCTCGATGATATTTCCGCCCTCGATGAAGGATCGCCACTTCATCCTGAAAGCATCATTCAACTACCGTATGATGGACAAAAGATTAACTTTCCGGGTGATACGCCAACGGCAAAAGATCCATTCATTCAGCGCATACACCAATCGAAGGAAAAGTGGGTTATCATCACTGATGAGGAAGAAACACCGCGTCTTGTCCTTGATGCCGATGGATTTTTGCGAGAATTGTTAGTGGAGCATCGGTATAAACCTCTGCGGCATTCTCATCGCCCACTTATTCATGATCACCTTGAAATTCCCCTTGGAGAACTGCTCACACAATTTAACGTCAATCCCGAACATATTGAGGATGACGTCATTGACCACGACCTGGTCCTCATTTGGACGACAGAGCACAAACGCATCATTACCGGCGCAGATATTTTAGGGCGTCTGTTACGGGGAATTGCCAAACGCAAACCGTTGGTCACTTTCAACTAACCTTTACCACTTTCACAGCTTTTAAGGAGGAATATCTTTAGAATGGATAAACCAATAATCGGCTGGAGAGAATGGGTTGCTCTCCCGAAATTGGGAGTCGAACGCATTAAGGCTAAAATCGACACAGGAGCTCGGACCTCGGCCCTCCATGCCTTTGACATTGAGGTCACTAAAAAAAATGGACAAGATTGGGTGCGGTTTACCATTCAACCAAATCAAAAAAATGACCTCGACCAACAAAGGTGTACCTGTCCCGTGCGAGATATTCGTGTCATCACTAATTCCGGTGGGTCACAGGAACGTCGCATCGTCATTGAAACCCAACTCACCCTCGGAACACTATCGTGGCCCATTGAAATAACCTTGACCAATCGCGATCAAATGGGGTTTCGCATGTTGCTCGGTCGAGCAGCTCTTAAGGAACGACTTTTCGTGGATCCTGGACGTTCGTTTTGTTTTGCAGAGCCAGAGTCCTAACAACTCAAAACACCTTGTTTTTAATTAGCTTGTATTATAAAAGGAGAAATTACCCATGAAAATTGCAATGATGGCCCGTAACCCAAATTTGTATTCACATAAACGATTGGTGGAAGCGGCAAAAGCGGCCGGGCACGAAATTGATATTATCAACACTACCAAGGTGTATGTGAATATCACCTCACACAATCCTGAGCTTCGTTATAAGGGAGAAAGTTTAACCGGATATGACGCGGTTATTCCAAGAATTGGAGCCTCCATTACCTTTTACGGGCTGGCCGTATTACGACAGTTCGAGATGATGGGCGTTTGGCCCCTTAATGAGTCTGTGGCCATCGGGCGATCACGGGATAAGCTGCGTGCCTTACAATTATTGGCACGTAAAGGTATTGGACTGCCGGTCACAGCTTTTGCCCATTCCGATGACTTTGCGGATGACGTCATTGCGATTGCCGGAGGAGCGCCAGTCGTCATCAAACTGCTCGAAGGCACTCAAGGAATAGGTGTCGTGCTGGGGGAAACACACAATTCCGCAAAATCGGTGATAGAGGCCTTCCGGGGGGTCAAAGTCAATATTATGGTCCAAGAATTTATCAAAGAAGCCGGAGGCTCTGACATTCGATGCTTAGTCATCGGCGATCGAGTCATCGCTGCCATGAAACGACAGGGTGCGAAAGGAGATTTCCGTTCCAATCTTCATCGAGGTGGCAATGCCCAGGTGATCAAAATCACGCCTGAAGAACGATCCACCGCCACTCGGGCAGCCAATATCATGGGCCTCAATGTTTGTGGAGTGGACCTACTGCGTTCCAAACATGGCCCAGTGGTCATGGAGATCAACTCGTCCCCAGGACTTGAAGGCATTGAAACGGCCACGGGAATCGACGTGGCCAAAGAGATCATCACATTTATGGAGAAGAATGCGAAACCCAATAAAACGAAAACCCGGGGACGTGGGTAAATCACCACGAGCAGCCTTTGAAATTGGTAGCACGGCGATTCAGCCTGGGACACGGCAGACGGTGAACTTACACATGAGTTTACTGTCGGACCATACTCCGATGGATATGCCCATCCATGTCATACATGGCAAACGTGATGGACCGCGGATGTTCATCAGTGCTGCCATTCATGGGGATGAACTCAATGGGGTTGAAATCATACGCCGGATCTTGAAAACCCCTCGCGTCAACAAACTTCGGGGTACGCTCATTGCTGTTCCCATTGTGAACGTCTTTGGATTTTTGGCCCATTCCCGCTATCTACCCGATCGCCGTGATCTCAATAGAAGTTTTCCCGGATCCGAAAAGGGTTCTCTCACTTCTCAACTGGCATATCTCTTCATGAAAGAGGTCGTCCTCCGATGCACCCATGGCATCGATTTACATACAGGAGCCATTCATCGGAGCAATCTCCCACAAATCAGGGCGGACCTAACGGATCCGATGATGGAACAATTAGCCAAAACGTTTTCGGCCCCGCTGGTTTTACATTCTAACCTCCGTGATGGCTCGTTGCGGCGGGCTGCCACGGACAAACAGATTCCAACCATGTTGTATGAAGCTGGAGAAGCCCTACGTTTTGATGAACTAGCTATTCGCCTCGGAGTGAGAGGAATTATCCGAGTTATGCAAACGCTGGGCATGTTTGGAAAACTTGCGCCTTTCAAAAAAAATAATAGCGTGGTCTCACAATCATCCTATTGGGTTCGAGCTCCAACAGGGGGCATTTTCCAATCTTTGTTACACCTGGGAGCCAAAATCAAAAAAGGAGAGGTGGTGGGGATGATCACCGACCCCATGGGCTCAAGTGAAATGCTGGTCGAAGCAGAAGAACCCGGGATTTTAATTGGCCGGACAAGCTTACCGGTCGTGAATCAAGGCGATGCCTTATTCCACATCGCTAAGGTTCACAATGCCACCAAAGCAGAAAAGGTCGTGGCCGAGTTACAAGAGGAATTTATGGAAGAAATGAATCTTGAGACACTCTCTCATGAGTAAAAGACATCTAAAGAACACCACAGAGGCACGGATGAATAGTCACATTAGGCAATACGGCATTTTCCTTGGAATCCTTATGCTTTTGATCGTAGCCGGTTGTGCCACGATGAAAGAACTGCCAACCCCAGATCAAGCCACAGCCATTGAACAATTACTCATCACCCAAGCCGTAGATCACAGCCTCAATAGTCAAGACACGATCTCCCTTCCACTCCCGGAAGGCTCAACGGTCAAACTGGAGACGGTCGGGCTCACTGTCGAACAACGTTTTCTCATTGGAGCCATTGGCCGATGGTTAGGAGAACAAGGGTTGCGTCTTCCGCCCGAAGGTCAAGAGACTACGTACAAAATCCAGATCCTGGTTCAAACTTTAGGGACTGAGCAAAGCCGGTCTTTTTTGGGCATGCCCGCCGTTCAGGGTGGACTGCTGCCTTTCGCAATACCAGAACTTCCACTGTATAAAGCTCAATATCAATCGGGATTCACTCGATTTCGGCTGGATATCTTCGAGACGACGACCGGTCAATTCGTTCGTTCGACTCCTTGGCTACAGGCTATGACCTACTTTAACGAATATACGGTGTTCTTTTTCATTGGTTTTCACAGCACAAATTTGGTCGGCCCCTTTGAGGAACTCATACCCTTAAAGAGCAATCAGGAACAGTCAACAGAGGACTTACCCTAGATCTTGATCACGCGTTACCCCCCTCATGAACATTCAAATAAGAAAGAACTCTTGTAGTGCCAAAGCCATTACCAGCGACGGCCGTGCCTTCCTGGCTTCCATGGATCGTGTGGAGCAGCGTCCTGTGTGTGGGACTGGCCGTGGGGATAGCCATTTTCATGCTTCCCGCCTGGTCTGATACCGAGTGGTTCAAGGAATCTGTAATGGAAAATTTGACAGAGATGGCCGGAGGACCGATCCAGATGGAAACCTTGAAGCTCCATCTCTTCCCCTCCCCTGCTATCTATGTGGGACATGTCTCGTTTAAAGCTGACCTACCCAACGACGTCAGCTTTCGCGCCAACCAAGTGGAGATGGCAATCGGTTGGCGATCGCTTTGGGAAAGAAAATTAGTTGTCAGCCAAACCCTGATTGACCAACCAATGTTAACCATTAGAGTGCCTCTGGTCACGAGATCCGAGGAGCCCATCACGTGGGAGTTTCCTGCTATAGAGGAAATGACCATTCGTAACGGCCAGCTTCATCTTCTCC
>Ga0224497_10002644_pt1 | contig 10529 bp, 10 predicted proteins | sample SF_Jul11_sed_USG_4_FD_167970 | JGI IMG/M metagenome (GOLD analysis project Ga0224497, IMG submission 167970) | Sediment microbial communities from San Francisco Bay, California, United States - SF_Jul11_sed_USGS_13 | ecosystem: Environmental > Aquatic > Marine > Sediment | place: USA...
TCGTATGCTGGGGACGTATATCCATGATGGCAAGAAACCCCAGCCGGAGATCGTCATCGGCGTCCCCGAATTCCGCACGCCGGACCAGGTGTCTCTGCTCAAGCTGGCAATCATGCCCTTCCAAAGCACGCGCTAACCTCTTTTATTTCTCCAGGACAGGGGCCTCTTCTCATGATTTTTACCCAATTTCTGAAAAGATTGATAAAATGCCCAGATGTCTATCCGGTTTTATTGGATCAGTTTCCTCATAGTCATGGGATTGACCGTACTCATCAGTTGGGTCAAGCAAACCCGGACGCGTAAGGAATTTTTAACGATACTGTTCAAGGTAACCCTGGGGTTTGCCGGGACCGTTCTTGCCTTGTGGGGTCTCTCCACTCTGCTGGTCGCCCTGGGAATCTCGAAATCCGGTTTTATTTTTTAAATCCTGCCCTTATTCCGGATGGAGGTATTAGGTTGGAAACAATGGAATTCACCCCATTCATGTTCGTGGTGCTGTTTCTGGCTTTTCTGACTATCTCGTATTTCATGGGGATGATGATTCATGCCGCCTGGATGCATGACGATCACCCTAAAATGAAACGGAACAGCCGGACCGCCTGGGTCTTGTGCATGGCGGCGGGGACAGGTGTGACAGGATGGCTGTTTGCCTACGGCTATTACGTCAATTTTTAATTTGGCAGGGGCGTTTTTTCAGGATTGAAGAGGCGCTTTCGCCAGCTGGGGTTTGAACATTACCTGCAGCGGTTTCCTACCCGACCAGCGCTATGCTGGACAAAATATTTCAATTGTGCACAGGGCTCGTCGATTGCCGTCAACCATCAGCCAGTTGCCTCCCTCGCTAGGGGGTTAGCCTGCCAGAATGTCGATGACTCTCTGGCAATCGTTTTTGTAGGTGAGGATATCGGATTTTTCACTGTCGTCCAGATCGTCTTCCATATTTTCCTCAAGCATTTCAATAGCGTCGTTGAGGCCGCCGGCCGCGATATCCAGTTCGTATTCCGCCAGTGCGTAGATGGAGGGGTTGGTTCTCAATTTGTCATAGACCCGGGTATACCGGGTTTTGTATTCCATGACTTCTTTCATTTTGGTTTCTGAAAGAGCATTCTTGAGTTCCATGTTGATATCCGAAATAGCGTCGTTCAGAGCCATTTTGATGGTTTCGATGTCTTTTGCATTGATCGACGCGAGAGATTTCATCATTTTTCCTTCCTGGTAATGCAGGGCTAAAGAGTCTTCCTTCCGGCTTATTTGGGAAAAGACCGGGTTAATGATTCCAAGTATAACCTGATATTATATAACAGAAAATAATAAAAAAAACCCGCGTTTCCAAAGAAACGCGGGTCGATTTTTTCGGGATTAAGAACCGATTTCCACTTTGACTGTTTTCGGTTTGGCCTCTTCCTTCTTGGGCAAAACCACCGTGAGGATGCCGTTGGTCAATTTGGCGGAAATGTCTTCCAGGTTGACTCCTTCGCCGATCCTGAAAGATCGCTCAAAACTTCTGCGGCTGAATTCCCGCATCCGGTAATGGTTCTCTTCATTCTCCTGCGATTCCTCGACATGGCCTTTCAGGGTCATGTATCCGTCTTTGATCTCAAGGTCGATATCCTTTTCCGTCAGGCCCGGAACCTCAGCCGTCAGGGTATAGGTGTCCTTGTTCTCAGCGATATTGACTTTCAGGTCCTCGCCGAATTCCCGCTGGCCTTCGGCCGGAGTCCACGGCCAGAAATCACTGAAAAAACGATCGGTATCAAAAAACCGATCCATTGGGGTTTTAGGTGCGTATTTGACAATGTTCATGATGATCCTCCTGGAACAGGGTTCAGGGTTACAGATATTCCAGTTCGGTACCGAACCATCTTTGCTGTTTATAAATAAAACCGGTAGAGGGGGGTGTCAAGGCGGGTATTAAAAAAATGTGGCGGACGGCTTCCTGCGGTGATTGCATGCCGGGATGTTACCTATGGGGCAGGGTCTTTGGGACCCGATCGCTGCCTGTGGGCTAGGTCTTGGCTTGCCGTTTTCCGATGAAGGCCACATACATGGCGGTCTCATCCACCCCATCGAGTCGCAGGAGCTCGTTGACTTCGTCATCATAAAAGCCGCAGGTGGTCATGATGGCCAGGTCCAAAGAGGTGCAGGAGAGATACAGATTCTGACCGAGATGGCCAATGTCAAACAGGGCATACCGGTATCCCCGTTCGCCATACTTGAGTTTGGTCCGCTCCAGTACGCTGGAAATCAAAACCACGATCGAGGACTGAAGAACGTAGTCTTGTGCGCAGCAAACTTTGTGGATTTGTTCTGTAGGGTCGCCGGGGATCATTAATTCCAACTCATGGTTCGGTACATTGTAATGATAAATTCCGGGCTCGATTCCGGAGACCTTCCGGACCGCGATATAGATTTCGGTCGGGTAAAGGGCGCCTGCCGAAGGTGCAGATCTCAAGTCCTGACGGAATTCCCTGTTGGCAGGAACTTCTCCGGTGATGCCATAACTCTGGTGCAGGATTTTGGACAGCTCATACAATTCCAAATCAAGATCAGCAAAATCCCGCAAGCTTCTCCGGGATGAAACAACCTCATCAAACGTCCGGCCATTTTGAGGGATGCTTTCAATGGCGGGCAGCTTGACCCGTGGTAAATAACGGTATTGCTTGTAGGCCCTTGACATGGCTTGAAGATCAGCCGCGGGATAATTGTCCGGAGCCAACATCTGTTGAATGGTCAGGCGATGAAACTTGGTGTTTTCATGATACAGCTCGGACAGGGAAAGAGGCGGTGGTTCCAATTGGGATTCCAGGCCGGGAGTTGAATGTGCTCTTATTTTTGACATATCCCATCTCTTTATTTTTAAGGAAACATATGTGGATAGGGGTTCAATTCTTCTTCGGCAAGAGGATGACTCCTCAGTCCCATTTGGCAGGGAACTTCATAGAGCCGTGTTCCTCCCAAATGCTTGGATGCCTGATTGACATCCAGAGGCTGCATCCCGGGTACCACCACACGAACCACCTTGAACCCTACCTCATCCACGTCGATAGTGGTCAGGTCTTTAACGACCACATTTAAATCTTTTTCTTTCAGTTTGTTAACAAGGGTTTTTATGTTGTAGACGATATTATTATCGGATCTGTTAATGATGTCTTGAAAGGGAATCTGTTTGCCAGAGGGATTGAGAAATCCCAGAGACTTGCCGAGATCCGGATCGACCGCATGAGCCAATGCATGCAGGATTATCGTATTGATATTTTTGTAATCTTTTGCCGGTTTAAAATCTTTTTGACCAAAAATATACTGTCGCATCCCCAACCAGGTCAAACACGCTTCTTCCAGAGCCAGCATAAGCGCTTTGTTGGGGTCCAGGTCCGCCGAGTTTCCCAATGCGATATAGGGAAGGTGGCCGGAGGTGCTCCTGAGTAAAACCATGACCACGGGAACCCCGGTATCCGAAGGGATGAGGTAAGCCTCGCACTTGGCAGGCAGAACGGATAACTCATTCAGAATAGACTGATTAAAGGGGTCGGTAACGGTGGAAAGATCTATTCTGGTGCAGGGCAATTGGTTTTGCCACATGATCATGAAGGCATCCCGTTCAATGACTTCAAGAACTGCTTTATAAATCGCCGGAGCGAGATTGGAACCACAGGCCAACCCAGTTGATATGGGATTATGAGTAAGTGGTTCCTGCGCCGGATCAGGACGATAAGGGATATAAACAAATGAGGCAGGGACCAGCACAGGTCGATCATGGCATAAGGAATAAGCTGACGTCCAACGCAAGGGGGTGGATGCCGTCGGGCGGGTGAAGGGGAAATCGGGCTCGGCGTACTGCTTGTCACTGAAAAGCGCAAAATCCGCGGGATGAATGGCTTCAGAATCCAAATCGCTGTAAGCGGCTAAAGTAAAATCCTCGTATTTGAAATGGGCGGGGCAATACCGTTCGATACTTTCTCCCACCGCTTTCATCAGGGCCCGTTTGGGATCGATAGAGGCGGCATCCCCTTGATTCAGCGTTTCCATCCCATTTAAGGCCATATTGCTGGCGGGGGTGCTTCGCGCAAGATAGAACGAGGGCTCATCGGCGGCCAGATTATGAAATTCTACATTTGAAATGATACCGGTACGCTTGCTGATTAGTTTTTGGGCGGCATGGAGCGCATCGGACAGGGTTTTGGGTGGACTGTTGTGCAGGTTGCTGAGAGACAGGGGAGCAGGGTTCAAGGCAATCATTGGTTTATTGCGAGGAGATCCCAGGGTTCGGTCTTCGGTTCTTTTAAATTGCAGGCGGGGCAACGCGGCAACCGTAGAACATCATGTCCTTCCACCAGAGGAGTCATCGCTTCAAATTCATAGAGCCGCCCAATGGTTTGAGGCGGTGCGAAGCCGGAAATAATCCGTGCCATTTCCAAGGTAACCTGCTCCGCCAGAGTCGACCATAAGGGGCTCAAAAACCCTTCGTTCTTGGATGGGCCGGTTTGATTTTGAAAGGCCCGATAACCCTGAAGCTCTGAGGCATTGGAAGCCAGGCGCGTGTCGTAACAGTTATAACAGGCCGTCTGATGAGGGATGATCGTGGGTCCCATGAGTCCCTTGGTTCCGGAAACTGCGACATGCATCCAACGGGTTTGGGTCTCGAGACAGGCCGCGTTCAGGGTCTGAAAGAACCGGTAATCCGTTGTATCCTGGCAAGCGATGAGAATATCCACACCTTCCAGTTGGCTGGTGACTTGCTTATGAAGTTGCGACGGATCAACCACCGTTTTTTCTCTTGGACACTCGACTACTAACGGAGAACTGAAACCCATGCTCTGGAGACCCTGCTGAACCCGGTTTGTTATCGAATCGGAACCGATTAAAGCCACCCGTGCTTGATGCAACAGGGCCAGCGTGCCCACCGGATCTATTACAAAATGGGAAAAGAACTGGACCAGATTTTCATGTTCCTTAAGATTTTCCGGAGTCAGCGGCGGCGGTGGGGGAACAGCTCCTTCCTGCAAAACCCCGTTGGCGCGCAACATTTTGAGCAAAAAAGTAATTGTGGTGGGTAGAAATTTGGGGTCGCGGGCAGAGATGATTTCTTCAACGGTGCGCTGACCATCCAGTAAGGATTGGATCGATTGGAAGGTTTCAATGAATAAGGGATGCTGTAAAGTGAAGGAAAACTCCGCCCCACGCAATTGCATGCGATCATCGCCCAGGTCGACTAAAGTGACCCAGGGAGCCAATCGTGGTTTTATAGGCAGTGGAACGTTGACGTAATCTACCGCTGCCAAGGTATCTTCAGCCATGATCCCTGGATTAGTCATGATCCCGGACTCCTTCCAATTGCCTTCGGAATATAATTACTGGATATCTAAAGCCGATTTTATATTATTTTTAGAAATAAAAAAAGGCATTACTCAAAATTGAGTAATGCCTTTCTTCTTATAAAAAACTTTTGCCAGTTGTCACATTAACAACAGCAACAACAAGACCCAGCAGTCGGCTGAGTTGCACCTTGGATGAGGGTATTGTTTGAATTCATGGCCTTCATCTCTTCTTCATTCAGATCGAATTTGCTTTTGATTTCTTCGGAACTCATTTCTTCATTCTTGGAAAGTTGCTCAATCGCTTCTTGAAAGTTTTGATGAACCATAATTTCCCCCTAAGTTTTGTTAAAATTTATAATAAAATATAACACCTTTTGAAAATAAAACATTAAAAAGTACTATAATTTCGGTAAGTCTAAGTTGCTCGCCTGCGTTAATTAACCCCGATAAAACAATCTTTTTAAAATCACCACAATTACGGTAAGTCGAAGTTGCACCTTTGTATCAAAACTAGAAATCTTTGTCTACAAAAAAATGTAATTGTAACTCTAATTTGCAATATAGGACTTAAAGCCTTTATTCGCAACAATTTATAAAGGTCAATGTAAACATGTTATCGGATTGGAGAAAATTGTTGTTTTTACTCATTTTATACTTTTAATAGGCGGGCTTAATCCCTTATAATAGATTTATTCTGAAAGATAATGTAAAACAATTAACGCAACTCCAATTTCCTCAATCCCTTGGAAAATGGAAAAAATCAATCATCCAAAAGGTCAGGCTCGTATGGCTGGAGTTAAAGTTTTTCTCGAATGGGGTAGATTTTTTGTAAACGCTCTCAAGTTGCCCTTCCAAGACGGTCTTTGTCAGTTCCATTCAAAAAAAAACCAAAGGACTTTATTTCATTCCATTAGAAATCCTTATTCAGGTATCCCCGCAAGCCCCTGGCATTTAAAATCTTTTGGTTTTCAATCCAGTTATCTCAGTGTTCTTATTATCCTGCTGGCCTTGATTTTCCCCAACCTGGGTTTTTCAGCTAATGAGAAGTCACTGACCGAAGAAGATGAAATACTCGAAATGGATATTCACCAACTGATGCAGACGGAGGTCACCGTCACATCCGTCAGTAAAAGGCCGGAGCCACTGCACAAGGCGGCTTCCGCAATCTATGTGTTGACACAGGAGGATATTCGAAGGTCGGGTGCCGTAACCATTATGGAGGCCTTACGCATGGTGCCCGGGGTGTTGGTTTCAAAAATCAATCAAAATCGATACGCCATTTCTATCCGGGGATTCAACCGGCGGCTGGGTTCAGACAAGCTCCTGGTTCTCATGGATGGGCGATCCATTTACAGCCCGGTCAGCTCAGGTGTTTTCTGGATTGGCCAGGACACGGTTTTGGAAGATATCGAGCGGATTGAAGTGATCCGCGGTCCGGGGGCCGCACTCTGGGGTTCCAACGCTGTCGCGGGGGTGATCAATATTATCACCAAAAGCGCCGGAGACACTCAGGGCGGATTGGCTGCGGGAGGGACGGGCTCCGAGGAGCGCGGTTTCGGTACGCTGCGCTATGGTTCAAAATTGGACAATGGCCTCAATTACCGGGTGTACGGCAAATACAGAGACCGGGATGACGGTAAAGCCGCTGACGGAAGCAATGCCTTTGATGACAAACAAATAGGCCAGGGAGGGGTCAGATCCGATTGGCAGATCAATAAGAAAGACCTTCTCACCATGCAGGGCGATTATTACCGGTTGAATTCCGATCTGGACTTCAGAAGCCGGTTTGTTTCTTTAGCGGACGGGTCGGCACCTTTTCAGGGAACCAATGTTCAGGAAGGCGCTAATTTCCTGACCCGGTGGAATCGTGTAATGGATGATGCTTCCTCTTATCAGTTGCAGTTTTATTTCGATCACCTTAAGCGAAAATCAGGCATTCCATCTGACACGGTTGTTAACCAGTACGATATCGACTTTCAGCACAACCTTCCATTTCAAACATTTCAAAAGAGCCATAATTTCTCCTGGGGATTGAATTACAGGTATGTGCATTTCGATCGGGAGAGATCAAACATTGTTGAAATATCAAGGCAGGAGAGTCACCTGGCGAGCCTGTTTCTGCATGATGAAATTGAATTGATTCCTGATGAATTAAGCCTGATTTTAGGAACCAAAATTGAATACAATGTGTTTACAGGATTTGAATTCCAACCCAGTGTCCGCACCGCCTGGAACCCCCATCCGGATCACACGGTATGGGCGGCCTTCTCCCGGGCGGTTCGATTGCCGAACCTTTCGGAAGAGAATTATAATATTAACCGAATTCTCATTCCCGCGCCGGGTTTCCTCGGCACAGGAAACCCGACATTACTTCAAGAAACCAATGATGGCCGGACCGACGCCGAGGTATTGCTGGCCTACGAATTGGGTTACCGTTTTAAAGCGAGCAAAAAATTAAACTTTGATATCACTGCCTATTATTTTGATTACGATAACCTCATTGAGATTAATGACGGAGTACCCACACAATTTTTCCAACCTGGACCACCTGTTCACGACATATTCCCCGTTTTTAATGACAATTCTCTGGAGGGTGAAGTTTACGGTGCGGAAGTGAGCGGTCAATGGCAGGTTTTCAGAAACTGGCGGCTTTCCGGGAGTTATTCTTTCGCCGAAATTCAACTTCGTCCCTTACCGGGTTTTTCCATTAGTCCGAATGCTTTCAATAATGACGGGGATTTTGAGGCTGAAGGGGAGCCAAAGCATATTTTTAATATCCGGTCTTACCTGAATCTGCCGTACAACCTGGAATTGGATACCATGTATTATTACGTGAGTAAAAACAGGTCCCGATCTATTCCGGAATATGGCCGCCTGGATGTGCGCCTGGGATGGCAGCCCACGAAAAATGTCGACCTGTCATTCGTCGCCCAGAATTTGCTGGATCCCTCTCATCCGGAACTCAATGAATTCCTGGAAGTGGAATCGGAAACCCAGCGTAGTTACTACCTGAAGGTAACCCTTAATTTTTAAGGTGCATTACTTAGATTTTCACCGTTCATCGAAGTTACAGCTTATTCCATTGGATTTTTAATCGAATAAAGCAGGAGTGTTTGACGTAGAAAATTACCTGGGAACAAACCAATTGGACCGGTCTACTGAAATTAATGGTAATCTCATGTCAAAACCCTTTCTCCTCAAATTATTCAAACCCCTCCTTTTCTGTTTTGCCTTATTAAATCTACTCTTTTTCTTTCCCGTTCACCTTATTCCCTCCAAAGCTTTCGCCCAGGAAAAAGTTTCTCGGGCTTATGTGATCAAGGCGGGTTTTATTTACAATTTCACCCGGTTCATCAAATGGCCGCCCCAATCGAGTGCCCATGAACAGAATAGCAAGTATAAAATTTGCGTTATAGGCGAGAACCCCTTTGGTTCCGTCCTCAACCGTCTTGAGGAAAAGCACCGCTTTAAAGAACATCCCCTGGAGATCAAGCTCGATGTGTCTGAACATGATTTTCAGGGATGCCACATCCTGTTTGTCAGTTTTTCCGAGAGATTCAATATCGAGCGAATTGTTGAGCAAGTAAATGACTTTCCAATTCTAACTGTGGGGGATACGGAGGGTTATGCTGAGCGGGGAATAGACATCAATCTTCTCGTTGTTGAAAATAGAGTCAAGCTTGAGATCAATAAGAAATGTTTGGATAGAACAGAATTTAAAGCAAGCTCCGAACTTTTGGATCTGGCAACCCTTGTTCGAGGGGGGGACTGCCGGTGAAATATTTTAGATCCTATTCCATTAAAAGAAAGCTGGTCTTGCTGCTGGTTACGCTGGTGATGTTTACGATGCTTTTGCAGGGGAGTATTCTGGTCTATAGCGATATCCAGAACCTGAAAACGAATATTGTGGAAAATCTTTCGGTTTTTGCTTCAGCCATTGGTTCCATGAGTCGAGCGGCCATTCTTTTTGAGGACGCAAGGACAGGAAAAAGAATTCTTTCTTCTCTGGAAGATGAAAAGCAGATAGACTTTGCAGTCATATATAAGACAGATGGTCAGATTTTTGCTACTTACTCCAGGATTAAAAATACTGAATTCGGGCCACCCCCGTTCGATCATGAAGGACAAGTGATTACGAAAAAAGGGATCGAAATTATTAAAAATATCGTTTTGGAAGATGAAGTTCTGGGAAAAATCTATATAAAAGCAAATTTAAATCAAATGGAATCCAAGATTGAAAACCAGTTGATCCTGGTCGTTGGAATTTTCTCTGTAATTCTATTAATTTCAATTCCTCTTTCTGTTCTATTGCAAAGATTTATCTCAGAGCCTATTCTATCATTAGCCAAGACGACTCAAAAGGTAACGAAGCTCACAGACTACTCCTTGAGGGTAGCCTATGAAGGAAAAGATGAGTTGGGAGTTCTATACACGGGTTTCAACGATATGCTGACACAAATTCAGAGTAGAGATCAAACATTGGCGCAATACCGTTCTAATCTCGAAGAATTGGTCGCTGAGCGAACCCGGGAATTGGAAGCCGCTCAAAAGGAGCTTGTGAGTAAGGAAAAACTGGCGGTTATGGGGACCCTTTCTGCGATGGTAAGCCACGAAATTCGGAATCCCCTGGGGACAATTCGCAATACAATTTTTAATATCAAACAATTGATCAGTAAAAATAACTTTGCTCTGGAACCTGAGCTGGACAGGATCGAACGAAACGTGGTTCGCTGTGACCATATTATTGAAGAACTTTTGGATTTTACCCGTCTGCAGGAGAAAAATTTCGAGCCTGTCAAACTTGATCCGTGGTTAAATGAGTTGATTGATGAACAAACAGTGCCCAAATCAATGACTGTCACAACAAACTTGAAGTCACAGGCAGTAGTTTCTATCGACAATGAGAGTTTTCGGCGAGCCGTTATCAATGTTATCCAAAATGGAATTCAGGCTATGACCAAAGTTAAGCCCGGTGCTAAAGTAGAGAAGCCCGGGCAAAAAGATATGAGGCTTACGATAGAAAGCCGTATTCATCAAGACAGGGTAGAAGTGGTCATTGCTGACAACGGCGAAGGTATACCACAGGCGAATTTAGACAAAATTTATGAACCGCTTTACAGCACAAAAAGTTTTGGGGTCGGGCTGGGCCTGCCCATCGTAAAAGGAATCATGGAACAACATCTAGGTGGAATTGAAATTAACAGCCAGGTCGGT
>Ga0224497_10002646_pt1 | contig 10525 bp, 7 predicted proteins | sample SF_Jul11_sed_USG_4_FD_167970 | JGI IMG/M metagenome (GOLD analysis project Ga0224497, IMG submission 167970) | Sediment microbial communities from San Francisco Bay, California, United States - SF_Jul11_sed_USGS_13 | ecosystem: Environmental > Aquatic > Marine > Sediment | place: USA: California...
CCGCGTAAATCGATTTCGATAACGTCGACACCAAATGAAATAGCTCGTCGGTAGGCTGCAAGTGTGTTTTCAGCGTAGCCAGGTACGATCCCGCCCCGGTGAGCGATGTTGAGGACCGCCCATTCGGGCCACTGCGACCCCCAGGCGGTCGCCAGCAGCATGCAGTAAATCGCTCCAATGCCCACTGCCCGACGCGGCGAACTGTGCGAAAACCATGTCATTGCTACTTACTCTTCAACCATGATTATTGGTATTGTCGAACTAGATTACATTTCTGTGCTCCGGGTATCAAAGGCGTATAAGTGACACAATAAGTGCGCGACATTCATAGACTTGCGGAGAGGTGGACGAAAGATGCCGAGGACAATTCGTAGCTTGGTCGGTCCAAAAATCACTAAGCGAGGCTTCATGCGGATGCTGGCTTTCGGTGGATCGTTGTTGCCGGCTTTGTCTTTGCTTTCGAGGCAATCTCACGCACAGGCAAGTCTCTCGAAGGCCCGCGTGCTTCAGGGACCGATGCTAGGTGCCGTAACGCCAACTTCGATCCAGGTCTGGGTCAGGGTTAGCGATGAATTCCTGGTTGCCATTGCAATTAGCGAATCGCCGCATTTCGAAGAACAGCATATAACCCAGCCGTTGCGTGCGCAGGTCGCAGACGATTTAGCGGTAACGATCTTTGCAAGTGATCTGAAACCAGGTACCCGGTATTTCTATCGAGTGCTCCTCGACGGAGAGCGCGGCGGCTATGCGACGGAAGTCCCTGTGCACTACTTTGTAACGGCGCCCGACCCCGGGTCTCCGGCGGTGTTCAGTGTCGCAACGGGATCTTGTGCTCGATACGCGGAAGATCCGGATCAGATGGTCTGGCGGGCCGTCGATTCAGCTAACCCTGATCTGTTCGTATGGCTTGGTGACAACATCTATGGTGACAGCGCACAAGCAACGGTCCTGAGCGAAGAATACCAACGGCAAAGAGGCGCAAGGTTATATCAGTCGATCGCGCCGCGAACACCACAGCTGGCAATCTGGGATGATCATGATTTTGGTATCAACAATGGCGATCGAACCAACCCATTCAAAGACAGGGCCCTAAGTACCTTCCGGAAATACTGGGCGAATCCGGCCTATGGGCTCGACGACACGGCGGGCGTGTTCTTCGAGTATCAATATGGCGGCGTGGACTTCTTTTTTCTTGATGTTAGATACTACCGCGATCCAAACTCCGCGCCCGATGTGGAAGGCAAGACGATGTTGGGCGCGGCGCAAAAACACTGGCTAAAAACCAGACTAAAGGCCAGCAGTGCGCCGTTTAAGGTCATGCTGTCAGGAAGTGGCTGGTCGGCCGCCAAGGGTCCTGGCGGTGACAGTTGGTCCGCTTTCGTGACGGAACGCAACGAGCTCTTCGACTATGTTCGGGATGAAGGCATCAACGGTGTAGTTCTGGTGTCTGGTGACACACATGTCGCAGAGCTGAATGCGATACCCTGGTCCGACAAAGGTGGATACGACTATTACGATCTGACGTCGTCACCGCTCGCGCAAGGTACATCGGATAGTTTCCTGGAACGCCGACCCGAGGCAAGAATTCGCCAGGTGTATTTCGGTAGTGTCAATTTCGGATTACTAACCTTCGATATGAGGAGTGCCGATCCTTTGCTGGAATACAACGTCATTAATTATCGCGGCGAGGCTGTCTGGGAGCCACTGCGGCTGCACGCATCCGAATTGGTCAACGGAGTGGCAACATGGAAGGAAAAAATGGACGAGCTGTCCCGGTCCCGTTACGAAAGCGCGATCAAAGGTGGCGAGTACTATGAGCCGTTGCCATATTTCCAGTGATGCGCAACTTTTTGCTATCACTTATTGCTCATAAATTGCAGGTTGCTCTGCTACCTGTCCGCAATGGCGCCGTCCTCAAATCTCGGCCCATGCCAGTCCTTCTCCTTGTAGGGTGACCTTGCAGCGACGGACTCGTCGAGGTCGATTCCAAGGCCGGGCTTGTTTGGCAACTCTGCAAAGCCGTTCCGATATTCCACTGCGGCGCCAAAGAACAGATCGTCCCATTTGTCGCGTTCCGACCCACTGATTTCAAGCAGCGTCGCATTCGGTGTCGCCGCGCAGAAATGTAGCGATGCAAATGTACAGACGCGGCTGTTCGGATTGTGGGGCAGTACTTCAATTCTGAAGGTATCTGCTATCGCCGCGATTTTGCGCATTTCGGTGATGCCACCACAATGGATGGCATCCGGTTGAACGTAGTCCACGAGGTGCTCAGCACAAATCTCGCCGAATGCGTATTTCGTGAACAAACGCTCACCAGTGGCGAGCGGTACTCGTGTATGCGTTCTCAGATGTCGCAGTTCGCCGAGGTCCTCTGCTTGTGTGGCCTCTTCGACAAAGTAAGGGCGATAGTCTTCCACCTGGCGGCAAAACTCCACGGCGAATGCCGTCGTGGGCTTGCCGTGCAGATCGATGCAAATATCGAAATCATCTCCAACCGCCGCCCGAATGGCTCGAACACGGGCAACCGAATCTGTAAGTGCCTTGTCCTGACGCATGACGTCGCCTTCGGGTTTATAGAAACCGCTCTTGCCAGCTGTCCAACCTTTTTCCTTGGCGGCAAGCCACAATTCACCCATTTCATCCGGGCTATTGCCCCAGCCTGGCTTTGGGTAGACCCGCACTCGATCTCGCGCTTTACCGCCTAACAACTGCCAAACCGGCAATTCAAGCGCCTTGCCGAATATGTCCCACAAGGCGATATCAATGGCGCTAATTGCTGACATCATTATCGGCCCGCCGCGATACCGAGGGCCACGAAACATCGCTTGCCAGTGCCGCTCGATTTCGGTCGGATCCTGGCCAACGAGGTAGCGTTTATGCTCCAGAATCGCTTGGCTGATCGTCAGCGCCTTTGATGGCAGGGTCGCCTCGCCAAGACCTGTCAGCCCCTCGTTTGTGTATATTTTTACGAAAACGTAATTCTCGTCGCCGCCTGCGTCCATGACAAAAGTGCGGATGTCGGTGATCTTCAGGCCGAGTAGACGAGCCGCGTCCTGCTTAGCAGCAAGCGTTACATTCGGTATGCCGAGCACTGATGCACTGACGGCGCAGGCCGCGGCGCCAACGCTTTGCCGAAGAAAGAGGCGGCGTTTCACGTCATGCTGCCATGTTGCATGTGTCGAATCCTGCCACAGTATCGGCAAATCATATAGGAAATACCGTTGTTGACCCGATAAAATACGAAATGCCAGTTTAGGCGCGGCGGCGCTGCTGAGCACTACAGTAACCAAAATCCGGCAATTCGGTAGAATTGATGGAACTGAAAACCTCTTTGAAGAAGGTTATGGTCGCCTGGGACTCAAGGTGTCAACCGTGTGCCGGAAAAATGAGGCACGTTAACGCCTCCTCTTTCTTGCCGAAGCTGGTGATGTCCCTGTTACTGGTCGCAGGCGTCGGTGACGCGGACGAGAGGCGAATATATGAAGCCGAACTGATGCAGCAGTTCGAAGTGAGCAACGCGCGTCAAGGCGTTGCGGTTGACGCCGACCACTTCTATGCGGTCAACAACTTCGCAATATCCAAGCACGATAAATCGACCGGTGCGGCTATCACACAATGGGCCGGACGCGCCGAAGGTGAGCCGTTGATTCACCTGGATAGCTTGATGGAGCTTGATGGCCGGCTTTACGCGTCGCACTCAAACTATCCGGTATCGCCAATGACGAGTTCGGTGGAGGTATGGGACGCTGGCACGATGCGGCATGTATCGTCACACAGTTTTGGGATCAGCCGCGGCTCGCTTACCTGGTTGGATCGGCACGACGGGTTTTGGTGGGGGGCATTCGCAAACTATGACAAGATTCAAAACGGACAAATGGTGCCTTACGGGCATACGAATAATACCCAGGTTGTCAAACTCGACGACGACTTTCGAATATTGCAGGCGTGGACTCTGCCTCTGGAGGTGCTCGACAGAATGCGCCCGATGAGTAATTCCGGCGGTTCCTGGGGACCGGATGGAATGCTTTATCTCACCGGTCACGACTTGGGCGAAATCTACGTTATGCGAATTCCAGACGCGGGATCGACTCTGAGTTGGATAGCAACGGTCAGAACTCCAGTCCTTGAGGGTCAGGGCATCGCGTGGGATCGATCCATGCCCGGACGATATCTCTGGGCCATTAACAAAGGCGACCGGAAAGTGCTAAGAATAAAAATACCGGAAATCAGCCAACAATGAAACGCATCATCAGGTGGTTTGCGACCGGCCCGGACAGCCCGCCGATTGCCGACCCCGATAGGATTCACGCCCTGTTCAAAAACCGGCGCCTGCGAGTTTTCGTTTGGCTGGTCCTCGGCTACGGATTCTTCTACACCTGTCGTCTAAGCTTGTCGGTCGCCAAAAAACCGATGCTTGATGAAGGCGTTCTTTCCGTAGAGCAAATGGGCATCATCGGATCGATGTTGCTCCTCGTTTACGCCTTCGGCAAGTTCTTCAATGGCTTCCTCGCCGATCGTGCCAATATCAGACGATTCATGTCGATTGCATTGCTGTTTTCGGCATTTACCAATCTTGTGTTTGGATCGGTGAGCAACTTCACTTTGTTTGCCGTACTTTGGGCTTTCAACGGATGGTTTCAGTCCATCGGCTCGGCTCCCAGCGTCGTGTCAATATGCCAGTGGTTTAGTCACCGGGAACGGGGCACTCGATACGGTCTGTGGGCCGGTGCGCATAATATTGGAGAAGGGCTGACGTTTGTCGGCACGGCTCTGATCGTCAACGCCTTGGGTTGGCGCTGGGGGTTCTGGGGACCTGGTATCGCCTGCGTAATCGTTGCCGTGATTTTATACATCAACCTGGCGGACAGGCCACAGACTTATGGCCTCCCTTGTGTTGCGGATTACAAGAAAGACTACTCGGCTGGCAAACCTACCAAAGCATCGACTGGTTCACTGCAGTTGCTGGTACTAAAGAGTCCGATTGTCTGGGTTCTCGGTCTAAGTAGCGCATGTATGTACATGACCCGCTACGCGATAAACAGCTGGGCAATATTTTACCTACAGCAAGGCAAAGGATATGAGCTTGTCGAGGCAGCGTCAGCAATGGCAGCTTATCCGATATTCGGCTTGCTCGGCGCTGTTTTTTCCGGCTTTTTGTCTGATCGGTTCTTTGGCGCACGACGGAACGTGCCGACCTTGCTGTATGGGTTGCTCTTGATTGGCTCGATGTGTCTGTTCTATTACTCACCACCTGGTCAAATCCTGATTGACGCCATTGCACTCGCGGCCTTCGGATTTGCCATTGGCGGTCTGATCGTATTTCTCGCTGGTCTCATCGCCGTTGATCTCATGCCGGTCGGCGCCGCAGGAGCAGTCAAAGGGGTCATCGGATTGTTCTCTTATCTCGGTGCCGCATCGCAAGATTGGATAAGCGGCATATTGATCGAAAATACCAAGACCGTTGTCGATGACGTGACAACCTACTCGTTCGATACCGCGTTCTATTTCTGGATTTCAGCATCGGTTGTTTCTATGTTGCTTGCGCTGTTCGCCTGGAATAAGAGGCCACAAGAATAAACGTATTCGCCGCCCACAAGAGCTGGATTGCCGTCACGTGATACTCAATCAGAGCAGCTCCACCGAGGACAGTGACATACTGTGACCAAGCCTTCGGTGGTGGTTTCACGCCGGCCAGAAAAAATGGGGACAGTCGTCCCCCGATTTTTGTGGTGGCCAGGGGCGGACTAATCAGCGCAGCCGATTGGACGGCGAGTGCACCGAAAAAGTTAGCGATTTTCACTCAGTTTCGACTTCAACATGCCGAACCACATCTTCCTGCGTAAGAAAAAGCGGCCGTCCTGCAGCACAGGATCTGTAACCAAACGACTTGTGAGCGCCTTCGGCGCCACCGGTCGCTGACATCGGCGGATGCTTCCTTGCGTCCGCCGCGAGTTACGCGCCTGGTACTAACTAATGAGATACCAGTTCCACTTGCGATATGTCAGAGACCCATCGAACTGCGCCTTCTCAGGAACACCGCGACACCGAGTAGCCACAGAAAGGTTAGACTGGTGGCGCCAGCACCGGATTCGGCGTTGTTGCTGTCGCTGCCTGCTTTTCCGGAATCGGTCGACGCGGTAACAGGATCTCTGTTGTCGTTGCCGCGATGGTCGTCGCTGTCGCCGTCGTTCTCATTGCACGGACCAAGCGTGTCGCCATGACCCAGGTGAGCCTTCACGGACGCCACATTGACCGATATCGTGTTCTTGCCTTTGTGGCAGATCGACACCTTATCACCCGTCGGCGGTGGAACATCCGTGATAGTCGCCGTCGTGGTGGCGCTGTCCGACTGGGCTGGCGTGCCATCATCGGTCACCGTCAGGGTGACGGTGAACGTGCCCGCGGCGCCATAGGTATGTGTCGGATTTACACCCAGGCCCGTGCTGCCATCACCGAAATCCCACTCATAGGCGACGATGGTGCCGTCGTCCATGGAGCCTGAGCCATCGAAGGTGATGGGGTCTCCGACCTGCGCGCTGTAAGGACCGTTGGCATCGGCCGTCGGCGCTTGGTTCGCAACCTCTTCCTCGATCGTTACCGTCGAGGTATCGCTGGCACTCGCAGCGCAGGAGTCGGTCGCGCTAAAGGTTACGGTCGTGGTTCCCAATGGGAAGTCAGCCGGGGCGTCATTGCTCACCGCCAGCACCCCATCCTGCGCATCGTTGGCGCTGGCCGATGCCAGGAATGCCGCAATCGCCGGATCCGTCGCCGGTACCGAGGTCGTGCCCGCCGGAACCGTGATGGTCAGCGGCGCCGCAGCAGTTACGGTCGGTAGCGTATTTGGATCAACCGCGGTTACGCTCGACGTGCCAGTTGTGGTGATCAGCGTGCCGGAAGGATCCCCGCTGTCAGTCACCGAGAACGTCACCGTCGTGGTCGCCCCTGGGGCCACCGCGGCCGGGAAGTCTGCCGGTGCGTCATTGGTAATCGACCCGGTCAGGTCCCCGTCCTCTGCATCCGTTGCGGTTGCCCCGTTCAGGAAATCGGCAATTGCCGAATCCGTCGCCGGTATCGAAATGTCGCAAAGCCCTGCCGTGACCGTGATCGGATCGGGCGTCGTCAGCTGCGGCGCGGTATTACCGGCTTCTTCCTGGATCGTCACCGTCGAGGTGGCGGTCGAGGTCAGGCCGCAGGCATCGGTCGCCGAGAAGGTCACCGTGGTGATGCCCGGCGGGAAATCGGCCGGAGCATCATTGCTCACCGCCAGCGGCCCATCTTCGGTGTCGTTGGCGCTGGCGTCGGCGAGGAACGCGACTATCGCCGGATCCGTGGCCGGTACCGAGGCGGTGCCCTGCGGAACCGTGATAGTAATCGCAGCCGGAGCCGTTACTACCGGCGCCGTGTTCGGCGTCTCGTTTACCGTCAACGTCGAGTCCGCCGTGCCTATGGCGCCGAGCGTATCCTCCGCCGAGAACGTCACCAGCGTATCGCCGAGCCCGAAGTCAATCGGCGCGTTGTTGCTGACGGCTAACGTTCCGTCTTCAACGTCGTCGGCCGTGGCCGAGTTCAGCCAGTTCTGAATCTCAGTATCCGACTGTGGTACCGACGTCGCACACAGCGGCGCCGTCACGGCAAGGGGTGCCGGTGCCGTAACCACGGGAACATTGTTGTCGGCAACTAGAATGATCACATCAGCGGCGGCCATGCCTGTATTGCCACAGCTGTCGGTGGCCGTGAACGTTACCGGTGTCGTACCTATCGGGAACTCAGCCGGCGCATTGTTGCTGACCGGGACGCTTCCCTCTTCCGGATCGTCGGCCGTCGCCGAGGCAAGCCAGCCCGCAATCTCCGGATCGTCGGCGGGAACCGGACCGGTGCTGCCTGGTGGTAAGGTGATCGTCAGATTCGCCGGCGCGGTCACGACCGGTGCATTGGCGTCGCCGACTTGTATCGTCACCGTCGCACGATTCGAGGGGTCGATCCCATCGGTAGCGTCATACGTGAAGCTGTCGGTCCCACAGATGTTGCTCGCCGGAATATAGTTGCACTGCGGCGTCGGCGTGGTGGCGGACAGGCTGCAACTCACGGTACTGCCATTGCTGCTGGCAACGTCGAAACTGTTGACCGTCAGGATATCGCCATCGGCGTCGGTATCGTTCGCCAGCACATCGATATCTACCGGGGTGTTGACCGCTGTAGATTCGGAATCGTCAATAGCCACCGGCGCTTGGTTGCCCGCACAGTCCGGATCGGCGCCGTCATATAAATTGTCGCCGTCATTATCGAGACCATCAGGCCCAAACTGGGCGTCGCTGCAGGGATCTGCAATTAGCGCTACTCGTGAATCAGGCAGGCCACCATAGTTTGGCGGCAAAGCGCTTTCCCCTGCCAGCGATGGGATCTGGTCCGCGGTGTGGCAGGCGTCGCAACTGTTAATGCCATTGGCACGGTGATGGTTTCTCAGACCGTCCGAACGACCCGGATTTGGGCCGCCGAATGCACCGTCATTCGCAGTATTATCTCCTTCACGACCATGACAGCCAGCGCAGCTAAACGGATAATCAGGATTTCCCGACTCGTAGGTCAAAGCGTTGTCGCCTTGCTGTATATGGCAGACTGCGCACTCAGTGTTCTGCGGAAATTCGCCGACGAGTGATTCGATGATGTCAAGATGGCCAGTCATCAAATCCGTGTTCCACGGGGTTCCGTCGTGGTTTGACACATAACTACCCTGGTTGAAAGCTCCTCCGTGGCAACCGGAGCAACCGGACCAATCTGCATTCGCGGACACCGACGGTGCCCACAGCACCGTGAGCAGCATCGCAACACATCTCACTACCAAAGACTGGATCGAAGTCTTCATTGCTCTTTCCCCTGTTGCTTGCGTTTCACGCCACCAAGCCCCCTGGCGTCTTCCACACCAAATGAAGTCAGCAGCGTCTCACGTTATTATTTGTCGTCTTGCCGATTCTCTTCTCTATTTGAGAAGTGGACGAGGCATTCAGTCAATCCGGATTAATACGTAACGCGTATCGATTCGACGTAAGGAATCAGAATGCCATGCGGGTTGAACATAAAGTCAGCAACGTCGGCACGAATGAGCCTGGCTGGCAAGTGGACTAGTTTCCCCGAATGGTTGCCGTTTCAGGGATAAGTTTGCCGCGAAATCGGGCGGATTCTTGCCGAAATCGGACTTTTCAAGGAAAAGCTTGCCGGAATCGGACCTGGGTAGGTGATCAGTCGCCTAAGTATACAACTGTCGAGCCCGTTGGGCCCAGTTAGGCGGTGGGGCAGATTTTAGGGAGCTATCTTGAGTCAGGACTAGCCGCAAAGATCAAGCGGCCGCTTTTCCCGAGAGGAGTCGCTTAAGTGGCTTGTTTGGGGAAAATGCGACCTTCCGCTAACGGCCGCTAGCGAGCCTTTTCTGTAGCCGCTCTTTGCGTTTGAGTGTGGACTTATTGGCGTCACTTTTTAGCTGGATAGGATCAAAGCGACTCTGTCAGTCGATGATTAAGCTCAGTGCCTCTTCGTACCGTTTTGTTTTCTCAAGCAACAAACTCAATCTGTCGACCGGCGACGCCTCATACCTGTGCGCAGAAACAAACTTGTTGCTCTCCGTAAAATCTGCAATGTCACCAACGAGGTTCCGGTATGCGTCGATCGCCCGCTCCAAGTCACCAGACTTTTCTAGTGCTCGGGCCGCCCTCACGGCATCATCAAATGGCTTGGCAAGGTTGTTCAGTCGGTCGGTACGAGACCATTCCGGAAAAGGCTTCGTCACCTTCAGTACCACGCCAATGCGTTTCTGCCCCTGAATTGTCCTGCTAAACCAATTCGTCCCGCCGATTAGCCTGGCTACAGTCGCCTCGATTGGCTCCCCCCTTAGCAAAGTCATCGAATCACGAGCATCAGAAGGTAGAAATCCAATCTGCTGTCCGGTCGTGAAGACGCCCACGGCCCATCGATCGTGTTTGTTCAACGGGTCCGCAACTAATTCGACTCTATTTCCTACTCGGAGAGTCTTAATTATTTCCTGTCGAGATGTCCCATCAGGATTGTCAAATGACTCCCCCACGCACGCCGACATGGAATGTTCCAGCCATGAAACACCCTCCTAGACCAGTGGCCGCAAAGGGTCAGTAGCCGTCATTCTACCTCACACCAAGCGACTGACGGCTTACGGCCAGAAGCCGTCCTTCGCGGATTGGGTTATCGCCATGCTCTTTCGACGAATGCCTTCTCATGGCCAGAAGCGGTCGCTGTCGACACGTTCTCCTGCACCGAATCGATACGCCGATTTTCCGTCGAGTCCGTCCCCTGGGGCGCGTTACGGTGCATAGCAATACGCCGCTGATCAACGTAAAAGTCACGCGCAGTTGTGTCGCGACCAAAAAAAGGCAGGCGGGAATCCGCCTGCCTCTTTCAGTTGCCGTATATACGAGTCGAACGATCTAGGGGTTTGGCGTCGCCATGACTGCAGCCTCCGCATCGACGAGGCCGTGACCGGAATCGTAATTGAATC
>Ga0224497_10002649_pt1 | contig 10513 bp, 8 predicted proteins | sample SF_Jul11_sed_USG_4_FD_167970 | JGI IMG/M metagenome (GOLD analysis project Ga0224497, IMG submission 167970) | Sediment microbial communities from San Francisco Bay, California, United States - SF_Jul11_sed_USGS_13 | ecosystem: Environmental > Aquatic > Marine > Sediment | place: USA: California...
AACTCAAGAAAACAAATCGCAAGGTTCCGACTGTCGGTCTCGAGTTGTGATTGTCTTAAAGTCATCATCGTCTTTATTCCCTGTTTTGTTGTTAGGCGAAATTATACTCAAGAGGGCCAAAAACCTTTGTTGTCAATTACCCCGATTGGTATCGACTATTTCCTACGATATAGGTGAATATTTCACAACCTGCTGGTGACCAGGTGATTGAGTCGCCTAGATTACAGGGTGATGAAAAGAGTTGCCTGAATTGATTACCAGTTGACCGGAAGAGTGCGTTTGATGATGTAGTGTTTTTGAGTGCAGGAAATATACTCGCCTTTTTCAAGTTCCTTTAATATCTTGCTGACCATCTCGCGCGACGAACCAATCATCCCGGAGATCTCGCGGTGGGTAAACTTGGGCACCTGAACTTGCCCCTCGCCATTCAAGGCATACTTGTTAAAAATATACCGGACACGTCCATACACGTCCGACAGCGCGATGCTACCAAGTTCCTCGGTCGTGTCACGTAATCTGTTGGCCAGGGTTTTGGAGAGCGCCAGTAAAATCTCAGGATATGCTCTCAGGAAAGCCAGGTAATTTTCCTTGGAAAATGCGTAAACCACGCAGTCGGTCAGCGTAGCCACGCTGGCGGTGCGAGGGAAATCGCCGATTAGGGCAACTTCACCAAAGGAATCACCGGATTTTAGCATTCTGACCGTTAACTGCTTTCCTTGGTCGTCTTCCACGTAAACCTTCATTTCTCCTTCGAACAGCACGAACATCGTGTTGCTGTCGTCACCCTGCTGAATGACGACGCGATTTTTTCGATATGTACGTCGCACGGAAATTCGCATAAGCGACTCCCGGCCTTTTTCATCGAGGAGGTCGTAGGGTGGCAGCTTTGCCAGCAAATCGATCATTACTATCCTCCTTTGATACTTGTTTACGACAATCTACATCAACTCTCTGAGCTTCTTCAACGCTATCATGCTGGTGCGAAAAGATAAATTATCTATGAGGTCGGCGAATTCAGCATGCAGACGGTTAACAATCACAGCACTCCTGCTGAGCCTAGGTGAAATGCAAAAACGAGCAACATAGAGGATCGGCTCTGAATCCATAGCTAGACTCTTTAACGCATCTGCTTCCCCGATAACAGGCGCTTTTAACCGAAAGCCAGGAGGCAAGCTCCGGCCACTTTTGAATGCAAATCGACAGGCCTTCGCTTAGTCACCCAGTTTTTTACAGCGAATTCCTCAACGCAGACGTCGAGGAATCATCAATAAGAAGCCGTAAACGGCGGTGGGTTCAACTAATCGACGCAATACTTGCAATAAATCGCTTAGCTAGTGTCTTATACCCTAATTTTTTTTGGGGTCGTTCGTTAAATTGCCGAACGAAGGTATTCAACTTTGCTTTAGAGCCTTCGATGGGTTGAACCCACCATCGGTTCGAGCCGCTAATCGTGAATTTTTGAGCGTCCGCTCTGGCGTTAAATGACTCCATTGCGGGCATTTTGCTATCGCGAGTTTTTGATCTGACCAAAAGCAATTGCCTCTTGAAAGGGAAATAGCAAAACCGGTTCAGCAGCACAATCCAAAAGGAATCTGACCCAGATCTTGGTCACCTGAAACGGCGCAGAATATTCACGTTGATCGAGGCGCCGCTTTAGCGTAAAGATGATTCGGCGGAGACCTGCCGTTGCCGGATATTTTCCCGGTAATACAGAACTATTCCGGAACCCAGAAATCCGGTGACAGTATACTCAATTCGAATCTCTACCCGGTATATAAGAAACTGTCCCCGGATTTGCGGCAGGTCAGGCCGTGGTGGAGCGCTGCAGGGTTTCCCAGTCGTGGCCGAGACCGACCTCGGCGTCGGAGGGTTCGAGCATGCCCTGCCCCTTGATGATGTCGGCGGCGCGTTCGGCGAGCATGATGGTCGGCGAATTCAGGTTACCGTTCGGGATGGTCGGAAAAATAGACGAGTCGACGACGCGCAGTGCCTCGATGCCGCGTACGCACGTCTCGGAGTCCACTACCGCCATTTCGTCCTCGCCCATGCGGCAGGCGCAGGACGGGTGGTAGGCCGATTCGACCGCGCCGCGCACGAAGGCGTCGATTTCACCGTCGCTTTGCACCGCCTCGCCGGGCTGGATCTCCGAGCCGCGGTAGGCATCCATCGCCGGTTGGCCGATGATTTCGCGCGTCAGGCGCACGCAGGCGCGGAACGCCTCGACGTCCTCGGGATGTTGCAGGTAGTTGAACAGGATTTCCGGCTTGTCCTGCACGCTCGGTGTGCGCGCCCTGACGTGGCCGCGGCTGCGCGGCTTGTTATGACCGACGTGCACCTGGAAACCGTGGCCGTCGAAGGCCGCGTTGCCGTCGTAACGCATCGCGCCCGGTAGAAAGTGGTACTGGATATCGGGCCACTTGACGCCGGGTCTGGAGCGGATGAACGCGCAGGACTCGAAATGATTGGTCGCGCCGAGTCCCTGTTTCGTCAGCAACCAGCGGCTGCCGATCAGGAACTTGCGCCACGGATTGAGTTCGCCGTTCAGCGTGATCGGCTGGTGGCAGCGGAACTGGAAATAAAACTCGAGGTGATCCTGCAGGTTTTCTCCGACCCCGGGCAAATCATGGATGACATCGATGCCGGCCTGCCGCAATACCTCGCCCGGACCTATGCCAGAGAGCTGCAGTAGATGCGGCGAGGCGATCGGTCCCGCGCTCAGTATGACCTCGCGATTTGCGTTCAACGTCTGCCTGCTACCCCCGCGCACGATCTCGACGCCGGTCGCGCGCCTGTAGTCGATCAGCACCCGCTGGCTCAGCGCGCCGGTAAAGACCTGCAAATTATCGCGATGCATGGCGGGCTTCAGGTATGCATTCGCGGTCGACCAGCGTATGCCATTCTTGACCGTCATATGCATCGGCCCGAACCCTTCCTGCTGGCGGCCATTATAATCGTCGGTTTTCATGTATCCGGCCTGTGTTCCGGCCTCGATAAAGGCGCGGTACAGCGGATTGCTCATGTTATTACCGTTGTTGACCGCGAGCGGTCCACCCTGAGCGCGGTACTCGTCGCTGCCGAATGCCCAGTCGTCGGCTTTCCTGAAATAGGGCAGGCAGTGCCGGTAATCCCAGTTCCTGGCCCCCTGCTGCTCCCACTCGTTGAAATCCATCGCGTGGCCACGCACGTAAACCATGCCGTTGATCGACGAAGAGCCACCCAGCACCTTGCCGCGCGGGCAGTGCATGCGCCGTTTGTCAAGACCGGGTTCGGGTTCGGACTGGTAAAACCAGTTGTACTTTTTCATGTTCATCGGGATCGACAGCGCGGTCGGCATCTGGATAAAGATGCTGCGATCACTGCCGCCGAACTCGAGCAGCGCAACGGTGATATCGGGATTTTCGCTGAGGCGGTTGGCCAGCACACAGCCGGCCGAACCGGCGCCGACGATGATGTAATCGAAATTCTGGGTCATGCACTCACCTGGTTGACTGCCGTGATCTTATTATTTCTGCGGCGGCTTGTCGCGGCGGATTTGCCCTGTACCGCTGTCAGGGTGCCGTATCGAAACCCGATGAACTTTTTCGTGGTGCAAACTTCGCTTGATCGATTTTGATATGTCGATTATCCTCGACATATGGACATTATCGATGCAACCCGGGCACTCGGCGCACTGGCCCAGGAATCAAGGCTCAAGGCGTTCAGATTGCTGGTGCGCAGCGGTCCCGAAGGTATGGCGGCGGGCAGGATTGCGGACGCCCTGAGAATCCCGCACAACACCATGTCGACACACCTGGCAACGCTGGTCAACGCGGGCCTGGTCAACTCGAGGCGCGAAAGCCGTTCGATCATCTACAGCATCGACTTTGACGGCACCCGCGAGCTGTTGTCCTTCCTGATGGAAGAATGCTGCCAGGGCGAGCCCGAAGTCTGCCTGCCGGCGCTCGAAAGCCTGTTGCCCGGAAACTGCATTCCTGCAAATCAACGCGGAGCAAAATCATGAAACGCATGCACATCAACCTCTCGGTCACCAACCTCGACGATTCGATCGGTTTCTACACGTCCCTTTTCGACATGGAACCAACGGTGCGCAAGCAGGACTACGCCAGGTGGATGCTGGACGATCCGCGCGTCAACTTCGCCATCACCACGCGCGGCGAACGCAAGGGTATCGATCACCTGGGCATCCAGGTCGAGAACGAAAACGAGCTCGACGAGGTTTACTCACGCCTCAGGACCGCCAACGCGCCGGTGCTGGAACAGGGTGAAACCACCTGCTGTTATGCCAATTCCGTAAAAAGCTGGATCTTGGATCCCGACAGCATTCCGTGGGAAACCTTTCTGACTCGCGGCGAAAGCGCGGTATTCGGCGCCGACGAGGTCCACCCCAGGGGCCAGGTATCGGCCTGCTGCAGCCGTCCGCAAGCGGATTCCGCAAAAACCGGATCCAGCTGCTGCTAACCCGCAGGCGCCATCAGGATCAGGATTACAGGGGCTGACACCTTGGGAATATTCGAACGTTTCCTGTCGTTGTGGGTAGCGCTGTGTATCGTGATCGGTGTGGTTTCCGGAGTGGCGTCGCCCCAACTTTTCGAGCTCGTCGCCGGTATCGAATACGCAAGCGTCAACCTCGTCGTCGCAGTCTTCATCTGGATCATGATTTACCCGATGATGGTCAACGTCGATTTCGCGTCGCTGAAGGACGTGGGCAGGAAACCGCGTGGCCTGTGCATCACGCTGGTGATCAACTGGCTGGTGAAACCCTTCACGATGGCGGGGCTCGGCATCCTGTTTTTCGAGCACCTGTTCGCGGGGCTGGTCGATCCCCAGACGGCCAAGGAATACATCGCCGGCATGATCCTGCTTGGCGTCGCGCCGTGCACGGCGATGGTTTTCGTGTGGAGCCAGCTGGTGCGCGGCGATGCCAACTTCACGCTGGTGCAGGTATCGATCAACGATATCATCATGGTATTCGCGTTTGCGCCGATCGCGGCGCTGCTGCTCGGGGTGACCGACATCGTCGTACCCTGGGCAACGCTGCTGCTGTCGGTGGTGCTTTATGTCGTGATCCCGCTTGCGGCAGGGTACGTCACGCGCAGGTTTCTCGATAACTCCGGCAACCATGAGCAGATTGCCGACTTTACCGCGCGCATCAAGCCATTCTCGGTGATGGGCCTGCTGGCGACCGTGGTCCTGCTGTTCGGATTCCAGGCGCAGACCATCATCGACAAGCCGATGGTGATCGCACTGATTGCCGTCCCGCTGCTGATTCAGGGTTACGCAATCTTCGCGGTCGCCTACGGCTGGGCCTACCTGTGGCGGGTGCCTTTCGACACGGCGGCTCCGGCCGCGCTGATCGGCACTTCCAATTTCTTCGAGCTGGCGGTCGCCGTCGCGATCAGCCTGTTCGGGCTCAACTCGGGTGCGGCGCTCGCCACCGTCGTCGGCGTGCTGGTCGAGGTTCCGGTCATGCTGTCGCTGGTTATATTTGCGAACCGGACGCGGCCCCACTTCGCCTGGTAGCAAGAAATTCGGGGCGAAACCTCGATTCCCGTGGAGGCGCGGCGAGGCCGGGGTCGCGAGGGATAGGAAGGAAATTCAGGCAGATAATTATGGATGACGAGTTGAGGGTGGTTTCACAACAGTTAACTGTGGGCGCTTCCTTTTGTCTTCCTCTGCACTCTTTACGGGCTACGCGGTTCAGCGGGATATGCGCCAGCCGTCCCCGAACTTTCCTGTTCGGGGAGAGCGGGCCGTCAATACAGGAATTCCGGCCGCCGTAAGAACCCGGATGATCGCTGCGCGATTTCCGGGATGACAATTAGGCTACCGCGTGATTCACGCGGTGGCCTAATTGTCAGCTCCAGGGAAAGGGGCTGTGCGATACCGGGTGCAGCCTGCCCTCGGCGTAACGCGAAAATCGAAACGGCTCGAGCAGCCTGCTTTTCTGGCCACACAGTTCTTCGGCCACCAGCTTGCCGACGCCGATCATCTTGTAGCCGTGGTTGGAATCGGCAATCAGGTAGCAGTTTTCGCGGAACACGTCGAACACCGGAAAGCTGTCCGGCGTAAAACAGCCGATGCCGCCAGACGGTTCGTTCTTGTAATACTCGAACTTCCCCTCGAAGCGTTTCTGGCAATGCGCCAGCGCCGACGTCCACATGTGCGCGAAGTCTTCGCCGACGATGAAATCCGGCGAATCGACGCCGTAGGGATCGACTGCGACCTGGTCCGGATCGGTGTCGATTGCGTACGGGGCGGCGCCGCCCTGGATGCCGCCGAAATGAAAGTCGGGCTTGTAGTAGATGCCCCACATCTTGTCGGTGATGAGGCTTCCGTCGTAGTCGGAATAAAGCGGCTCGTTGCTGTCGACGTGGATCACGGGTGGAAACCTGCCGTCGTTGGTTTTCTGCAGCTCGGGATCGACGCCGAGGGTGCCCTCCTGCAACGACCAGTAAATCCACATCGGCACGTTGCTGTGCATTTGCCCGTCCGCGCCCTTGATGGTCACGGTTTTCGGCAACTCGAGCATGTCCCAGACGGTCTTGGCCCAGGGCCCGGCGCCGATGATCACCTGGTCGCAGCCGATTTCGCCGCGGTCGGTTTCGACCGCGCTAATCGCGCCTCCGGCCGAATTGCTCTTGAATCCGGTTACGGTGCAGCCGGTCAGGATGCGCACGCCCTCGCCTTCGGCCTTGGTCGCGAGGCCGTACATGGCCTTGGTGTTGTTGGCGTAACCGCCGCGCTTTTCGTGCAGCACTGACGTGATGCCTTTCGCCTGCCAGTCGTGGAACATCGATTTCATGTACTCCGCCGATTCCTTTTCGCCCTCGATGAAGGTCGACTCGTAACCGATTTCCTTCTGCTGCTTCGCGATGCTGGCGACATCTTCGTGCATGCTTTCCGGGCTGATCTGCATGTAGCCGACCGGGTGATAGCTATAGGCCTCCGGATCGGTTTCCCACACGCTGACGCTATGTGCCATCAGTTCGCGCATGGCGGGCTGAAAGTAATTATTGCGCACCACGCCACAGGCGATACCGGACGCGCCCGCGGCGATGCCGCCCTTGTCGACGACGAGAATATCCCGGCCGTCACCCCTGCCCTGCGACTTGAGCAGCTGCGCCAGGTGATAAGAAGTACTGAGACCGTGAATACCCGCGCCGATGACCAGATATTTCACGTGTGATGGAATCGCCATTATTAATCCGCCATGTTCTGTGTTTCGGGAGCCGGGGATACCGTGCGGAACCGCCCAGGCAAGGTCGTCAAAGAATATCCGAATTGATCGTCATCACGCTGGCCTAGAACGACCAAACGAAACACAATTACGACATGGCCCGATGCGGTCTGCGGCGATCGAAAAACGCCTCAACCCAGATCTGCAACGGCCTTCGCGATGCGCTCCACGGCCTGCTCGACGCGACTGCGCGGGCAGCCGAAATTGAGCCGCATGTGGCCCGGATCGCCGAAGTCCCGTCCCGGTGACATGCCCACGCCGGCATTCTCGAAAAAGGTCATCGGGTCGTCGAGCCGCAGCGCGGATACATCGATCCACGCGAGGTAGGTCGCCTCGATCGGCCCGAGGTTCAACCCGGGGATACGATTGATGGCATCGACCAGGTAATCCCGGGTGGCGGCGAGGTAGGTGCATTGCTGTCGATTCCATTCGTCGCCGAATTCATAGGCCGCCTCGGCCGCGGCGAAACCCATGATATTGACGTGGGGCACGATGTAGGGATTGGTTTTCATGCGCGAGCGCAATACCCGGTCGGGGATGATCGCAAACGCGCAGCCGAGACCCGGCACGTTGAAGGTTTTGCTCGGCGCCATCAGCGTGATGCTGCGCTGCTCGATGTCAGGATCCAGCGACGCGACCGGAATGTGCCGCCGGTCCCTGTCGAGGATCAGGTCGCAATGAATTTCGTCCGAACACAGGACCAGTTCCTGCTGCCTGACGATCTCGGCGAGACGCCGCAATTCGTTTTCGCGATAAACCGAGCCCCCCGGATTCTGCGGATTGCAGAACATCAACAGCTGCCCGGGGTGCGGCGGCTGCTGTTCGAGCCAGTCCATGTCGATGACCATGCGCTCGTCCCTGATGCACATCGGAATCGGCTGGTTGATCATCGAATTCATCCCCGGCGCTTTGGTGAAGGGCCCGTAAATCACCGAGGGCAGGTAAACCCTTTCACCCGGATTGCCAGTTGCGCGGCAGGCGAGGTAAAGGGAGCCGACGATCCCGGGCAGCGGCAAAAGCCATTCCGGCTCGATGTTCCAGTGGTAAAGGCGGCGCATGCGCTCGACCAGCAATTCGATCAGGTGCGTGGGCGTTTCGGTGTAACCGAATACCGGATGCTCCGCGCGGCGATGGAGGGCCTGCTGGATCTCGGGCAGGACTGCGAAATCCGAGTCGGCAACCCACATCGGTAGTATATCCCTGCCGCGGTAACGGTCCCACTTTGCGCTGTTGCTGTTGCTGCGATCGATTATCCGATCGAAGTCATAGTTCATGGTTGATTTCTTCGGTATTTTACGCGTCCGTCGAGATCATAGGCGAAGCCCCTGTCGCAACCAAGCGTTTTGGCGATTTAAGCATTGACCTCTCTCGATACAGTTGCGATGCTCTGCGCATGCAAAACGAATACGATTTCATCATTCTCGGCGCCGGCTCGGCCGGCTGCGTACTCGCCAATCGACTCAGCGAGAGCGGCGAGTACTCGGTGCTGATCGTCGAGGCGGGGCCGATGGACAACAAGCTGCTGATTCACATCCCGGCCGGCGTACATAGCGTCTACAAGGATCCTTCGATCAACTGGAATTACGAAACCGAGGACGAAGTCGACCTCGAGCAGCGCAAGATCGAACTGCCGCGCGGCAAGGTCGTCGGCGGCTCGTCTTCGATCAACTCGATGGTTTACATGCGCGGCCACCCGAAAGATTACGACCGATGGAACGACGAACTCGGTCTAAAGGGCTGGAGCTACGCCGACTGCCTGCCGTATTTCAAGGCGGGCGAGACCTCCGAGCGCGGTGCCAACGAATGGCGCGGCGGCAGCGGACCGCTGGGCGTATCTCGCGCCAGGCTCGTCAACCCGATTTTCGACGCCTTCCTCACCGCAGGTGAAACTTCGGGACAGGGCAATTCCGACGATCTCAACGGTTTCAGGCCCGAGGGCCTCGCGCGCCTGGACAGCACCATCCGCGACGGTCGCCGCTGCAGCGCCGCGGTCGCGCATCTGAAACCCGCGCTGTCGCGGCCGAATCTCGAGCTGGTGACCCATGCCCTGGTGGAACAGGTGTTGCTGGAAAACACGCGCGTCACCGGCGCCAGGTTTCAGCACCAGGGCAAGGTGAGGGTGATTCGCGCCCGCCGCGAAGTCATCCTGTCCTGTGGCGCGATCAAGTCGCCGCAGGTGCTGATGCTTTCCGGCATCGGCCCGGCCACGGAACTGAACCGGCACGGCATTACGGTCAGGCACGAGATGCCGGCGGTAGGGCGGAACCTGCAGGACCACCTGAAGATCCACTGCACCTGGCGCTGCACGCAGCCAATCACCTACCATCGCGTCGACCGTCCGTGGAACAAGCTCAAGATCGGTTTGCGCTGGCTGACGAAAAAAACCGGTTTCGGCGCCTCCAATATCTGGGAAGCCGGCGGCCTGATCTACGGCAATGACGAGGTCGACTACCCGAACCTGCAGTATCACTTTGCGCCCATCGTGGCAAATTACCGGGGGCGAAAAATCATCCTGTCGCAGGGCTTTACGCTGCAGGCCGACCAGCTGCGGCCCGCCAGCAAGGGCACGGTGACGCTGACTTCGGCCAATCCGGCGGACCGGCCCGCGGTCAGTTTCAACTACCTGAGCGACGACCACGATTTGCGCGAACTGGTGCAGGCGTTTCGCAAGATCAACGAACTAGTGATGCAACCCGCGTTCATCGCGTTTCGCGGCGAACGCACCGACCCGCTCCCCGACGTCAAGTCGGATTCCGACATCGAGAACTGGATACGCGCCACCGCGTCGACCGATTTTCACCCCAGCTGCAGCTGTCGCATGGGCGATGACGAAAACTCGGTGGTCGACGGCGAGATGAAGGTACACGGCCTGGAGGGGCTGCGCGTAGTCGATGCGTCGGTAATGCCACGCATCGTCAGCGGCAACCTGAACGCGCCGACGCAGATGATCGCCGCGCGTGCCGCCGACTTCATCCTGGGCAAGAATCCGCTCGAACCGGAATTCGCCAGCTTTCACTTTCAGCAAGTTGATAAACAGCAACGCAGGTCCGGGGCCGTCACCGTTAAACCGAACCGCGAGATTGCAACATGAAACAGAAGCTGCAGCGGGATCAGCAGGCGCTGCTCGACTGGTATCACAGGCAACGAAAAACCTGCCCGCCGAGTTCAGTCACGGTGCCGGCGGCGTGCTGGAGAGCATCGATATTCTCGATGCCGACGTCGACGCCTTCGTCGCCCGGCTCGATGAGTCGCTGTCCTGCGTCATGGCCAACAGCG
>Ga0224497_10002650_pt1 | contig 10510 bp, 11 predicted proteins | sample SF_Jul11_sed_USG_4_FD_167970 | JGI IMG/M metagenome (GOLD analysis project Ga0224497, IMG submission 167970) | Sediment microbial communities from San Francisco Bay, California, United States - SF_Jul11_sed_USGS_13 | ecosystem: Environmental > Aquatic > Marine > Sediment | place: USA...
CGGGTGACGCGCACCTGATCGGGTCTCGATCCAGCACGGGATCGATCCGGACGCGCTATCAACCGCGCTGCTGTTTTGTGTTCTAATGCCGGCCCATGTTTAGGCCCCTGGAAGTCTACATCGGCCTGCGTTATACCCGCGCCAAGCGCCGAAACCATTTCATCTCCTTCATCAGCTTGAGCTCCATGCTCGGTATTGCGCTGGGCGTGACCGCGCTCATTACCGTGCTTTCGGTCATGAACGGGTTCGAGCGGGAACTGAGAGAACGCATTCTCGGAATGGCGTCTCACGCCACCATCTCGGGCACGGGGGGAACGCTCTCCGGATGGGGCGGACTGATCGATCGTGCCCGCGCCCACCCGGACGTTGTCGGCATCGCGCCTTACGTTCAGGCCGAAGCCATGCTCAACCGCGGCGGCGCGGTACGTGGCGCCCTCATACGCGGGGTGATGCCGGAACTGGAACCGGAGGTGTCCGAAATTGACCGCTTCATGTTGGAAGGCAGCATGAACAGCCTGCGTCCCGGCGAGTTCAATGTCCTGCTGGGTATTGGTCTCGCCAATGCGCTCGGCGCCCGCGTGGGCACCAAAGTGACGCTCATCGCGCCTCAGGCAACAGTCACGCCGGCAGGCGTGCTGCCGCGGCTACGTCGATTTACCGTCAGCGGGATCTTCCGTGTGGATCACGGTCAGTTCGATTCGGCGCTCGCGGTCACTCATCTGGACGACGCGGCGAAATTATTCCAGCTAGGCGACCGGATCAGCGGACTCAGGATCAAGCTCGATAATCTGTTCGACGCGCCGCGTATATCAAAAGAGATCGCCCGTTCCTTCGGCGGCAGATACTGGGTGCGCGACTGGACCCAGGAAAACGCCAACTTCTTTCGTGCGCTGAGAACGGAAAAGACCGTCATGTTCGTCATTCTGACGCTCATCGTTGCGGTGGCCGCATTCAACATCGTCTCCGCGCTGGTAATGGTGGTGACGGACAAACAGGCGGACATTGCCATACTGCGCACGCTGGGCGCGTCACCCGCCTCGATCATGGTGATTTTTATAGTTCAGGGAACGATCATCGGGCTCGTAGGGACGCTGCTCGGGATGCTCGGCGGGATCATGCTGGCGAGCAACGTGGAAACCGTGGTGCCGGCGATCGAGTCGGTCTTCGGGATGAAGTTCCTGCCGCCGGACATCTATTACATTTCAGAAGTGCCTTCGGACATGCGCTGGCCGGACGTCGGATTGATCTCCGGCGTTGCCTTTGTCATGAGCATTGTAGCGACCATTTATCCCGCCTGGCGGGGGTCCCGCACGCAGCCGGCCGAGGCGCTGCGCTATGAATGAAGAAGCGACTCTGGAATGCCGTAAGTTGCACCGCAGCTTCAGCGAAGGCGGGCTCAACGTCGCGGTATTGAAGGGGATAGATTTTCGAGTCGAGCGCGGCGACCGAGTTGCGGTGGTGGGCGCATCGGGCTCTGGCAAGAGCACTTTGCTGCACCTGCTCGGCGGTTTGGATCAGCCGACCAGCGGCGAAGTCTTCGTTCTGGGTAAGAATCTTTTCTCGCTGAACGAAAGCGCGCGCGGACGTCTACGCAATCGGGCGCTGGGCTTCGTGTACCAGTTCCACCACCTGCTGCCGGAGTTCACCGCACTCGAAAACGTCGCCATGCCGCTCTTGATCCGCGGCAGCGCGACGGCGGAGGCAAAAGAACGGGCCGGCGCCATCCTGGAACGGGTGGGGCTTTCCGAGCGCGTGCGCCACAAACCCGGGGAGCTTTCCGGAGGCGAACGCCAGCGCGCCGCTATCGCCCGCGCGCTGGTTACCGAGCCATCCTGCCTGCTCGCGGACGAGCCCACTGGAAACCTCGACCGGAAAACGGCAGATCGCGTCTTCGACCTGATGCTCGAGCTCAACGAAGAGCTGGGCACCAGCCTGCTGGTGGTCACCCACGACGCTAACTTATCCAGACGCATGTCCCGGGTGATGGATCTGGTAGACGGAGCGCTTCGGGTGCAAAGCGCGAAAACCGAATCGGCGCCCTAGCAGATCTCAGCTCGGCGGATCCTCGCCGGCAGCCACGCGGCGTCCGACAGCTTTTTCCTCCGCGGCTTTCTTCTTCCGCCGTCGGGCAACGCGCTCCAGGCCGCGCCGGTGACGAGCCCGCCACGACTGCACCACGTGGATACGCCAGATGACCTTCACGATCAGGTGTCCCAACAGCGCGGTGACGATTCCGAGGACGAAACATCCAAGCAGAAACGGCTGCCACACTTCGGCCAGCTGGGTCGTGAGCCAGTGCAGGGAAATTTCGAAGCGAATGGATTCGGGTTTCGTACTCAGCAACAACGCCCCCACCTTGTAGGCGGAGTAAAAAAGCGGCGCCACGGTGATGGGATTGCTCACCCATACCAATACCACGGCCACCGGAAGGTTTGCGTTGAGAAAAATGGCCCCGGCTGCCGCCAGAAGCATCTGAAACGGCACCGGAACGAAGGCCATGAACAGGCCGATGGAAACCCCCCAGGCGACGGAGTGGCGATTCAGATGCCAAATGTTCGGCGCGTGCATCAGGCGGCCGAATAGACGGCGCAGATTATGGTCGCTGCGGATGCTCCGGCTGTAGGGGATAAGACGCTTGAGCAGAATTTTTCGCATCAGCGTCGAAGGAGGCCTGAGGGCGTAGCACGCGGCGCCAAGCTGAGCGGTATCGACATCATCTAAAAAACTGCGACTCCCGATTTGTTACCATTGACGCGCTGACGCGCCTTGGCGGCCGATTGAGCTGAAGAGCAGAAATTCGGTCCGCGGGGACGCGCTGATTATCCGATAATCCCAAAGGACTGGGAATTCAATGCGTTCAGGGACGATCGCGCTGCTATTGGGCATCCTTTGGGTTCAGCAGATGCCTGCCCTTCAGGACGAGTGTCTCGTCCAGTTTCTTCCCATCACGCTCTTCATCGGTATTTTCTCCCGATTCTTGAGGCTACCGGCGCTGTTCCTGAGCGGTTTTCTCTGGGCGACGTTTTGCGCTCACCTGGCGGTGGCGGAGATCCTGCCCGCTGACCTGGACGGCGCCGAAGTGGTTGTTGACGGCCGGATCACCGGTGTGCCGCAGAGCACCGTTCGGCGAACCCGGTTTGAATTCCAGGTGGATACGCTCTCCGCCCTCGACAACCATCAAGCCCCCGTCCACTCGCGTCCACCACCACGATTCCAGGGCAAAGTGCGCCTGTCCTGGTACGGGGCGCCCGAGCTCAGGGCAGGCGAGCGCTGGCGTCTGCGCGTGCGGCTGCGTGCACCCCGGGGCTACGCCAATCCCGGCGGCTTCGACTACGAGCGATGGCTGTTCGCCCACGGCGTTCGTGCCACCGGCTACGTCCGGGCGACCGGGCAGCCGCGGCGACTTGATGCCGGAGGCGAATTCAACCTACATGGGTGGCGCCAGCGTGTCGCCGAACGAATTATTTCGCTGCTGCCCGGGAGCAATATGGCCAGCGTTATTGCCGCGCTGGCCGTAGGCGTTCGCGGCAACATCGACGATCACCAGTGGCGGGTTTTTCGCGACACCGGGACGGCACACCTGATGGCTATCTCGGGCCTCCACGTGGGTCTCGTTGCGGCATTCGTGTTCATGCTGACCAGGCTTGTCTGGTCGTGCTGCTTTCGCGCTTGTCTGTTGGTGCCGGCGCAACGGGCGGCGGCGATGGCCGGCCTCGCCGCCGGCTGGGTCTACGCCGGCATGGCGGGATTCTCCCTACCCACCCAGAGGGCCGCGATCATGCTCACCGTGGTGATGTGGTGCTTGAGCCGCCATCGCGCTACGGCTTTTTCAGTCAGCCTCTGCGCCGCATTAGCCGCGGTTATCGTCATGGATCCGTTCAGCGTGCTCAGTCCTTCCCTGTGGTTGTCCTTCGCCGCAGTTGCGGTGCTGGCCTTCGCCACGCTGCACCGGGACGGGGTTCGTGCTGAAGGACTTCGGGGCGTCTGGTGGCGCTGGGGGCGGCCACAGTATCTCGCCACCCTGGGACTCGCGCCGATTCTACTGGCGACCTTCGGTCGGCAACCCCTGCTTTCGCCCCTGGCCAACATGCTGGCGATTCCGTGGATGGGGTTCCTAGTGGTCCCCGGGTCCATTGTCGGAGCGCTGCTGGCACCCCTGTGGCCTCCAGCCGGCGCCTTTGTGCTGAGCATGACGGCGACGCTGCTGGAGGTGCTGTGGCCGTCGCTGGAGGCGCTGGCGGGCTCAGGGTATACGCTTGAGCTTATCAGTCCGCTTTCATTGATGAGCATCCTCGCGGCCGCCGTTGGCGTGGTGTTGCTAACTTTGCCCAGAGAGGTTCCAGGTCGGTGGCTTGGGGTCTTTTGGATGGCGCCGCTCATCGGACTGGCACCGCCGGCGCCGCCGGCAGGTGCACTTTGGTTCAGCCTGCTGGACGTAGGCCATGGTCTCGCCGCGGTGGCGCGGACCCGCGGCCACACCCTGGTTTTCGATGCCGGACCCAGTTATCCAGGCGGATTCGACACCGGCTCGAACGTCGTCGCACCGTTTCTGCGCGGGCAGGGGGTTCGTTACATCGACAAGGTGCTCGTCAGCCACCCGGACACCGATCATTCGGGTGGGCTCCGCGGGTTGCTTGCCGAGGTTCCCGCAGGCGAGATTATCGGTCCGCCGTCTAGCGGCTCCAGCCGGCCCTGCGTTGCCGGAATCGCCTGGAGTTGGGACGGTTACGAATTCCGCCTGATGCATCCCGGTGGAGGCCACCGTTTCGATGGCAACGATGCCTCCTGCGTGATGCGTATCAGCGGACCGGGCGGGAGCATTCTCATCGCCGCCGACATCGAAGCCCCGGCAGAGCGACAGCTGACGGCACACCTGGGTGACGCGCTTTTATCCACGGTCCTGGTGGCGCCGCACCACGGCAGCCGGACCTCTTCCACAGCGGCGTTCGTCCACGCGGTGGGTCCGAAATACGTCCTGTTTTCCGCCTCCAATCGGCGGTTGCCGCGGCTGCCCGACGGAAGTGTCGTGGCGCGCTACCGCGCAGCGGGCGCGCGGATTCTGAACACTGCAGAAAGTGGGGCCGTTAGCGTCGTGCTGCGCGACGGCGCGGCGCCGGAAGTTTCTGCTTTTCGCCAGCAAACGGCACGTTACTGGCGGTCTTCTGCTGGCGACGCCGCTCAGTTTGCGGCCTCCCGCTGATCTGCGGACAGCCGAATCCGAGGATGTCCGCGAAGCAAGGTTTGAAAATGCCGGGGCCCACTATCCAAATCGCCACCTGCACGCGCGATTGTGCTATTTGTCATCCATACTGACTGAAACGAATCTGATGATGCGATCGCACTCGCTGCGCACGGCGTTCAGGCGCCCGTAATGCTGGCGTCAGCTAGGCGCTCCCGAGGCCGTCTGATAAATTTCGTACCACCGCGAACGTCATATTTTTTGGAGAAACGCGTTGTTCGAACTGGTCAAGGCCGGCGGCTGGCTCATGGTGCCGATTCTGCTCTGCTCGGTCATCGCCATGGCGATAATCGCGGAGCGCTTCTGGACGCTGCAGAGCAAACGCATCGCGCCCAAAAACCTGGTGGTCCAGGTGTGGCAATGGGCCAAAAGCGGGCATCTCACGGAAGACCGCATCCGCACGCTTAGAAAAGGTTCTCCGCTGGGTCGAATCCTGGCCGCCGGACTCGCCAACCGGCATCTCGATCGGGAGCTCATGAAAGAAGGTATCGAGGACGTGGGACGCCACGTCATCCATGACCTGGAACGCTACCTGAATACCCTGGGGACCATTGCCTCCATTACGCCGCTGCTGGGACTATTGGGAACCGTCGTCGGCATGATCAAGGTGTTTTCCGTCATTACCACCCAGGGCATTGGCGATCCGGGGGTGCTGGCGGGAGGAATATCCGAGGCGCTGATCACCACAGCCGCCGGTCTAACCATAGGCATTCCTTCACTCATGTTTTATCGCTACTTTCGTGGTCGCGTGGACGAACTTGTGGTGACCATGGAACAGGAAGCGCTGAAGATGGTGGAAGCGCTGCACGACAAGTCGGTTAATCTGAACTGATCGCATTGTGAAGCTTCGCCATTCAAAAAAAGAAGCCCCCGAGGTCAATATCACGCCGCTCATCGACGTGGTGTTTTTGTTGCTCATTTTTTTCATGGTCTCTACAACGTTCGAGCGCGAAGCCGAGCTCAGCATCGAGCTGCCGGAGGCGAGCAGCAAGGCGCAAACACAGGACGAACGCATTGAGGTTGCCATCGACGCCTCGGGGCGGTACTTCGTCAACGGGCGCCAGCTGGTCAATCGCCAAACGCAGACAATTCGGCAAGCGCTGAAGCAGGCATCGGACGGGCTTAAGGACCCGTCGGTGGTGATCAGCGCGGACGCCAATACGCCGCATCAATCCGTGGTGACGGTGATGGACGCCGCGCGACAGCTCGGCCTGGTGCGGCTCACCTTTGCCGCGCGCCTGGGCGACAAGGAGAGCGAGTGAGCCGAAAGGCGCGGGTGATCCGGGCGTGGGCTTGAGCCGCAGTCTGAATGCAGGACCAGCTGGAAGCGATTTGGTATGGCAATCACCCCATGGGTATGTGCCTGGCGCCTGCGGGCTGGCTGTTCGCTGGGGTCGTCACCGTCAGACGCGCCCTTTACCGGGCGCGACTGTTGCCTTCGATACGGCTGCCGGTACCCGTCATCGTCATTGGCAACGTCACCGTTGGCGGCACCGGTAAAACGCCTCTGGTCATCTGGGCCGCCGAGCTGCTCAGCGCGCGCGGCTATCGGCCGGGCGTCGTCAGCCGTGGCTACCGCGGGCGGGCGACGCAATGGCCCCAGCAGGTGCGCGCGGACAGCGATCCCGCCATGGTGGGTGACGAACCGGTGATGATCGCTCGCCGCACCGGCTGCCCGGTCGTGGCCGCGGGCCCGGAGCGCGCGGCCGCTGCCGCGGCGCTGGTGAAACACTCGGGGTGCAACGTGGTTCTGAGCGACGACGGCCTTCAGCACCTGGCGCTGGCGCGGGATATGGAAATTGCTGTGATTGACGCGGAGCGGCGCTTTGGCAACGGACGGTGCTTGCCGGCGGGTCCGCTGCGCGAGCCGGTCGCGCGGCTGCAAAGCGTCGATTTCGTGGTCGTAAATGGCGCATCAATGGATGCCGAAATCAAAATGCACCTGGAAGCTGGTGCGCCTACCGGCGTAAGCGATAGCGGACACCAGCTCACTTTTTCAGCCTTGCGGGAGACGCCCGTGCACGCCGTGTGCGGTATCGGCAATCCGCAGCGCTTTTTTCGTCAGCTCGAATCCAAGGGGCTCGAGGTCATCTCCCACCCTTACCCGGACCATCACGAATTTGTCCCCGAGGAGCTGGAATTCGATGACGATTATCCTGTGCTGATGACGGAAAAAGACGCGGTCAAATGCGTGCGTTTCTCCAGCGATCGGATGTGGTACGTGCCCGTCAACGCGGTACTTCCCAGCGGCTTTGCCTCAAAGTTCCTGGATGCACTCGCGCGCATTCAAAATGAGCATTGACAGGTCCTGGGCACAGCCTCGCCTGTAGAATCCCCAGCTGGAATGAAATTCACTGTCATCATTCCCGCGCGTTACGCCTCAACCCGTCTACCGGGTAAGCTGCTCAAGATCATCGGCCGCAAGCCGATGATCCAGTACGTGTGGGAGAGCGCGGTAAAAAGCGGCGCAGCTCGGGTCCTTGTGGCCACGGACGATGCGCGGATTCGATCGACCTGTGAACTTTTCGGCGCTGAAGCGGAGTTGACCGCCGAATCTCATCGTTCCGGAACGGAGCGCATCGCCGAGCTGGTCAAACGCCTCGGGCTTGACGAGCAAACTATCATCGTCAACGTACAGGGCGACGAGCCTCTGATTCCACCCTCCCTGATCGCCCAGGTCGCCGAAAATCTCGACGCGACCAACCACGGCGCCAACGTGGCCACGCTATGCGAGCGCATATCGGACGCAGCGTCGGTTTTGGATCCTTCAGTGGTGAAGGTGGTATTCGACAACAATGGCTACGCGATTTATTTCAGCCGGGCGCCAATTCCCTGGGACCGGGACGGATTCGCGGCTGATCGGACAAAGGTTGACCTGTCGACGCCGTACTATCGTCACATCGGGATCTACGCCTACAGGGCAGGGTATCTGGGCGATTACGTCAGCTTGCCGGAATCCACTGCGGAATGCCGAGAACGTCTGGAGCAGCTAAGGGTGTTGCACCACGGTGGGCGTATCCACGTGGCCGAAGCCCGCGAGCGCCCGGGCCCTGGAATTGACACGCCGGCGGATCTGGAAAAGGTGCGCAAACTGATTGAAACGAAGAGCGAGTCAGGCAGTTGATGACTCGGGTCCTGTTGGTCTGTCTCGGTAACATTTGCCGCTCCCCGCTGGCCCAGGGCGTGTTGGAGCAGCGACTGCGGGTATCGGGACTTTTTCACAGCGTCCGCGCGGATTCGGCCGGGACCCATGGATATCACCTGGGAGAGCCCCCGGACCCGCGGGCGGTCGAGGCCGCCGCGCGGCGGGGATATGACATCTCCGGGCAGCGGGCCCGGCGGGTGAGGGACGGCGACTTCCAATCTTTCGACTACATTTTGGCAATGGATCAGGACAACCTGCAGCAGCTCACAGCCCGCTGTCCGGCGGCCGAAGTGACCCGGCTTAGGCTGCTGATGGACTTCGCCCCGGGGCCGGACCGGCAAGACGTGCCGGACCCGTATTACGGCGGCGGGGACGGATTCGAGCGGGCCCTCGACCTCATCGAAGCGGCGGTAGATGGATTAATTCTCGAGCTCAAGGCTCGAGAATCCTGATCCGGCGGCAACCGGTAATAATGAAGATCAGTGCATTCCACGACGGCTTGCCGTCGCCCGAAATCTCGACGGAAACCGCCGTGGCTCATTTTGCCAAGAATGCCGCGGGCAGGGATTTTGTCGTCGGCGACATCCACGGCATGTTCGATCACCTCGGGGCGCTGCTCGCGGACGTGTCTTTTGATGAGAATAAGGATCGGCTCTTTTCTGTCGGCGATCTGGTGGATCGGGGGCCCCAGTCCGCGGAGGCACTCAAATGGATGCAGCATCCCTGGTTTCACGCGGTCCGCGGCAATCACGAGCAATTCGTCATCGATTCGGAGAACGAAGAGCAGCTCGATATCTGGATCAACTATAACGGCGGCGAATGGTGGCTGAACGTTGACGAGCCGGAACGGGCGGCATTTCGATCTGCGTTTTCGAATATGCCTTTAGCCATTGAGGTAGAAACCGACTCCGGATTCGTAGGTATCGTGCACGCCGACGTGCCGCCTTTCATCTCCTGGGAGCATTTCACTTCCCTTCTCCAGTCCCGCGATCGCGACGCGACGTTATACGCACTCTGGTCGCGAAACAGAATAACGGGGCAGGGGTCATCCCGGCCCGTCAGCGGAAAGATCGACAGGATCTATTGCGGTCACACGCCCACAAGGATGACCGTGCAGCTGGAAAACGTTTGCTATATCGACACCGGCGCGGTTTACGCCATAGAGGGTTATGAGGAGGCAAAGCTCACGCTGGTCGAGATCAGCCCAGCGCCCCATCGCGAATTCGCCATCCTGACCCGCGAGCCGGTTTAGGCGAATTCTGAAAATCGATTTCTTATCGATATTCAGCTCGAGCGTTAGCAAAGGCGTGGTCTTGAGACCCGCCCCGTCGATCAATCACTGCAGATGAATATTCCACCGCGGCACTTTCCCGCGATGCCTATCTGCATCGCCGGAAAGCTAAGGGTGCCAGCGTTTTGGAGCGCGCGAATCAGCGCGCGCGGTAAGTGATTCGGCCCTTGCTCAAGTCGTAGGGCGTGAGTTGTACCGTAACCTTGTCCCCGGTGAGAATGCGGATGTAGTTTTTTCTCATCTTTCCGGATATATGCGCCGTCACGACGTGCCCGTTCTCGAGCTCTACCCGAAACATGGTGTTCGGAAGGGTCTCGATGACCGTGCCTTCCATTTCAATGTGATCTTCCTTAGGCAATCTCGTCTCGCTTTTTAAAAGGAACCGTCAACGACCGCGTTGGCGTTGATAAGCTGCTAAGTGTGCCAAATTCCGGCGCGCCGTCATAGCGGCCGGTCGGCGACGTTCCGTCAATAATCGCGCCAACGCCCGTCGATGAGTCGCTGCTGCGGCCGATAATCGCCCTTGTATCGCATTTTGGGCGAGGTCTCTATCCAATAGCCCAGATAAAGCCAGTCAAGATTCAGCCGCCTGGCCTCCTCGATTTGCCACAGGATACCGTAGGCGCCGAGGCTTCGTTTCGATAACGCCGGATCGAAGAAGGTGTACACGGCTGATAGCCCGTCATCCAACACGTCGCTCACAGCGACGGCGGCCAGCTGGCCTTCGAGGCGGAATTCAAAGAACACCGTGTTTCCCCAGGAACAGGAGAGAAACTCCCGATACTGCTCTTCGCTGGGATTATCCATGCTTCCCCCCGGGTGGCGGGCGCGGATG
>Ga0224497_10002652_pt1 | contig 10499 bp, 12 predicted proteins | sample SF_Jul11_sed_USG_4_FD_167970 | JGI IMG/M metagenome (GOLD analysis project Ga0224497, IMG submission 167970) | Sediment microbial communities from San Francisco Bay, California, United States - SF_Jul11_sed_USGS_13 | ecosystem: Environmental > Aquatic > Marine > Sediment | place: USA...
AGCATTGGTCCTATCGCATCGGCCTCTCCAAATATTGTTTTAAAGATCAACTTTATTGCATCATTCCATGCCAATGCAGCTACTAAACCAAAAGCTGCTGTGATTAGTGCAGCAATCTTGTCTAGAACAACTACTTTTAGAGGTTCTTCTTTGACTTCATCAGTCATAATCACAGAGATTTTAATGAAGTATATAATATAATAGAAATTTAGCTAATACTAATAAACACCATTCATATTAGATCGAGGAATAAAAAATATTAAATTCCAATAACGAAAAATACCATTCAATTGAAAAGTTAGTATGAAAACAAGTAAAGAGTACGGTAGGATTAGAAGAAAACTAGTCTCAAAAATCTATATCTTTGAAAGTATCTTTTTCTTTTTTTCCAAGAATTCCTTATTGGTAATTATTCCAGCCTTTTGTAGGTCTCCAAGTTTTTTCAACAAGTCAAGATCTTTATTCGAAGTAGACTTTAGATGCACTCCCATTTGAATTCCAGATTTAATGCCAGACTCTGTTTTCTTTTTTAGTTTTGAGCCTAAAATGCTTCCTTTGAGAGATATTTTTTTGCTGATTTTGTATCCTTTTTTCTTTGCTTGGTTAAAGATTTCTTCAGATTTTTCTTTGGTAATGTCATCAAGAAGATGGTGTTTTTTTGCCATTTTGCCAAAATCTCTAGTTTTTTTCTTAGCAAAATGGGCCTGAGTTTTAAGATCTTTTATAATTTCATCTTTAGTTTTACGTTTGAATCGTCTGGTGTATTCTTCAATGACTAAAATAGGAAATGGGCTATACTCCACGTCAAGATAATATTTGATTATTATATCATCAGATAATGTCTTCAAATATTCTTTAATTGACTTTTCTGATTTTAATTCCATGGTATTTACACAAAGTATTCTCATAAAAAGATTCAATACTTATTTTTCAATTGCATGCTGATCTAAAATGCCAATAGAATCATTTAGAACAATATTGTCAGATATAGCTTCAGTTTCTTGTAGATTGAATTCATGACTCAATTGTTGATCGTACTCTACTAGATCATTTCTATAAGTGTGGCATGCTGAACGTAGCAGTCGCCAGTAATAGTAGCCTTTATTCATTTCAGTCCTAATTTGTTCCGGTTCCAGTTTTAGAATTTGGGAAAGATGCTCATAATCTTCTTTATAGCTATCAAATTTCCCTTTCACAATTTTAGGGAGTTCATCATACCAATCTCGACCTTCATTTGTTCTCTGTACATTGTGAATTTTTTGTAGTTGATATGATACAGAATCCTTCAACACATCCAAAACATCACTCGTTTCAAGCAGTTTCATTAGGTTTGGATTTATCATGGATACTCTCTAAACACATACAAAATTAAGCGTTTGGAACACTATTTTGTAAACAAGAAATTATTTATCATAACAAAAAGGCCAAAGTCCTGACAATGTCAGTTTTGCTGATTATTCCAATAATATTTCCATGGCCGGATAAGACTGCAGCGCCATTGATGTTTTTCTCCAAAAGCAATTTTGCAGCCTTTATCAGATCATCATCATAGTTTACAGAGAGGATGTTTTTACTCATCACTTCATTAATTTTTGTACTACCCCCAAATCCAGACTCTGAAATGAATCCTTTTCTTGGAAATATTACTGATATCAAAGGATCCGTATTGTCAAGTATATCTTCTTTATCTCCCATAGACAACGCTAAATCAAACAAATCCCTAAATGTCACAATTCCAACAGGGGATTCCTCATGATCACGTAAAATTATCCTAGAAATTCTTTCGTCAATCATTTTCAATACAACCTTGTACAGCGGGGTGTCAGAGTATTGCCATGCATAGTATGGAGACATGTACTCACCTACAATTTTTTGGGATTCTAATTTAGTAAAATATCGAATAAGATCAGTTTTAGTAATAATGCCAACAACTTCATCACCACTAGTTACAACCAAAGAACCGATTTCATTGGTCATCATTAGTTGAGCACATTTGTCAAGTCCAGTTTTCTCATCAACACTGATTATTTTTTTGGTAATTTCAGATAATGGAATCTCATCAAGTTTTCTTTCAGTAGTGTCAGTTAAGAGGAATATTCCTAAGTCTTTTTCAGATACAAGACCAGTGATTTTTCCATTTTCTGTTACCAACAGTCGACTTTTTTTCTCATCGATTATCTTTTTTAAAACATCTGCCAAGCTGGATTCATGTTTTATAGTTCTCGGCGTATTCATGAAGTCTTTTGCATGTTTCAACAGTTAGAAAGAAATACAAGAGATATTAATAACTCAAGCTAAATTCCCATTTATGAAAATCAATCCATAAAATTTCAGAATTTTCCTTTGGATGCAATTACATTAACAATATCAGATTTTGTAACTATGCCAATTATTTTTTTACCACGAACTACTGGAAGTCCACTAATCCCATGTCTAATCATCATGATAGCAGCAGTATACACCACATCATCAGAAAATATAAAAAAAGGATTTGAAGTCATTATGTCTTTTGCAGAAAATGTCAATAGATAGCTTAACTTATTTACGTTAAATTCATTAAGGCGTGAATTCCAAAATACCTCAGATCTTTCCTCTGGATCTGTAAACTCTTTATGAAAATCAAATGTCTTTGCAGGTACAAAGTCTCTATAAGTGATTATTCCAACAGGGGTTTTATTTTTGGCAACCACTACTCTATGAATTTGATTGTTTAAAAGAATGCTTTCAACTTCAAAAATAGAGTCATCAGGGGAGACAGTAATTACATTTTTGGTCATGATTTTTGAAATGGGTAACCTCGCAGTACTTTGAATGAGAAAAGCAGACACAAGATCTGTTTTTGTTACCACTCCCACTAGTTTTCCTTTAGAATTTTTGATAATAATGGAACTAATCCCATGTTTTTGCATTAATTTTGCACAATCATAAATTGATGCTTCAGGTTGCAAACTGATAATGCCTTTTGACATTATATCACGAATGAGAATTTTTGCAATTGGTTTTCCGCTGAAAATAGAAATACTTCTTGAGATATCCTTCTCAGTTACAATTCCAACTGGTTTTTTATTGAATTCAACAACGAGTCTTCCGATTCTATGGCGAATCAGAATATCTCGTGCGTCAAGAATACTAGCATTAGGAGGAATTGTGATGGGTTGCTTAATTATAGATGCTAATGGTATGGGAATATCTACAAGAATTTTCGGTTTCCTTGGGGTCATCAAACATTTAGATTCATTTTGTTATTTCAATTAATAATTAAAAATCAAGAATGAGAATATGGAAGTCATTTAATTATGAATTTTATATCTGAGCACGAACGATCCGTAAAGAGAAATTTTAGATTCAGGTTCATCACCATATTCTCAATCTGATGGTCCAAATCTCGTTGCCTGTGGATTATTTTTTATCCCAAGAAATGAATAGTAATTAGATGCAAACTCATGTGAGTCTTTTACATACTGTATGTTGCCCACCTGTTCTCCACAAATACATATTCCTAACTTGAAAGGAATCTTTTCCTGTCCACAGTAAGGACATTTTTTGATGTTTTCCATGAGTATGATAGAGAATGGATAGATTTATTCTCTTGGTTAACATTATAAACAATTGTTAACATACGCATTTGAGATTTGCTATCAATATCATCTATAATATTTAGATGGCAGGTAAGCCCATAGCCTCTTTTGTAAATTCGTTTTTTACATGACAGATATCACACATTGTACATTTATTCAGAGATTTACTTAATTAGCAATTATTAAAAATAGATTGTAACTATCATTTACTCAGATCATGCCACCGCTAATGAATGGATCATGGTGGATTTGTTCCATTTATGCGTATATTCAATTTGTTATACTTCATAAAATACATCGATGTTTATTGTAGGTAACACATTTTTTGTGACAAGAATACAACCTAATTCATTAGGATCAATTACAGACATGGAAGTTATGGTAAGAATTAATTAAAAAGAATTTTTATTAAAATGGGAAGAAATTTACATCACATGATCGTATATAAGATTTGAAATAATCTTAAACATAGTTATGGAAACTATTGATTTTCAAGATTAAGCTTATTTATTATGAGAACCACACTATAGCATGAGTAAATCTACAGATGAATCAAACAATATTTTTACCGAATGTAAAAAAAATAATGAGAAATTTTTTAATGAAATTGATAAATCTACTCCAGTTTACCATCAAATAGCAACAGACATTCAAAAAAGCTATCTTGACGCGTGGAAGAATGTAATCAATTCATCTATTGCGTTACAACAAGAATATGCTGCCAAAACAGGGCTGAAGGTCAGCGTCCCTGAAGAAACAATGAAAGCAATCCATAACATGATGGAAAAGGCAACTAATACATATCAAAATCAAAACAAATTTGTTTTTGATTCTACTGAAACATCAAAAAAAATATTTGATGTGTTCAGTGAAAACACCAAGATATTTGCTTCACTGAATAAAAACATGATGGAATTGATGGCATCTAGTATGAAAAAATACTCCCAAAATTAGACACTATTTGTGTCTCAAGATAGTATTCAATTTTAACATATAACACACATATTGATTCATTTCACAAAGTAAGCAATCATATAAAAAATTAATTTAAATTTTGAAAAAAAAGCAACATTGTATTCACAGAATGAGAAACAAGATCATTATTTAAAAAAATAGCATATAAGAGATCATTAACAACATAGACCATTTCAATTCTAGGAGAAAGTTCAGATTACCAAAGTTCTCGTGGATTCCAAAACAATATGCCTTTGAAGAACCATATTCAAACTTAGATAATCTATTTCAATTTTTATCAATGAAAAATCATTTAAAAAAAATCGGATAGTGTGTTCTGCTTCATCAATTTTAAAATATTTCCATGTGCAAACCATTCTGTTTTACTGATACTCATCGTATTCACAGCCAAAGATAGCGCATCATCGAAATTATCTGCAAACGTTGGATCCTTTTTCATTGCTTCACGAATACCCTCACGAACTTGCCAAACGCCTACAGGAATTGCGTATTCGGGTCTTATTTCTCTCAAAATTACAACGCCAGCCTGAATTTGGTTTTTTACCAAATATTCCAAAACCCCCAATTTGGCTGCAAAATATGCACCAGAAATTGCAGGAGGATGGTCAATTCCTCGTGCGTCCTCACAATCAGAACCAAATCCCAAAATACCATTAGATTGCCATGCCTCAATCATTTCATAGATCCACCTATGAGGAAACAAAACAACGGTGAAAATATTCCCTAAATGATCATATCTAAAAATTCTACAAGAATCAATAAGGTCATAATCTAAAACTTCATCTGCAAGAAATTTTGAGATAATATCATCAGTTGCAGTAATACTCCATTTAGTTGGCACTATTTTTCTTTTTTGCCCCAGCATTCCAATACTGAAACATTTTTGGATTTTTGAAATTTCAATACCAGAATGATATAATTTCAAAACTGCATCTTGTGCTTTCAGATCTTTATCATAGAATGTTTTTTCAATTGATTTATCAGAAGTGCTTCCTGAAAATTTTGCAGAGTTAATAACACCGATCGGACCAAAAGGTGCGCTTTCACCATCAAGAGAAATATGAGATGATGTTGATTTTTCAAAAATCAGATCAGAGTCGATGGGGTTTGAAGACATTGCAACTTCCTGAAGATTTTCGATGTATTTTCCTTCAGTCTGATCAATTGAAATTTTTTGTATGCCACGAACTAAGTTTAATCTAAAATTAACGATTTCCTCTAACGATTTTCCTTTCCATCTTTCAGGACTATCAAACAAACTGGTATCACCATGAACAGGAGGAACCATTGGTCCAACAAAAACTTTAGGATAATTATAAGAGCCAACAAAAACTGACGGAGGACTAGTACCACTTATTGAATCTGATGAGAACAGGTTGCCATGTTTTGAAATTGTCTCATGCCATTTTGCCAAAATTGATCGTCTAATATCCTGAGAATTATATGACATTGTGATTTTTGCATAAATTGAGCCTATTAACTTGCCTGAAGATGGGAATTGACTGTTTGTAAATACATCTATTCAGGATCTTCTTGTTCCCTTTCACGTCCACAGTGAGGACATATTGTTTAATTTTTTCATAATTCTTTTCCGCAGTTTCTACAAGATTGTGGTTTCATGATATATGTTAGTTAAGACTGGATTTAAAAACTTCCAAAATCGAGTGTGATTATTGCCAAAAAGGATAGTGTCATTTTTGCCCAGTACAGCCAAATTACTCTATGAATTTGGAGTAGAAGAAAATCTTGTTGGAGTTACGCATGAATGTAAATTTCCCATAAATGCAACATCAAAACCACGAATTATCAATTCTGCAATTAATTCAGAGGAATTAACAGTAACGAAATCAACACAATTACATGTCAATTATTAAATGATGGAAAAGATATTTTCACAATAGATGAAGAAAATCTCAAAAAAGCAAATCCAGATTTAATCATCTCTCAGGAGACATGTGAAGTATGTGCAGCATACGTAAACCAAGTAAACAAAGCAATGCAAATTCTTCGGACAAAACCAATTCTTCACTCAATGAATCCTCGCAATTTATTCGAGATTATACAGTCAGTAATAGAGTTAGGAAAAATTTTAAGTAAAGAATCCAAAGCGCACGAAATTATAGAATCCCTTGAAAAAAGAATCAACAATGTTAGAAACCACATCAATAATGAAAACCCAAAGTTCTTGCAATAGAATGGATTGATCCATTGTTTACAGCTGGCCATTGGATTCCAAAGATGGTAGAAATTGCAGGAGGAATAAATATGATTAGTAAAATAGGAGAACACTCAAGATGTTTAGATTTTCAAGAAATAATTGATGTAAAACCAGACATAATCATCATAATGCCATGTGGTTTTGATACAAAACGAACAAAGTTAGAATACGAAAATATTCTTAAAAAAAAATAAGAATTGGAATTCACTAAAAGCTGTAAAGAGTAATCAAGTTTTTGCAGTTGATGCAAATTCATTTTTCAGTAAGCCAAGTATTAGAACGATAGATGGTATAGAGATATTAGCAAAAATCATACAACCGACAAAGTTTGAAAATATCAAAAAACCAAAAGAATCATTTTCAAGAATTGCTAATCAATACTAACCAAAGCAATGATTATCGGAGAGATTCTTCTTTAAATTATAATCAATTGCTTTGTGAAAAGTGTCATGTGATGCAAATATGTCAACATAATAAACCAATTTACATGAAATTTCAAATTGTAATTAGTTCATTTGAGAGATTGGTGATTAACGAAATGTCAAATGATACGTAAATTTATCAAATAACCAAAACCCTAAAGACATCCAAGATAAAATTAGTTATAAAATAAGATAGAAAAGAATTACATTTTGTTAAATATTTTTACTTACTGATATGAGACACAGGTATTTGCTGTAAGACAGTGTTGAAAAAAGTCGAAAAGCAAGAAAAAAGACTAGTTATTTTTTCCTGCGCTAACTAGAGATACAACATCCCTATCTCTTAGTTGATAATCGACAGGCAATTGAAGATTGTATCGTAAATCTTTGCCATAGAGAAGCCCTTTAGTTAGATCAGTATGAATTTCTTTTGCGAGATCTCTTATTGTAGCCCCATCTTTTAACAATATCAAATCAGGTAGAATTCTTCCTTTTTTGTCAGTAAGGTTTTTCTCATCAGCAATGGGATAAATTGAGTTCATTTTTAGTAGTTTGAAAACTGCAACATTAATTGCAAATTGAACTCCAGTTCTCATGTATTCACCCATAATACCTTTTTTGATAAAATTGAGTGCGTTGATTTGTTTTTCATTTAGATCTTTAGATTTGATGATTTCAAATTGCTCAGAGATTGGGGAATATTTTATCAAACCTTTCTGCTCTGCACGCCTTAGACTAAATTCACTATCCCCACTAACTGGAATAACTATAGAGTCATTATAACGTTCACGGAGTCTTTCAAAATTTTTGTCGGCTCCTTTGATATCAATTTTGTTTGCTACAATCAAAGTAGGTTTAGAAATTTTTCTTAGATGTGATGCAAACTTCTTGCTATCATCCATATCAAAATTATCAAAGTCTTTTTCTTCTAGTCCTGTTGTCAAGAATGTTTCTTTAATATGATTCTTGTTTACCCCTATTCCACGATACAGATCAGTGAGGGCATCAGAAATATCAATTCCTGTTCGAATTAATTTCGACACCTTCTCCCTATTACCTTCGAAAATTTTATGGTACCACATAATCAGTTCTTCTTCAATATCTGCAAAATCAGATATTGGGTCACCAGATCCAGGTTCGGTGATTTTTCCAGTAAAATCAATCCCTCCAGATGCATCCACAACATGGAGTAGTGCATCAGATTGAGCAGCAATTGATAAAAACTGATTTCCTAGCCCTTTACCCTTCCAAGCATCTTTGATTAGCCCTGGTAAGTCTATCAATTCTATTGGAATGTATCTCCATCCATCAAGGCATTTCGAATTATTTGGGTTGTCTTGAATTTTAAATTCAGGATGGACACATAATGTAATGGCATGTGCAATTCCAGACATAGGGGCTTTGGTAGTAAATGGATAAGATGAGATTTCTTCAGATGATAGTGTTGCGGAATTAAAGAAAGTTGTTTTACCAGTATTGGTTTTACCAATTAAACCAAGTTTGATAGACACGATATAATTCAGGAAAGAGAATATTTATCTCTGCCTAGGAATGGGCAGATTTTTTTCTTTTGATTTTTTCTAGTGTTTGCTCAATTTCTTTTAGTGCCCAACCAATATCAGACAAATCATTTTCAGATAGAGAATCTTCCCATTTATCCAACACGATGTTTGTAATTTCAGAGGAATTGTAAAGGACATTCCAATACGGATGATGTTCGGCTGTAGCATATGCAAGTTCAGTTATATCATTGAGACCATTTTTTGCTCTAGCCAGAGAATTGATTTTCTCACCAAAAATTTTGACAATATTATTTTCCAGATCTTGTTCAATTTTCAAAGGAATGTTTTGCTTTTCGTATTTTTTTGCCAAATCAAGTAAATCATTATAAAAATTTTCAAAAGTCATCATTTCATCAATCTCTGATGTTCTGCAAGCATACATCTGTTGAAAACAATATTGATTCCTTCTTTTCGAGCTAGTTCTTCTGCTTCAAAATTATGAATTCCCTCCTGCAACCATATTACTTTGGGTTTTTTCTTGATTGCTTCTTGTATTACAGATAAAACTTGATCTGATGGTCGGAAAATATCTACAATATCGATTTCCTCTTCAATTTCTGAAACATGATGATAGCATTTTTTACCCAATATTTCATCAGTAGTGGGATTTACAGGAGTAATATCATACCCATTCTCAGAAAGATACCTGGGTACATAGTGTGCTGCTTTGAACGAATTTTTTGACATCCCAATAACCACAACTTTCTTCATTGAAAGAAAATCACGAATTTGTTTGTCGGTGTTTTTATCTTGTTCCATAAAAATTATACCTAGTTGTAGAATATAATTTTTGAAATTTTACCTAAGGCAAAGAATTTTTTAGTCATATGAAAATGAAAAAATATGAAAGAAGAACCAAAAGACGTCATAGTTTTAGGTGCAATTAAACATGGAATTAAGAAATTTGAAAAAATTCAAGAAACTACCCAAATTGAAGCTAAAGATTTGAGTAAAATTTTAGAGCAATTAGAAAATAGGGGTTTTATCGAGGTCGTAGAGAGAAAAGGTTGGCTAGGAAAAAAAATAGAAATGAATGTTACAGAAAAAGGGTCTAAAGAAGTAGATGAACGAGTTCACGAATTACAAACAAAATGGAATGAAATGTCTCAAATTTACAAAACAAGAGATAAAGAAAAAATGAAGCAATGTATGAATGAGAACAAGTCATTTTTACCAACAATGATGTTCTTCGGGATCATGGATATGATGATGTTTTCAATGATGTTTAGTATGATGGGAATGGCAATGTCAGATTATGTTCCAACAGAAAGCATACTAGATGGTGGAGATGTAGGAACGGATGATGGAAGCATGGATGGGGGCATGGATGATGGGGGATTTGATTTTGATATTGGATTCTAAGTCTATATTGTACTCTTAATATTACAACGTGAATTAATTGATTGACAGGACAACGTAACAAATCTGCAATAAAGTATCTGGGACAATCAAAAAATTATAGAGAGGACATAGTACTATTACGTAAGAGATTAGAGAGGAATTCATTTTCAAAAGTCATGTTATCATTTTATGTGAAATATGAATTTATTTTGTCTACAAATAATATAATTAAACAATTATTTTGATATGTGTGAAACCACCAGTAGGAGTACCTGGCAAAGACGTCATGTATATTCCAAACTACTGCAACAACTGTAACAGGCATTTTTTGATCGATGCAGAATTTGAAGATCATAAAACAACATGTTAGTAGACTCCAAAATGATCAATAGATTTTGAATGA
>Ga0224497_10002655_pt1 | contig 10491 bp, 12 predicted proteins | sample SF_Jul11_sed_USG_4_FD_167970 | JGI IMG/M metagenome (GOLD analysis project Ga0224497, IMG submission 167970) | Sediment microbial communities from San Francisco Bay, California, United States - SF_Jul11_sed_USGS_13 | ecosystem: Environmental > Aquatic > Marine > Sediment | place: USA...
TCTTTAAATTCAAAAAAAACTTCATGAATTTCTGGAAATGTAGAAATAAAAAACTCACGTGGTCCCCCAGGTCCTCGATAGGCTGTATAGATCCAATTACCAGTAATTATGGCAAGGACGGCAAAAACCGATGAAATTGTAGCTAAGATCCTGAGATCTCTATAAGCTCTCAAATGTCCTAACAATAAACGCCATCCAAGATATCCTGCCGCAGAACCGAATATCACTCCCAAAGTTGCAAAAATTCCATGAATTGTGGCAAGGGACGAAAATGGACTGTCTCCCATCAATTCTTGCCAAGGAGCTGAAAAACCCAAAACAAACCCCAAAAAGACAATTAAGCAAACCCATCCAGCTATAACGATATTTTTTAACGGATTTTTTTTATGAATAGGTTCTGACATGAAATAAATTTCAACATAAGGAGCTTAAAACTGCTTATTTTTTTCCATATTTGATTTTCAAAATTCTATTTGTTATAAAATTGAAAAAGATTTGTATCGTTTTTGAAGTGAATTAAACGTGATATTGCAGAAGGAAGAGAAAAAGGTACTCAAAACAGGTGAAGTATGTGGTGCAGTTACCTAGAGTTCAGCGTTATTTGATGCTTACAAACATGTGATTCCAATCAGATGAGATGTTCTATCTCTAGTATCTTGCATCACCTAAATGATTGTCCAAATCGTATACTGCTCATGTTTCTCTTGAAAAAATAAACAAATCACAAATAGTGATCAATTTGTAGGCAAATAAACAAATGATTCTCAAAATTGATAATTGTCTATCTGTTTAATGCTAGAAATCATCTAAATATTCGAGTGCAAAAAGAGTCAGTGCTTTACGAAAGGTTAGCAAATCACAAGGTAAGGTGTTTGGCATGTGCCCGTTATTGTGAGCTTGGCGAGGATCAAATTGGTTTATGCGGAATTAGAGGAAATAAGGATGGAAAACTTGTTCTTTACGTATATGGAAAAGTTGCAGCGGCCCATATTGACCCAATTGAGAAAAAGCCAGTAACTCATTTTATGCCTGGAAGCAAGGTTTTCTCAGTTGGAACAACAGGATGTAATTGGCTGTGCAAATATTGCATCAACTTTGATCTTAGTCAAAGAAGGAAAATCGAAGGAGTGGATATTACTCCTGAGGAAATTGTGAACAAGACACTTCAAAGAGGATGCCAAGGAATTGCATATACATACAACGAACCTAGCATATTTTTAGAATATGCCAGAGATTGTGGGATCTTGGCTAGAAAAAAGGGATTGTTTAACATCTTTGTTTCAAATGGATATGGTACACCAGAATCAGTTTCAATGATGAATGAATTTCTAGATAGCATAACTATTGACTTTAAAGGAAATGGAGAGGAAAAATTTGTCAGGAAATACATTGGAATACAGAATTCTCAGCCAGTTTTTGACACATTAATTGAAATTCGAGATAAAACAAAGATTCATGTTGAAATAACAGACCTGGTTGTACCACAAGTTGGAGATGATTTGGAACATGCAAAAAAACTTTGCAAGTTCGTGTACGATGAATTTGGACCTGACATGCCAATTCATTTCTTACAGTTTCATCCATCATACAAGATGATGGAGTTTGAACCTACTCCCGTTCAAACTTTAGAGAAACATCATGAAATAGCAAAGAAAGAAGGTTTGAGATATGCATATTTAGGTAATGTTCCAGGACATCCATTAGAGCACACTTATTGTCATGAATGCAAAAAAATTGTTGTCAGAAGATATAATTTTGACATTTTAGAATGGAATCTTGATGAAAGCAACAAATGCAAATACTGTGGAAACAAAATTCCTATGGTAGGAAAACTAAATCCCACATACAAAGAAAGAAGATTTGAGTTTGTGTTTTAATTTATTATTATGACCCTAATTTGGATAATATTTTAGGTTCAATTATTTTATAATAAGAATAGAGCAGGGTGAATTATTTGCAAGTTTATTTGAGACACTTCCAAGAAAGAATCTTGCTGTTGCACCAAGACCTTTGCTTCCTACAATAATTAAATTACATTGTTCTTTTTTTGCAAGTTTAACAATCTCATTTGCAACATTTCCTTCCTTCATAATTATTCTTGAATTAACACCTTGCTTAGTAGTCATTTCCTTTCCTTTTATCAAAACTTTGTTTCCAAATTTTCTTAAAATTTCAAGATATTCCTTTCTATCCAATAGATTGGTGGGAATTGATTTTTCAACTACATATGAAAGAATTAGACGAGATCGGTAATTTTTCGCCATATCACACGCATGCAAAAGAGCTTTTTCTGAATACTTTGAACCATCAAGGGGTACCAAAATATTCATGTAAAGTGATTTTTTCATGCAAAATTTTACATATTATGCATATTTAACTAAACTCTTTAAAACCAATTTTAATTGTGACATAAAAAATCTCTTTTTTAGATACAATAAAATCCCTATTGAAAAATATTCTGGTATTTTATGTCAGGACATTCTGTTGGTTATAATTTAGTTACATTTGCCAACAATCCTGCAAACAAGATTGATCATATTGTAATTGGTGCTAGAGGAATGGGTTTCCAAAAAAGTTATTTTTTGTAAGTACGTCAAACTTTGTCTTACATAAGGCAAAAGCTTAGTGACTTTTGTCAAGTGATTGTAATCTTATTTTATAATGAAATTTGTTGTATTGATTTGAAATTATTATTCATCTAATCTAAAACAACAAGACCCTTTGACGGAATTTATGCAAAATAGGCATTTACAGTATTTTTGAGTGTAATATTTTATTTGAAACCAACTTTGCATTCTTTTCAGGATCTAAGGTAGTGTCAATTGTAATATGTTTTTCTTTTACAGGTTCATAAATTTTTTTCATTTTTTGGTAAACCTCAACATCTGCATCTGAATAGTCATTTTTTCGTTCTTTTATGCGAGAAATTATAACATTTTCTGAACACGAACATTCTATCACAAAAAATATCTCATCTTGAATTCCTAGTTTTTTCTTAACTTCAGTTCTAGAATCTTCCTTATTGAAGGTAGCATCAAGTATACAATTTGTACCAGAACCGTGGAGGTATTTTGCCAATAGTATCATTACATCATAAATGATTTTTCGTTCTTTTTTTTCATATGTTGGGGATGCTATTAGCTCCTTTCTAATTTTATCAGTAGACAGAATAACGGCATTAATCAACGGAGCGAGTTTTTTTGCAAAAGTGGTTTTACCAACACCTGGCAATCCACAAACAATCACCAACATAACAAATTATCTTATTTTTTACCTATAAAAAAATAAAAATGGCTAGAATTTGTTGTTTTTTACATCTGCTACAACTAGTCCCTTTAACATCATCTCTGTATGTTTTTATCTGACATCTTTTATTGTATTCCAAACTTTTTCAGCTTCAGAATCTCCTGTCTTTTTTGGTTAGATTGTGCTTTACTATAGGAGAAACTTCTGCAAATATTTGTCGCTCCAATATTCCTTTAGAAACTAGTTCTGAGAGTCTTTGGATAATGCCTTACTGCTAATTCCTTTGAGTGCTTCTTTTGCATGTTTTATTCATAAACAACTAGGAGATCAACAGAGTGGAAAATATTCATTTAAAAATACTACTCTCAAATTTTCATTGAAAGACTTATCCAAATTATGTATGTAATTTGATTAGGTTTGCTGAAATGTGCAAATGAACTATGATCGATTTAGAATGATATCATTATCAGATTAGAAAATTTGACACTACCATTAAGTATCTAAAAATTACTTTGTTATCAATGGCAAAATCAAAAAACCCACCAAAGAAAAGTACTGATATCAAACCATTTTGGACATCAAGTTGGATGAACATTGACAGATCAATTGAGAATCTAAAAAAAGACATGGAAAAGGCATTCTCCTCATTTCCATCAATATCAATGCCAAAAATGCCTGAAGCATCTTGTGATGTTATAGACGAAGGTAATCAATTTCGGGTAAAGATGGATGTACCTGGAGTCCAGAAAAAAGATATCAACCTAAATGTGACTGATAATTCCCTAGAGATTTCAGCTGAACACAAAGAAGAATCTGAGGAAAAGAAAAAGAACTATCTCAGAAAGGAGAGAAGTCAGGTCTCATACTATAGAACATTGCCAATGTCCGAAGATGTAGTATCAGGTAAAGTAAAGGCCAAACTTACTGATGGAGTATTAGATATTACACTGCCAAAGTCAAAACCAACCAAAACACAAAAGAAAAAATCCATATCAGTACAATAACTTTTTTATTTTTTTGAGACGGTCAAAACAATTTGGGTATGATTGTTCAGAAACTTGTAAGATATATCTCAGATAAACCATTCATATGTTATTGTGTACAATAAACGAATCGTAATCATTTCTGCAATAGGTGTTGCCATTGTAATTATAGGAATGTTTGTTTTAGTAAAGCAACCTTTAGGTAATGAAACTAGTCTAAACGTTGATACCACTAATGTATTGACAAATGAGCAAACAAATCAATGTCAGGGTACTGCATTATGTATTACTGAAAAAATAAGACATATTGTCGATGGTGATACAATACATCTTGAGGACGGTCACAGGGTAAGAATATCATTGACAAATACCCCTGAAATATATCAAAACGGTTACAACGAGGCAACACAATTTACTGCAAACTTATGCCCTGTTGGTTCAATGGTATTGGTGGATCAAGATGACATGCAGCCATATGATAAATTCAATAGATTACTAGGAAAAGTGATTTGTGGAGATAAAACTCTCAACGCAGAATTACTTTACAATACACATGCCAATATTCTTACACAATACTGTCCTACAAGTGAGTTTGCAAATGAGCAATGGGCAATAAAATATGGTTGCTAGTTTTTGGGATACTAAATGTCTACGATGAATAGTGATGCATTTTGTTTAAAGTATGTTTGACCTAACCTCATTCGATTCGTTTATCATGTGTTTGTCTAAGATTTTATGTATATGTCGATAATTGATGAAAATCTTAAAGAATTTTTAGATGAGATGGTTAGACTAGTAGTCAAGGAGTTTCCTGATGAAATAGTATCTTTTATCTTGTTTGGCTCAGCTACTACTGGTGAATGGATTCGCGGAAAATCTGACATTGACTGTATAGTCATAATCAAAAATAGAACCAAGACAAGGGTAGTCGAGGAATTTCTCAACGAATTGTTGCTAAAGTTGGATTCAAAATACAAATTGAACATGACTGAAACTTGCACAATCTACAAAAAGACTCAAAATCCTGCCTTGAATCTAATTCTTAAAACTGAAAGCGCGATGATGTTTGGAAGGCCATTTTATGTACTATCTGAAGACCAGTTTGATCTAAAAAATGCAAAGATAAGACACGACCTTAAAATTCAGATAGGATTATCAGTCATAGCTTCTCTTAACATGTTTTTACAACGAATCAAAAGTACGGGAATAATTCTTTATGGAAAAGACATACGAAAAGACATATCTGAATCCATTCCGAGAATTGAGAAGATAAAGGCTTCATTTAATGCACTTTTGTTGTTAATGATGAGTTTTGTAATTTTACCACTGGAGCCCAAAATAGCATTTTCTCATGCAGTAAAGGCAAACCTTTGGGCGTGTGATGATGTTCTTTTTGCTTTTGAAAAGCCATTATCTACAACATCAAAAGAAGTACAAGAGATCAAAAAAATATTCAAAAACTCTGACTTGGAACTAAAGCATCTAGATGAGGCGTTAAAATACAAACGTAAAATCGACGTCAAAGATTTGACTAGAGGTTTTGTTTTAAAATATACGTTAAAATCTGCTGGATTTGTTTTTGGTTTGTATTTTCAAGCACTAAGAATGATTTTTTCATAGTTAATGATATACTGTAAAAATAATTGTTGATTTTTCTAGAGATGTTATGATTCATTATTTTAATTCAATTATTTTTTGTAGGCAAAAACATGATAAATTATATCAGAATCTTTTGAGGTGTATGTCCAATCATTCAAATTCTTTGTTATGTCTACAAATATCTCTTGTACACTTGGATGTAATCTATCAAACACATCTTTTCCAACAACAATCTGGTTTGGTTGTGCAAGTCCCTGAACCTTTGCTGCCATGTTCATAGATGGGCCCAATAGATCAACAAGGGATCTTTTTTCGTCTGAACCATACTGCACTACAGTGTTAGCACCAAAATCAATCCCAATTTTTATCTCAAGTTCAGGTAGCTCGGCGTCTTCACTTAGAATCTTGTTTATTCCGTCTCGTACCACCCTTAGCATTGATTCGGCACATCCTACTGCATCATCAGCTGCTTGCAGTGAACTTCCCTTGCCTACAAAATATCCTATTACAGCATCTCCTGAAAACTTTAGCACAAAGCCTCCGCATTGGCTTATGACATAAGACATTTCTTGTACAAAAGAGCTTATTACCACAGAGAGTTTTTCAGGAGGCAATCTGAGACTCAGTTTGGTTGAGCCAACAAGATCAACGTAAATGACAGCAATTTCAATCTGTTCATAGACATGCTTCCTTAGAAATGCCTCAGAAGCATCAACAATTCTTGAATATTTGTAACCATCTTTTAGAGAATCACGTATACGTCTCTGGACATCTTTTATCAGAGTTTCTGAATCTACTGCTTTGCTTTCAGTTTTCCCCAAAAGCATGTCTACAATGTTTGTTTTGTTTTCTTTTTTTTCTGGACTTGGTTGCATATTTTCTAATTAAACAAGTCAAAGTTCGTACTTAACTATTTTTTGATAATTCCTAAAAAATACAGAAAAAGTATTAAAAATAAACTCCATCCCAACTAAAATTAAGATTAAATTATCATCAAGATACAAAATCTACTTATGCAATTAAAATCCACATTCAAAATTTTAACAATGTTTGGTATTAAAAATTAATAGAATTATACTTGTAATATTTACAGTCGCAGTTATTGCTACAGGTAGATAGGGATTTGCAGACTGCAAATACATTTGATGGAAGAATTTTAATTGACCAAGATTTTTAAAATACCAAATTATTGTATTTCTGTTAGAGATATTTTGATTATGACGAATTTACAGAGTAAAAACGAGATGCTAGATATCGATAGATTAACACTATAGGTGTAAGTAAATGGTTACTGAAGAAGAAATAGAACGTGTCTCAAAATTGATGAAAATAGATGTTGATGATCATAAGGAATATGTGGATAAAGTCCACACTATGATTGATTATTTTGATATTTTAGATTCTGCAGGCGTTGAATCTGAAGAAATTTCAATGCAAGAAATTCCAATTTCTAATTTACGAGAAGATAAATACATTCCATTTGATGAAAAATTAATCAAAAAACTAAACAACTACAAAGGAACCTATGTTCGAGCACCAAAGATGTCTTAATGAATCTTAAAATTTCTGCTCTAGAATTTGTCCAAGAAGTAAAAAATGGAAATATCTCTGCCGAGGATTTTGTTGCAAAAACTTTAGAACGAATACAAAGCGTTGATGACAAACTTCATGCTTTCTTACATGTTAATGAAAAGGCAGTTGATCAAGCACATGAGATTGACAAGAAAGTAAAATCTGGAGATAGAGTTGGGGCATGCTTTGGAATGCCAATTTCAATTAAAGATAACATATGCATCAAAGATAGTAAGACTACATGTGCCTCAAAAATGCTTGAGAATTTTGTTGCGCCATATGATGCAACCGTTATAACAAAACTAAAAGAACAAGATGCAGTATTTGTTGGAAAAGTGAATCTTGATGAATTTGCTATGGGATTAACAACAGAATTTAGTGCATTTGGTCCAAGCAAAAATCCTTGGAACACTGAATACGTTCCAGGTGGCTCTTCTGGCGGAAGTGCAGTTTCTGTAAGTGCTTTTGAATGTATTGCTTCGCTAGGTTCTGATACTGGTGGCTCTGTTAGAAACCCTGCAAGCTTTTGTTCTACAGTTGGCTACAAACCAACTTATGGTCTAATTAGCAGATATGGGTTAATCTCGTATGCAAACAGTATTGAACAGATTGGGCCACTTACTAGAACTGTAAAGGATACTGCCTTTATGCTAAATATCATTTCTGGTCTGGATTCTAATGACAACACAACGGTGGATAACAAAAATGAAGACTATCTTTCTGAAATTGATTCAGGTGTTGAAGGCAAGAAAATAGGCATAATCACAGAGATGATTGAAGAGGGAACTGATCCTGCAGTTTTATCTGCAACAAAAGATGCTATATCAAAACTGGAGAACCTTGGAGCAACATGCGAAGAAATATCATTGGACATGGTAAAATATTCTGTTGCAGCTTACTATACAATAACTGCAACAGAAGCTGGTAGTAATCTTGCAAGATATGATAATATAAGATACGGATATGATTTTCCTGTCGAAGGTTACGAGTTTAACTCTTACATTGCAAAAGCACGACGAAACTTTGGTCCAGAAGTCACACGAAGAATGATAATAGGAGGATTTGTTCCTTCTACAGGTCATGCAGGAAAGTATTTCCTTAAAGCCCTGAAAGTAAAAAGTAAACTTACTAGAGACATAAACGAGGCATTTAAGAAATTTGATTTGTTAATTGCACCAACTGTTCCAATTCTTCCATTTAAGATGGGTGAAAAAATTGATGATCCTATTGCATTATTCCTAGTTGATATCAATACTGTTACAGCAAATCTCACAGGAAAACCGGCCATTTCAGTACCTTTTACTATCTCAAATGGGTTGCCAATTGGAATACAATTATTGGCAGATTCTATGCAAGACAAATCGCTATTACAAGCTGCACATGCATTAGAGCAGACTGTTTCATTACCGGAGGTTCCAATTTGACAAAAATCGGTTTAGAAATTCATTGTCAGCTAACAAATTTGGAAAGTAAGTTGTTTTGTTCATGTAAGGCAAACTATAGAGAATTTGAAATCAATGAGAATATCTGTCCTGTTTGTATGGGATTGCCTGGAAGTTTGCCCAGATTAAATCAAGAGGCTGTAAAAAAGGGAACCATGATTGCAATGGCTCTTAATTGTATTACTCCTGAGAAGATTGCATTTTTTAGAAAAAATTATTTTTATCCTGATTTGCCAAAAAACTTCCAAATCACTCAACTAAACCTCTATGGAGATACCAGCATTGGTGGTGCTGGTTCAATAACGGTCGGTGATAAAAAAATCAGAATTACCAGAATTCAATTAGAGGAAGATCCTGGCAGACTAATTTATGAGGGAAGTTCATCTAAAAACCTAATCACTTTGGTTGATTACAACCGCGCAGGTACACCATTAGTTGAAATTGTTACAGAACCTGACTTTGAGAATCCAAGGCAGGTACGGGATTTTCTTAATATTTTATCTGACTTGCTTGAAAACCTTGGTGTGTCTGATCCCAGTTTGGAAGGTGCTATGAGGGCTGATGCCAATGTTTCAATTGAAGGAGGAAAGAAAGTTGAAATCAAAAACATTGGTTCTTTTCATGACTTGGAAAAAGCTGTACACTTTGAAATTACAAGGCAAGAAAGTTTGTATTCTCGTGACATTGAAATAATTCAAGAGACACGTCATTGGGATGACAAGAGAAAAATTACTATTTCATCACGTTCTAAAGAAGAAGAACTTGATTATCGTTATTTCTTAGAAGGGGATATCCCTTGGGTTAGAATTGATTCTAAGACTCAAGAGAAATTGAAATCAAAAATGCCTGAAAGCATAAGCTCCAAAAAAGAAAGGTATATTTCAAAATATGACATACCTACACAAGTTGCAGATGTTTTATCATCTGACAAATTTTATTCGGATTTATTTGAAGAATCATATACTGAAGCTAATGCTAAAGAAATTGCAAATATCATCACTACTGATTTAATGGGTTTAGTTGATACAAGAGAAAAGCGTGAAGAGTCAAAAATTACTGCAGCACATCTAAGTGATTTAGCCAACTCAATTCAATCAGGAAAAATCTCAAGAAATTCTGCTAAAAATGCATTATATGAAATTGTAAAGACTGGAAAGGATTTGTCTCAAGTAATGTCTGAATTAGATCTTGGAAATGTATCTGATGAATCAGAACTGCTGGGAATAATCCAAGAAGTGGTTTCTGAAGAGCCTCAAGCAGTAGAACAAGCAAAATCTAATCCTCAAACAATTAACTATCTGGTTGGAAAAGTTATGCAAAAGACAAAAGGAAAGGCAGATCCTAAATTAACACTAGAACTACTTAAAAAACAGATAGAATAATCCATGACTGATCTCTCATTAGAAGACATTGAATTCATCAAAATACTTGCTACCTCTGACGCTACCATCCTTCAGGCAGGCATGAATGATGCAACAAGGCATAGACTAGACGAACAGGTAGGTACGATTCTAAGGGAATATTATCGTGAAAACACTATGAATACTCAGTCTGGATGGACTGAAAAATTTCTAAAAGCAGGTATTACTGAAGATGATGGAAAAGCTGCAATTGCATGTGCAAGGCGGCTTGGAATCAACATTTCATAA
>Ga0224497_10002656_pt1 | contig 10490 bp, 8 predicted proteins | sample SF_Jul11_sed_USG_4_FD_167970 | JGI IMG/M metagenome (GOLD analysis project Ga0224497, IMG submission 167970) | Sediment microbial communities from San Francisco Bay, California, United States - SF_Jul11_sed_USGS_13 | ecosystem: Environmental > Aquatic > Marine > Sediment | place: USA: California...
CCCCGAGCCGTACGCCTGGCGGGAGCCGGCGAGCCGTTTCCCCCTGGCGCTCATCACCGCGGCGAGCTCGCGGCTCATCAACAGCACCTTCGGCGAGACGAGCGTAGACACGCTGACGGTCTCCGTGCATCCCGACGACGCGGCGCGGCGCGGCCTCGTCACGGGCGCCGCGGTCAAGGTCGCGAACGATCTCGGCGAGGTCCACTGCCGCGTCCGCGTCAGCACCAAGGTGCGCCCCGGCGTCGCCTGGATGCCCAAGGGCGCCTGGAAGCGCTCGTCGCTCAACGGCGCCACCTCGACGGCCCTGTGCCCCGACGACGCCCAGGTGGTGGGAGACGCGGCGTGCTTCAACGACGCCCGGGTCGAGATCGAGCTGCTTTCGGCCTGACCGGGCTGGCTTTCGCCGCCGGCTGCGCCCAGCGCAGGCCCGGCTCGCCCTCGTCCGCGATGCCGAGGCCGTCGAGCACGCGCAGCGCGTAGTGGTCGAGGAACCGGTCGAAGCTCTCGCCGCCGATGTAGAAGGCCGGGATCGGCGGCAGGACGACGGCGCCGGCGTAGGTCAGGCGGCGCAGGTTGTCGAGGTGGATGGCCGTCAGCGGCGTCTCGCGAAAGCCGAGCACGAGCGGCCAGCGCTCCTTGAGCGCCACGGCGCCGGCGCGGTGGATGAGGCTGCGGCCGGCTCCCGTGGCGAGCGCGCCGATCGTGGCGGCGCTGCACGGCAGGATGACGGTGCCGGCCAGAGGGTAGGAGCCGGAGGAGATTGGCGCGTCGAGCTCGCTGTCGCGATGGGTCGCGATCTTCGCCGCTTCCGGGGCTGCCAGGGCCGCGGCGGCGACGAGGTCGCCCGCGCCGGTGCGCTCGCGCCCGAGCTCGTGGGCGAGCACCTGGCTGGCGCCGGCCGACACGACCAGGTGGACGCGCTCGATGGCGGGCTGGCGGGCGAGCACGGCCAGCAGGTGCTGCGGCAGGCGCATGCCCGAAGCGCCGGAGACGAGCAGGGCGACGCGATGCATGGCCGCATCATACGGGACGGCGGATGCCGCGGCCGCTCGCCGCGCCCGGCTTTCGGCTTGACCGGGGGGCTTCCTCAGCCGCCGCGGCGCGTCCCTGGGGGCAGGCCGGCGGCGTCGTCGACGCCGGGATAGGCGACGAGGCCCTGGCCGCGCAGCTGGCGAACGAGGGTGCCCAACCGCTCTTCCGCCGGCTCGACCGCCGAGCCCAGCTCGCCGCGCATCTCGGCGGCGATCTCGGCCACCGTGCGCCGGCCGTCGAGCCGCAGCCAGGCGAAGCTGCCCGCCTCGTCGAGCCGGATCCGGCGCGCCGACAGCTGATAGCTCAGGATCTCGAGCAGCTGCTTGAGCCCCCGCGCGGCGGGTCGCGGGCGCAGCAGAACGGCCCTGCCGTCGACCTCCTCCCAGTCGGCCAGGCGCACCGGCGCGACATCGAGGAGGTTCGTCTCGAGGACTGGATCGGCCCCGCTCACGCCGCCGGGCGCGGGCTTATTCGAGCGGCACCGCCGGCCCGGCGCCGCGCCGCATCCGCTGGATCGGCACCCAGACCAGCAGGTAGACGAGCGCCGGGTAGACGAACAGGCTGAGCCAGAAGTGCGGCGTCGCCCACCCGGTCACGGCCTCGCGGGCGGCCTGGAGGGCGGGGCTGAAGTCGGCCCCCAAGACCAGGAAGGCGAGGATCACCGCCATCAGCGACTCGCCGGCGATGAAGCCGGAGGAGAGCAGGATGCCGGCGTTCTCGGCCCGGGTTTGGGCCGTGGCGTCGGCGCCCTGGGCCTTGAGCCGCGCCGTGAGCAGCCACTTGATGAGGCCGCCGACGAAGATCGCGGCCGTCGATTCGAACGGCAGGTACATACCGACCGCGATCAGCATCGGCGACGGGGCGCCGATGAGGATCAGTCCCACGGCGAGGAACATGCCGGCGATGATGAGCGGCCAGGCCATCTCGCCGCCCACGATCCCCTTGGCCATCAGCGCCATCAGGCCGGCCTGCGGCGCCGGCAGCGCGGCGGAGCCGATCTCGTAGACCCGGTCGAGGGCGATCAGCGGGAAGGCGAGGACGAACGCGGCGACCACGACGCCGATCATCTCGGCGAACTCCATCTTCCACGGCGTCCCGCCCAGGATGTGCCCGACCTTGAGATCCTGCATCATGTCGCCGGCGATGCCGGCGGCGCAGCAGACGACGCCGGCCACGCCGAGGACCCCCGCCACTCCGTGAGGGCCGTGGAGGCCCAGGAAGACCATGAGCACGGCCGAGATCAGGAGCGCCGAGAGCGTCAACCCCGAGATCGGGTTGTTCGAGCTGCCGATGAGAGCCACCAGGTAGCCGGCCACGGCGGCGAAGAGGAAGCCCAGGACCACCATCACGGCGGTCAGGATCACCGCGCCGGAAAGCGACTGCGTGAAGTAGTAGTAGAGGAAGAACGTGGCGATCGCCATCCCGCCGATGCCCACGAAGACCTTCTTGAAGTCGAGGTCCTTCTGGGTGCGGTCGCTCCCGCCGGCGCCGCCGACGCTCAGGTCCTTGAACGCCTTCTTGATCCCGTTGACGAGCGAGGTGCGCAGGGAGTAGAGGGTGTAGAAGGCGGCGACGATCATCGTCCCGACCGCCAGCGGTCGCACCTGCCGCGACCAGACGGCGTTCGCCAGGTCGGTCAGCGAGCTGCCGTCCCCGAGGTTCGCGGTGAGCGCCGGGTTGAGGAAGATCGACAGCGGCACCAGCAGGAGCCAGCCCATCACCGCTCCGGCAAACAGCACCGCCGAGACCCGCATCCCGACGATGTAGCCCACGCCGATGAGCGCTGGCGAGGCGGAGGGGGTCGCGAAGAGGATGCCGCCCGTGTAGGAGACCCGCTCGCCGAGGATCTCGATGTTCGAGCGCGCGAAGTCGACGAAGGTGTTGGCGCTGTCGCGGACCAGGTGGATCCCGTTCGAGTTCTTGAACAGCTCCCAGAGCCCGGCCAGCCCCATGGCGCCGAAGACCAGGGAGGCGCCCGTCTGGCCGCCCTGCCCTGCCTTGACGATCTCGGCCGCGGCGATGCTCTCCGGGAAGGGCAGATCGGCCTCGACGACCAGCGTGCGCCGCAGGATGATGACGAAGAGCACGCCGAGGATGCCGCCGATCACCATGATCGCCGTCGCCTCCCAGTAGTGCAGCTCCTCCCAGGCGCCGCTGATGACGAACGCCGGGATCGTGAAGATCGCCCCCGCCACGAGGGCCTCGCCGACCGAGGCGGTGGTTCGGGCGACGTTCTCCTCCAGGATGTTGCCCTTCCACAGCCTCAGGGCGGCCATCGCCACCACCGCCGCAGGGAAGGTCGCGGCGACGGTGAGGCCGGCCTTCATGCCGAGGTAGGCGTTGGCGGCGCCGAGTCCTACCGCCATCAGAACGCCCAGGAAGACCGCCTTGAAGGTCAGCTCGGGGAGCTTGCTGTCCGCGGGCACGAACGGCTTGAAGTCCTTGTCTGCCATACACCCTCCCGGGGTCGAGGTCGGAGATGCGGCGCATTCTATACCAGCGCCGGGGAGGGCCCAGGCGATAGAGTGGAATGCCAGAGGAGGAACGATCCGATGACTCTTGTCTCCGAGCTCGAGCCGCGCGCGCTGTGGTCCCACTTCGACCGGATCCTGGCCATCCCGAGGGCGTCGAAGGACGAGGAGCGGGCGCGCCGCTACGTGATCGAGGTCGCCGAGCGCCTGGGTCTCGACTCCCGGGTGGACGACACCGGCAACGTCGTCGTGAGGAAACCGGCCAGCCCCGGCCGCGAGAGCGCGGCGGCGACCGTCGTCCAGGCCCACCTCGACATGGTCCAGGAGAAGAACTCGGACGTCGAGTTCGACTGGAGCCGGGACGCCATCCGAGCGCGGCGCGACGGCGACTACCTGACCGCCGACGGCACCACGCTGGGCTCCGACTGCGGCGTGGGGGTCGCCTCGATGCTCGCGCTTGCCGAGGCCAGGGACCTCGTTCACGGGCCGCTCGAGCTCCTCTTCACGGTGGACGAGGAGACCGGGCTGAACGGCGCCGCGGGCCTCGGTGAGGATCTGCTCGCGGGGCGCCGCCTGATCAACGTCGATTCCGAAGAGGAAGGGGTGCTGACGATCGGCTGCGCCGGCGGCGCCGACAGCCACCTGCGGCTCGCCCTCGCGAGGATCGCCCCCCCGGCGGGCTCGCGCGCCCTCGCCGTAGGTCTCTTCGGCCTCAAGGGCGGCCACTCGGGGGTGGACATCCACCTGCAGCGGGGCAACGCGATCCAGCTTCTCGCCCGCGCGCTGGTCGTTGGGGCCGGCGGCACGCCGCACCAGCTGGCGGCGCTCTCCGGCGGCAACGCCCACAACGCCATCCCCCGCGAAGCGCGGGCCACGCTCGTCGCCGGCTCCGGGGATGTCGGCGCGATCCGGGCCGGGATCGAGGCGGAGCTCACCGCGATCCGCGACGAATACCGGCCGGCCGAGCCCGACCTCGAGTGGCGGATCGACGAGGCCGAGGCTCCAGCCGAGGTGTACGACGACGCCTCCGGCGCCGCGGTCGTCCACCTGGCGACCGGCCTGCCGCACGGTGTCGTGGCGATGAGCTACGACATTCCCGGCCTCGTCGAGACCTCCACCAACCTGGCGACGCTGGCCGCGACCGGCGACCACCTCGAGATCCAGCTTTCGAGCCGCAGCTCCGTGGCCTCCGCCCTGCGCGCCCTGCGCGGCCGGATTCGCGCCATCGGCCGGCTCGCCGGCGCCGCGGTCGAAGAGGGCGGCGGCTACCCCGGCTGGAAGCCGGACGTGGACTCCGAGCTCTTGCGGGTCGTCCAAAGGGTCCACGAGCGCCAGCTGGGCAAGGCGGCGGAGGTGGGCGCGATCCACGCCGGCCTCGAGTGCGGCATCATCGGCGAGAAGTACCCCGGCATGGACATGATCTCCTTCGGACCGCAGATCGAGTTCCCGCACTCTCCCGACGAGCGGGTGCACATCGACTCGGTGGCTCGCTACTACGAGCTGCTGACCGCGGTGCTGGCGGAGCTGGCCGGGAGCGGCTGAGCGGCCGGCGCGCGGCCGCGGCGCTGCCCTCGGCGGCGGCTCGACTCGGCCGGACGAGGCCCGGGAGTGATATACTCGAAGTCCGCTTGGCATCCCGCTGGCTCGACGGTGCCTGTGCATCCGATCTTCGGGTACCTCCGACGAGCCCCATCCACACACAACCGATGAGACGGACTGCAGTTCAATCACGACGATGAGACCATGGTGGCTACGGCCGCCTGCCGAGGACGAAGGGCAGGAACACGGGCCGACTGAGAAGACAGACAACACCGAGAAGAACGCGACGCAAGACGACGCGGCCGCGCAGCGGCGCGCCTCGGACGCGGGCGGTGGAGAAGGCGCCCCTGCCGATCCGGAAGAAGAGAGAGCGGCGGAGCCCACCGAGAAGCCGAAGAGCGGCGGAGGCGCGCGCAAGCGCAGCCAGCCGCGCAAGCGGGCCGCTCGCCGCGAGAGCGAGCCGCCCAAGGTGGAGGTGATGGAGCCTCCCAAGCTGGAGGTTCTCGAGCACGAGCTCGTCCTCGTCGCTCAACCAGAAAGGAGCTCCGTGCACAACGACGAAAGCCGCCTCGCCGTTTTCTGCGACCTCGAGAACGTCGCGCTGGGCGTGCGCGACTCGGAGATCAAGAAGTTCGAGCTCAGCCTGGTGCTCGAGCGCCTGCTCGAAAAAGGCAAGATCATCGTGAAGAAGGCGTACTGCGACTGGGAGCGCTACTCCGAGTTCAAACGCCCCTTCCACGAAGCGGCGGTCGAGATGGTCGACATTCCGCAGAAGTACTACTCGGGCAAGAACAGCGCAGACATCAAGATGGTCGTGGACGCGATGGAGATGTGCTACTCCAAGGACCACGTGGACACCTTCGTGATCCTGTCGGGCGACAGCGATTTCTCGCCGCTCGTCTCGAAGCTCCGCGAGGCGAACAAGCAGGTCATCGGCGTCGGCGTGAAGAACTCCTCCTCCGCCCTGCTCGTCGACAACTGCGACGAGTTCCTGTTCTACGAGGACATCTGGCGCGAGTCGAAGAAGGCTCCCGGCGTCGCCGGCGCCAACAAGAAGCAGGCCGAGGCTTTCAATCTGATGATCGACGCGATCAAGGCGCTGATGCGAGAGAACAAGGACGTCCTGTGGGGCTCCATGGTCAAGCAGACGATGAAGCGCAAGCGCCCTTCCTTCAACGAGGGCTACCACGGGTACTCCACTTTTTCGGAGCTTCTCGAGGACGCCGAGCGCCACAAGATCGTCCGCCTCAAGCGCGACCAGCGTTCGGGCTCCTACGTCATCACGGGGTTCTCCGGGGTCGGTTGAACCCAAGCCGGAGCCGCGCGGCGCGGCGGTAAATCGCCGTGTTTGTGCTATGTTGGAGGGCGCTCCAGGCGTATAGAGGGCCGTGAATGTCGAGCACGTATCTGGAGGTCTACGAAGAGGAGTTCGAGCGCCTGGCCGAGGCCCTGCGCCGGCTGCGCTACGCCGCCAACGCGGAAGCGGTCTTCCTGATCGACAAAAACGGTCAACAGATCGCGGCGGCCGGCGAGGTGGAGAACTTCGACTCGACCTCGCTGGCGTCACTCACCGCCGGCAACGTGGCGGCCACGGACGGACTCGCGAAACTGATCGGCGAGCGGGAGTTCTCCGTCCTCTTCCACGAGGGAGAGCGTGATCACATCCACATCTCCCTGGTGGCCGAGCGTGCCATCCTGCTGGTGATCTTCAACGAGCGCTCTTCCCTGGGCCTGGTGCGGCTCAGGGTGCGCAGGGCGAACGACGAGCTGGAGCAGATCTTCCGCGACGTCACTCGGAAGCACGAGGCCGAGAGCGGCGAGAAATCGCCGGGCAGTCCGTTCTGGGAGATCACCGACGAGGACATCGACAGTCTTTTCAACGAGTGACGGACAGCTCGCCAGGGACGGGACGCCGGAGTCGCTGAGACCCGGGGCCCGGAGTCGGTCCCGCGATCCGTTTTCGGTCCAGCGATGACGTTCATCAACTACGCAGCCAAGGAGATCAACTGCAAGATCGTCTACTACGGCCCGGGGCTGGGCGGGAAGACGACGAACCTGCAGCACATCTACACGAAGACCGCGCCCGACCGGAAGGGCAAGCTCATCTCCCTGGCGACCGAGACCGACCGCACCCTGTTCTTCGACTTCCTGCCTCTCGACCTGGGGACGATTCGTGGATTCACGACTCGATTCCATCTCTACACCGTGCCAGGTCAGGTCTTCTACGACGCGAGCCGCAAGCTCATCCTCAAGGGCGTCGACGGCGTCATCTTCGTCGCCGACAGTCAGACCGAGCGGATGGAGGCCAATATCGAGTCGATCCGCAACCTCGAGGACAACCTCGAGGAGTACGGCTTCAAGCTCTGGAGCCTGCCGTACGCGCTGCAGTTCAACAAGCGGGACCTGGCCAACATCATGCCGCCGGACGAGATGTACCGGATGCTCAACTACAAGCGCGAGCCGACGTTCGAGGCCGTCGCCACCTCCGGCCGCGGGGTCTTCGAGACGCTCAAGTCCGTCGCCAAGCAGATCCTCGTCGACCTGCGAAGGAAGTAGCCCCGGGCGGGCCGTGGGCGGCCGGCGAGATCTCGGCCCGAAGCCGGAGTAAGCTCTGAACCATGTGTGGGATCGTCGGCTACGTCGGTGAGCGCGAGGTGGTGCCCCTCCTCGTCGACGGCCTGCGGCGTCTCGAGTACCGGGGCTACGATTCCGCGGGTCTGGCGGTCGTGGACCGCGGCCGTCTCGGCACCGTGCGGGCGGCCGGCAAGCTCGACCGCCTGGTCGAGAAGCTCGACGGTGGAGCTCCGGCGGGCGCGTTCGGTCTCGGGCATACCCGGTGGGCCACGCATGGGGCGCCGATCGTGCGCAACGCGCACCCCATGGTCGACTCCCGGGGCCGGGTCGCCCTGATCCACAACGGCATCGTCGAGAACTTCCTCGCGATCAAGCGCCGGCTCCTTGCCGAGGGCTGGCAGTTCGTCTCGGACACCGACACCGAGGTGATCGCCAATCTCGTCAGCTCCTACCTCGAGGACGATCTGCGCGACGCGGTCGCGAGAGCCGTCGCCGAGATCGAGGGCCTCTTCGCCCTGGCGGTCGTGTCCACGATCGCGTCGGCGGACCGGCAGATCGTGGCGGCCAGGCAGGGCCCGCCGCTGGTGCTCGGCCGCGGCGACGGCGAGATGTTCCTGGCGTCCGACCCCGCCGCCTTGCTGGCCCACACCCGCGACGTGACGTTTCTCGAGAACGGGGACGTGGCCCGCATGACCACCGCGGGCATCGAGATCTGGGACAAGACCGGCGCCCTGGTCGAACGCCCGGTCACGCGCCTCACCTGGGATCCCATTCAAGCGGAGAAGGGCGGTTACCGGCACTTCATGCTCAAGGAGATCCACGAGCAGCCGCAGGCCGTCCAGGACACCTTCGCCGGGCGGGTGGATTTCGAGACGGGGGCGATCGACTTCGGCGACCTCGCGCTCGCGCCGGAGGCCGCCGACCGCCTGGTGGGCATGGACATCCTGGCCTGCGGCACCTCCTGGCACGCCGGCCTCGTGGGCAAGTTCTACATCGAGGAGCTCGCGCGGCTGCCGGTCGCGGTCGACTACGGCAGCGAGTACCGCTATCGCGACCCGCTCATCGACGAGCGCCATCTGGCGCTCGGAATCTCGCAGTCCGGCGAGACGGCGGACACCCTGTCGGCCATGGAGGCCGCCAGGGAGCGCGGCGCGGCGCTCTTTGCGATCTGCAACGTGGCCGGCTCGCAGGCCTCGCGCATCAGCCAGGGGGTGCTGTACACCCACGCCGGACCCGAGATCGGCGTCGCCTCCACGAAGGCCTTCACGACTCAGCTGACGGCCCTCTATCTGCTGGCGCTGTACCTGCGCCAGCAGCGCGGGCTGGGAGTCTCGCGGTCGAGGATCGCCGATCTCGCGCACCTGCCTTCGGCCCTCGACGAGGTGCTACAGCTCGAAAGCCGCGTCGAGGCTCTGGCCCACGAGTATTGGCGGGCGGACGACTTCCTGTACCTGGGCCGGGGGCTCAACCATCCGGTGGCGCTCGAGGGAGCGCTCAAGCTCAAGGAGATCTCCTACATCCACGCCGAGGGGTATCCGGCCGGGGAGATGAAGCACGGGCCCATCGCTCTGATCGACGAGTCCCTCCCGGTCGTGGCGCTGGCGACCGGGGATCGGGTGTACGAGAAGATGCGCTCGAACATGCAGGAGGCCAAGGCCCGCGGCGGGCGGATCCTGGCCTTGACGGACCGCCGGCCGGACGAGCTCGAAGGCCTGGCGGACGACGTGATCCAGGTCCCCCGCGTGTCGGAGCTCCTGCAGCCGATCGTCAACACGGTGCCTCTGCAGCTCTTTGCCTACCACGTGGCGGTGCTGCGAGGCTGCGACGTCGATCAGCCCCGAAACCTGGCGAAGAGCGTCACGGTCGAATAGCGGCGGCCCCGGCGCCGGCAGAACCAGGCGCTTCGGCGACGGCGCGCTCTACGGCTGCCAGTTGTAGCCCATCTTGAGGAACACGGTGTTCCCGGTCTCGGTCAGTCCCGAGCGCTCCACGTCGAGTCGTTCGCTCGAGTAGCCCAGGAAGAGCACCGTCTGGGGGGTCACCGTGTACGACAGGAGAAGCTGTCCGAAGATCTCTTCGCGGCTGGCGTCGACCTCGCCCTCGTAGAGCGCCGGGTCCCGGGTCAAGTCCGTGCGCTGGGTGATGAGCCGCAGGAACGTGCGGCGGTCGAACTGGTAGACCAGCCGCAGCTCCGTCAGGTCGGCGGTGAACAGACGCCCCGCGTCGATGTCGAACCGGCGGTGGGTGTGGGACAGGTTGGCGCGCAGGTGACGCCCCGGGCGCCAGTCCACGTACGGCTCGATGGCGACCTCGTCCCCGGCGCGTACGCCGGCGACGTCGATGGCGTCGCCGAGCGCGAGATCGAGACCGATCTCGAGGTCGCCCCGCGGCTGGATGGACGCCGAGCTCCAGCCGAAGCGCTGGTCGAAGGCCACTCCCCTGAAGACGCGGTCGCGCGTCCCGCCGCCGAAGTAGCAGGCCAGCTGCTTGTGGCCGACGAAACCGGCGTAGAACTCCCACTCCTCTTCCAGGAGCGCGCCGTCATGGGACTCCGTGCGGTCCCAATCCCCACCGATCTCGATGCTGGTGTACCACCGGTCGTCGTCGCCGAACCATTCGTAGCCGCCGCCGGCGACCGCTCTCCGATAGCCGACCTGCGGCATGAACCCGAGATCGGCGCGGAAGTCGTCGCCGATGTCGGTGACCGAGCCGTTGAGGTTCCAGCTGCGGCGGCTGTGCCGGTAGCTGGCCGTCAGGGCGCTGCCCTCGAGCACGCCGGCCGGAAGTCCGTGGGTCTCGCGCACCGCGTCGGGATACTCGGTCCTCGAGTGCAGCCACTGGACGTCGAGGTAGTCGTTCGGCGTCAGGCGAAGG
>Ga0224497_10002664_pt1 | contig 10478 bp, 9 predicted proteins | sample SF_Jul11_sed_USG_4_FD_167970 | JGI IMG/M metagenome (GOLD analysis project Ga0224497, IMG submission 167970) | Sediment microbial communities from San Francisco Bay, California, United States - SF_Jul11_sed_USGS_13 | ecosystem: Environmental > Aquatic > Marine > Sediment | place: USA: California...
CGTGATACGGACAGAATCGAGCTCGACGATCGGAAACATTTCCTGCGGCATGGCCCGCCAGGAAAGGACCCCGAGGATCAACACAATCCCGAGCAGCAGGTTGGTCACCAGGGGATTGGCGATAGAGAAACGGATCAGTGACATTGGACTGGCGCAGTTTCGCGTGCCTACTGCTCCCCGAGTATGTGAGCCGGCTGGCCGTCACTGTAGGCCGCGACACCACTCACCACCACCCGATCACCGACGGCCAGACCGCTGCGGAGCACCTGCAGATCACCGACGCGGCGCCCGGTCATGACCTCGACACGCGCCAGCACCTCATCGACGACACGGAACACGTAGGCCCGGCCCTCGTCCAGCAACACCGCCGTCAGGGGAACAGCGATCACGTTGTCCAGTGGATGCAGGGGCAACTGCACCCGCGCCAGCATGCCGGGTCGGGCCTTGTCACCCGGTATCCGCACACGCATGGCGTGGGTGAAAGTCATCGGATCGGGATCAAGCTGCAGTGCGATAATGCGCCCCTCCAGCTGCAGGTCGTCGACACTGACGGTCACCCGCTGCCCCGGCACCAGGGCCTGCGCAAGTTCGCCGCGCACCTCAATATAAAGGTCGAGTTCCGTGGTGTCGATCAGTTCGATAACCGGCTGGCTCGGCGTCGTATAGTCACCGACCTCCACCTGCACGGCATTCACGCCACCTGCAAATGGTGCCTGCAGCCGGGTTCGCGCGAGGTCACGTGCCGCCCGGTTGCGCTCCGCCTCCAGCAGTCCCAGCCGCGACTCCGCCGAACCGGTACTGGCCTTCAGCCGGGCCACCTCCGATTCCAGCTGCAATTGCTTGATTCGGGCCTCGTCAAGGCGCGACTGCGAGATCAGCGAATCCTTGCCGAGTTGCTCCTGGCGCGCGACCTCGGCCTTCTGCAAGGCAAGGTTGCGCCTGGCCAGATCGAGCAACTCCCAGTCACGGCGGATATTGCCGGCCTCGAGCTCGAGTTGTGCCGCGGCCCTGGCCAAGGCATCACGAAAGTCGTCCGCGACCAGCGTCAGCAGCACGGCACCCGCCTCGACCCGTTGGCCGGGCTCGACCTGGCGCGCACTGACCTGTCCGCTGACCTCGAAGTGCAGCGCGGTCTTGCGCATCGGCTCGAGACGCCCACTCACATTTTCTTGCGGCAGCAGGTTGTGGGTCTGCACCGGAGTGACGATGACGTTCGAGACCGCCGCCTCCGCCAACTCGGGCGTGCGGTCCGGACGTGTCAGGATCAGCAGCAGCACGCTCAGGGCCACCAGCGCGACCACCACCAGGGCACGCCGACGCTTGCCCTTATGTTGTGAATTCAGCGATAACACATTGATTACAAATTGTTTGAATAGAAAGCCATTCTATGCGATTTTACTCCACGCCTGCCAGCCGCCACCGTGGCTGGAAATCCGTCGGAAACACCGGGTTCACCCGCAACCGGAAACGCTGATATTCTGCTACTCTCCCGGACGCCTGAAATGAGCTATCGCATTCCCCTGTTGATGAGTGCGAGCCTGCTGCTGTCTGCCGGCGCAGCGCACGCCAGCGTCTCGCCGTGGGCATGCCAGGCGAGCGCGGACCGCCACTGGGAATGCCTGGCCGCGGAGTCGCCCGGCGCAGGCTTGCCGGCGGAAGCCGAAGTCCCCTCTACACCCGGCCCGATGAACACGGCCGAGGCCGATCCGGGGCCGGCTAGCGTGATGCCTGCCGATGCCGCCACCCGGACCCGGCAGCAACCACCGGCCAGAACCCCTGTAATTGATGAACGCTGGCGGCACTGCCCGCCGCCCGTGGAGGCCCCCTTCACGGCCCCGGTCACGACTGCCGGCAACGCTGACAGCATCCGGCTGTCGGCCGACACGGCGGACTCAAGCGGCGCGGACATCCACACCCTGCAGGGCAACGCCATCGTAAACTACGGGGACCAGCAGCTGCAGGCCGACACCATCACCTATGATCGCAACCTGGGTGCGGTCGACGCCGAGGGCAACGTCCGCTACCGCAGCCCCGGGCTTTCCATCAACAGCGAGCACGCGCGCCTGTTTCCGGACGAGAACCGCGGCAGCCTGCACGCCATTGACTATGCACTGCCCGCATCACATGGCCGGGGCAGCGCCAGCGCCGCCCACCTGGAAGATCGCCAGCGCCAGCATCTCGAACAGGCCAGCTACACCACCTGCGCACCCGGCAACACCGACTGGATGCTTGCGGCCAAGGACGTGCACCTCGACCAGGAAACCGGTACCGGCGTCGCACGCGATGCAAAACTGCACCTCAAGGGCGTACCGCTACTGTACACGCCTTACATCAGTTTCCCGATCGACGACCGACGCAAGTCCGGCCTGCTGGTGCCGAGTTTCGGACAGTCGGGTGAAACCGGCATCGACCTGAGCGTGCCCTACTACTGGAATATTGCACCCCACCGTGATGCCACCCTGATCCCGCGCTTCATGAGTGACCGCGGCTTGATGCTGGGTACGGAGTTCCGCTATCTCAACAGGCGCAGTCGCGGGACGCTGAACCTCGAGTACCTGCCGTCGGATGATATCTACGGCAATGACCGGCATGCCGTGTCGCTGCAGCACAACTGGGACCCGGCAGCCCGCCTGCGTACCCGGCTCGTCGTCAAGGAAATCTCGGATACCGACTATTTCGAGGACTTCGGCATCGGGCTGGTCCAGTCCAGCACCACCCATCTGGAACGCAGCGCACTGGCCACCTACAACGGAGACTGGTGGACGCTCGAGGCACGCCTGCAGACCTACCAGACCATCGATCCCAGGATCGCCGCGTCCTCCAGACCCTATCGGCGCCTGCCCCAGATACGTTTCAACGCCATGCCGCAGCAGCGTTTCCATGGCCTGCAGTTCGCGCTGGACTCGGAATTCACCGAATTCGACCAGGACGACCGTGTCAGCGGCGCACGCCTCGACGTTCAGCCGCGCCTCAGCCTCCCGGTCACCCGGGCCGCCTGGTATATGGAACCCGCGCTCAGCCTGCGTCACACCATATACCGGTTGGATGACGTCAGCCCGGGAGATCCGGACGCCCTCGAACGCACCACCCCGGCGTTCAGCCTCGATGCCGGGACCTTCCTCGACCGCGAATTCAGCTGGAAGCGTGCCAGCTACGTACAGACGCTGGAACCGCGCCTGTTTTATCTCTATGTACCGAACCAGGACCAGGACGATATCCCGATCTTCGATACCGGTGAATACGACTTCAATATCTGGCAATTGTTCCAGGAAAACCGGTTCACAGGACCGGACCGCATGGGCGATGCCAATCAACTCGCGCTAATCCTGACCACGCGTATCCTCGATCCGGCCACCGGCGTCCAGAAATTCAGCGCCAGCCTGGGGGAGCTGTACTATTTCCGCGACCGCGAGGTCACGCTGCCCGGCCAGGGGGTGGAGACCACCAACCGCTCCGATGTCATCGGGGAACTCAACCTGGAACTGGACTCCGGCTGGAACGCCGGTGCCGGTATCATCTGGGATCCGCACGCGCGCACGGACCGGCGCAGCGATTTCCGGATCCAGTACCGGGCCGGCAAACGCCAGATGGTCAACCTGTCCTACCGGTTCCGCGATGAAACCATTGAGCAGACGGACATCTCCTTGCTGTGGCCGCTGGGGCGCAGCTGGCATGCCATCGGCCGCTGGAACTACGCCCTGGACAGCCAGGAGACCCTGGAAGCGCTCGCCGGCTTCGGTTACGAAAGCTGCTGCTGGGCAGCCCAGCTCGTCGGCCGCAGTTATGTCAACGACGAGGACGGCGACCGCAATACCGGGGTCTACCTGCAGGTCGAACTCAAGGGGCTTACCAGCAGCGGCCGCCAGGTCGATCGCCTGCTTGAACGTGGTATCCTAGGTTACCAATCGGTTTACTGACGGAAATCAGGCATGAAATCCCTAACCCAGCTGATCGGCCTGGCCCTGGCCGTGCTGCCCCTGATCGGTAGCGCGCAAACAGGGGACAGCGATCCCTCCGAACCCCGGCTGCTCAACCGCATCGTTGCGGTGGTCAATGACGACATCATTGTGCACAGCGAACTGGACAAAGAGATGGTGTCGATCTCTGCCGAACTGCAAAAGAAGGACACCCAGCTGCCGCCACAGGCCATCCTGGAAAAACAGGTACTGGAGCGGCTGATCGTTGAACGGCTGCAACTGCAGCTTGCGGAAAACAGCGGCATACGCATCGACGACACCACCCTGAACAGCAAGTTGCAGGAACTGGCCAAGGCAAATGGCGTCACCCTGACCCAGTTTCGTAGCGTGCTGGAACGCGAGGGCTACGACTATGCCCGGTTCCGCGAGGACCTGCGCCAGGAAATGGTCATCAACCAGCTGCGCCGACAGATGGTGGGCAACCGGGTGAAGGTCAGTGACCAGGAGATCGAAAACCTGCTTGCCACCCTGGAATCATCCGACCAGGGCAATGTCCAGTATCATCTCGCGCATATCCTGATCGCCGTTCCCGAGGCCGCCAGTCCCGACCAGATAAAGACAGCACAACAGCGTGCCGAACAGGTGCTTGCCAGTCTCGCCGCAGGGGCCGACTTTTCCCGTACGGCCATCGCGGAGTCCGGAAGCCAGACGGCACTCGACGGAGGCGACATCGGCTGGCGCAGCCTGGGCCAGATACCGACCCTGTTCGTGGAACCGCTCAAGCCGCTGCGGCCCGGCGAGCTATCGGAACTGATCCGCAGTCCCAGCGGCTTTCATATCATCAAGCTGATCGATCAGCGCGGTGGCGAACGCTACGTGGTCAACCAGACCCGGGTACGCCACATCCTGCTCAAGCCGGATGCACTGCACTCGGACGAGGAAACCAGAATACGCCTGCAGCAGCTCGAGCAACGCCTCCGTGGCGGCGAGGACTTCGCGGCCCTGGCGAAATCGAACTCCCAGGACACCCTGTCGGCCGCCAAAGGCGGCGACCTCGGCTGGGTCAACCCGGGCGATCTGGTCCCGGCATTCGAGGAGACCATGGATACGCTGCAGCCCGGGCAACTCAGTCAACCCTTCAAGACCCAGTTCGGCTGGCACATCCTCGAGGTGCAGGAGCGCCGCGAGCATGACAGCACCGACGAATACAAGCGCTCCAAGGCCCGCCAGCTGATACGCTCACGCAAGAGCGATGAAGAGCTGCTACTCTGGCTGCGGCGCCTGCGTGACGAGTCCTATGTCGAGTACCGGCTCGATTCATAGCCGCTGCAGTTCCGCACTTGCCTGACCCGATCCTACGCATCGCGCTGACGCCCGGCGAGCCCGCTGGTATCGGGCCCGACCTGTGCGTGCAGCTGGCACAACAGGCGCACGTGGTCGAACTTGTCGCTATCTGCGACCCCGCCTTGCTGGAGGCGCGCGCCGCCACCCTGCGACTGCCCTTTAGCTACCGATTGCTGGACCCAACCACAGAGCCGCGCGGCAATGCCCCCGGGGAACTGTGCATCCTGCCGGTTGCACTGCAGGCACCGGGAACCTGCGGCCAACCGAACCCGGCGAATGCCCGCTACCTGTTTGAGACCCTGGACCGGGCCGTCGAGGGCAGTCGCAGCGGACTGTTTGCCGGCCTGGTCACCGGGCCGCTCAACAAGGCCGTGATCAACGATGCCGGCATCCCCTTCAGCGGCCACACCGAATACCTCGCGGCCGCCACGCACAGCCGCGACGTGGTCATGCTGCTGGCCACGCCGGGCCTGCGGGTGGCGCTGGCCACCACCCACGTCCCGCTGTCCCGGGTCAGCGAACTGATTACCACCGACCGGCTGGAACGGGTGCTGCGGGTCCTGCATGCCGGGCTCGTGAACGATTTCGGTATCGCCCGGCCGCGCATCAGTGTCTGCGGCCTCAATCCGCATGCCGGCGAAGGCGGCCACCTCGGCAGCGAGGAGATCGACACCATTATTCCGGCCCTGCAGGCCCTGCGGGCGCAGGGTATGGACCTCAACGGCCCGGTGCCGGCCGACACCGTGTTCACCCGGTCACAGCTTGCAGAGACGGATGCCGTCCTGGCGATGTACCACGACCAGGGCCTGCCGGTAATCAAACACATGGGTTTCGGACGAGCCGTGAACATCACCCTGGGCATGCCGATTATCCGCACCTCGGTCGATCACGGCACGGCCTTCGACCTGGCCGGCACCGGCCGGGCCGACATCGGCAGCCTGCAGGCAGCCATCCAGACCGCCGTTGAAATCGCCAACCACCGTGCAGGGGGCAACATGGGTCAGGAAGAAAATATTCACCGCCGAGGCGCGGAGAACACAGAGAAAATCTCTAAATAACTTCTCACCGCAAAGGCGCAAAGATCGCAAAGTCAAAACTCAATTCTTGCTAACAACAAACCCCGGTTATACCAATGACCTTGAAATTGGTCATTTTCGATTCGGTGTTGTTGCAATAATGTTTTCTTTGCGCCTTTGCGGTTAAATATTTTTTCTTTTCTCTGCGCCTTCGCGTCTCTGCGGTGAGTCTTTTTTTGTTTTTGACTACCTTGCGACTTTGCGGTTAATACGTCTTAACAGTGAATAACGAAATCCGATAAGCACCATGGCACACACTCCGCGCAAACGCTTCGGCCAGCACTTCCTGCATGATCCGGCGATCATCGGTCGCATCATCGCTAGCATCAACCCGCAGCCGTCCGACAGCCTGGTCGAGATCGGCCCCGGCCGGGGCGCAATCACCCTGCCGCTGCTGCGCGCTGCCCGTCGCCTGCACGTGATTGAACTCGATCGCGACCTGGTCGGCCCGCTCGAGACACTGTGCCGTGAAGCGGGCGAACTCACTCTGCACAACACCGATGCCCTGCGTGTGGATTTCTGTGAGCTCAACGCCCCGATGCCACTGCGCGTGGTCGGCAACCTGCCCTACAACATCTCGACACCGTTGCTGTTTCACCTGCTGGCACAGTCACGCTGCATAGCCGACATGTACTTTATGTTGCAAAAAGAGGTCGTGGACCGGCTCGCCGCATCACCCGGCAGCAGCCAGTACGGGCGCCTGTCCGTCATGGTCCAGTACCGCTGTGCCGTGACCCAGCTGTTCAATATCGGTGCCGGGGCCTTCCAGCCACCGCCGCGGGTGGAGTCCGCCTTCGTGAGGCTGGTGCCGTTTGCCAAACCGCCGGTGGAGGTACACGACGAGGACCTGCTGGCCGCTGTCGTGCGGCAGGCCTTTTCCCAACGCCGCAAGACCCTGCGCAATGCCTTGAAGGGGATGTTTCAGGAACAGGAGATACGCGGGCTGGGAATCGACCCCTCGGCACGCGCCGAGGTACTCGGGATCAGGGAATTCGCCTCCCTCGCCAACTGTGTGGCGGGACGGCGGGAATAGACCCGGCCCCTGCGTTACCAGGGGTAGCGCAGAGACAGGAAGATATCCGAAAGACGGTCGAGGTCGCGCTGATTGGCCCCGCTGCCAAGAAAGCTGGCCTCCACCTCGGGTGGCGGTGTCAACGAGACCTGCAAACGGGCGCCGCTGGCGCCTATACTGGTGGCGACCAGGCCGTGACTGGTCGGAAACTGACTGCCGGACAGACCCGATGTCGCAAACCCGGTGCGCTCGCCGGCATTCACTGCAGTCGTCATCACCGCACCCAGTGCCACTGCCGCAGCCAGCAGCAACAGGGGGTCGGGTTTTCTGTAACGGCGATGTTCTCTCATCATGACGGTCTCTCCTTTGTGTTACGGTCCGGGAGGCAGTGACCGCTGCACCGGGGTTGTTCAGGGAGTTGACTTCATGATGGCTGATCTGTGCAAAAACTTCTGGTAACCCGGTCACAGACGGGACAGCAGGCGCTAACGGGGCACACGGACTGTCTGACCTGCCGGTGCGACCGACATAGGAACAGATGCTTGATTCAAAAAGGTTTATTCAGCCGGCCGTATCCTTGTAGTTGGCGTCGACCCAGCAACGTGGCAGGTCCTCGCCGGATGGGAAGCTCAGCGCGGACTTCTTGAAGGGCGTCGGGTCCTGCATTTCTTCTCCGGCATGGTAACGCCCCGATATCTCGTCGCGGCAGGGGTCCACCATGGCGGTGATATCAAGAATCTCAACGAGATCACCGTTTTCCTTGTTCCTGAGATACATAGCAGCCTCCAGATTGTTATTACACGGCTTGTATGCTTATAACTATACACCCTGAAACACGATTTTGCGGCCACATCGGGGCTGAAAAAACAGGCGCCACAACCCCACTACTGAGGTGTCTTTCACACCCTTTTGCCACAATTTTGTCACACCCGCCTGGAGCGCGTATGCTTATAATTATTACACCACAACACTGAACGAAATATGGCGCACGATCCATTACATAACATCACCATTGAGGTTGATACCCAGTACGTTGAAGGGCAGTCGGAGCCCGATAGCGAACGCTACGTTTTTTCCTATACCATCATTATCCGTAACGAGGGTAGAGTGCCCGCCCAGCTGCTTTCCAGGCACTGGGTTATCACCGATGCCAACGGCAACGTCCAGGAAGTCAAGGGTGAGGGTGTCGTCGGCGAACAACCGCACCTCAATCCGGGCGAAGGCTTCCAGTACACCAGCGGCGCCATGATCGCGACCCCGGTTGGCAGCATGCGCGGTTCCTACCAGATGGTGGCCGACGATGGGGAGCAATTCGACGCTGAGATCCCGGTCTTTACCCTGGCGATACCCCGCACCCTGCACTGACGCCTGGTCCCGAAATGGCCGTTTACGCCATTGGTGATATCCAGGGCTGTTTTGATGAATTGCAGGCCCTGCTCACCCGGCTCGACTTCAACCCCGCCAGCGACCGGCTCTGGTTTTCCGGCGACCTGGTCAACCGGGGGCCGAAATCACTCGAGACCCTGCGTTTTGTCCGCGACCTGGGACCGGTGGCGGTCACGGTGCTCGGAAATCATGACCTGCATCTGCTCGCCGCCGCATACGGTTCCCCGCTCAATCATGAGGATAGATCCCTGCAGGCCATCCTTGATGCGCCCGATCACGAGCAATTGATCGACTGGCTGCGTCACCAACCCCTGTTGCACCATGACGCCGCGCTTGGATTCACCCTGGTCCACGCCGGCCTCCCGCCGCAGTGGGACCTGTTACTGGCACAGTCCTGTGCACGTGAAGTGGAGACGGTGCTACAGGGTGACCAGCCGGCCGAGTTCTTTGCCCACATGTACGGCAACAAGCCCAAACAATGGTCCACCGGGCTCAGCGGCTGGGAGCGCCTGCGCTTTTCCGTCAACTGCTTTACCCGCCTGCGCTTTTGCAGCGAGGATGGACGACTCGACCTGAAGAGCAAGGGGCCGCCGGGGAGTCAGCCGCCCGGGTATTGGCCCTGGTTCGAGATTGCCACGCGCGCCAGCAGAGACCTCAACATCATTTTCGGCCACTGGTCCACGCTGGGCCCACACGCCGGCCCCGGGATCTACCCCATCGATTCCGGCTGCCTGTGGGGGGGGCAATTGACAGCCCTGCGCATCGATACCACACCGCAACGCATTGCCCTGCCCTGCCCTGGCCAGCAGTCACCGCATGGCTATTAAACGTGGGCGTCTGCCCCCGTAGCCGACAGGAAGCAGGCACACCAGTCAATCAGTTATCCACCATCACCTGGAAGCGCACCTGTCCCCCGGCGCCGGACTGCAGGGCCGTGCCCGCATCGAAGGTCCACTGGATCGCCCCGGCGTCGCCCGGCGCTGGCTGTTTGGACGCGGCACAGCCACTCAGGTCGGCCGGCAAGGGCAAGACGCAGCTGGCGCCGCTAAATGTGGTGAATGCAGGGGTCTTGTCGTCGATGACGATCTCACCCAGCGGCTCGCTGGCGGTGTTGGTGTAGGTGATGGTGTAGGTCAGCAGCTCACCCGGCTGTGCTGTCGACTTGTCGACCACCTTGGTCAGCACCAGGCCGGATGACCCCACCGTGGTCAGGTCACTGCGGATGCGCACGCTGTCTGAAACCGGCGCGCCGCTGTACCCGAAGGTAGCCGCCACCGTGACCGCGTAGCGGGCACCCGCGACGGCATTGGCGGGCACGTGGACCCGGACGATCAGACAGGCCTGGTGGTTCGCATCCGCATCCAGGGTGACGGCGGTCGTATGCGGGGGCTCACCCGGTTCCAGGGTGCCGCTACAATCGCTGTCATCGTAGGGTACAGCGCTCCAGCCCGGCGTGTCCGGGCTCGGCTCCAGGGCAGGCGTCGTGAAACTCACCGTGCCACTGGTATGTGCCGTGAAGGTATGCGGGTAATCGACCGTGCTGCCCGGCGTGGTGCTGCGGCTGTGATCCGGCGCAAACGCCGGTGCGCGCACGGCGCCGAAGCCGAGGCCGCTGTAGTCCTGGCCGGCAACCGGCACCAGGCTGATCCGGTCCAGGGTCGTGGCCGGCGCCGTGTCCCCGGCGCCCCCGTCGGACTTGCTGACCGGGACAAAACCGTCCGCCGTGCCCGCATGAATATCGAC
>Ga0224497_10002668_pt1 | contig 10467 bp, 11 predicted proteins | sample SF_Jul11_sed_USG_4_FD_167970 | JGI IMG/M metagenome (GOLD analysis project Ga0224497, IMG submission 167970) | Sediment microbial communities from San Francisco Bay, California, United States - SF_Jul11_sed_USGS_13 | ecosystem: Environmental > Aquatic > Marine > Sediment | place: USA...
CCTCACTGCCGGGGCCCTGGCCCGATCCGATCCAGACACCGACCCATAGCGCCAGGCCCGCGATGCATGCGGCCGCCACCGCGACCAGACCGTTTCGCGAGCCTGCGCGGCGCCTGGCGCCACCCGCGGCCGGCGCCCGCTGCACGGTCTGCAAAGCCCGCACGTCGAAACGCAGCGCTTGCTGGATGCGCCTCTCCGCTTCCGCGGCGCGGGCCGCATAGGCCTGACAGGCCGGGCATGTCTCGACATGGGCCGCCACTTCGGCATCCGCGCGGGCCGGATCTTCCGCAATACGATCTCTGACTTGTTTGCAATCCATTGTTCTTTACTCCGCCACGACGCCCAGGCCCGGTCCGACCTGCGCTATGAGCTTCTTGCGGGCCCGGTGCAAACGCGTCAGCACCGCGCCTTGCTTGATGTTCATCGTCGTTGCGATTTCCTCCGTCGTTAAGCCCAACAACACCTGCAATACCAAAGGTTCCCGATAATCGGCCTCGAGACCGAATATGGCCGCACGCATATCGTCTATGTCAGTGTCGTGCCCCGTAGCCAGCATTGCGGCCTCTGGTGCCGTCAAGCCATCTATGTCCCGTGTCTCCAAGCGTTTCTTTTCGTAAACCCGTGCGTGCTCGCGCCGCGCGATCGTGAGCAGCCACGTCTTGACGGCTCCGGCATCCCGCAGGCTGGCCAGCGAGCGTAACGCGCGCAACATGGTCTCCTGCACGACGTCGTCGGCAAGATCCGGGTCCCTGCACAGCCAGATCACATAGCGGTACAGGTCGTCTCGCCATGGAGCGACCAAGCGCTCGAAATTCAGCCGCTCAGCATCGCTCACGCGGGTTTGAGCCATATATCAGTGACCAGAGGTTGGGGATGTTTATTACGGCCGCAGCCAGTGGCAAAGGTACAAAAAACCAGCGAAAATCCAAATACTAGGAGATATTGGCATGGAACAGCGCGAAACGACGGCGGATCGCTACGCACTGGTGGGTCACCCGGTCCACCATAGCCGCTCACCCCTGATTCATCAGCTTTTTGCCCGTCAGAGGGGAGAGCGGCTCAGCTATGAGCTCATCGACGCCGACGTCGATCATTTCGAGACGGCTGTTCGCGGCTTCAAAGCCGCTGGCGGCAAGGGGCTGAACGTCACCGTGCCGCATAAACAAGCGGCCTATCGGCTCGCCGACGAGCTTGGCCTTGAAGCGCAGGTTGCCAAGGCCGTAAACACGCTGAGTTTCCGGAACGGGCGGATTCGCGGCGACAACACCGACGGCATCGGCTTCATGCGCGACCTGACGGTCAACCTGAAACGACAGGTCGCCGGCAAGCGCGTGCTGCTCCTGGGCGCCGGCGGGGCAGCCCGCGGTATCCTCGGACCGCTGCTGAGCGCCGCGCCCGAGGTGCTGGTCGTGGCCAATCGCACGGTTGCCCGTGCCGAAGCGCTAAAGCAGGAGTTCGATGCCGGACAGTCGATCCGTGTGTGCACTTTCGACGACCTCGAACGCCTTCCCCCATTCGATTTCGTCATCAATGCCACGTCGGCGGGGCTCAAGGGCGAACAGCCGCCGTTTCCCGACACGCTGGTCAATGCGGCTAGCTTTTGCTACGACCTCGCTTACAGCCTAAAGGACACGCCATTCGTCAGCTGGGCACGGCGCAGCGGCGCCGGCCGCGTGGTACAGGGCTGGGGCATGCTCGTCGAGCAGGCTGCGGAATCCTATTCGATCTGGCGCGGCCACCGGCCCGAAACAGCGGCGATTCTGAGCAAAATGATGCGCTGATCAGCGCATCGTCACGAGTTCTTCGCTGCTCGTGGGATGGATGGCGATCGTGTCGTCGAAATCCGCCTTGCGGGCCCCCATGGAGATCGCAACCGCGAAGCCTTGCAGCATTTCATCGGCGCCGGCGCCGATGATGTGACAGCCCACAACCCGCTCGTCGGCGCCTGCCGTGACCAGCTTCATCGCCGTCTTGGGCTTGGTCGCGGTCAGCGCATTGAACATCGGGGTAAACGTCGATGTATAGATCCGCACGCCGTCCTCACCGTACTGCGCCAGCGCCTGCTTTTCGGTCAGGCCCACGGTGCCTATCGGCGGGTGCGAGAATACGACCGTGGGTATGAGTTCGTAGCTGAGTTTGCGGTCGGATTGACCGTTGAATACGCGGTCGGCCAGCCGCCGGCCGGCCGCGATGGCCACGGGCGTGAGCTCGGCCTGCCCGGTCACGTCTCCCAAGGCGTAGATCCCCGCGACGTTGGTGTTTTGAAACGGGTCCACGGCGATGAAGCCCCATTCATCGACGGCAACGCCGGCCTCGTCCAGGCCCAGGCCCTGAGTATTGGGCGCGCGCCCGATTGCCCAGAGCAGCGTTTCGAAGCCCGGGAAGCTTCGGCCATCCGCGGTTTCCAGAGTCAGCGAGGTTTTGCCGGTGACTGCCTTCGGCACAGCGCCCGTGACGATCTGCACGCCGGCATCCGTCATGCTTTGCATCAAGTGCTCCGACAGCATCGCGTCGAAATAGCGCAACACCCCGCCGAAGCGCACGAACAGGCTCACCTCGGAGCCCAGGGCGTGCAACACACCCGCAAGCTCCACGGCAATGTAGCCGCTGCCGACGACGGCGGCGCGGCGCGGCAGTGCATCGAGTTCGAAGAATCCGTCGGAACTGATACCGCGCTCGGCGCCGGGCAACTCGGGGAACTTCGGATAGCCGCCGGTGGCGATGACGATATGGTCGGCCGCATATTGCGCGCCGCTCGCGTCGGCTATCGATTTGGGCCCGACGAAGTAGCCGCGCGACCGCACGGTCGTGATCGATTTGGCGTCGAGGTTGCGCGCGTAGATACCGTTCAACCTTTCCACGTAGGCGTCGCGCCCGCGCCGCAGCCCGGTCCAATCGTGACCCTTGGTTTCGACCGAGAATCCATAGTGCGGCGCTTCGTGCAGGGCCTGGGCGAGCTCGGCCGCGTTCCACATGACCTTCTTGGGCACGCAGCCTACATTGACGCAGGTGCCGCCGAGCCGGCCCGACTCGAACACTGCCACGCGCGCGCCGTATTCGGCCGCGCGCTGCGCCGTGGCCAGCCCGCCGCTGCCGCCCCCGAGAACTATCAGATCGTATCTACTCACAAGCCAACCTCGAACTACGCGTATGGAGAAATATCGCAGAGATGCACCACAGTTGCCGTATCTCTGCTAGATTCGCGAGTCCGCATCTGCCGTGCCACGATACGAACTCATGCAAGAACCACTTGATCGCGCCGACAATCCCTTGCTGGCCAAGAACCCGCTGCCGGCTTTTGCCGCCATTCGGCCGGAGCACATCGAGCCGGCCGTCCGCCAGGTTTTGGACGCGGAACGCGCCGCCCTGGCCAGGCTTGCGGCGGTAGGGACACCGACGACGGCCTGGCTGAAGAACCTGGAGAGGATACACGAGAGCGTGCAGCGCGTATGGGCCCCGATCTCGCACCTGAATTCCGTCGCCTCCACGAGCGAGCTGCGCGCCGCCTTCAATGCCTGCCTGCCCCTGATCACGGAATTCGAGACCGATCTTGGCCAGAACGTCGAGGTTTATCGGCGCTTCGTGACACTCTCGGAGGGCCTGCGTCACGGCGGGGGCGTGGAAGCACAGTTGGTGAAGCTTGGCATCCGGGACTTCAAGCTGGCCGGCGTGGCGCTCGAAGGCGCGCCGCGACAACGCTATCGCGAAGTCGTGCAGAGCCTGGCCGCCAGGCAGGCCGAGTTCGAACAAAACCTCATGGATGCCACCGATGCGTTCTCCCACCACGTGACTGAACGGGCGAAGCTCGCCGGCTTGCCGGAGGTGGTGCTCGGCAGGGCCAGGCAGGCTGCCGCGGAACGCGACCTCGCAGGTTGGTGGCTGGTACTGGACGCGCCGACTTATCAGGCCGTCATGAGTCATGCCGAGGACGAAGCGCTGCGCGAGCTTTACTATCGGGCCTGGTCGACGCGCGCGTCCGAACTCGGCGAGGGCGGCGAGCGCTGGAACAACGCGCCGCTCATCGACGAGATTCTCGCATTGCGCCACGAGAGCGCCAAGCTGTTGGGCTTTGCCAGTTACGCCGAGCTGTCGCTGGCCACCAAGATGGCAGGCTCTGCCGCCGAAGTGGTGGAATTCCTCAAGGATCTGGGGCAGCGCAGCCGTGGCGGCGCGCGAGCGGAGCTAAAGGAACTGACCGAATTCGCTGGCCGGCCGCTGGCCGCCTGGGACGTCGCGTTTTATTCGGAGCGCCTGAAGCAGTCGCGTTTCGACCTCGCCGAGGAAGAGCTGCGACCCTATTTCACATTGCCGCGTGTCTTGAGCGGCCTGTTCGAACTGGCCCAGACGCTCTTCGGCATTCGCATCGAGGCCGCGCCAACCGCCTCGCCCTGGCACCCGAGCGTGCAGTACTACAGCGTCTCGAACGTGGACGGAACGCCAGTCGGCGGTTTCTATACTGACTTGTTCGCCCGCGCCAACAAACGCGGCGGCGCGTGGATGGATGTGTGCCGCAACCGCGCCGGCATCGACGATCTCGGGCAAACGCCGGTGGCGCACCTGGTCTGCAATTTCAATCCGCCGGTCGGCGAGGCGCCTTCGCTGCTGACGCATAGCGATGTGGTGACCCTGTTCCACGAGTTCGGTCATTCGCTGCATCATCTGCTGACGGAAGTGGACTATCCGACCATCGCCGGCATCAACGGCGTAGCCTGGGACGCCGTCGAACTGCCGAGCCAGTTTCTGGAAAACTACGCCTGGCAGGCCGAGGTATTGAGCCGAATCTCGGCGCACTTCGAAACAGGTGAGCCCCTGCCTGCCGACAAGATCGAAACGCTCAACGCCTCGCGCAGTTTTCTGGCCGGTCTGGCCATGGTTCGGCAGTTGGAGTTTGCGCTCTTCGATTTCGAGCTGCACGGCGCCGAAGCGCCGTATTCGGGCCAGGGCGTTTACGATCTGCTGGCAAAGGTGCGCGCCGACGTGGCGGTGGTCGCGCATCCGCCCTTCAACCGCTTCGCAAACTCCTTCGCCCATATTTTCGCTGGCGGCTACGCTGCCGGCTACTACAGCTACAAGTGGGCCGAAGTCCTGGCCGCCGACGCGTTCTCGGCGTTCGAGGAGCGGGGCTTGTTCGATGCCGAGACGGCTGACCGTTTCAGACGTTCGATACTGGCCGTCGGCGGCAGCCGGGACGCGCTCGACGCGTTCGTGGATTTCCGCGGCCGCGCGCCGGAACTCGGGCCCTTGTTGCGGCAAGCCGGGCTGGAGCCGGCGCATTGAAGATTGCGACCTGGAACGTCAACAGCCTGCGTGTACGCCTCGACCAGGTTCGCGACTGGCTGGCCGCGGCCAATCCCGACGTGCTGGCGATCCAGGAGACCAAACTCCGGGACGAAGACTTCCCCGTCGCGGCGCTCGAAGCGATAGGCTACCGAGCCGCTTTCAGCGGCCAGCCCACCTATAACGGCGTGGCGCTGCTGTCGCGGCAGCCGGCCGCGAACGTGGGCACGCAAATCGACGGCTTCGAGGACCCGCAGAAGCGGGTGCTGGCGGCAAGCTTCGGGTCGCTGCGGGTGATTAATCTCTACGTGCCTAATGGGCAGAGCGTCGGCTCGGACAAGTATCGCTACAAGCTCGAATGGCTCGCCGCGCTCGAGCTTCAACTGGCGCGGGAGCTGCGCGCGCACGAGCACTGCGTGGTCCTGGGCGATTTCAATATCGCGCCCGAAGACCGCGACGTGCACGATCCGGCGGCCTGGGAGGGCAAGGTATTGTGCAGCGCCGCAGAGCGCGCGGCGCTCAAGCGCATCATGGCGCTGGGCTTCTGCGATGCCTACCGACGCTTTCCCCAGGCGGAGCAGACGTTCAGCTGGTGGGACTACCGGGCCGGGGGCTTCAGGCGCAACCGCGGCCTGCGCATAGATCTCATCCTCGCATCCGAGGCGCTGTGCCCTGACTGCCGCAGCTGCTATATCGATACGGGGCCGCGCGGCCTGGAGCGTCCTTCCGATCACACACCGGTAGTGGCGGATTTCGATTTTTGAGGTTCACGACCGAGTTCTGGCTCGCGGTTTTGTGTTATGTAGCCTGTATTGTGTCCCGGACCGGGTCTAATTTCGTAGAATCCCCGCGTGCCCATGCAAAAACAACTCGTGCTCGATGACGACGCCATACAGGAGCGGCGCAGCGACTATGACGTGACGAACCGCGTGCAGGTGAGTTCGCCGGCGCGCGTTCGCCGCGCCGTGCGCGATCTGTTCGAGGCGTTGTATCCCAACGAATCGTTCGATCCCGTCTGGGTGGCGTTCCACGATTTCGAGCGCCTGTTCAAGGGCCTGGAGCCTGACTACCATGCGGTCGATACCGCCTATCACGACATTCAGCATACGCTGGACGTGACGTTGGCCACGGCCCGGCTCGTGGCGGGCTATGAAACCAGCGTGGAAAAGAGCGATCGCCTCGGCGCCGACCGCGCCAAATTCGCGCTGATCAGCGCACTCTTCCACGACCTGGGTTACCTGCGCCATACCGAACGCGATAAGGATTCGCAAAACGGCGCCGAGTTCACACGTTCGCATGTTACGCGCAGCGGTGCTTTTTTGGAGGCCTACCTGCCTAAAGTCGGGCTGGCCGAGTTCGTACCGGTGGCTGCGCGCGTACTGCACTTCACCGGCTACGAAATGAGTCTCGATCAGATCGAGCTCGAGAACCCCAAGGACAGCGTGGTCGGCCATCTGCTTGGCACGGGCGACCTGCTGGCACAATTAGCCGACCGCTGCTATCTGGAGAAGTGCCGCGATCGCCTGTATCCCGAGTTCGTTCTCGGCAATCTGGCCGTAGAGATGAGCCCGGCAGGCTCACAATCGCACTATCGATCCGGCCGCGACCTGCTCGCGAAAACCATGGATTTCTACCACAGCTCAGCCCAGTACAGGCTCGAGCGGAGCTTCAATCGGGCCTACCGTTACGTCGAGGCCGTCTTCGACCAGACTGAGAACCCCTACATCGCTTTCATCCGGCGCAATCTTGCGTTCCTGGTCAAGATCAAGGGGCAGGAAAACTGGGAAAAGCTCCGCCGGCATGCGCCCTGTGTCGTGCCCGACCCGAATGGCGAGGCCAAGCTCATGGCCCTGGCCTTGCGCAAGCTGCGAGAGATCTCCGAGTTCGAGCGCGAGAACAGCCGCCGCATGCGCGCCCTCAAGGCAGACGACATCCCGGCAGGTTAGCCCGCGGGTTAGCTCTTTCCGCAGCCGCCCGACGAATCGCCGACGGCGACGAGGCTGAGATCCGTGACGTCCAGCCGCGTTTCGGTGACCTCGATCTGTTCCACGACGGCCTCCTCGGCGAGGATGGCGCGCGAACGCAGATAGTCATTGGCGCTCCAAAGCACGACGATCGCCAAAGCGAAGAGCGGTATCCGTTTACGTAGGCTCCTGCCGAGTTGTTTCGATGTCGCCCTGCTCATTTGCATTGTTCTGGATGTTCGCCGGGCCGCTGTATTGCGGCCTCCTTATCGAACATAGTGCCGCGGCCGGCCGTTTGCTCTCAGGCCGATTCGGGCGAACCAGCCTGCACGGCGAGCTGGGACGGCTGTCGCCCGGTATAGTGGTCCCCGACAGGAGCTTTGGGAGAACGCGGATGGCAACCGTATTGATCACGGGCGCGAACAGAGGTATCGGTCTCGAACTCGCAAAGCGCTACGTTGAGAGCGGCGACCGGGTGCTCGGCTGCTGCCGCAGCGCGTCGGCTGCAACCGAGCTGCAGTCGCTCAGCCAGCAGGGCGACCTCCAGGTGCTCGAGGTACAGGTCAGCGCCGCTGAGTCCGTCAGCACCCTCGCGGCGAAACTGGCCGGCCAAACCATCGACATACTGATCAACAATGCCGGCACGAGCGGCCCGGACCGCGACGAGCAGACTGTTTATCGCATGGATTTCGAGGGCTGGGCGAACACGTTTGCGGTCAATACCTTGGCGCCGGTGCGGATAATGCAGGCACTACTCGACAATCTCAAGGCGAGTGACTCGGGCAAGCTGGTCACGATCACTTCGCAGTTGGGCGCATTGTCGCTCGATCTGCCCTTCGCCTACGCGTACAGCACCTCAAAGGCCGCGATCAACAAGTTCATGAAGCTCGCGGCCATCGATCTGCGCAACGACGGCATCAGTGTCGCGCTGATTCACCCGGGTTGGGTCCAAACAGACATGGGTGGGTCGAAGGCGGACCTTACCCCCAGAGACAGCGCCCGCGGCATCGTGAACGTCATCGCCAATCTTTCGCTCGACAATACGGGCGGGTTCTGGAAGTGGAACGGCGAGGCCCACGGCTGGTAGCGCGATCAACCGACCGGGGGCTTGCCGGCATCGGGCGGCACGCTGGTCCCGGAGTTGCGGGCCAACGCAACGAGTATCGAACCGAGAACGACCGCGGCGACGCCGACCAGCGCTAAGGATGTGATGGCTTCGCGCGGGAAGAATTCGGGAGAGATACGGCCGGCGATGCTGGCGAAGACGATCGTTGCAAACGGAGTCAGGGAAAGCACGGCGCTGACGCGCGAAGCTTCCAGATGCTGCAGGGCTTCCGCGAACGCACCGTAGGCCATCACCGTATTGAGCGCGGCGAACGTGAGGATCGCCCACTCGACGCCATCCAACTCGAACAATCGACCGATCGAGGACAGCGGCACGAAAACGATGGCGCACGCCAGATAGACGCAGAACATGATGGATTGAGAAGATAGCTGCATCAACAGTTGTTTTTGCGCCATGCCGTAGATGGCCCAAAAGAACGCTGCGCCGACCACCCAGGCGACGCCGGTGTAGTAGGCGCGATAGTCGTCGGACGCGAGCTCGAGCTGGGCGCCAAAAAAGAACGCCAGACCCGCGAGCAGCATCGCAAACCCGATCCACTGCAAAGTGGCGAAGCGCTCCCTGAAAAGAATCAATCCGCCTAGAGTCAGAATTGGCGGCGCGAGTTGGATGATCACTTGGGCCACGGCGGGCGACGTCAGATCCAGGCCCAGGGTGTAGGCCAGATAGTTGACGCCGAGACCGATGACGGACAGCAGCAATAGGAGCCTGCCCGAGCCGTTCAAGCGCTTTAGGTTGGGCAGCCTGCGCCGCGACGAGAGCAACAAGCCAACGACCGCGGCCGAACAAAGAAAGCGGAAACCGACGATGGTGACCGAATCCAGCTTGACGAGGAGTGCCTTGAGAGCCAGCGGCAGCGTACCCCAGAGCAGCATGGTCGTGCAGGCGAGGGTAAGTCCCAGAGTGCGTCGATTGGAGGGGCGGTGCCGATTCATGGACTGCATTGTAGGCGCCAACGGCGTTTACGGATCGCACACAGGTACTTCCAGGCGCGCGGCAACGGCCGGCGCGCGCCCTGCGGTACCGACCGCTAACTCCCCTGCCCAGCTCAGAACAACGTGTATATGAAAGGCGCGACGGCGGAACCCTGAGACAGCACGATCAAAGCGCCCAGCAAAACCATCACGATGATGATCGGCGCGAGCCAGTACTTCTTGCGCGCGCGCATCAAACCCCAGATATCACGGAGCAAATCCAACATCAAAATGGCCTCTTCAGGTTCTCAGCGGGGGACGCCTTGCTGACGATTCGATAGCTGGCCGCCCCGGCGTCGAAGCGCCGCCGCATGGCGTCCTGGCCGAAAATTCGTTTCAGCCACCCCATGGGCAGTATAACCAGGAAGAAGACCAGACCCAGGATCAGCGGTGTGGTCACCTTGCTCAACAGCAGCCCGAAGCGCATCCAAACACGGTAAACGGGCCGCAACGTCGTCGGCGCGGCCAGTCCCCAGACGCCAAGAATTCCGGCTATCGCCCAAGGCCAGTAAGGAATGGGCCGTGCCAACAGCCAGGGAAAAAACAGGCCGAATAACACGGCCACGATAGCGCCGGTCGTGAGGCCGAACGCTCTCAACCCCTTTCGGTCCAGCTCCGGAATGTCGTGTTCGTGGACCATAGCCGGCTAGTCCAGTTCGAACTCGTCTTGCCAGGAATCGTCCTTTTCCCAGTGCGGCTGGTCATCTTTGGACAACAGGAAGTTCTCCACCACCAGGTAGTCCATTTCGGTGCGCATGAAGCATCGATAGGCGTCCGTGGGAGTACACACGATAGGCTCTCCGCGTACATTGAACGAAGTATTGACCAACACGCCACAGCCGGTGCGCGCATCGAAGGCCTTGAGCAGTTCATGGTACCTGGGATTCGTACGGGCGTGCACGGTCTGCACTCGGGCCGTGTAGTCCACGTGGGTGATGGCTGGAAGCTCCGAGCGCTTGATGTTGAGCTTCTCGATGCCGAACATGTTTTGCTGCTCGTCCGTCATGGGAATGCGCAGGCCTTCTTTGATCGGGGCGACGATGAGCATGTAGGGGCTTTCGCTGGCCAGCTCGAAGTAGTCCGAGGCCCTTTCGGCAAGCACGGACGGGGCGAACGGCCTGAACGATTC
>Ga0224497_10002673_pt1 | contig 10444 bp, 8 predicted proteins | sample SF_Jul11_sed_USG_4_FD_167970 | JGI IMG/M metagenome (GOLD analysis project Ga0224497, IMG submission 167970) | Sediment microbial communities from San Francisco Bay, California, United States - SF_Jul11_sed_USGS_13 | ecosystem: Environmental > Aquatic > Marine > Sediment | place: USA: California...
ATGCTCGACGAGATCGATGTCTTGCTCTTCGACCTGCAGGATATCGGCGCCAGATACTACACCTATGTGTCCACCATGGCGTTGTCGATGGAGGCCGCAGGCCGCGCAGACGTGCCGTTCGTCGTGCTCGACAGGCCCAACCCGGTCCGCGGCGACGTCGTGCAGGGCAACGTGTTGGACCCGGAATTCGCGACGTTCATCGGCAGGTATCCGGTGCCAATGCGACACGGGATGACCGCCGGGGAGCTCGCGCGTCTTTACGTCGGTGAATTCGGAATCGACGTCGATCTGCGCGTCGTCCCGCTGGAGGGGTGGTCCCGCGCGCTCCCGTTTTCGGACACCGGACTTCCCTGGGTCGCCCCCTCCCCGAACATGCCCTCACTCGAAAGTGCGCTCGCCTACCCCGGCACCTGCTTGTTCGAAGGGACTGGCCTGTCCGTGGGACGTGGCACGGACCGAGCCTTCCAGTGGATCGGGGCGCCTTGGCTCGACGGCGCTGAGCTGGCCACTGCGCTCAACCGCTACGATCTCGACGGGGTGCGCTTCGAGGCCGCGACCTTCACCCCCGTCGCTCCTGGGGACGGTAAGTTCGCCGGCCAGTCCGTGAGCGGCGTCCGCCTGATCGCAGAATCGACCTCGTTCGATGCGCCCCGAGCCGCAGTGGCCATGCTCGTGGAGGCCTATCGCGCCTCAGGTGCGAACTGGTCGTGGCAGACCACCCACTTCGATCGGCTCGCGGGAACCGACGCGCTCCGGCTGGGCATCGAGGCCGGGTCCAGCGCGGAGGATCTGACACGGGACTGGGCGAGACAGGCCGCCGAGTTCGACGCCTTACGGAGACCGTTCCTCCTCTACTGAGGCTGCCCACTACGTCGCTCGAAACAACCTATGCCTCCGCGCCCCCAGGAGTGTACGTTGGAAGTGGTACAGCCCCCTTTCCCGGAGGAAACCCGACCATGCGCCCGCGGCCCCTTTTCCTTCTGACAGGCCTTCTGATCGCCGCTGTCCCCGCAGTCGAAGCGCAAGACGTCGGCGCCCAGCCGAACTTCGGCGACCTCCAGCTCAAGGAGGCGTTCCTACCCGATCCGCAGAGCGTTTCTGTCACCTCGGGCGGGAGCATCGACGTGGACCGCGGGAGCTGTTCCTACGGCTACGTCTCCAATGCACCCGATGTGGACCTCTACTACACGACGACCGGGGGGTCCGGGCTCTACATCTACGCCGAGGGTGAGGGCGACACGATGCTTCTGATCAATACGCCCAGCGGCGACTGGGTGTGCGATGACGACTCCCACGGGGACCTGGACCCGGTGGTCCACTTCGCCGGAGCCGCCGACGGCCTCTACAACATTTGGGTGGGCTCGTTCAGCAACGACAACCACGCCGCGACGCTCTATGTGTCGGAGATCAACCCCAGTGGGGCCAGCTCACAGTCGGGCGCGCCGGATCTCTCGTTGGACCCGCTCTATGGAAACGTGCGACTCGACGGCGGCTTCCTTCCGGACCCCCACACCGTTTCGGTGAGGGCGGGCGGTAGCATCGAGGTGGATGTGGGCTCGTGCTCCTACGGCTTCGTAGCCAACGCGCCCGACGTGGACCTCTTCTATACGCCTTCGGGCGGCCGCGATCTCTACATCTACGTGGAGGGCGGAGAGGACACGACATTGCTCATCAACAGGCCCGACGGCTCCTGGACTTGTGACGATGACGGTCACACCGGAACCAATCCGCTGGTGGTGTTGCAGAAGGCCGAAGAAGGCCTCTACGACATCTGGGTGGGGACCTACGGGGATGACGTATCGGACGCGACGCTCTACATCTCTGAGAGAGATCCGCGCTAGTCGTTCGTCTCAGACGCGGACAGGAGCAGCCGAATGCCGGGCCTCGAAAGCACGCCTGAGATGAATGATTTGCGAATGTCGGAGGCGGCGCGGCCGCTCTTCGAGCAGGTGCGGGCGTTCATCCAGAATGAAGTCGAGCCGGTCACCGCAGAGTTCTTTCTGCGTGGGGCGGATCGCGACGACCGCTGGTCCTTCCCGCCCGCGCAGCTCGAGCTTCTCGACGGCCTGAAGGCCAAGGCCAAGGCGAACGGGCTGTGGAACTTCTTCCTCCCCGACGCCGAGTCCGGGGAGGGGCTGAAGAATCTCGACTACGCCTACATCGCCGCCGAGCTCGGTAAGAACCCCATCGCGTCCGAGTGCTTGAATTGCTCCGCGCCGGACACGGGCAACATGGAGGTGCTCGAGCGCGTCGGTACGCCCGAGCAGAAGGAACGCTGGCTCAAGCCGCTACTCGAAGGGGAGATCCGGTCCGCATACGCGATGTCCGAGCCGGACCTCGCTTCATCCGACGCCAAGAACATCGCGTGCCAGGCCGAGCTCGTAGGGGACGAGTGGGTCATCAACGGTGAGAAGTTCTACATCTCCGGAGCCGGAGATCCGCGCTGCAAGATCATGATCGTCATGGTACAGACGAGCCCCGACGCACCGCCCCACCTCCGTCAGTCGCAGATCCTCGTGCCCACCGACGCAGTCGGCTTCGAGAACCTCGGCCCGATGCACGTCTTCGGAGAAGACGACGCGCCGCACGGACACATGCACCTGCGCTTCACCGACTGTCGCGTCCCGAAGGAGAACATCTTGCTGGGCGAAGGACGCGGCTTCGAGATCTCCCAGGTCCGCCTGGGCCCGGGGCGCATCCATCACTGCATGCGCTCGCTGGGGGCGGCCGAAAAGGCGATCGAGCTGATGGCGAAGCGGGGTCTTTCGCGAGAAGCGTTCGGCCGCCAGCTCGCCAAGCTCGGCAAGAACACCGAGTTGATTGCAAAGGCACGCATCGAGGTGGAAGCCATGCGGCTCATGGTCCTCAAGGCCGCGAAGGCCATGGATGTTCTCGGGAACCGCGAGGCGCGTGTGTGGGTGAGCGCCGTGAAGGCATTGGTGCCCCAGCGCGTGTGCCAGATCATCGACGACGCCATCCAAATGCACGGCGCCACGGGCGTTTCGCAGTGGACGCCGCTCGCTTCCATGTACACCAAGCAGCGGACGCTTCGACTCGCCGACGGGCCGGACGAGGTGCACTGGTTCGTGGTCGGGCGCGCAGAGCTTCAGCGTTGGGAAGCAGAGGGAGGTTCGGACTACGACCCGCGCGTTGCATACGAAGCGGCACGCGATAAGGGCGTGGTCTTCAGCCGCCCGTAGGGAACCGGAACTCGGTGCCCTTCTCGGGGCGCCACCACTCGCCGTTCCAAACTCGCTCGAGCCGATTCTCGAAGTGCCTCACGTCGGTCAAGAAGATCGACTTCGTGGGCTCGTCGAACGGGGTGAAGAAGTCCTCCCAGTGCCCCAGTATCACCCACTTCGGCCGCAGGTTCTCCACGAGCGCTTCGGGGTGCCAGTCGACCTGATCGAACGTCGCCGGCACGAGGATTGCCACATCGACTGGTCTCTCATGGATGAGGGCCTCGGGTGCGAAGCCCGCTGGGGGAGCCGCGACGGCATCCTGGTAGTAGATGCGAAAGGCGACCGAGTCCGGATCTTCGTCCGACATGAAGTCGATGAGGAAGGCGACGGTCTCTCCCGACACCCAATCGGTCGCCCAGGTAGGCTCTTCCCTCATCGGTTTGTCCCGGGTCCCGCGGTAGAGGGTGTAGCCGTCGAAGTGCGGTGCGTGTTGGGAGCGAAGGGCCATGACACGTGTGCGCGTCCCGTACTCGAACCACGTGCCGATGGACCGTTGGTCACCGGCCAAGCCATTGACGACACGTACGCGGTCTCCGACGCCGGACCACGTACCGAGGATGTTCGCGCCCGTGCGATTGACGACGATCTCCGCATCGGGGGCGAATCGCCTGGCAACTTGCGGCACGTCCATGAGATGGTCGTAGTGGGCATGGCCGACGACGATGGCTTTGGCCCTCGAGACATCGTACACGGAGTCGTACCGAGCCATGTGACGATTCACCTCCGCCGTGTCCGACCGGATCCCGAACAGCCCTGTCTGAAACAGACCGGGATTGGTGAAGAGCGGGCCCGCGATGACCACTTCGTCTCCGTGCTCCATGATCCAGCCGCCGCTGCCCAAATAAACGAGGCGCACGGCGTCTGGTTCCCCCGGAGCGCGATCGACCGGTTCCGATACGGAGGGCCCGAGCGCTCTGAGGCACGACGACAACAGGAGAGCCCCCACGAGCGCTAGAGGCGCCCGCCAGGTCATGGCGTGGCCGCGGCCGCGGCCTCCCTGGTCTGGGCAACCCTGGCCAGAAAGCCGTCGGAGAGCCGACGTGTCACGGGGCCTGCGCCTCCCTTCCCCACCTGCCTGCCGTCGACCTCCACGCAGGGCCGCACTTCGGCCGTGGTGCCGGTGAAGAAGAGCTCTTCCGCGTCCCGGAGCTCCTCCACCTGTATGGCTCGTTCTTGGACCGGGATGCCCAGGTCACAGGCGACCTCGAGCACGACGCCCCGCGTGATTCCAGAGAGCACGAGATTCGATTCCGGGTGCGTAACCACCGTTCCGCCGATGACGCCCCAGAAGTTCTGATGCGTGCCTTCGATGGCCACGCCGTCGCGCACGAGGATCGCGTCGTCGACCCCGGCCTCCCGCGCATCTTGATACGCGAGACCGTTCGGCAGCAGGCAGATCGACTTGATATCGACCCGCATCCAACGTCGGTCGGGGACGGTTATGGCCGTGAAGCCGCGGCTCCAGGCGTCTTCGGGAGGCCTGCTCCACGCCTTGGCGAACGCGTAGACCGTGGGCTCTACCGGGCCTTCCGGGAAGTAATGCGTACGCGGTGCCACACCGCGTGTAATCTGCAGGTAGACCAGGGCGCGATCCGCACTCTCGAGCTCGTTGACCTCTATGAGCTTCTGCAGGACAACCTCGAGGCCCGCGATGTCGTAGTCGATACGCAGTCCGGCGAGACTGCGCTCGAGGCGGGCGAGGTGCCGATCCATGCACAACGGCACCCCCTGGTAGAACGGCGCGACTTCGTAGACACCATCGCCCAGAAGGAAGCCCCGGTCATCGACCGAGACCTTCGCGTCGGCCTTTGGGACGAACGCTCCGTTGAGGTAGACGGTGCTCATGCCGGGACGGATCGGGTCAGGCGTCGGCCCGCTTTCCCAGTTTATCGAACTCTGACAAAAGCTGGGCTTCAGGAATGTTGGCCGCTTCCTCGTCGCTCACCTCCTCGACGTCGGCCTCCTGGACGCCACCGGCATCCTCATCGTCATCCGATCCATCCCCGAGCTGCTTGGCCGGACCCTTGTCGGAGGGGGGCGCGATCAGGCCCATCTCGGCCTTGAGGGCCAGCAGCTGGTCCTCGACCCCGACGCCTCCGTCGCCCGCCTCGAGTCGGAGGAACTCCGACTCCAGCGTGCCGCCCGAAAGCGCCTCGTTTATTTCCGCGGAAGCGACGCTCTTCCGCTCCTCTTCCTCGATCTTGTCGGCCATGCGGTTGAAGGCCTCGAACGCCGAGGTATCGGACAAGCCGGACATGGTCTCGTGGATGCGGCGCTGAGCCTGCGCGCGCTTCTGCTTGGCGATGAGCAGATTTCGCTTCCGCTTGGCCTCTTCGATCTTGTCGTTGAGCTGACGCAGAGAGCTTTTCAGCTTCTCGGTCTCCGACGCCTGAGCCTCCCAGGTCGACTGCAGCACCTGGGCGCGCTCGGTGTGCTCCTTCTGGCGCATCAGGGCCTGCTTCGCCAGGTCGTCTCGGCCTTCCTTGACCGCGAGCATCGCTCGGTGTTGCCAGTCCCGCGCCTGCTTCACCTCACCGTCGGTTTGGGACTTCAGCTTGCGCTCGTCGGCGATGGCTGACGCCACCTCGCGCTTCGCCTTGCCGAGCTGGTCCCGCATGTCGAGGATGATCTGATTGAGCATCTTCTCGGGATTTTCCGCCCGAGAGATGAGGTCATTGATGTTCGACTTGATGACCGTCGACAGCTTCGTGAAGATGCCCATGGCTTAGTCCTCACCGCCTGCGGTAGAGCCGACGGCGTCCAGGCCGGCCAGGGTGCGTATCCTCTCCATATGGCTCGTCGCAGCAAGCTGGATCGATTCCATTGAGGCCTGGAGCTCCGGGAAGTCGAGGGTCTCCAGTCCGAGATAGTCACTCAACACCAATTCGCCGTTCTCGATGCCGTAGGCACCGTGCACGACATCGGTGGCGTTGAGCTCGAGAAGCGTGCGATAGAGGTCGAGATTGCCCTCGCCCCCTTGAGGCAGGTCCATGACCTTCATGCGAATGAGCAGGAGATCGTCGGCGTAGTGGACGACGACCGGCAGGCCATGATCTTGGCCGCGGATGAGGAACATTCCCTCGTCCACCTCTTCGTAATCGAGCTCCATGCGAATCATGAAGCTCTCAAGATCCTCTCGGGTTACCATGACCGTCTCCGTCTCTCTGTGGCCGCTTCGGCCTGACTCCGATGTGTCACTGAGGTCCCTACGGCCATACGCGGAACCCGGTTTCTCGCCAGCTGAAAAGGTAATCCCTCTGGTCGGCGCCTGCACCCGGGGTGATCACACGGAGAGCAGCGACGCCAAATGAAGGCCGGTAAAGGACTCCTTGGACCTGGACACCTCCTCCGGCGTGCCCTCGACGAGGATGCGTCCCCCCTCCTCGCCCCCCTCGGGCCCGAGGTCGATGATCCAGTCAGCCGTTTTGATGACATGGAGGTTGTGCTCGATCACCACAACCGTGTTACCGCGATCGACCAGCCGATGAAGCACCTCGAGCAGGAGGCGCACGTCCTCGAAGTGCAGACCGGTCGTCGGCTCGTCAAGGATGTACATCGTGTTCCCGGTCGCGCGTTTCGATAGCTCGGTTGCGAGCTTGACCCGCTGCGCCTCTCCACCGGAGAGCGTCGTCGCCGCCTGACCCAGATGGATGTAGCCCAATCCGACGTCCTGCAGCGTTTGCAACTTTCGCTTGAGGGTCGGGACCGCTTCGAAGAACTCGAGCGCCTCGGCCACCGTCATGTCGAGCACGTCGGCGATGTTTCGGCCCTTGTAGTAGACGTCCAACGTCTCCCGGTTGTAGCGCCGTCCCCGGCACACATCGCACGGGACGTACACGTCGGGGAGGAAGTGCATCTCGATCTTTACCAGGCCGTCGCCTTGGCACGCCTCACAGCGCCCGCCCTTCACATTGAAGGAGAAGCGGCCGGGCCCGTACCCCCGCATCGCGGACTCCGGGAGCGTCGCGAACAGGTCGCGGATGGGGGTGAACATCCCGGTGTAGGTCGCCGGGTTCGACCGCGGAGTCCGACCGATGGGCGACTGGTCCACGTCGATGACCTTGTCGACCAGGTCGATCCCGTCGATGCGGTCGTGTGGGGCGGCCACGAGCTTGCTGCGAAAGAAGTGACGCGCGAGCGCGTGGTACAGCGTCTCGTTGACGAGCGTGGACTTGCCCGAACCGCTGACCCCGGTCACGCACAGAAACGCCCCCAGCGGAAAGCTGACGTCGAGCTCCTTGAGGTTGTGCCCTCGCGCCCCCCTCACGACCACGGCGCGGTCCGCGTCGACCGGCCTCCGTACCTCGGGAATGGCGATCTCGCGGTCCCCCCGCAGGTACGCGCCGGTCAGGGAGCGCTCGCAGTCGAGCAAGGCTTGCAGCGGCCCACTGGCCACGACTTCACCCCCGTGTCGCCCAGCCCCCGGACCCAGGTCGATGACGTAATCGGCGGCCCGGATCGCATCCTCGTCGTGCTCGACGACGACGACGGTGTTGCCGAGATCCCTCAGGCGCTTGAGCGTGTCGAGCAGCCGATTGTTGTCCCGCTGATGGAGCCCGATCGAGGGTTCGTCGAGGATATACAGCACCCCGACGAGCCGGCTTCCGATCTGGGTCGCGAGGCGGATCCTCTGGGCCTCGCCCCCCGAAAGCGTCCCGGCGGCTCGGCCGAGCGTCAGGTATCCAAGACCCACGTCCTCCAAGAAGCGCAATCGTTCGGCGACCTCTTTGAGGATCGGTCCGGCGATCTCAACAGCCAGCGGCGGGGCCATCGAGGCATTGGAGCGCTGCGGCCGGCCGTTCGCTGACGTCAAGCGGAGCCCATTGAGGAAGGCCGCCGCATCGGTGATCGACTTGTCCACGACGTCGCCGAGTGAGGCGTCTTCAATGGTTACTGCACGGGATGCCGGCCTGAGGCGGCTCCCCTCGCAGGCAGTACACGGCACCGTCGACATGTAGTCGTCCAGCTGGTTCCGGACTGATTCAGACTCCGTTTCCCGGTACCGGCGCTCGATGTTTGCCGCGATGCCCTCCCACAGGTCTTCGTAGTGGCCGTCGAACTTGCCCGAACCCGACTTGTAGGGGAACCGGATCTTCATGGTCCCGGATCCCAGCAAGACGCCTTCACGCACCTCCCGAGGGAGCTTCCCCCACGGCGTCTTTGGGTTGAACTCGTAGGCCTCGGCCAGGCCGGGAATGACGGATCGCCTCAAGTGCCCCGAGGGCGAACCCCATGGCAAGATGACGCCTTCCAGGATCGACAAGCTCGGGTCTGCCGTGAGCAGCTCCGGATTGACGTCTTTGCGGGTCCCGAGGCCCCCGCAGTCCTCGCAGGCACCATAAGGGGAGTTGAAGGAGAACTGCCTCGGCTCCAACTCCGCGAGGCTCGTCCCGCAGCCGCTGCACGCGTACCGCTCACTGAACACGTGATGCGTCGGCTGCTTGCGCCGGGGGTTCTCCAGGACTTCGAGGACGCCATCGCCCGTGCGCAGCGCCGTCTCCACCGAGTCGGCCAGGCGCTCGCGGTCGGCCGGCCGGATGATGAGCCGATCCACGATGACCGTAATGTCGTGGTTCTCGTACCGGCTCAACTTGGGAACCTCGGTCAGGTCGTACGTTTCGCCGTCGACTCTGACCCGTACGAATCCATCTTTCCGTGCCTTCTCGAACAGGTCGCGGAACTCACCCTTCCTCCCGCGAACCAACGGCGCGTGGAGCTCCACAGGTGTGCCTTCGTCGAAGGCGAGCAGCCGGTCGACGATCTGCGTGGCCGACTGACGTATGACCGGCTCACCGCAGGTCGGACAGTGCGGCGTGCCGACCCGTGCCCACAGCAGGCGGAGGTAGTCGTAGACCTCGGTCACGGTCCCGACGGTCGACCGCGGGTTGCGGCTGACCGTCTTCTGCTCGATCGAGATCGCCGGGGACAACCCCTCGATGGAGTCGACGTCGGGCTTCTCCATGAGACCCAAAAACTGTCGGGCATACGCCGACAGCGACTCCACGTAACGCCGCTGGCCCTCCGCGTAGATCGTGTCGAACGCGAGCGACGACTTCCCAGAGCCGGACAGCCCCGTGATCACCACGAGCTTCTCGCGCGGAAGCTCGACGTGGACGTTCTTGAGGTTGTGCTCTCGGGCACCCCGGACGATCAACTTCTCCCCGGGCTCCTGTGCCTTCGCGACGGCTTTCTTGCGGGCTTTGGGCATAGCCTGGAAGTCTAACCGACCGGGCAAGCCGGACTCAATCCGCGGGTCGGCCCCGCCGTTGTGCTACAGCTGGATCTCGCGCAGTCGAGCGATGCGCTGCTCCGTTGGCGGGTGTGTGCGGAAGAGGCCGGAAAAGGCCGGTACTCGTGGCCCCGACAGGGGGTTGATGATCGCCAGCTGGGCCGCCGCAGGATTCACCGCCATCGGGATCTGCTTGGCGTAGCCCTCGATATGCTGGAGGGCACTCGAGAGCCCGCCCGGGTCGCGCGTGATGCGGGCCGCCGTCGCGTCCGCCTGAAACTCGTTTTGACGGCTGATGGCCATCCGAACGATCATTGCCGCGATCGGCGCGACGATGACCATGATGAGAAGCGCGAAGGGATTCTGTCCTCGATTGTCGCGCCCGCCCAGGCCTCCCAGGATCATCCCCCACCGGGCGACACTCGCGATCATGGCGATCGCGCCGGCCATGGTGGCCGCGATGGTGCCCACGAGCATGTGGCGATGCTTGATGTGCGCGAGCTCATGGGCAATGACGCCCTCGAGCTCTCTAGGAGGCAGGAGCTTCACGATTCCGGCGGTCACACACACGACGGCATGCGACGGGTTCCGTCCGGTCGCGAACGCATTCGGTTGCTCCGAAGGAGCGAGTGCGAGTGTGGGCATGGGAAGGTCCGCCGCCTGCCGGAGGCGATCAACCATCCGGTAGAGGTCAGGGGCGTCCTCCGGCCCCAGGATGCGCGCCTTGTACATCTTCAAGACGGCGCGGTCACTGAACCAGTACATGCCGAAGTTCATGACGGCCGCGATCACGAGGAACAGAACCGCCCCGTTCGAGCCGCCAAAGTATTGGCCGAAACCGACCATGATCACGGTCATGCCCGTCATCAGGCCGAAGACCTTCACCATCTGCATCTCAGTCTTGCTCCTCGTCTTGCTGCTGTGAGCCGTAGCCCCACTCTCCGAATAGGAGGAGGCCTACCAGCTTGTTCCC
>Ga0224497_10002674_pt1 | contig 10441 bp, 18 predicted proteins | sample SF_Jul11_sed_USG_4_FD_167970 | JGI IMG/M metagenome (GOLD analysis project Ga0224497, IMG submission 167970) | Sediment microbial communities from San Francisco Bay, California, United States - SF_Jul11_sed_USGS_13 | ecosystem: Environmental > Aquatic > Marine > Sediment | place: USA...
AATTCTCAAAATTCTGTAAGAGGGAAAGATCTTGTTTCTTTAATGGATTTTCATAAATCAATTAAATCACAATTAAGAAATTGTGGTTATTTTTATGAAATTCAAGCAGGTTCTTTTGATAGCAAATCAAAGTCAAAACAATGTGAATATGAAGGGGATTTAATTTACAATAATTATCTTCCAGATAATCATAAGAAAGTAATTGTTGCTAAAGATGCAATTCAATCACTGGTTGCAGGAATTGAACAAAGGCCAACAGAAGCATACAGTTCACCAGCTCAGTTTCTTCCAAGAGGAAGTAAATACGACGATATCTTTAATGACAATCTAAAAGATGATTACAGACTTTTACTTTATCCATATCTTGTCAAAGAATTTGCAAAAAAATCATTAAAATATGGAAAACAGGGAGGACATAAAACAAAAAGATATGCAACATTATTTTTTGTGGCGGTTTATTTTAGAATTCTCCATAAGAAAATTCTTGAATCGAAAGGAGATTATAAAGACGATATTAGAAAATTGGAGCCTATTTTCCGTAGTTTCAAACTGAATTACAGGATTTTAAAGATTACGGATGTAATTGTAACCAAATTTCTTGAGGACACAGTCGTGGATGATGAAATTGAATTGGCTAACACCAAACATAATTTCTTCTCCCAACATGTTTGGAACGATACAATGTTGCGTGTAATTGATAAAAAAATCAGACAAGAAGATGATGAGATTGTATCATTAAAAAAACTAGCAAATAGCTTATTTTAATTTCTAAGGCAGAAGTCCAACCAAGTAAAAATCTTGCAGGAGGTTTACATTGGTCAGACCATCTACCTAAATTCAGTAAAACCCAGTGGTATTTAACATAATTATTATTTGTATTTTCCACGAGAATGTTTTTTATATTGATTAGAAAGAACATAAGCACTCTGGTTTCAAAAGAAAAATGTGCTATTTGTAGTGAAAAAATCCAACTCCGTTACAATCCCATGGATGAATGGGGGATAGAAGGTTTGATTTGTGGAAATTGTTATTCAAAAAAAATTAACGAACATTATCCAGGAGAACATGTTAGAGTAAACAAACATTTGGATTAGATTTTTTCGGATTTTGAATATTTATTTGTATAAAGACAATTCCATGCAAGCGGATCATCTTTCACATTTTTTTCTTCTAAGAATTTAATGTCAGTTATTGTTTTTTTTCGTTTCAATAAATTTACTTGAAAACTAGAAAATTGTTTACAGTCACAGCTATTGAAAAGACATGCAGCGTTATCATTCTCATCATGATCTTGGGCTTCATGACTGCAATTACACAAAGCATCTTTTTTTACATCACTGAGAGATTTTTTTTCATATACCCCCAATCTGAGATATGCTTCACCACCATGTCCCTTCTTAAATCGTTCATAATTTTCAGACTTTGACAATACTTTAAAAAATGATAAATTGGTTTCAGGTTTTTGAGAGTCTGAACCCATTATGAACCAATAATCATCATCGATTTCTACAAATCTAATTTTAATGGATGGGTCTACCCACCAATGAATAGTATCATGCCAAATAGATGCAGATTCTTTTTGGTAAGTAAACAAAGGAACTACGTTCATTCTGAGGTCATAATATCGATAAGCAACACCTACAAAGTCATCAAACCAGGAAATGGAATATTGAGAAGGCAATGCAGACAGATTAGCCTAGAGCTTATTTATCTGATCTGAATGAGTGGTAATACCCTTATATCTGAGTTTGGGAAATAATACGTATGGTATCCTATAGAACCAGCATGCAGATAGTTGCAGATTTGCTTACAGTTACTGAACAGTCTGGACAGGAAGGTATCAAAACGACTTCACTTCTAACAAAGGCAAATTTATCTCATTCAAGATTATCTAAATTTTTACAGAATTTAACCGGTGCAGGATTAATTAACAAAATTGAGTTTGACGGAAAGAATACTTTTGTAATTACACCAAAAGGAAGACAGTACTTGGAATCTTATGCAAACTTTTCCAGTATTGCAGAATCATTCGGATTAGAACTTTAACTCTGTTTTTTGATCTTCTGTTAGCATTAGCTTTTTGTCTTTCTTTTTTTCTTTATAGGAGTTATAAACTAAAATGATGATTATTCCTGCAATAGTTGTATAAAATAGTGGAATGAGAGGTGGATCTCGGAACTCTCCTGAAGATGGTTCAACAAATGCCAAAGGAATAGTCACAACCATAAAAACCAATATTATTAGAAGTTATTTATTCACAAATTAAATTATTTACAAAACCATATATCTTTTTGAAATTACATAATGACAATATAAGATGGCAAAATTACTTGAAATTGTAGGATTAGTTCTTGTAGCAATTATGTCACTAGGGTTTGTAGGTTTATTCGAACCATATGGAATAAAAAATGGTACGTCAGAATTGTTTTGGGGATGTGCAGGAGTTACACTTTTGATAATTATATACAGAAAAATAAAAAGAAAACAAAAAGAAATTGAAGAGTAAAAATATTTTAAAAATTATCAAGTGATCAGTCATCATTCAACCGACAGATCTATAAAGGACGATTCAACGTAATTTACAAGGGGAACATGGCAGAACAATCAAAACAATGGTGGGAAGGTTTAGGAAAAGAATTAGAAATAGATATTGAAACCTTAGACGAATAAAAAATTTAAACGATTATAAAATTTTTACAGATTAAAGCCTCGAACGGGATCTGAACCCGTGACCTAACGCTTACGAGGCGTTCGCTCTACCAGGCTGAGCTATCGAGGCACTTTTTGGTTGAGCCATTAGAGTTAATAAAAAGCCTTTCTGATTCACGGTAAATGAAGAAGACAATCTCCGGAATCAGAGGAATTTTTGGGGATGATCTTAATCTAAAAGATGTACTTGAATTTTGCAATAATTTCTCTACTTTGGTTGATTCAAAAAAATGTGTAATAGGCAAAGATACCAGACCATCAGGTCCAATGATGATGAAAACTGCAAGTGCATCTCTGATGAATAACGGAATTGATGTTTATAACTTGGGGACAGTCCCAACTCCTGTTGTTTTTAGAGAAGCAAGAAAATATGGGGCAGGCGTAATAATTTCTTCATCACACAATCCCCTTGAATGGAATGGAATGAAATTCATCATAGAGGGTAGAGGGATCAATGAGAATGAATTGCCTCAAATAATTGAACACCAAGATGTATCAAAATCAGAGATAGGAACAGAGAAAGAAGTAAAATCATCATATATTGAGGATGCAAGGAAGATCATAGGAGACGTTGAGAATCCTCCAGATGTGGTAGTGGATATAGGTGGAGGTGCGGCCAGGGACTTTGCACCAGAATTGCTAAGGAGTTTAGGTTGTAATGTTGATGTGATAAATGCAGATCTTCATGGATGTACCAGAGGACCAGATCCAACTGCAGACACATTAGTAGACTTGACAGAGGCATCAAAGAAAAAAGACATTGGATTTGCATTTGACTTGGATGGAGATAGGCTAGTTGTTGTAAGAAACGGTAAGAAGCAGATACCAGACGTAACATTGGGACTAGGTGTTGCAAGGTCACTCGATCTAGGATACAAGAATTTTGTCTTGAGCATAGATACGAGTGTTTCAGTCGAGAAGTTTATCAAGGAAGAAGGGGGAGTAGTCCAGAGGTCTAAGGTGGGAGAGGCAAATGTCATTGACCTCATGATTCAGAGTGATTCTCAAGCTGGTGGTGAAGGAAGTAGTGGAGGTTTCATTTTACCGGAGTTTAATTATTGTCGGGAAGGCATTCTAACTAGTGGGCTTATTGCGTCAATGTTAGGAGATACAAAATTCAACGAAATATTAGACTATATGGAAAGTTATCATCAAATCAGGGAAAAAATATCAGTTGATGCAGACTATCATGACAAGGTAGTGCAAGAAGTAAGATCACAATTTGCAAAAGAATATTCTGAAACAAACACGATGGATGGAGTAAAGGCAATAATTGATGAAGACAGTTGGGTCTTGATAAGAAAATCAAACACAGAAGACATCATCAGAGTTTCAGCAGAATCAAATGACGAGGAAAAATGCAAGACGATTGTTAAAGACACACTACAACTTGTAAAAGAATGCTATGACAAAGTTAGATGAAGACACAATTATCAAGATATTTCAAGACAAGTTTAACAAAAAGAGATTCACTTCTGAAGATGTTGAATTTTTCCAATTGGGCAAAATCAAGATAGTTATAAAAATAGATACGTTTGTTCAAAGCACAGATATTCCGCCAAAAATGAGGCTAGAAGATGCAGCACGAAAAAGTATTGTTGCATGTGTTAGTGATTTTGCAGCAAAGGGAGTCAAACCAGAGTTTGGAATTATTTCAGTCAACTTTCCAAAAAAAATTAAGCAAGACAAAGTGAGAGAAATTGCAAATGGTTTTCAAAAAGCATCAAAGGAATTTGGGATTACGATTTTGGGAGGAGACACAAATTCTGGGAAGGAGATTGTGTTTACGGTTTGTATTTTTGGAAAGGCAAAAAAGATTGTAAAAAGACAAGGAGCAAAAAAAGGAGACAGCATCATTGTCACTGGGCCATTTGGATATACATCTGCAGGCCTAGACATACTTTTGAATAAGAAAAGAATAAAAGGGAAATTTGCAGCAAAGGCAATTCAATCTGTACTAAGACCTAAACCCAAAATTGAATTTGGTTTAAAAAATGCAATATACTTTTCATCCTCAATGGATTCTAGCGATGGATTATCTACAACACTCAAGGAAATGGCTGCTCAGAGTAAGAAGAGATTTGTCATAGAAAATGTACCACATTCAAAAGAAACAGAGCGATATGCAGAAGCTCAAAAATTGAAATTGAATAATTTGGTATTCAATGGTGGTGAAGAATATGAAATTGTGTTTACTGTATCCCCAAGATATTTGGAAACCGTACGAAAAAATGCAAAAATACTCAAAACTCCAATAATTGAGATAGGGCATGTAGAGTCAGGAAAGGGAGTATGTCTAAACAGAAACAATGTTCAAATTGAAATTATTGATCGGGGTTGGAAACACTTTAGATAATTATTCACCATATGTGATATCTCGTTCTACATTGTTGGCAATTTTAATAATAGAATCAGCTGGAAGTATAGCCACACACTCTTTCATCCATATACCATCCAAGTACAGAATTCTCTTCATGTCGCTTTCAGGAAGATCTTCAGGATTTGCTGCAGGATAGATCATATGCATCTTATAGCCTTCATTTGCAATCTGCTGACATTTTTTCTCCAAAGGAGACAATCCTTCCTCATCAGTGCTCATAAATTGAAAAAAAGCTGATCCAAGCAAAGCGGCTACCACTGCAACACCTATTGCCAGAAAAAGAATTGAGGCCAATAACAAAAACACAATGAAATAGTATATGAATAATCATCAAATAATCTCAAAGGGCCAAACTAGACTGAAAAAATCAATGTTTTTTAAACCCTTAAGGCGTGAGTAGACATTGTCAGAAATAGAAGCTCAGGTTGAAGAAGTTTCAGTTGAAGAAGTAAAAGAATCTGTTGAAGAGATAGAAACGGAGGAAGTAGAAATCAAGGCTCAACCAGAGGTTAAGAAGGAAGCACCAGATAAATGGGGTATTGCTCATATTTACAGTAGTTACAACAACACAATTATTCATATGACTGATCTAACTGGTGCAGAGACCGTAGCCATCAGTTCAGGAGGAATTCATGTTAATGCTGACAGATATGAATCATCACCATTTGCTGCAATGAAAGCTGCAAATGCTGTTGTTGAATCTGCAAGAACAAAAGGGTTTACAGGATTTCACATAAGAGTTCGTGCAGTAGGTGGAGTAGGTTCTAGAGTACCAGGCCCCGGAGCACAAGCTGCAATCAGGGCTTTGGCAAGAGGAGGATTTAAGATTGGAAGAATTGATGATGTAACACCTATTCCTCATGATACCACTAGAAAGAAGGGTGGAAAAAGAGGAAGAAGAGTTTAGTCAGTTAATTTTATTTTAACATTACAACCTCTAGAAAGGAAATAATCGGTCATAAATTTAACAAATTTTTGTGGCTGATCAGTCCACGGATATTTTTCTATCATGTCAGAAAATTTTTCTTCAATACCAGTTTGTAATTCGGGTTTAAAAGCCAATCTAAAAAATGTCCATCCAAATTTTGTGGATGGTTCGCCAAGGACATATCCGTTATAGCAACCTAGAAGACTTTCTATGTGTGAAAGAGATTTTTTTATAGATAGAAGTTCATCAATGTAATTTTTTGTTCCAATTTCTAAAACAATATTCATTATTCATCACTATTTTCAGATGAGTTTTTACTAAGTTTATCACTTAATGACACAAATTTTCCGTCTTGTTCAACATTGATTTTAGTTTCCATTCTTATGTTGAGTCCAACTGATCTAAACAACATCAATAACTTTCCACCATCAATAGTTTCATTTATTTCACCAGTCTTGATTAACTCAAATAATTTTTCTACAACAATTTTTGTTTCGTTTGGAAACTGGGATTCAGCATTTTCTAAAACTTCTAATCCTCTAAATCCAAGAATATTTACAAGAGAAGTACGAGGACTAACAGAGATTTTCTCTTTTGGTGATTCAGGGGATTCTTTAATTTTCTCTCTTGAAGAAATATTTTTTTGCATTTCAGCTAATCGCTTTGCCTTTAATCTTTCTAGTTCAGAATCTTCTTCGCTCAACCTTTAATCACACCGATAGGTACTAACTTCGCTACTTTTGTGGCTATACCCAGATTATGAGATACATTAACTACAGCATCAACGTCTTTGTATGCTTGAGGAGTTTCTTCAACAACTCCATCCCTTGTCAATGCTTTGATAAAGATCCCCTGATCATTAAGAGATTTTTTTACATCATTTTCAGTGTAATTTCTTCTAGCTTTGGATCTAGACATGGTCCTTCCAGCACCATGAGCAGTAGAACCAAAACTCAAATTCATTGAATTTGGTTTACCCAATAAAATCCAGCTCGAAGTTCCCATTGAGCCAGGAACCAAAACAGGTTGTCCCAGATTTCGATAATTGGAAGGAATTTCATCTCGATTTGCAGGAAATGCTCTAGTTGCACCTTTTCTATGCACGACAAGTTTTCTTTCTTCTCCATCAACTTTGTGCTTTTCTACTTTGGCAATATTATGAGCAACATCATAAACTAATTTCATATCAAGATCAGACTCTGATTGATTAAATACACGTTCAAAAGAATTTCTAGTCCAGTGAGTGAGCATCTGTCTATTACTCCATGCAAAATTTAATGCTGCAAACATTGCTTTTCTATAAGATTCACCTTCTTCAGAACTGTTTGGCACACATGCAAGTTCTCTATCAGGTAAATCTATACCATATTTTTCCATTGCTTGTTCTGAAACCCGGAGATAATCACTACACACTTGATGGCCAAAACCTCTAGAGCCACAATGAATCAAAACAGTAATAGTCCCTTCTTTAATTCCCATTCTGTTTGCAGCTTCTTCATCATGAATTTCTGCAACCTTTTGTACTTCTAGAAAATGATTTCCAGAACCTAAGCTGCCAAGTTGAGGTGCACCTCTTTTTCTTGCTTTATCAGAAACTTTGTTGGGATCAGCATTTTGAATTTGGCCATTTTCTTCACAAACATCTGAGTCATTTGACGAGCCATAACCATGATCAATTGCCCAGTTTACACCTTTTACCAAAACCTCATCAAGTTCTGAATGACTGAGTTTCACTGCACCCTTAGAGCCGACACCGGAAGGAATTGAGCTGAACAGATCATTTACAAGATCTTTTAGTTTAGAACGAACTGTTTGTTCATCTAAATTTGAACGGAGTAGCCTTACACCACAATTGATGTCATATCCGACGCCTCCAGGACTAATCATTCCTTCTTCTGCATCCATTGCAGCTACACCGCCAACTGGAAAACCATAACCCTCATGCCCGTCAGGCAAAACGACACTATGACCAACTATTCCAGGAATTGATGCGACATTTATTGCTTGCATTATTGTCCTATCAGACAGCATTTTTTGTAATAATGGTTCATCCGCATAAATTCTAACAGGTACTTTCATTCCAAGATTGGAGTCAGATTCAATCTCATATTGGTTTTCTCCGATTTTTTTCGGGATAACAGAAGACATGAGTATGGGTAAAAATTCCTTTCAATCCAATTTAAATCATCAGAAGAATAGAAAAAGAATTGAGGGATCTGTCAAACATGAAATTTATGATCTAACTTATCTATGATAAAATAGTTGACTATACGTGGTAAGAAAAAAGCTAACCGAAAAAGAAATCGAAAAACAGAAAGAAGAGCAAAAAGTTAGAGTAGAAGTATCTCGTGCTGCCAGAAGAAGTGGAAAAAGTATCAAACCGGAAGGCAAGGTAACAAAATCAAAGGCAAAGGCAAAAGAAGTCAGATCATCAAAAAAGATTGCTGCTGTAAAAAAGAGAACAAGAAGTTAAAAGTTATTTTAAAGTTTTTGAAATAAACATGTTTTGAATCTAAAGATTAATGAATTCAGTATTTTCATAGTAATACACTTATGAAGTCCGTACAAGAAATTGAAGAATACCGGAAAGAAATCGAAAAAAGACTAGTAGAAACTGAATCAATGGATGCCATAAAGTATTATCAAGGAGTTCTAAGAACACTAGATTGGGTAATTACTGGCATAGATGTTTAAAATCTAGGGATTTTTACTGTTTTCTCACTATTTTACAACTAGTATAGGTTTCTTTGATTTGTGAAGTACATAATTAGATGTACTACCAAGAAAGATCTCTTTTACGGCACCCATTCCTCTGGATCCAATTACAATAAGATCAAAATCGTGTTTTTCTGCAACTTCAACAATTCTTTTTCCATCATCACCATAGGATATTCTATCAAAGAATAAAATTCCTTTTTGTGCAGCCTTTAATTTTGCTTTTTTCATAATTTTTTGGGCGTGTTCCAATAGAATTTTCTCTAAAGGAGTTATTGACTCATTAGTTCTAGGTTTAACAATTCCTACCACATACAAACCAGTAACTGTTGCATGGGATTCTCTAGCCATATGAATAGCAACATCAAGACCTCGAAATGAATTAGCTGAACCATCTAATGGAACAAGAATTTTCTTAATTTTAATCGCCATAAATAAAATTAGGTGATTTTCAATTTAAAAAGTCGATTGAGATTATCTGGTATGATTTTCAAGTTTGATATTCTAAAAGAGTATAAAATATCAGATAACAGTTGTACTAAATTAGCAAATGAAAAATGCTAAAACTATCACAGTAGCAGATGTAATGACAAAATCAGTAATTTCGGTAGATGCGTCAATGACAATAAATGAGACTGCAAAAATGATGGAGGATGCAAAAGTTGGTGCAGTCATCGTCATGGAAAATAACACGCCCGTAGGAATAGTAACAGACAGAGATTTTGCAGTAAAGGTAGCAGCTCATGCATATGAAATTTCTACCCCCATAAAACAAATAATGTCATCTCCGTTATTATCAATTAATTCAGACGAATCAGTGAGAAATGCTGCAGACTTGATGCATGAAAGGAAAGTAAGAAAATTGCCAGTGATTAGTGATGATAAAGTAGTTGGAATTATAACTGCAACAGACATTGTTAATTTATTGGCAATTTGTGTCGAAGAAGATATGAGAGACATGTATTTTCATTCTGTAGCAAAAATTTTCACAAATTATAGTCCATATAATTAAAAGATCATGGTAATACCTATTATTGTACTAGTAGGAATTCCAATTCTACTAGGAATTGCATATGTAACTCCATTTGATCAATCTGAAGTAGAAAAAGAGATCATTCCAGAAGAGCCAGATATTAGCATTCTGTATTTTATTTTAGTGGGAATATGGACACTTTATTTGTTCAAAATTTTAATTCAAATAAAAAAAGGTACTTTTAAGACTACTCAGAGATACTAATATGAATACAGCCCCTTATTGGAACAAAAAAGTGTGTGCTGACTGTAAGAGAATGAAATGTCAAAAGGGATGTATTTGTGATTGTCATGAGTTACGAGATAGAATGAATTAAAATTTTACAAGTAGATTTATTTTCTGTGTAAATAGAGGAAGAAATGTTGGCAATTTTACCTATTGACAGTGGTCGTTATGGCACTAAAGAGATGATGGATATTTTTAGTGAACAGAGAAAAGTAGATTATCAGTTAGAGATAGAAGGAGCTGCTGCCATTTCCCAAAGCGAGATAGGAATGATCTCAAAGAGTGCAGGTAAAGAAATCTTCAAAGCTGCAAATTCTGGAAAGATTACTGCAAAGAGAATCAAGCAGTTAGAAGCAAAAAGTGATCATGACACTGCAGCTTTAGTAGAATCATTAAGTGAGAAATGCAGTAAAAATGCTAGACCGTGGATACATTATGGATTAACAAGCAA
>Ga0224497_10002675_pt1 | contig 10441 bp, 9 predicted proteins | sample SF_Jul11_sed_USG_4_FD_167970 | JGI IMG/M metagenome (GOLD analysis project Ga0224497, IMG submission 167970) | Sediment microbial communities from San Francisco Bay, California, United States - SF_Jul11_sed_USGS_13 | ecosystem: Environmental > Aquatic > Marine > Sediment | place: USA: California...
ACCGAAGGCGATCTGGGCATGGGCGCGGGAGCACTGGCAAGTCGACGTGCTGCGCGGCAAGACCGAGATTCCGGTCGCCGGAAACCCTATGGCTTGCACAGGAAATCGGCTATCGTAGACGCCATTCCGGCCGCCGGCCTATCCTTTGCATGCCAAGTTGCTGCCCCGAATGCCGCCCAGCCGGGTATTCTCGTGGCCGCAGCTTGCTGAAAGAGACGCACATGAGCACGCCCCGCATCATCAAGAAATACCCGAATCGCCGCCTATACGATACGGAAGAAAGCCGTTACATCACGCTTGCGGACGTCAAGGAACTCGTCATCAAGCGCATCAACTTGACCGTGATCGACAAACGGACCGGAGACGACATAACTCGCTCGATCCTGCTGCAGGTCATCAGCGAGCAGGAGAGCCAGGGCGAGGCGATCATGAGCGAAGATTTTCTGTCCCAGGTGATTCGCTCGTACGGCAAAGTCGTGCCGGATTTTATGGCCAATTATCTCGAGCAAAGCCTGAAGTTCTTCCTGTCGCAGCAGAAAATAATGCGCGAGCAGCTCAAGCAGGTTGTCGGGGTGGACCCAATCGGCAAAGTCGCCGACATGACACAAAAAAATCTTAGCCGATTCAAAGCATTACAGGATGAGGTCTTGAGCCGCATTGCGGGTGCGTCGGCGGCAACCGGTGATGACACGCGTGGAGAATCCGTCGACGACACGAAAAAGGCCGGCTAGACAAACTCCGCAACAATTTTTGGCAAGAATCGCTTGACATCATGGCCTTAGATGCCCTAGCGTGGCATCTGCAACGGGGATACGCTCCCCCGCCCCCTGTTGCAATGCCTGAAGTGGTTTACACTCCACGGCGAGCCCCCTGCGCAAGCGGGGGGCTTTTTTTTGCTTGCGCTGACACCCTCTAACGCTGCCGATGACAACGGACACGACCGACAATCGCATCATAAGCAGTACGTTCAAACCCGCCGGCTGGCTCCGGAATCGCCACGCACAAACGATCTACCCCTCGTTGCCGTGGGCGTGGCCGGACCGCTTAGCATTGCGTCGGGAAAGCCTGGAACTTGTCGACGGTGATGTCACCGCGGTCGACTGGGTCCACGCCTCGGATGACCTGCCGCAGACGACACCGCTGCTGATCATCCTGCACGGCCTGGAAAGCTCTGCCGAGTCCTCGTATGCGCGAATGTTGATGCAGGCCGCCACAGCGAGTCAGTGGCGCTGCTGCGTGCTGCATTTTCGCGATTGTGGAGACTGCCGCAATCGTCTGCCCCGGCGGTACCACGCCGGCGAAACGAACGATTTGCGGTGTCTCTTGGATACGCTGCAAAGAAACGGCAATACAGGGCCACTGCTCGCCGCCGGTTACTCGTTGGGAGGCAATGTGTTGCTCAAATACCTCGGCGAATCGGCCGCCCAGAGCCCGCTCCGAGCCGCGGCTGCCGTTTGTGTACCGCTCGATTTGAACGAATGTGCCGAAGCATTAAATCATGGTTTTTCAAAGGTTTATCAGCACTATTTACTAAAGAACATGAAACGTGCCGTCGCCCGCAAATTTGATCGGCACACGGCAGCGTTTGATTGGCAGCGGACGATGCGGGCACGCACCTTCGCCGAGTTCGACGATGCCGTCACGGCACCGTTGCACGGCTTCGTCGACAAGGATGACTACTACGACCGCTGCAGTTCGGTTCGCTACCTGCACTCGATTGCGAAGCCGACCCTGATCATCAATGCGCTCGACGATCCATTCATGACTCCGGACGTGATTCCGCACCAAGATCGCGTGTCAGAACATGTCTCGATTGAGGTCGCTGATAGCGGCGGACACGTCGGTTTTATTGAAGGCGGCACGCCATGCCGGCCGCGTTTCTACCTGCCGCGCCGATTGATGGAGTTTTTCGAGCCCTACGCTGCCCAGCCGGGCCTGTAGGCGCGCCTACTCTGCCCCTGTCAAGCCGCGTCGACTTCCTTCATCGACAGGCGCACGCGCCCCTGTCGATCGACTTCGAGCACCTTGACCTTGACCACATCGCCTTCCGAGAGCTTGTCGCTGACCTTTTCGACCCGCTCGTTGCAGATCTGCGAAATATGCACGAGGCCGTCCTTGCCGGGCAGAATCGTAACGAACGCACCAAAGTCCATGAGCCGGGCGACCCGACCTTCATAGACGCGACCGACTTCGACATCAGCCGTGATGAGTTCGATGCGTCGTCGTGCCTCCTGGCCCGACGCCTTGTCCACTGAAGCCACCCGTATCGTGCCATCATTATCGATGTCGATCGTCGCACCGGTCTCCTCGGTCATGGCGCGTATCACCGAACCACCCTTGCCGATGACGTCACGTATCTTCTCCGGATCGATTTTGAACGTCATGATCGTGGGCGCCCACTCAGACATTTCTGCACGCGGCTCGGCGATGACTTTGCCCATTTCACCGAGGATGTGCAGCCGCGCGTCTCTCGCCTGGGCAAGTGCCGTATCCATGATTTCGCGCGTAATGCCCTGAATCTTGATATCCATCTGAAGCGCCGTCACGCCGGACTCCGTACCGGCGACCTTGAAGTCCATATCACCGAGATGATCCTCGTCGCCGAGGATGTCGGTCAATACTGCGAATTCGTCACCTTCCTTGACGAGACCCATCGCAACGCCCGCGACCGGTGCTTTGACGGGTACACCGGCGTCCATTAATGCAAGACTCGTGCCACAGACTGAGGCCATCGAGCTGGAGCCGTTCGATTCAGTGATTTCCGATACCACACGAATCACGTAAGCGAAATCGTCGGGCTTCGGCATCACCGCCTGAATACCGCGCCGCGCGAGCTTGCCGTGGCCTATTTCGCGTCGTTTCGGTGAGCCGATGAAGCCGGTTTCTCCAACGCAGTAGGGCGGGAAATTGTAGTGCAGCATGAACGGCTCTTTGCGCTCGCCCTCGATTGCGTCGATGATCTGCGCATCGCGCCCCGTGCCCAATGTCGTCACGACAATGGCCTGGGTTTCGCCGCGGGTAAAAATCGCAGAGCCATGTGCTCGCGGCAGCATGCCGACTTTGACATCAATTGGGCGTACCGTTGTTCGATCACGCCCATCGATACGTGGGGCGCCGCTCAGCACGCGGCCCCGGACCAGCGTTTTTTCCAGTTTCGAGAGCGCGCTGCTGACCTCCTCGCTTGGCCACCTGGCGTCCTCGCCGCCGGCCAAGGCCTCCACCACCGCGCTCTTTATCTCGGCAACGGCCGCCTGGCGTTCGAGCTTGTCGGTTATTCGATAGGCATCGTTAAGACCGTTTTCGGCCCGACTAGCAACCGCCGCTGCGAGTTCTTCGTCCGGGATCGGTGCTTCCCAGATCCAAGCCGGCTTGCCGGCCTCGGCAACGAGCTCGTTGATTGCCGTAATCGCGGATTGCATCTGTTCGTGTCCGAACATGACGGCGCCGAGCATGACGTCTTCGGGCAGGCAGTTCGCCTCCGATTCGACCATCAACACGGCATTTTCCGTGCCGGCGACGACGAGATCGAGATCGGATTCCGCCAGCGCAGCGACTCCGGGGTTCAACAGGTACTTGCCGTTGTTGTAACCGACCCGCGCAGCAGCAATGGGACCGGCGAACGGCATCCCCGAGATCGCGAGCGCCGCCGATGCGCCAATGAGAGCGGGGATGTCTGGGTCGACATCGGGATTCAGCGACACGACCGTCGCGATGACCTGGACCTCGTTCTTGAAGCCCTTTGGGAACAATGGTCGAATCGGCCGATCGATCAAACGACAGACGAGCGTTTCCTTTTCACTCGGACGACCTTCGCGCTTGAAAAAGCCGCCCGGGATTTTGCCGGCGGCATAGGTCTTTTCTTGATAGTTGACCGTCAACGGAAAGAAATCGCGGCCCGGATCCGCGGTCTTGCGGCCCACCGCCGTGACCAGCACAACCGTCTCGGCCATATCGACAAGTACTGCGCCATCGGCCTGGCGGGCGATCGCGCCCGTGTCGATGGAGACTTTGTGTTCCCCATATTGAAAGGTCTTGGTAATTGAATTCACTATGATTCTCAAGTTGATGTGTGAGGACAACGGCAAACGTCAGCGATCCCGCAAGGGGAACGACACGTTGGTCAGAACATTGCCGGATTGACTCGTTGCTTAGCGACGAAGCCCGAGCCGGGAAATCAGCTCGCGATAACGATCCTGATCTTTATTCTTGAGATAGTCGAGCAACTTGCGTCGCTTGTTGACCATCATCAACAGACCCTGACGGCTGTGGTGATCTTTCTTGTGCGCACCGAAATGGTCGGTGAGTTCGGAAATTCGCGCAGACAGCAACGCTACCTGGACTTCGGGAGAACCGGTGTCGGCTTCACCCCGGGAATACTCGTCAATAATGCTGCGTTTTGCTTCACTAGACAGTGACATCTTGCATTTACCTCAATCGGTCTTTTCTCTTCGGCCCGTTTTTGCAGCGCGGTATTCTAGCGTCTGCATCGGGCCATTAACAGTCCAAAGTCGAATAACTACGGGATTATTTCACCTGCTCGCGACAATCCGTCGGTCAGCCACCCCGATCTGCCCGCTGGCGACCTGAAACACGCGCCGGGGGGCGAGGTCGCCGGCCGCCGAGACTTCACCCACGCCAAGAAAGACCTCGTCTGACCCGTATACCCGCACCAGTCCAGTCAAATCTGTCCCGATCCCGGGGATCACCTGTCCAGCCACGAATCGTCCACTCGCCGCGGTGAGCCGAACGGGCGGCAGACCGGCCAGCGCCACGTCGGGCGGCAACAGCCTCGCAATGAGCGCTCTGCGGTCCTCGGCGGCAAGACGCTCGACCGTGCTCAGGTCCAGCATGGCGGACGCGTCGAAATCGCCAACGCCTTCGCGATGCAGTCGCGCCGTATGTGCGCAGGTACCGGCTTTTTCGGCAATGTCCTCAACGAGTGAGCGGACATAGGTGCCCTTGGAGCAGCGCACGCGGAACACGAGACGTGTTCCCGAATTCTCCAGGAGACTGATCGCCGTGACGCAAATCGGCCGAGGCTCGCGCTCGACGGTCTGCCCCTCGCGGGCGAGCTCATAGAGTCGCTTGCCGCCCTGTTTCAGTGCCGAGTACATCGGCGGCACCTGCAACGACTGGCCGATGAAGCTCGCCAGTATCGCGCTCCATCGCTCACCCGAAAGCTCCGGCACGTCGGCCCGCGCAATTTCCGCGCCGTCGGCGTCGCCGGTGTCGGTCGCGATGCCAAGGCGCGCACTGACGCGATAGGTCTTGTCGGCGGCGAGCAGGTATTGACAGACTTTTGTCGCCTCGCCGAAGCACAGCGGCAACATGCCCGTGGCGGAAGGATCGAGACTGCCCGTATGGCCGGCCTTCCTGGCCGCCAGCAGCCGCCTTACGCGCTGCAGCGCCTGGTTCGATGTCATGCCGGCCGGCTTATCCAGCAGCAGGATTCCGTCGATCAACTCAAATTGAGTGCGATTCAGGCGACCCACGACCACTACCGATTTTCGTTTCGCCGCATGGCGTCTTCGATCAGTTTGCTGATGCGCACACTTTCTTCCGCACTGTCATCGTGGATGAAGCGCAGCTCGGGCACGTGTCGCACCTGGATTGCACCGCCCAGTCTGGCGCGAAGAAATCCTGCGGCACTCACGAGCCCATCGAGCACCTGATCGACACTGTCATCCGGATTAAGCAGACTGAAATACACGCGCGCGACGCTGAGGTCACGCGACAACTCGACCGCTGTCAGTGACACACCCTCCAGGCGGGGATCCTTGCTCTCGAATCGCAGCAGCTCACTGAGCGTTCGCAGAATCTCGTTACCAAGACGCTGGTTGCGTGAAAACTCCCGAGGCATTACCCGATACCGATTTCCGCCCGACGCTCAGTCGAGCGTCCGGGCAATTTCAATGCGTTCAAAGCACTCGATCTGGTCACCTACCTTGACATCGCTGTAATTTTTCACACCAATGCCGCACTCGGTACCGGCGCGGACTTCGTTGACATCGTCTTTGAACCGCCGCAGCGACTCAAGCTCTCCTTCGTATATCACGACATTCTCGCGAAGCACGCGAATCGGATTGGAGCGCTTCACGAAGCCCTCGGTGACGATACATCCCGCAATGTCGCCAAACTTCGGCGAAGAAAACACTTCCTTGACTGCCGCAAGCCCAACGATCTGTTCGCGAATCTCCGGCGACAGCATACCCGTTAGCGCCGCTTTCACGTCGTCGATGGCCTCATAGATGATGCTGTAGTAACGGACGTCGACACCGGATTCCTTGATCGCCGCACGCGCGGCCGCATCGGCACGAACGTTGAAGCCGATGATGACCGCATTCGACGTCGCGGCGAGGTTTGCGTCGGTTTCCGTGATGCCGCCGACGCCCGATCCGATCACTTTGACTTTGACTTCGTCGGTGGACAATCGCGTTAATGCGTCCTTGAGCGCTTCGGCACTACCATGCACATCGGATTTGATGATCACGGAAATCGATGCGGCTTCGCCGTCCCGCATCTGACTGAACATATCTTCGAGTTTGGAGGCCTGCTGCTCGGCCAGCTTCGCATCGCGGGTTTTCGCCTGTCGGAATTCTGCGATCTCGCGTGCCTTGCGCTCATTCTTGACCACCAGAAAGTCATCGCCTGCACTGGGCGTTTTCGACAGCCCGAGTACGACAGCGGGACTGGACGGGCCGGCCTTCTTAATCGCCTTTTGTTTCTCATTAAACATGTTACGAACACGGCCGTATTCCTCGCCCGCTATGATCATGTCGCCCAGGTTGAGGGTACCCGCCTGCACCAGCAGTGTCGCCACGGCTCCGCGACCTTTCTCAAGGCTGGATTCGATGACGATGCCCTGCGCGGGACCATCCTTGACGGCTTCGATATCCATTACCTCTGCCTGCAGCAGTATCGCATCAAGCAGCGCATCGATGCCTTCACCGGTTTGCGCGGAAACGTCGACAAAGAGAGTCTCGCCACCCCAATTCTCGGGGATCACTTCGTGCTGCGTCAGTTCGTTGCGAACGCGTTCTGGATCGGCATTTTCGCGATCGATCTTGTTGACCGCCACGACCAACGGCACGCCGGCTGCTTTTGCGTGCTGAATCGCCTCGATCGTCTGCGGCATGACGCCGTCGTCCGCGGCGACGACGAGGACCACAATATCCGTCGCACGCGCACCGCGGGCTCGCATCGCCGTGAAGGCAGCATGTCCAGGAGTATCGAGAAAAGTGATCTTGCCTTTGTCCGTATTGACCGAATACGCGCCAATATGCTGCGTGATGCCACCAGCTTCGCCTGCGGCAACCTTGGTGCGCCGAATATAGTCGAGCAATGAGGTTTTGCCATGATCGACGTGTCCCATAATCGTCACAACGGGCGGCCGCGGCACTTTGTCGCCCGTGAGTTGCTCTTCATCGGCAAGCAGCTGCTCGTCGATGTCGGCGGCAGAGATCAGCTTCGCGATATGGCCAAATTCTTCGACGACGAGCGCCGCGGTATCCTGGTCGATGACCTGGTTGATCGTCACCATCGCACCCATATTGAACAATGCCTTGACGACCTCATTGCCTTTGATCGCCATGCGCTGCGCGAGCTCGGAGACTGCAATACTCTCGGGAATCCCGATCTCGCGGACGACCGGCTCCGTCGGCATTTCAAAGCCATGCTTGGAGTCGGTGCTGAGCGCCACCGGTCGCCGGCGTGTCGGTGTCTTGCGTCTACGGCGACCACTCTTGTCGCCGGCAACGTGCAGTTCCTTGCGGCCGTAGCGAGTATCGGTGTGTTTCGCCTTGGCCTTTTCCTTTGTCCGGCGTGCCCGCGCATCCTGCTCGGCTTTCTCCAGCCGGGCCTTTTCGTCGGCCGCTGCCTGCGCCGCAATCTCGGCTGCCTTGCGCGCCTCTTCTTCGGCGCTGAGGCGAGCTTCTTCGACCTGCTGGCGCTGCTCCGCCTCGCGTCTTGCAGCCTCTTCCTTCTCGGACTTGAGGCGCTCCTGCTCGCGCTGCTCCGCGTCCAGACGCTGCTGCTCCTCGCGGCGTATACGGTCGAGCTCTTCCTGTTCTTCCTGCGCCTGCTTTTCGAGCACGTCCCGCTTGATGTAGGTGCGTTTACGGCGCACTTCGACATTGACAGTGCGCGACCGGCCCTGCGCACCCGAAAGCCTGAGTTCGGACAGTGACTTGCGCTTGAGCGTGATCCGCCGCGGCGCAGCGGCGGTTGCAGTCGTGTCCTCCTGACCGTGACTGCGCCGCAAATGGGTCAACAGCTCGAGCTTCGCATCGTCGCTAATCGTGTCGTCCGAGCTGCCAACTTTGATGCCGGCTTCGTCAAGCTGCGACAGCAGCTTTTCGACTGGCACTTTCAGTACTTCAGCAAATTGTGCAACCGTGACATCTGCCATTATTTAACTCCGTGGCCCGCTACTCAGGCCTGCTGCTCAGCCTCGAACCAGTGCGCACGCGCTTTCATGATCAATGCGGCCGCTTGATCCTGGTCCATCTCATTAATTTCGAGCAAATCGTCAGTCGCAAGCTCCGCCAAATCCTCGCGCGTCACCACACCCTTGCTCGCAAGCAAATACGCCAGCCCTTTGTCCATGCCCTCCAGATTCAGAAGATCCTCGGCGGGCTCGGCCTCATCCATTTTTTCTTCCTGCACGATCGCCTGCGTGAGCAGCACATCGCGTGCACGGTTTCGAAGTTCAGTTACGATATCTTCGTCGAATTCCTCGATTTCGACGAGTTCGGACGCGGGTACATACGCGACTTCCTCGATCGTCGAAAAGCCTTCCTGGACCAGAATCAAAGCGACTTCCTCGTCCACATCGAGCTGCTTGGAAAAAAGCTCGAGAAGCTGGCGCATTTCCGACTCGCTCTTTTCATCGGCATCCGCTGCCGTCATGACGTTGAGTTCCCAACCTGAGAGTTCACTCGCCAGACGGATATTCTGACCACCGCGGCCGATAGCCTGCGACAGTTTGTCTTCTTCGACTGCAATATCCATGCTGTGGGAATCTTCATCGACGACAATCGATACGACTTCGGCGGGCGACATTGCATTCACAACGAACTGGGCGGGGTTCTCGTCCCACAGAATAATGTCGACACGCTCGCCGGCAAGCTCATTGGACACGGCCTGGACGCGCGAACCACGCATGCCCACGCAGGCCCCGACGGCGTCAATTCGGCTGTCGTTGCTCTTGACCGCAATTTTGGCACGCAACCCCGGGTCGCGCGCTGCGCCGAGAATTTCGATCAGGCCCTGGCCGACTTCGGGCACCTCGATCTTGAACAGTTCAACCAGAAACTGCGGCGAGGTCCGCGTCATAAACAGCTGCGGACCACGCGGTTCGGAACGTACTTCGGTCAGCAAGGCTTTGATGCGGTCCTGCGGGCGAACGGGTTCACGCGGTACCATGTGCTCGCGCGGCACGAAACCTTCGGCGTTGCCGCCGAGATCGATATAGACGCCATTCCGATCGACTCGCTTGACCAATCCCGACAACAGTTCGCCCTCACGGTCCTGAAATTCCTCGACCACCTGCTCACGTTCGGCCTCGCGGACCTTTTGCACGATGACCTGTTTCGCGGTCTGCGCCGCGATGCGACCGAATTCCACCGATTCCATCGGAACCTCGACATAGCCACCGGGCTCGGCATTCGGATCGATATCGAGCGCATCGATCATGCGCAGTTCGCGATCCGGTACCTCGAGTTCTGTCGATTCGTCCTCGAACACGAGCCAACGCCGAAACGTCTCGTAGTTGCCGGTCTCACGATCGATCGCGACGCGGACGTCGATATCCTCGCCGTGCTTACGGCGGGTTGCCGACGCCAACGCGGCTTCGATCGCCTCGAATATGATCTCTTTTTCGACGCTTTTTTCGTTCGAAACTGCGTCGACCACCATCAGGATTTCTTTGCTCATGTACGAAAACTCCAGTTGCGCCCGCGGTGCTCAAAGCCCCTGCGGCACCAGGCGCGCCGTCTCGATCGTTGCCAGCGGCAATTCATGCGTCTCGCCGTCGACCTCGACCACGATATTCGAGTCATTCGACGACACCAGCCTGCCCCGGAATCGGCGGCGTCCCTGTATTGGAAAACGCGTTTGCACTTTGACAACTTCTCCAGTAAATCTTTGAAAATGCTCAATTTTTGTCAACTTCCTGTCGAGTCCGGGCGACGACACCTCGAGGTCATAACGACCCGGCAGCGGGTCCTCGACATCGAGTAGTGCGCTGATCGCGCGACTGACCTTTTCACAATCATCCAAACCAATACCGTCGGGATGATCGATGAACACGCGCACCACTCCACTTCTGCCGCCCAGCCTGACCTCGAGGTCAGCCAACTCATAGCCCAGTCGTTCAATGCTCGGCTGCAGAAGTTCGCGGAGCTCCGGGCCTGTCACCACCATCACCTAATCGTCTGTTTCA
>Ga0224497_10002677_pt1 | contig 10432 bp, 4 predicted proteins | sample SF_Jul11_sed_USG_4_FD_167970 | JGI IMG/M metagenome (GOLD analysis project Ga0224497, IMG submission 167970) | Sediment microbial communities from San Francisco Bay, California, United States - SF_Jul11_sed_USGS_13 | ecosystem: Environmental > Aquatic > Marine > Sediment | place: USA: California...
ACTCCATCCTTTCCGCGATAGATCTGCCCGTCAAACACAACCCCGGTACCGACCCCGATATGGATCAGTACCGAGATGAAGTTTCGTACATTGCTTATCTCAGGTCGTCCCAACCACAGCTCCGCAAGCGCCACCGCGTTCGCATCATTCTCCATTAGGACGTGCAACCCGGTCGCTTCCTGGAGCTTGTGCGCGAGATTCGGCTCATCCCAATTCAGGTGCGGAATGACGACGACCTTCCCGTCCCACGACTCGACGAGTCCGGGTACGCTTAGACCGATTCCTTCGATCGACCCGTTGCTTTTCTCAATAAAATAATTGGCGGCCGCGATGATCCGGTCTATCGTCTTGGTTGAGTTTTCACTCGTAGGAAATTCCTTGTGCTCCAGCAAACGTCCGCTCAAATCGCACGTGCCGACAATCGTGCGTCGCTTCCCGAGGTCAATGCCAACTGAAATTGCTTCTGCAGTTTTGAGAGTCAGAAGCCTTGGCGGACGGCCGCCAGAAGATTCGCCGTAGATCTCCTGTACGAGTCCAAGGTCGGACAATTCGTCGACTATCAGTGACACTGTCGATCGCTGGAGTGCGGTCGCCCTTGCAATATCGGCGCGCGAAATGGGGCCTTCCTCGCGTACATAATTAAGGATGATCTGACGGTTGATATCGCGAATCGTGTTAGAGCGCGCGACATGTGATTTTCTCAAGTTTATTCTTTTGATCATCAATCTTCCCGATAGCCTAAGAAACTCCCATATGACTCATTTCGAATCTTCACAATTCATTCAAAACGCGTCAGCCAATGACCTGACTCTTAATTGAGCCTTCAATTCCTGGACAGTAACCCGGGACCCCGTTCTGAAAACGACTTCCTTCGCGCTCCCCGGCAAAAGCGTAAAAAAGTTGTCGGAAAAGAACCCTTCTTCAGCCGGCCCGTCAAGATAGACCGCCTTCGCTACTTTATCGGTAGTCAGACGGATCTTTAGTCCGTCCGACGTCCTGGTCACTTCAGAATCGATCCTTGGACGCTGGGCCTTTAGCTCCTTGAACGGGGCAAAGAAGAAGTGGTTTGTTGATAAGGTCCGCCGTTCATCCGACAACTGAGCTTCAACGACCACTTCGGTTCTCCCCTTTCCATCCAGAAGCATTTCGACGGGCAGGCTGACGTACGATTTTCCCTTGAGAGGTTCGGCGGAAATCTGGAAGTGCCGTAAATAGAGCTTGTTGCCATCCAAATCAAGCGCCTTCACCTGCAAGACCAGCCCTTTTACGTCCGGAAAATCCGACACAACATAAAAATTCAGGTTGCCGTCTTCTTCCAGGGGACTGACCATCAGAGGTTCGAAAAATCGTCTCGCAAAGTAATGCATCGCCTTCCAGCGTCCGAAATAGTCCGTACCCGCCCAGGATGCGACCGGCCAGCAATCGTTGACCTGCCAATAAAGGGCGCCCATGTTGCGCGGCATGATCCTACGGAAATGCTCGGTCCCGATCCTCATACCTTCCGCCTGCAATACCTGGCTTACATACAAAAACGACTCGAAGTCCTTCGGTTCATTATATTCCCGAAGCATATACTCCCTGATCAATTGGTTCCCGCGCGGATGCTTCTGGTGAGCGAGCATCACCTCGGTCTCGATGTTCTTCCTGTCGGCGGGTTCCGTGTAGGATTCAACAGTTTTCATCTCCGGAAACGACTGGAAGCCGTATTCGCTCATAAACCTTGGGAATTGCTTCTGATATTCCTCAAACGGAAGAGATGCGTGCCAGACACCCCAATAATGAACGTCTCCGACCTTCTGCGAGTCCGCGTCATCCTGAAAATTGGAACTCGGGCTGCTTGACCAATAGGGAGTCTCCGGATCATATTTCTCGACAACCTCCGGCAGAAGACGCGCGAACAACTTTAGATAATCGTCCCAGATATGAGAAGGCAGACGCTGCTTCCAGCCCCAGTGGTTCCACGCAGTCTCGACCTCGTTGTTGCCACACCAAAGCACTATCGAGGGGTGATTGCGTAGGCGTTTGATGTTGTCTATCGCTTCGCGGCGTACGTTTTCGAGGAATGCGCTGTCACCCGGATACATGCTGCAGGCGAACATGAAATCCTGCCAGACGAGGATCCCCATTTCGTCGGCGAGTTCATAAAAATAATCGTCCTCGTAAATCCCTCCGCCCCAGACGCGAACCATGTTCATGTTGGCATCGCGCATGGATTCCATCAGGTGACGGTACTTCTGTTTCGTAACACGCGTCGGAAAACTGTCCGCCGGTATCCAGTTTCCGCCCTTGCCGAAAACCGGTATGCCATTGATTACAAACTCAAAACTCGAGCCCCATTGATCCGGCTTTTGCCGCAATTCGACGGTTCGGAGGCCGGTTCTTTCTTTTTTGCTGTCGGCAATCCGCCCGTCGATCTCAAGTTCCAATTCAAACTCATAAAGCGGTTGCTCGCCAAGCTGCACCGGATACCAAAGCCTTGGATTAACGATCTCAAAATCCAAAAAGACCTCGTTTTCGCCTGCCGCCAGTTGCACCGCTTTTTCGGCAACTCTCGTCTTATCGGTGATATTTCGCAGCGAAATCTTCGCGGAAATTGGCTTTACGGCGACGATCTCGACGGCGCCCGAGAGCTCTGCCCTTGGCTTACCGAGCCGAACCTGTTTTATATCAAGGCTTTCGATTCGCGCTTTGTCCCAAGTGATCAGCCGGACGGGTTTCCATATCCCGCTCGTAACAAACCGCGGGCCCCAGTCCCAGCCATACTGGTAAGGCGCCTTTCTTGTGTAGGGACTTGTTTTTTCACCCTGATCGTTTGAAGCGGGAAGCTGGTAATCCAGTTTCGACATCCGCGGCAGGATCTCGTTGATCGGCGAGCGGAATACGATCTTGAGTTTATTGTCACCGACGGTCGCGTAATCCTTGATGTCCACCCGCCACTGGCGGAACATGTTATCAGCTTCGAGAATTTGTTTGTCGTTAAGGAAGACCGTCGCGTACGTGTCGAGACCCTCAAAAAAAAGCTCGACGCTGTCACGTGCGAGCATATCCCGGGATATCGCGATCGTCGTTTCGTATTCCCAATTCGTCTTACCAATCCATTGGAGTTTTTTTTCGTTGTTGCGGTAAAAAGGATCCGGAATCAATTTGTGGTCGAGCAGGTCCGTATGAACGGAGCCGGGCACGGTCGCGGACCTCCAATCGGTTTTACCCACTTCGCGAAACTTCCAGCCGGCGTCAACCGTCAACTCCGTTCTTTCGGCGGCAAACGACGCACTACCAAGAATTCCCGTGGCGTACAAAAAAAGAACTATTAAACTCAGTTTTCTCATTGGACCTCAAAATCTGTGCTTCGATATTCACCGATGATGCACGCGGACATAATCCACGAGCATCGTCTGCGGAAACTGCGTTGTTTCGTCCGGATTACCCGGCCAGGATCCACCGACCGCAACGTTCAGGATTAGGAAAAAGGGATGATCGTGGACCCATTCCGTTCCTTTTGGCAGATCTGCCGGTGTCCTCGTCTGGTAGAGTTGCCCGTCCACATACCAGCGGATCTTATTCTCAGACCATTCGACCGTGAAAACATGAAAGCCGTCCGAAACTTGCTGGTTATCCGCAAATGTAAACGATCCCCCGATGCCGTTTGCGCCGGAATATCCCGGGCCATGGATTGTGCCGTGGACAATCGACGGCTCGCGGCCGATGTTTTCCATGATGTCTATCTCGCCGCAAACCGGCCATCCGACAGTTTCGATGTCGTTTCCCAGCAGCCAGAACGCCGGCCACATGCCCTGGCCTTTGGGAATCTTGATGCGCGCTTCAAAACGCCCGTATTTCCTGTCGAAGTGCTGCTTCGAGATGAGTCTTGCCGATGTATAGCCACATGGCCCGTACCAACAGCTCAGCGTAAGCGGCGGTTCTTCCTTAATTGCCCTGATTACAAGCGAGCCCTGACCGTCGTGATAAACGTTTTCGGTTGAATTCCTGTAGTACTGCAGTTCCTGGTTTCCCCACCCCCAACCACCGACTTCGGGGGTCCATTTGGAAGAATCGACAGGAGAGCCCGCCGGGCCGTTAAACTCGTCCATAAAGGCGAGCTTTTTGATCCGCACCTGCGAAAAAACTGCCGGAGCGGATAAAGACAATACGAAAATCAGAAACACCAGCTCGACGAACCGGAAATGAACCGATTTTATTGCATCCATCACCCTAATCTTGTCCCTCGTCGCCTCGGCCGTCTTTTCTCATCCCTCTTCTCTCGTCCTTACTCCAAAGTCAGATCGGCCTCCAACACATCTCGCGAACTCGAACCGACAAAGATCTTGTAGGCCCCCGGTTCGAGGAGCCAATTGCCGTCTTCGTCGTAGAAACCGAGCTTTTCCGCCGGAAGCTCAAAGTTTACGGTTTTGCTTTCACCGGCGCCGATTTCAACTTTCTTAAAATCCTTTAGCTCTTTAAGAGGCCGTACGCGCGAGGCGACCAGGTCTCTTATATAGAGCTGAACGACTTCATGTCCGGCCCTTTTGCCCGTATTTTTTACGGTCACTGAGACATTCACGCTCTGATTCTGGTTGATCTTGTTTTTGGCGAGCGACATACCGCTGTATTCGAATTTCGAATAGCTGAGCCCATAACCAAATGGATAGAGGGGTTCGTTCGGTATATCGCGATATCTCGATACCCAAAAACGGTCGTTGCCCTCGCGCCCGTCGATATGCGGCCGGCCGGTGTTGTAGCGGTTGTAATAGATCGGCACCTGTCCGAGAGCGTAGGGAAACGAAATCGTCGTTTTCGCAGACGGATTCACATCGCCGAAGAGGATATCGGCGACCGCATTTCCGTGTTCCGTTCCCCCGATCCACGCATTCAGGATCGCCGGATAATTCTTGTCAATTTCCGTCAGGATCAATGGCCTTCCGGACTGAACGACCACCACGACCGGCTTGCCCGTTGCTTTCAACGTTTCCAGCATCGCCATTTGCGCGGGGTGCGGATCTATATCGGCCAGGGTCCGGGCCTCCCCGGCAACGCGTCCGCTCAAGCCGATGACGGCAATTATGATGTCGGCAGCGGCAGCCTGCACTTTCAACCCGCCAAGGAGTTGCGCCGGGGTGTGTGTCTTTTCGTCTTCTCTCTTGATGTTGTTGAAAGCGTAATAGCTGTCATCGTATTCGGGAGGATTGTAGCCCTTTGAGAAACTGACACTAGCCCCAGGCAGTTTGTTTTTGATGCCCTCAAGAATGGTTATCGTGTCCTTGTGATCGCCATGCCCCTTCCAAAAGTCGAGAACCTCTTCCTGTGACTCGGCAAAATGACCCGCCACGAGTACTCTCTTTACCGATTTTGAAAATGGCAGAAGCCCGCCCTCGTTCTTGAGCAAGATCATCGACTCGCCTGCAGCCTCGCGTGCAAGTTTGCGATGTGCTGCTGTCAAGAGAGTCGCTTTTTCCCGAGCTTCATCGGAATACTTGTACGGGTTCTCAAACAATCCGAGTTTGAATTTCCAATATAGAATTCTTCCGACGGCCTCGTCGAGCGTCTTCATCGGGACCTTTCCGTCCCTGATCAAATTCGCCATTTCCTTCTGCATGACACGCGACTCCATATCCATATCGGAGCCGGCCATGAGGGCTTTCTTCGCGGCATCCGCGTCATCGGCGGCATAGCCGTGGGCAATCATTTCGCCGAACGAAGACCAGTCGGAAACGATGAATCCCTTAAAACCCCATTTGTCTCTCAGTACGGTCCTGTTCAGGTAATGATTGCCGCTCGCCGGTACCGCGTCGACGATGTTAAACGCGTTCATTACCGTCGCCGATCCGGCCTCGACCGCGGCCTTGTATGGCGGCAGATAGTAATTCCACAACGCATACCGCGAGATGTCGACCGTGTTATACTCACGTCCGCCTTCCGGTGCCCCGTAGGCGGCAAAGTGCTTGACGCATGCCATAATGTGCTCATTGTCCCATTCGCTTCCCTGAAATCCGCGAACGCGGGCCGCAGCAAACTCGGCACCCAAATAGGGATCTTCTCCCGAACCTTCCATCACGCGACCCCAGCGCGGTTCGCGGGTGACGTCCATCATCGGGGCAAAGGTCCAATGCAGGCCAGCCGATGCCGCTTCTTTTGCCGCGATCGAAGCGGCGAGTTCCGCGGCAGCGGGATTCCACGTGCTCGCTTCCGCAAGAGGGATCGGAAAAACGGTCTTATAGCCGTGAATAACGTCATAAGCGAACAAAAGCGGAATTCCGAGCCTCGATTCCTCGACGGCGATCTTCTGGACGTTCCCGGTTTCTTTTGCCCCAAGCACATTCAGAAATGAACCCATCCTGCCTTGTCGTACCTGATCGAGTTTTGCCTTTTGTCCCGCATCGCCCGCCGCCGCCGGTCCGGTCAGAACGCCCCCGCTCAACTGATTCAACTGACCGACTTTTTCGTCGAGTGTCATTCGACTCAGGAGATCTGCGACCCTCATCTTGATCGGTAATTCCGCCCTCTTGTACGCCGGTTGGGCGGCGCCCTGGGCAAATGCCATCATCGGAAGACAAAGTATTACGTTCAACGACACGACTGCGAATTTTCTCACTTCTTATACTCCTGGTTCTTTTATTTTCTAATTCCGTTAATTTTCGACGCTCGTTTTCGATCCGGGCTTGTTTTCACTCGCGGCTTTCACCAATTCCTCGAGACTCTTGATAACGGCGAACTCGAGTGCCGCTTTCGGCTTACTGATTTCTTTGAGTCTCGAGAGCGTGGTTTCCCGCCATCCCGCCGGCGAATCGCCATCTGCCAAATGTTCCAGGGCTTCAATACCGATCTCACCCATCTTCCGCAAATCGCCCGCGAGGCCCTTCGCCTCGTGCAGTGCTGCGGCGTTGGCCATCGTCTGTTCCAGTCGCGTGCCCGTTCCCTGCCAGGAAATGAATTGAACGCGTAACTCTGAATCGAATTTTACGCTGCGAGCCTTCAGCTTTTCGCGGACCAAACGTCTGAACTCCCTTGCGCCGGGAGCGTCCGCGCCCGCCGCGTCGATTAAACCCGTTAACGGCGACAACATTGTCTGCTTGCGCTGCTGGTACCGCTGATACTGTTTGACCGGTTCGATCAGCGAGACAAGCCTTTCGAGGTCTGCGGTGTCATTACTTTGAAGAAGCCGACGCAGCATTACCCGGCGATTCCGTCTGTGCGTGAGTCCGTGTTCTTCGAGCTGAATACTTACAATCTCGAGCCTACGGTACATATCATCGACATCGTTCACACTTCCGGCTGACCAAAGTCTTTCGGCAATCCCCGCCGTGCGCGGCCAGATACGCGAATCGATAGTTTCAGGCGAGACCCATTCGCTCCACATCGTCGCCTCGCCGCCGAGTACTCTCTTTTGTTCTTCCACCGAGAGTGTGGTTCCGGCTGGAACCGGGTCGACCAGATAATGGTCCGAGGCGGGATACATCAGATCGATATAATAGCCGTTCGAAAGCACTCCGAAATAACCCTTTCGGGCGGCTTCCGCCAGGGCTTCCTGCCCGCGCCAGGAATGAATTACGACGTCCTGCGGCAGATCGGGCTGAAATATCTCGTCCCAGCCCATCATCGTCTTCCCGTGCTTTTTTAGAATTGCGAGAACGCGTTTATTGAACTCGTTCTGGAGCTCATGGTTATCCTTGAGACCCTTCTCCTTCATAAACGCCTGGATATCCGGATTGGCGTCCCATTGCTTGCCCTCGTTCTCGTCACCGCCGATGTGAATATAGGCGTCGGGAAAAAGACCGGCCATTTCTGCCAGAAAGACAGCCAGGAACTCGTACGTCGTTTCTTTCGTGGGATCCATGGTCGGATCAAAGATGCCCGGATTCCGTTCGATCGTATAAGGTCCGGGAGCGCTTCCAAGCTCGGGATGACCCACCAGCCAGGCCGTCGCATGACCCGGCATGTCAAACTCAGGAACGACGCGAATACCCCGGTCGGCGGCGTATTCAATGATCTCTTTGATCTCTTCCTGGGTGTAAAAAAGCCCATCCGAACCCAACCCGTGCAGCTTCGGAAACTTCCTGCTTTCGACTCGAAAGCCCTGGTCTTCGGTCAAATGCCAGTGAAATACATTCAATTTAACGGCTGCCATCCCGTCGAGATTTCGCTTCAAAACTTCCATCGGCTGAAAATGACGCGCTGAATCGATCATCAGACCGCGCCACGGAAAACGGGGCTTATCTTCGATGTCGACGGCCGGCAGAAAGAAACCATCTGAGTCGCTCTGCAACAGCTGAAGCAGTGTTTCGAGACCGCGCATCGCCCCAAGACTTGTCGGCGCAGTAAGCCGTGCCTGCGTCTCATCAATTTTCAGGGAGTAGGATTCGTCCTCCCGAAGCTCGGGAACTGCTTTACCTGCCGCCCTGGCTTCGATAACCAGTGCCGCCGATCCGGAATCACCTGCGAAGTCACGCGGTAATTCCAAAACGGTCCGCCCTTCAATCCTACGCAGTACACGCGAAACGTATCTTTCCAGCCGCGGGTCCTTATTTCCCACGAATGAGACGCGAAAATCACCCGTAACCGCAAGCCGGCCGGGGATGTCACGAACGCTGGACGGTACCGGCATCAGGCCTCCGCTCCTGCCCGCGGTCTCTTTTGTTTGCGCACAAGCCACACCTTCAAGACAGATCACTAACGCGAACAGCAAAAACGAGGCAGCAATAAGTTTGACTGATTTATTTTCCACTTTTTTCATAAACCCTTACAAAATCGACTTTCATCATCTGCGGGAACACGGTCGTATCATCGGGATCGCCCGGCCAGTTGCCCCCGACAGCGAGGTTCAGCAAGATAAAATGCGGGTGATCGAAAACCCATTTCGCGCCTTCCGGCAAGTCTTTTGGCCGTACCTCGTGGTACAGCTCTCCATCGATAAACCAACGAATCGCCGCGGGTCCCCATTCGACGGCAAAAATATGGTAATCATCTGTAAATCTCTGATTTCCCGGTAACTTATAAGCTTTTCCAATGCCGTTCGCTCCGGAATAGCCCGGGCCGTGGATCGTACCGTGGGCGTGCATCGGTTCGCGCCCGATGTTTTCCATGACATCGATCTCGCCGCACTCCGGCCAGCCGACCTTGTCGATATCATCGCCCAATAACCAGAAAGCGGGCCAGATCCCCTGACCGTAAGGTACCTTGACCCTTGCCTCGAACCGCCCGTATTTCTGCGCGAAGATTCCCTTCGTGATCAGACGCGCCGATGTGTATTTGCACTCCCCGTACCAGCATTTCGCGTCCCCGGGCGGCTTTTCTTCTATCGCTTTGACAACCAGAAAGCCGTTTCCGTCGTGGTGGGCATTTCTTGTTGAGTCAGTGTAAAACTGGAATTCATTGTTGCCCCAACCCTTACCGCCTGTTTCATGCCGCCATTTGCCGGCGTCAGCGGCGGTACCGGGTTTTCCCTCGAACTCGTCGCTCCATGTCAGCTTCCAGTCTGCCGTTTCTTTCAAACCGGCCGCGTCCCGAACGCAGGACATGACCTGGTTCGTGCCCTTTTCAAACATGTTGAATCCGCCGTCCCACTCCCAGGCCGCGTTCGGGAATCCGAGTTTACGGAATGAGGTATAGAGTAGCTCAAAATGACGGCACCGGCTTTCCTTTGTTGCAAACTTCGCATACGAACCGAATTCGCCGACAAATAGCGGAACGCCGTTCGACTCCGACCAAAGCTTGGCGGCTTCGAGGTCCGCAAAAATCTTGTCTTTGGAAGAATCCCGCTCGTAGGTTTCGATCAGTTTTCCCGACCATTTTCCTTCCGCGGATTTAGGAGTCTTTATTGGAACATCCTTGTCGTAGGGAAACGGTACGCCTTCTATATCCGGCAGTCCTTCCGCCGACCACGTCGCGCCCTGGTGAGTGAACATAAAGGGATCGTAGAAATGAAACGTGTAGATTATATTCCTATCAGCAAAGGGTTTGGAATCAATTAGTGCCAGCCTCGAGTTCCAGTCGTGAAACCCGACGATAAGCGTGTGTGCGGGTGCGATCTCGCGAACAGTCCCGATCAGGCGTTCGGCGTGCTTTCGCCAGAGTGCGGCATCGATGTCATGAGGCTCATTCCACAACTCAAACAAAACCCTTTCAGGATCGGTGTTCCTATAACGCGCGGCAACCTGTTTCCAGATCCATTGGATCCTCTCGATATCCGCCGCTGCCGGAAATGAACCGTCAAGCTCCGGATGGTGCTGGTCGATGATGACCTTGAGGCCGTTTGCGAGCGACCACGAGATCAAATCGTCGAGAGCCTCTAATCCCTCGGGTGTCTCCCATCGATACGGCGTATCGAGACTCGTCCAGGCACTAAAACAGACCGGTATCCGGATTGATGTGTAGCCCGCGGAAGCAATATCGGAGATCATCTGTTCCCGGAGTTTGAGGTCATTCAAGTCAAGAAAAT
>Ga0224497_10002678_pt1 | contig 10429 bp, 8 predicted proteins | sample SF_Jul11_sed_USG_4_FD_167970 | JGI IMG/M metagenome (GOLD analysis project Ga0224497, IMG submission 167970) | Sediment microbial communities from San Francisco Bay, California, United States - SF_Jul11_sed_USGS_13 | ecosystem: Environmental > Aquatic > Marine > Sediment | place: USA: California...
GCGACGTGCTTCGGCTCGTCGCGGTGGCCCTCGTTTGCGGCGGCGCCGTTGGCAACATCATCGATCGGCTGCGGTATGAAGCCGGCGTGGTGGACTTCATCGACGTCGGTGTCGGTACGCACAGATTCTGGATCTTCAACGTTGCGGATTCGGCCGTGAGCGTGGGCGCGGTCCTGCTCCTGCTTTCCTTCTATCTGGAGGAGAAGCGTGAGCGCCGGACACGCATCGCCTGAGTTGACGCGCATCCAGGTGCCCGTCGATCTGGACGAGCGCCTCGACGCGGTGATTGCAGCCCAAGTCGGGCTCAGCAGGTCGAGAGTGGCAATGCTGATCGATTCCGCAGCCGTCCAGGTCAATGGCAGCCCTGCGCGCAAGAGCTACAAGCCGCGTGCCGGTGACGAGATCGAGATCAGTCTGCCTTCGCCGCCACCGACGGAGCTGGTTCCCGAGGACATTCCGATCCAGATCGTCTACGAGGACGAAGACCTGCTTGTCGTGGACAAACCAGCGGGGCTCGTCGTCCATCCTGCACCGGGTCACCCCAGCGGCACGCTGGTCAACGCGTTGCTCGCCAGAGTCGAAACGTTGTCGCCGATCGGACTGCCGAACCGACCCGGCATCGTCCACCGACTGGATCGTGACACCAGTGGTTTGCTTGTCGTCGCACGGAAGGAACGGGCGCACCGGCACCTTGCGGCAGCCCTGTCGCGGCGAGAGGTGGAGCGTGGATACATCGCGGCCACCTGGGGCCGACTCGAGCCGGACGACATGACAATCAATCGTCCGATCGCGCGACACCCGAAACATCGGAGGCGGATGGCCGTAGTCGAGGGGGGAAAGGCGGCGATTACGCACGTGCGCCGGCTCGAGCGCTGGCCGGCCGCAGATCTGCTCGCCATCCGGCTCGAGACCGGTCGTACTCACCAGATTCGTGTTCACATGAGCGACGCGGGGCATCCGGTGGTCGGTGACCCCCTGTACGGACCGGGTTGGGAACGGGGCATGGGCGGAGCCGGCGGCGTGTGGGCCGCCGAGCTCGCCCGTCGCACGGGACGGCTTTTCCTCCATGCCGCGAGGCTGTGTTTCGAGCACCCAAGCTCAGGAGAGCAGTTGGTGTTTTCGTCGTCTCTGCCCGAGTCGCTGTCCCTGGCCGTGGACTGGGCGAGGACAGGCGGCGTTTGATCGTTCGCGGTCTCCTCGTCTGGTGTTTCCTTGTCGGACTGACCCTCAGTTCCTCGTGCAGTGATCCGGCTGGCGGTCCTGTTCGGGACGGTGGGGGGACCCACGCCGACGGTTTGCCAACCGTCGTCGTTCGGGCCGGGCCGGGACTGGAAGTGCTGGCGGAGTCCCTGGCCCGCGACCCGTTCGTTTGGGCCCCGATGCCCGGGTTGCCTCTGGCCGCGGATCTGCTCGCCTCCGATACCGTTACGGTCTGGTTCCTGCAGGATCGGGCAGGGTTCGATTCGCTCGGCATAGGACCCGTCGAACCATGGGTGGCTGGGGTCGCGGCTCCGGCCGACCGCATCATCGCCCTGCGGGTCGACGGAACCCAGAGGGATCTCTCCCTGCTGCGAGCCGTGTACCGCCACGAGTTGGCTCACGTGATGCTCCACGCGGCCACGAACGGGAATGTCCCGCGCTGGGTGCAGGAAGGCTACGCGCAAGCCGCGAGTGGCACCTGGAACTGGAACGATGGCTGGCGGCTGCAGTTTCTTCTCGTACGGCGTGGGCAGTCGGTTCTGGTCGGATTGGATCAGGGTTTTCGGATCGGGTTCGATCCGCCCACGGCATACCTGCTGTCCTACACAGCGGTTGCGGCCCTGATAGAAATGGCTGGAGAACCAGGGCTTGCCGGCCTGTTCGCCGAACTTCGCGGCGGCAAGTCCTTCGAGGCGGCGCTCCGGAGCGTGTACGGCCTCACGGGTAACGACTTTGAACAGCGGTGGCGCCGGCAGGTGCTCGACCGCTACGGTTGGCTGTATCTGTTCAGCCGCACGGGGTTGATCTGGCTGATGGTCGCCGGTCTGGTTCTCGTGATGGGAATCTCCCGCGTTCGCCGGGACAGGTTGCGTCTCCAGCGACTGGTCGAAGAAGAGCGGGTCGCGGCTGCCGAGGAGGCATCGGACGTTGACGCACCTGGATTCGGGGTCTAGTCTTCAGGGATGGATCGTAGTCGTCCACGCCGCCCAGATAAATCGCCAGGGCAACCGCAATTGTTCGGCTTCGCGCGAATCAACATCGCGCTTCTGGCAGCCGGCGTCGTGGCTGTCATTTTGGGATACCTCCTGCTCAACGCTGGATCCACGACAGCGGCGCCGCTGTTGTTGATCGCGGGGTACGCAGTCCTGATACCGGCAGGTCTGATCTGGGGTGTGCGACATCGTGATCTTGAACGGGGGAACGGGGGCGAATAGCTCAGTTGGTCCAGAGCGCCTGCCTTACAAGCAGGAGGTCGCTGGTTCGAATCCAGCTTCGCCCATGGGCGCGGTGCATTCGGCCCAGCGAGGTCGGCAGGCGGAACCTGAGCGCCGATAGTGTGTCGTACAGGTGAACGAACGGGCTGAGGGTTCGCTCTCATCGTTTGAAAACGAATCGAAGGACGTAAGCATGATGCGAGTGGAAAGAAGGCTAATCGGCGTGCTGGCGGCTGGTTTCACGCTGGTGGCACTCAGTCTTGCAGCCCCCGCCGCGGCCCAGGAATCGGGTTCCAGCGGCGGTCGAGCCAAGGTTCTGGTGGCGCCGATCGAGCAGGGGACTGGTGTGAAGCGGAACTTCGGCCGCAAAGTATCGGAAGAGGTTCTGAAGCGGCTCGGGGATCTGGGTACGCTCTCTCCGATCGAAGAACGCGCCGTGAAGGACGAACTCAGCAAGCTGAAGCTGAAGGAAGAAGATCTGGGCCTCGTGCAGTGGCGGCAGCTGGCAGGGAGGCTCGATGCCGATCTCGTCCTCCACGGCACCGTGGAGCGCGCGTCGACCGGCAATGCGTTTACGGTCCAGTTCGTGGACGCGCGTACCGGGGACGCGACGCCGATTCCAAAGTTCGCCGTGCAGGATGATGGCGGCAAAGGCGTCGACGAAGCGGCCGACCGGATCATGGGTGCGATCGAGGGTCAGGTCGGCTATCAGCGCTCGCTGCTGTTCTGCAACGATTATCTGAGCGCCGAGCAGTACGACGACGCTCGCCGCAACTGTGAGCAGGCGCTCGCCTTCAACCCGAACAGCACGACGGGTCGGTACTTGATGGGTCGTGTGTACATGGGCATGGAGGATTGGGAACAGGCACGAGACAATCTTCAGATCGTCGTCGAGCGCAATCCTGCCGAGGTCGATGCCCTGAACTCACTCGCCTTTGTCTCCGCGCAGCTGGGAGACATGGATCGGGCGATGGAATTGTACGGTGAGTACCTGAACTTCAATCCCGGCGATGCGGACGTGCGGATGAACATCGCCTTCCAGCTTGCCTCGGCGGGCGGCTACGATGAAGCGATCGGCCTGCTGCAGTCCGGGATTGAGGTGGATCCGACCCACGCCGGCCTGTGGGAGTTCCTCGGTAACGTGGCCCTGAACAAGGGGACCACTGCCGGGACGGACACCGGGGGGACAGGGGCGATTGCCGATAAGGAGGCGATCCTGCTTGCCGTCGAGGCCTACAACAAGGTTCTGGATCTCAAGGGTGCCGACACCGACCCGCAGATTCTCAAGAACGTCGTCGCAGCGTACCTGGAGGTTGGTGACTACGCCGCCGCCCTGACGTTTGCCGACCGGGCCGAGGTGCAGTTGCCGGGAGATGCCGGGTTGCGATCGTTGCGCGCCGACGTCCATGCCCGCATGGGGGACTACTCCGCAGCGGCTGCCGCGATGGACGAGGCCCTGCGACTGGATCCGACTTTGGAACGCGGGCTCACCAAGCGCGGTTTCTTCAAGCTGAGCGGGGGCGATACCGACGGGGCGATTGCGGACTTGCGTGCTGCGGTGGAGGGCGGTGAGGATCCCAACATTGTGGCCGCCCAGATGTTGAGCCGGGGGTACAACGATCATTACAAGGCGGGTCAGTACAACCGTGCGATCAACCTGTTCAAGGTCGGCACCGAGTTTGCCCAGCCGGGCGAGACGCGCCAGCAGCTGTATTTCTTCACCGCCTTTAGCCACTACCAGCTTGGCGTGCAGATCGATCAGGCGAATGAGCGCGACGAGGCGTGTCAGCCGGCCCGGCGGGCTCTGGCGGAGTTCGAGCAGGTGCTGCCGAGCTTGAATCGGGCAGGCCGCATCCAGGCGGAAAGTCAGGCACAGATCCGTGAAAGCACGGATGTCTACCTGTATCGGGAGCAGCAGATCGTGCGGAAGGCCTGCCGCTGATTCCGATCTGACCCCTGGGGCGGCCAGACCGCCCACGACTGGCCGGAGAGCCCGGCGAGACCCGATGTCTCGCCGGGCTTTTTTCGTGCTGTATTCGAAGGGGGCAAAGGGGGTTGCGTGTCCCAAGCATCACCACTACAATGGGGCGCAGTGGGGAAAAGTGGGACTCTGTGGGGATTTCTCACAACCTTCCAGACATCATGGGGCACAGTGGGCGGATACCTCGGAAGCTACCTCAATCAGGTAGACGAAAAAGGACGCGTCACACTGCCGGCAGCTTTCCGGAAGGGAGCTGAGGCGGGCGCCACGTTCATCCTGATCCATGCCCATTCCGACGCCCTGACACTCTATCCGAACGACAACTGGGGTGCCGTCGAGGCCCGCATGCGCGATCTGGCCCGTCGAGCTCCATCAAAGCGTCATCTCCTGCTCAGCCTCACGGCGAATGCCCAGGAGGTTACGCCCGATAAGCAAGGTCGGATTCTGATCGCGGAACGCCTCAGATCTCATGTCGGGATTGAGACGGAGGCCCTGCTGATCGGGGCTCTGGACAAGATCGAAATCTGGGATCCCACCCGCTTTGCGCGGGTGGTCGACGGAGCGGACGGTGATTCCGGCGACATTGCCGGAAGCCTGTTCGCCTGACCGAGCACGCCGCGAGTCGGCGCGTGGCGATTGGCCCGTACTCGCACGAGCCGGTGCTCGCGGCGGAAGTCGTCGCCCTGCTGCAACCGCGGGGCGGCATCTGGATAGATGCAACCGTGGGTGGAGGTGGGCACGCGGAGTTGTTGCTCCGCTCGGATCCGAGCCTGGCCCTGATCGGGGTGGACAGGGATCCGGAGGCGCTCGCCGCCGCCGCGACACGGCTTGAGGCATACGGCGACCGGGTGACCCTGGTCGAGGGCAATTTTCGGAATGTCGCGGATGTCGCGATGTCGAAACTGGAGACTGAAACGGTGCAAGGTGCTCTGCTGGATCTCGGAGTTTCTTCGCATCAGCTGGACATACAGGCTCGTGGGTTCTCCTTCCGTCGGAGCACACCGTTGGATATGCGGATGGGCGGGACAGCCGACGGAAGGAGGACCGCGGCCGACGTATTGAACTGCGAGTCCGAGGCTGAGCTGGGTCGGATCTTCAGAGAATTCGGCGAGGAGCGAAGATGGAGACGTCTGGCGCAGGAAATCGTGAAGCGTCGAAGCACTGTGCCCTTCCGAACGTCGGACGACTTCATGGCGGCATGTACCACCGTCCTGGGCGCCGGACTGAACGCCGGAGTAAAGGCACGCCTGTTTCAGGCGCTTCGCATCGCTGTCAATGAGGAGATGGACGCGTTGGAGGAGGTCCTTCCGGCGATCCGGGATCGCCTGTGCTCGGGAGGCAGAATCGCCGTGATATCGTACCATTCGCTTGAGGATCGCAGGGTGAAGCACGCGTTTCGCGAGTGGAGCCAGGCGTGTGTGTGCCCGCCTGAGCTGCCGGTTTGTCGTTGCCGGGGTGAAGCGCTCGGAACAACGCTCACGCGCAGGCCGATTCGCCCCTCGGAAGCCGAGACCCAGCGCAATCCGCGGGCCCGGAGTGCCCGCCTCCGCGGATGGCAGCGGGCGTGAGCCGAAATCGGCGGCGGGCGGCTCGCGCTCGGCGTTTGGGAGTCATGCGCCGACGCATGATCCTGGGCACGGCTGCGTTGACCATACCCCTTGGCCTGCTGTTTTCCGTTCGGCGCACCTCAAATGGAACGCGTCTGGCCGAAACCCTGGGCGAGCTGCGCCGGGAGGAACAGTTGCTGCAGGAGCAGCTGTCGTACGAGATCATGCGCGTCGACTCCCTCTCCTCGCTGCAACGAATCACTGCCGCCGCCGCGGGTCTTGGTTTGCGAGAGGCGAACGACGAGGAGGTCGTGCATGTGGTCGACGTGACCGATTCTCGACCGTCGAGCGGAGGCGGATCGTGACCCGGAGCAGAAGGACCTCCGCGAGGACGCGCACGCTCAGCCGCACGCACGCATTCCGGTGTCGCGCGCTGTGCGGCTTCGTCATTGTCGGCGGTCTGTTGATGACCGGTCGGGCGTTTCAGCTCCAGGTAATTCAGCGAGATATCTGGCACTCGCGAGCGGTGAGCCAGACGACGGAACGCACCGAACTTCCCGCGGCCCGTGGGGGACTGTACGACCGGAACATGCGTCCGCTCACCGTCTCCCAGGACAAGTACCGGGCGTTCTACGCCCCGGCGGAGGTCGAAGACAAGGATCGGGCCATCGAGGCGTTCCGCCGAATTCTCAATCTGGGACGTCGCCAGGTCGCCGATCTCGACACGGCAACCGCCGGGTGGGTGTCGCTCGGCCAGATCCGCGGCAGGACCAAAGACCAGCTCGAAAACGCCGTTCGAAGCGGCGTGCACTTCGAGGCCGTACCTGCCCGGGTGTATCCCGAAGGAGAACTGGGCCGCGTATTGCTCGGCGCCGTGGGCTCTGAGGGTCGGGGTGTTTCAGGTCTCGAACTCTTCTTCGACAGTTTGCTGGCCGGCCGGCCCGGGGAGCAGCTGAGTCGTCGGGACGCGCATGGCGCGCTGTATCCAATTCGCGACGAACGTACGGTCCCGGCCCGCCCGGGCCGCGACATCGTCCTGACGATCGACCTGGATCTGCAGGAAATAGCGGAAGCTTCTTTGTCTCGCGCTCTCCGCGAGACGGGCGCGGCAGGCGGCGACGTGATCCTGGCCGATCCGACAACCGGGGAAATCCTCGCACTGGCAAGCCGCCGCGAAGATTCCCCTTACCGGTTGCCAGCGTTTACAGATGTATACGAGCCGGGATCGACTGCCAAAGTCGTACTGCTGGCGACCCTCGTGCAGGAAAACCTGGCGCAGCTCGACGAGTATATCAACGTCGAGGGCGGTACCTACCGGACACCCTACCGCACGATCACGGACGTCCACGACCACGACTCGCTGACAGTCACGCAGGTGATGCTCCAATCCAGCAACATCGGAGCGGCCAAGTTGGCCGAACGGATCGAACCGGGACTTCAGTACAGCTATCTGCGTGATTTCGGGTTCGGTACCCCGACGGGCATCGAGACGACGTCCGAGGCCGCCGGCCAACTCCGCAGGCCATCCGAATGGAGCCTGCTGAGTCAGCAATCCCTCGCATACGGGTACGAACTGACCGTGACGTCCATACAGATGGTCGCGGCGTACGGAGCCCTGGCCAACGCTGGCGTGTTGATGCGTCCGACCCTGGTGCGGGAAGTCCGGGATGCGGACGGCAGGACGGAGTTCCGGAACGAGCCTCGGCCGCTGCGTCGGATCGTCGACAAGAAGACCGCCGACCGGATAACGGACGTTCTCACGCAGGTGGTCCGGGAGGGCGGCACCGGCGACGCGGCGGCGCTGCGCACGATCGATATTGCGGGGAAGACCGGCACGTCGCGCGTGTCTGCTGACGGCGCATACGCCACCGGGAGATACGTGGCGTCCTTCGTTGGTTATGTACCTGCCGACGATCCGCAGCTCGTCGTGTTGGCCAAGCTGGACGACCCGAAGACGACGATCTACGGCGGGGCCGCCGCCGCACCCGTCAGCCGAGCCGTGATGCAGGCAATCGTCGCCGCCGGCGAATCGGGTTTGCTCACTGGCCATCTTCTCCAGGGTGCCGGTTCTGGCCACGATTGGGCGGATCGGACAGCGATCACCGAGCGCGAGTCGACGCCCTACCAGTTTGCGGCGAACAGCCCTCCGCCGGTCGAATTATCCGGCTCCCGGCCCGACGAACTCGTAGTTCCCGACGTACGCGGGCTCGGTCTTCGAGCAGCGGCCGCAAAGCTGCACGAGATCGGGCTGGAGGTTGAGTTGGATGACGAGACGCCGGAGCGCGTCCGCCGCAGCTACCCGGTACCCGGATCTCGAGTCGTATCCGGGGCCACCGTGCTCCTGCGCTGAAGGCCATGGGGCTCGGCGCACCCGCGACAGCGGAACCGAATCCCGGCCGGACAACATGTGACCTCAAAGGAGGAAGTGCGGGCCCATTGATCGCCATGCGTGGCGCAGAGTCTCGGCTCCGGCAGAACGGCATCGCTCTATCATGGAGCGGACAGCCTCCCGAAGGCTTCGCTTCGCTACGCGTGGATTCGCGGACGGTCCGACCTGGCGATCTGTTCTGTGCGATCTCCGGCACGGCCCTCGACGGGCATGATTACGTGGCCGCTGCGGCCGCCGCGGGTGCCGTCGCCGCCATCGTGGAGCGGAGCATCCCCGCCACGATTCCAACCCTGGTCGTCTCGGACTCGAGGGCGGCTGCGGCACACATTGCGTCCCTGGCGGCGGGCGATCCGGTTGTCGGACTCAGGGTTGTGGGCGTTACCGGGACCAACGGCAAGACGACCACAACGCTGCTCGCGCGACACCTGCTCACGAGTCTCGGTCCGACCGCTGCTCTCGGGACGCTGGGCCTGTACCTCCCTGACGGAACGCACCGGGCACGAAGTCGCATCACGACTCCCGGACCGGTCGAGCTCGTCGCCGACATCGGGGAAGTCGTCGCCTCGGGAGCGGCATACTTCGCGATGGAGGTGTCGTCCCATGCGCTGGATCAGCGCCGCGTAGAATCGGTGCCGTTTGCCGTGGCCGTGTTCACGAACCTGACGCGCGAGCACCTCGATTACCACGCGGACATGGAATCGTACCGGAGGGCGAAGCTGCGGTTCGTCGACTTGCTCGCTCCGGACGGCGTGGCTGTCGTAAATGCAGAGGATCGCGCCTGGGACTCCTTGCGTGCCGCCGCCCCCAGGGTACTGACCTTCGGTCGGAATGACGGACCCGACGTGCGGGCCGAAGACATCAGCTATTCCAGTTACGGCAGCCGGTGGACGCTGGTCACGCCGGCGGGCCGTGCTGCGGTGGAATTCCCCCTCCTGGGTGACTTCAACATATCAAATGCACTTGGCGCCGCGGCAGCTGCCCACGTACTCGGAATCGACGCGGCGACGACGGCAGTGCGACTGGCCACAGCTCCGCAAGTGCCGGGTCGCATGGAAGTGCTGGCTCGCGAGCCGGGCCCGATCGTTCTGCGTGACTACGCACATACGCCGGACGGTTTGAAGCGGGCGCTCGACTCGCTGCGGAGTCTGGCTGACGGTCGCCTTACCGTCGTGTTCGGTTGCGGCGGCGACCGGGACAGGGGAAAGCGGCCGTTGATGGGACAGGCGGCCGTCGGTTCCGCGGACCGGGTCATCCTTACCACCGACAATCCACGGATGGAGGATCCGGACCGCATCGTCCGCGATATCGCAGGAGACCTCCCGGCCGGCAGTTTCGAGGTGATTGAGGACCGCAGCGAGGCCATCGAGAGCGCGGTGTGCAACGCCGGGAACTCGGACGTCGTGTTGCTGGCGGGCAAGGGACACGAGACCTACCAGGACATCCTGGGTGAGAAGCAGCCGTTCGACGAGGCCGCGATTGTGCGCGGCTTGATCGGTCACGGGTCATGAGCGCCGCGTTCGAGAGCCACGAGATCCGGCGCGCGCTGAGACTTCCTCAGGGCCCTGATTCGCGGCGCTACACCGGCGTGGCCATCGACTCGCGTGAGGTCGAACCGGGTTCTCTGTTCGTCGCGTTGCGTGGTGCCAAAGTGCACGGTGCGGACTACCTGGAGCAGGCAACCCAGCGCGGCGCGATTGGTGCGATCGTGCCTGCCGACCGCGAATTGCCGGATCTCGGTGCCGAATGGTTCCCTGTACCCGACACGTTGCGGGCGCTCGGCGATCTTGCCCGCTTCGTCCGTCGTCGGTCCGGAGCGAGCGTTATTGGCATCACGGGAAGCTCGGCCAAGACGACGGTCAAGGAGATGCTGGCCGCCGCTCTGTCCGAAGCTGCGCGGACGTGGGCGACGCCCGGCAATCTCAACAGCCTCACCGGTCTCCCCCTCGCAATCCTCCGGGCGGACTCTGAAGCCAGCTATTGGGTCCTGGAAATGGGCAGTAGCGCTCCGGGCGAGATCGCTCGCCTGGCGGCCATCGCCGTACCGGACGACGCGGTGGTCACCACGGTTGGAGCGGCCCACCTCGAGGGGTTCGGGAAC
>Ga0224497_10002679_pt1 | contig 10425 bp, 9 predicted proteins | sample SF_Jul11_sed_USG_4_FD_167970 | JGI IMG/M metagenome (GOLD analysis project Ga0224497, IMG submission 167970) | Sediment microbial communities from San Francisco Bay, California, United States - SF_Jul11_sed_USGS_13 | ecosystem: Environmental > Aquatic > Marine > Sediment | place: USA: California...
TCCAAAATTACTGCGCAGCGACCTCGATACCGTGGTCCAAAAATTACGTATTAAAAAATACACGCTGGACGTTGCCGGCTTCAACCGGCTGGAGGAGCGTCGCAAGGACCTGCAGGTCTCGACTCAAAAACTGCAAAGCGAACGCAACAGCAGTTCCAAGGCAATCGGGGAAGCCAAGGCCAGGGGCGAAGATATCAAGCCCCTGCTAAGCCAGGTGGCCAACCTCGGCGACCAGCTCAAAGCCGCTGAATTAGAATTGAATGAGCTGCAGACGGAACTCGACGACCTGTTACTCGGGATGCCCAACCTGCCCGACGACTCGGTGCCGGCAGGAGACAGCGAAGAGAACAATGAGGAAGTGTTGCGCTGGGGAGAGCAACCGATTTTCGATTTTACGCCAATGGATCACATCGAACTCGGCCAGCAGCTCGGAGGCATGGATTTCGAAAGGGCAGCGAAACTCGCGGGCGCCAGGTTTGTAACTATGACCGGAAGCCTCGTAACGCTGCATCGCGCGCTGATACAATTCATGCTCAACGAACACATTCTCGAGCACGGTTATACCGAGACCTACGCTCCCTACCTGGTTAACGAAGCGACCCTGACGGGTACCGGTCAGCTGCCGAAATTCAAGGAAGATCTGTTCCATATCGACTCCGAAAATCACAACCTTTACCTGATCCCGACAGCCGAGGTTCCGGTGACCAACTTTGTTGCCGACAGTATCGTCGACGCAGACCAGTTACCCCTCAGGTTTGTCGCGCACACGCCCTGTTTTCGCTCGGAGGCCGGCTCTTACGGCAAGGACACGCGCGGCATGATACGCCAGCATCAGTTCGAAAAAGTCGAGCTGGTGCAGGTCGTCAGGCCTGAGGATTCGATGGCTGCGCTGGAGCAGCTGACCGGGCATGCCGAAACCATATTACAGCGCCTGGGGCTTGCTTACCGCAAGGTAATACTTTGCGGTGGGGATCTCGGATTTGCGTCGACCAAGACATACGATCTCGAGGTCTGGTTGCCTGGCCAGAATGCCTATCGCGAAATTTCTTCCTGCAGCAATATGACCGACTTTCAGGCGCGTCGTATGAAGGCCCGCTGGCGCAACCCGGATACCGGCAAACCGGAGCTGGTGCACACGCTGAACGGCTCAGGGCTCGCGGTAGGGCGTACGCTGATTGCAATCATGGAAAACTATCAGTTAGCCAACGGCAACATCAGGATTCCCGAAGTGCTGCTGCCCTACATGCACGGTATGACTGAAATTCAGGCTTAAAAAGCTATACTGGTCAGGGTCAGGCGAACTCGGAATGACAGATGAAACTTTTCGCAAAACTTATGATAGCGGTGCTGTTCATAGCATTACTGCTGCCGTTTACCCTTCTCAAGGATGATTCCGGGAATACTCTGATGAGCTTCTCCGATTTAAGCCTGCCGATTTTCTCGCTGCCGGAGTTGTCTGGAATCCCGGGGTCGAGCGACATCTCTTCGGCAGTCGAGGGTCTCGATGGCAAGGATATTTTCTACAAATGGTATGATGCAGAGGGCAATGTCCAGTTCACTACCGAACCGCCGGCTGACGGAATCGAGTATACGGTCAAGGATTTCGACCCCAATACTAACGTTATTCAGGCGGTCAAGGCCCCGCAGCAAAAGGCCAGTATCGGTGATCCTGAACCGGTACGGCAAAACACGACCCGCCCGGATGACATCGTTAATCCGTACAGCAAAGAGAGCATCGAAAAGCTATTCGGGGAAGCCAAGAATATCGAAAAATTGCTTAACCAACGCATGAAGGATCAAGAATCCGGATTAAACCAATAGAGACATCAACACATGAAATTACTTACATTTATGATCCTGGTACTGCTGAGCTGCAACCTGAATGCTGCCGGTAAAACCGCTTTCATCAATTCCAAGGCGCTGCTGGAGCGCTCTCCGCAGGCTATTGCCGCCAACGCGAAACTGCAAAAGGAGTTCGGCGACCGCGAACAAAGCCTGCGTAGCCTGGCGCAGAGCATTCAGGAGATGGAAAAAACCTATCAAACGGATAGTGCCATCATGAGCGAAGAGCAGAAGAAGAAGGCGGAGGACAATATCATCCAGAACAAACGTCGGTTTCAATTCGAACAGCAATCGCTGAAGGAGGATTTACAGGCCAAGCAAAGAGAATTGTTACAGGAAGTCCAGATTTCGATTAAATCGGTAATCCAGGCCTATGGAGAGGCGAAGGGCTACGATTTCATTTTTACCGACAGCAGCATTGCCTACGCCAGTGATGCGGTGAATATAACCGAAGAAATACTGAAAGAGCTGCAAAAATAAGCCCGTCGACTGGCCGAATCGATGAAGGATTCGGCCAGGCTAGCCGCGCTAATCCTGGCTTACCGCCGACGTCTCGGAAGTTGATTTCTCGGCTTTAACCGGTTCGCTCCTGGCCGGCTGGCTGACGGCATCCTGATCAGATTTCTGCACCACGGCCGCGGATTGCACGCTGACATTGCCGCCGCTGGCGGCTCTCTCTGCACTCGCCTTATTCTTTCGGCCAAGGTTGCCGTCGATCCCGGGGTCTGAGTCGGCTTGCCGCCCCGGTCCGGATCCGGAATTCGATTTGTCCTCCGTTTTTGATCCTGGCGCGTTGCCTTCGCTCATGGGTCGGATTTCGCCACCACCCGAATCCAACCGTTTACCCGCGCTATCCTGCTCTGTCGAGTCGGGCCGTCTGCCTTGCTCGGAGTCGGCCGAAGCCGGCCTCGCGGCAGCGTTTTCGGATTTTTCCGACTGCGGCTTTTCTTTTGCCTGGCCAGAATCGGTTTTCTGGGTAGCACGCCTTCTGCTGCGAGGTTTGGCGGCCTCGTCCTGGCCCGCATCCGCTTTGCTCTCGGATTCGGGTTTACCATCCTGTTGCCGCTTGTTTTCCTGCTGGCGCCCGCGACCACCACGGCTCGATCTGCCGCCACCGCGAGTGCGTCCGGAACGGGACTGGCCGCTACGCCTGCCGTCGCTTGCCTCGGACTTTTCCGTTGCCGGCTGTTCCTTGTCCTGTGCTCCATTATCCCCGGCGACGTCGCCGCTTTTCGCCGAGCTGTTGTCGCGCTGTCGGCCCTGACCGCCGCGATACTTGCCGCGACGCCCGCGGTTACCGCCCTGGTTTTGACGGTTTTCCGTTTTGGGTGGCGCCTTGGCTTCGTCGACGGCTGGTTTTTCGCCGCCGCCCATCAGGAGATTCATGATTTTCGCAAGGAATCCCGGTTCGGATGCGGCTGGTTCGACAACCTGCGCGGTCGGTCTCGGAGCAGGTGGCGCTATACGCTGTACCGCAGCCTGCTCCGGTACAACCGTGTTGCTGCTGGCCCTGCCCACCAGGTCAACCGGCTCCTCTTCGGTGGTCATTTCATAGGACTTCTTGTAATTCGATTCGTGGCGATGGGTATCGTTATCCTTGACCCGCTCGATTACATAATGTGGGGTTTCCAGTTTCGGATCGGGAATAACGACGATATGCACATTTCGCCGCTGTTCGAGAGCGTCGATTTTTTCACGCTTCTCGTTCAGCAAATAGGTGGCACATTCAACCGGAATCTTTGCCAGAATCTTGCCGGTGTTGTCCTTGAGCGACTCTTCTTCGAGCAGGCGTAAAACCGCAAGCGAAAGCGACTCGACGTCGCGAATCGTGCCCTGGCCGCTGCAGCGCGGACAAACGATCTGACTCGATTCTTCGAGCGACGGACGCAGGCGCTGGCGTGACATTTCGAGCAGGCCAAAACGCGAGATACGACCGATCTGAACCCGCGCCCTGTCGTCGTATACCGCGTTGCGTAAACGGGTTTCGACTTCACGCTGATTCTTGCTCTGCATCATGTCGATAAAGTCGATTACGATGAGGCCGCCAAGATCGCGTATTCTCAGCTGGCGCGCAATTTCATCGGCGGCCTCGAGGTTGGTCGCTTTGGCGGTATCCTCGATGTCGCTACCACGCGTGGACCGGGCCGAGTTGACGTCGATGGAAGTCAATGCCTCGGTATGATCGATCACGATAGCGCCGCCGGAGGGCAGGGTAACCTCGCGCGAGAAGGCCGATTCGATCTGGTTTTCGATTTGAAAGCGATTGAATAGCGGGAGCTTGTCGTCGAAGTGTTTCAACTTGTTCAGGGAACCAGGCATTACCATGGACATGAAATCATGGGCCTGCTGATAAGCCGCCTCCGAATCGATCAGGATTTCGCCGATATCCGAGCGGTAATGGTCACGCAGCGCACGAATCACAATGTCGGACTCCTGGTAAATCAGGAACGGCGCCTTCTTTTCGGATGCCGCTTTTTCGATCGCTGACCAGACCTGGGTCAGGTAATCCAGATCCCATTGCATTTCCTCGGCCGAGCGGCCGACGCCGGCGGTACGAACGATTACGCCCATGCCTTCGGGCATATTGAGCTGCGACAGCACCTTCTTGAGTTCATCCCGGTCCTCGCCCTCGATGCGTCTCGACACGCCGCCGGCACGGGGATTTTGCGGCATCGCCACCAGGAATCTACCGGCCAGGCTGATAAAACTGGTAAGCGCGGCGCCCTTGTTGCCACGCTCTTCTTTTTCGACCTGTACGATGATCTCCTGGTCGACCTTGAGGGCATCCTTGAGGATGGGTTTACCGTTGTCATCGCGAGGCGCGTCGCCAAAATACTGTTTGGCGATTTCCTTGAACGGCAGAAAACCATGGCGCTCGGCGCCATAATTGACGAAAGCAGCCTCGAGGCTGGGTTCTACACGGGTAATTTTACCCTTGTATATATTGGACTTTTTCTGTTCTCGAGAGGGTACTTCGATATCGAGGTCGTAAAGTTTCTGGCCGTTGACCATGGCCACTCTCAGCTCTTCTGCCTGAGTGGCATTGATTAGGATTCTTTTCATTTAAATACTTGCCTTGCTTGATGGGCCTGGCACTGCATGATCTCGGTTTTATCGGTAGGTACTCCGTGTTTTCCTGCCCGGAAATAAATGCCGGGCAGCCGGCTTGCGAAACGCCGTTTATCGTCAGGAAGTTATTGATAAATACGAAACTGTTTAAGAGGCAGTACATTGGCCTGTGGGTATCGTTACGTCCAGTACTCGGTCGTTTGTATGGCGCCCGGCACCGGGTGATTCGTGTGGAAAACAATCGCCGCAGCGGTTAGTTTCCCGCGAAAAAACTGTTTTGGTAGTGTTTTGCCCTGGAATTAGGCAGTACAATGCTACCGCTTGACTATATCATAGTTTACTGCAACTGCCATCCATTGAATCCAAATAAACCACTAAAAACCGCGGTCTGCGTGCTCGAGATATCGTCCGCCCATTTGAATCAGCGGCTCGATAATTTCCTGATCCGGCAGCTGGGCGACATGCCGCGCGCCAGGATTTATCGGATCATCAGAAAAGGCGAGGTCAGGGTCAACAAAAAACGCTGCCGACCGGACTATAAATTACAGATCGGCGACCTGGTCCGGATTCCGCCGGTACGGCTCGAACCCGAACCGCCTGTTAAATCCGGACCGCCCGAGCGCTTGCTTAAAAAACTCGAGCAGGCTGTACTGTACGAAAATGATCATGTCCTGATAATAGATAAACCGACCGGTCTGGCAGTGCATTCGGGCTCCGGCGTAGACTATGGGATTATCGACGCGATTCGCCTGCTGCGCCCACTGTCCGAAATCGAGCTGGTGCACCGCCTCGATCGCGACACCAGCGGTTGCCTGATGCTGGCGAAACACCGCCAGTCGCTGCTGGCCATGCAGGCGCAGCTGCAGGATAATCTGCTAATCAAGAATTATCGCGCCATGGTGCAGGGAAACTGGCCTGCAGACCTGGTCGAGATTACCTATCCGCTGCAGAAATACCATCTTGCCAACGGCGAAAGGCGGGTGCGCGTGAATGCCGGCGGCAAGCCCGCGTGCAGCCGCATCAGGTTGCTGCGAGGCGGTACAATGTTCAGCATCATACAGGTTGAGCTTGTTACCGGTCGCACCCATCAAATACGAGTGCATTGCCAGGCCGAAGGGCATGCCATAGCGGGCGATGACAAGTATGGCGACGCGGAATTCAACCGCGCCATGCGCCAGCGCGGCATCCGTCGCCTGATGTTGCACGCGTCGAGCCTCGAGCTGGCCCGTAGCAGCTATACTCCAGAACTGGTCATTAATGCCCCGCTGCCGGCCGAGTTCGAAAGCCTGCCGGACAACCAGGGCCCGATCCAGATCACAGTTAACAGTCAAACAGGAAGCAAAGATGGCGGATACAGAGACAGAATCAAACCAGCCGCGCCAGGCCGACGGCGGAAATAACCAATCGGTCATCGATCGGCTGGTTTTCGCGGCACTCAGAGAGCAGACGCGGGCACGCCGCTGGCGGGTATTCTATATGCTCTTTTTTATCGGCTACCTGAGCATCGTTACCTTGGTGCTGCTGACGGCCGAAGACGAAGATTCCCCCGGCTCGGTAAAAAAGGCTGACGGGAAGAAGCATACGGCCGTCGTGAAGCTGTCCGGCGTTATCGCCAGCGGCGAGTCCGCAGACGCGGGCAACATCATGTCCGGGCTCAAGGCCGCGTTCGAACACGACGACAGCGCGGGAGTGGTGCTAGAAATCAATTCTCCCGGTGGCTCCCCGGTGCAGTCGGCATATATTTATGACGAGATCATGCGCCTCAAGCAAAAGCACGCGGGCATCCCGATCTATGCGGTGGTTGGTGATATGGCAGCCTCCGGGGGTTACTTCGTCGCCGCCGCCGCCGACAGGATTTACGTCAATAAATCCAGCCTCGTGGGTTCGATCGGGGTTCGGCTGGACGGCTTCGGCTTCGTCGAAACGATGAAAAAACTGGGCGTCGAGCGGCGCCTGCTGACAGCAGGCGAAAACAAGGGCATGTTCGACCCGTTTCTCCCCGAAAAGTCCTCGGAGATAGCCCATCTGCAGGCCATGCTGGACCAGGTACACGGACACTTCATCGCCGCGGTCAAGCAGGGTAGGGGCGATCGACTGTCCCAGGATCAGGATATTTTTAGCGGCCTGATCTGGAGTGGAGAGCAGGCGCTGAAGCTGGGACTTGTCGATGACTACGGCACGACTCGGAGCGTGGCGCGCGAACTCGACGCCGAGGACGTCGTCGATTTCACGCCCAAGGCCGATCTTCTGAAGAGAATCGCAGAATTCATTGGCAGCAGCGCGGGGCGGCAAATCAGCGAATCGCTGATCGGAAGTTATTCGTTAAACTAGCGGTAGACGCCGCGGCTGGCCGATCTATAGCACCTCGATACCGGCGTCTTCTAGCATTGCCGTCAGCCTTATCAGCGGCAGGCCGACCAGCGCGCTGGGATCGTCGCCGCGCAGCTTGCTGAACAGGCAAATTCCGTAGCCCTCGACTTTGAAGCTACCGGCGCACTGGTAGGGTTGCTCTATGCGGAGATACTGTTCCAGCTGCGCGACCTCGAGATTTCGGAATTCGACCTCGTAGGGTACATCCTCGACGACGCAGAAATTTTTTGCTGGCTGCATCACGCAAACCGCGGTATGGAAAACGACGGTCCTGCCCTGCGCCTCGCGTAACTGTCGCAGTGCATTTTCGTGGGACCCTGGTTTGCCGAGAATCCTGTCATCGAGCAGGGCGCACTGGTCGGAACCGATGACCACGGCGCCGGGGTGTGAACTCGCTACGCTGCGTGCTTTTGCCTCGGCCAGGCGACAGACGTAGGCTGACGCCGATTCGCCCTTTGCGATCGCTTCGTCGACATTCGGAGACTGACACTCATACTCGAGCTGCAGTCGATCCAGCAGCTGTTTGCGATAGGGGGAGCTGCTCGCCAGGATTATCTTGCTCTGCACAGAATAGCACTTCCATAAACTGGGGTGGTTCGGGGCCTTGCGGGCCCCGGCGATGACGCCGCAACGCAGTATATTACAAGCCCCGCCCGGTTTCCTAATCCCACGATTTTAACCGCGAATTGAATAGACAATGTTATCCACAAGCATGTAAAATCGCCGCTTTATGCGGGATAAGTTGCGCAGGCGTTACCAGGTTCAAAAGGAAGTGACCCGAAACGGCTATTTCGAAGGCGAGTTTGCGCAATCGGAACTGCATCGTTTACAGGAATTTTTGCACCCTGAAGATTCTGCACCGAGTGGCCGCGACGTCGCCGTCAGTTTTGAGTTTGTGCGCAGCGAATTCGACGTACCCATGATCGTGGGAAAGTTGAAAACCAGTCTGGATTTGGAATGTCAACGCTGCCTTGGACGGCTGGAGATGCCGATGGAGCTCGAATTCCAGCTCATGATCGATGCCGACGATGAAATGGTCAGGGCGAGCAGTATCGACACCCTGTACAGCGACGATGGGTTCATAGATGTTTTCGAGGTTATCGAGGACGAGTTGATTCTTGCTATTCCGCTGGTGGCCTTGCATGAGAACATCGAGTGCAACGAGTATTGGCGTGTTGCGGCATCCGCGCCCGAGACCGCCGATAGAGAAAATCCGTTTGCAGTTTTAAAACAGCTGAAAACGACAGACTAGATTAAACGGAGATAGAAATGGCAGTTCAGCAAAATCGGAAAACCTCGTCTAAACGTGGCATGAGACGATCACATGACGCCCTTAGCAGCGCAACCCTTTCGGTCGAGCCGACCACCGGTGAAATCCATCGTCGTCATCATGTCAGTGCCGATGGTTACTATAAGGGTCGCAAGGTGATTGCCGACAAGATCGTCGAAGACGATGACGAATAGCATCGATTGAATCGATTTTTGAATACGGGCGGCAACTACCGCCCGTATTTGTTTCGGACGCAGCTTAAATGGCACAGAAAAAAATCGCGCTCGACGCCATGGGTGGTGACCATGGTCCCGTGGTCACGGTGGCGGCGGCAAAACTGGCGCTCGATGAAATCGCCGGCATAGAGCTCGTACTCGTTGGCGACCGCGATCAACTGGAAGCCGAGGTTCATAAACACAACCTTCAGCAGAATGCTCTTATCAGTATCCACCACGCCTCCGAGGTCGTGGACATGGATGACCTGCCCGTGGTTGCCCTGAAGAAGAAGAAAGATTCCTCGATGCGGGTGGCAATTAACCTGGTGAAGGAGGGCAAGGTACAGGCTTGCGTCAGCGCCGGAAATACCGGCGCACTGATGGCAACCAGCAAGTTTGTTCTGAAAACCATCCGCGGGATCAGCCGTCCGGCGATCTGCACCGTGTTACCGGGAATCAACGGTCGCACACACATGCTGGACCTCGGCGCCAATCCCGACTGCACCCCGGAAAATCTCGCCGAGTTTGCACTGATGGGATCTATCCTGGTGCAATCGGTAGACGGCATCAGGAATCCCCGCGTCGGCCTGCTGAACATTGGTTCCGAGGAAATGAAAGGCAATGAAACGATCAAGCGTGCCGCCCAGCTCATCGCTGAAAGCCGCCTCAACTATTATGGTTTCGTCGAGGGTGACGATATTTATAAGGGAACCGTCGATGTGATCGTAACCGATGGCTTCGTCGGCAATGTTTCGCTGAAAACGGGCGAGGGTCTGGCAGCACTGGTCAACCACGTGCTGCAAACCGAATTCAGGCGCAACTGGTTGACCAGATTGTCCGCAATCTGTGCGATGCCGGTGCTGTCATCGGTCAAGCGCCGGCTCGACCCGCGCCGTTACAACGGGGCCAGCCTGCTAGGTCTCAACGGCATCGTCATCAAGAGCCACGGCAGCGCCGATATGTCGTCATTTTTAAACGCGATCAAAATCGCCGAGATCGAGGTCGAAAATAACGTACCACAACGAATCTCGACCGAGATCGACAACTATTTCAGTCAGGTCGAGGAAGCCGTCACATGAGCTTCGCGCGAATCTCCGGTACCGGCAGTTATCTACCTGAAAATATCATGACCAATCATGACATCGAGAAGCTTGTCGACACCTCCGATCAATGGATTCGCGAGCGTACCGGAATAGAACAACGTCACATCGCGAATAAAGACGAGACCACCGTCGACCTTGCGGAAAAGGCCTCGCGCCTGGCGATCGAAGCGGCGGGCATCGATGCCTCGGAAATCGATTTGATCGTGTTGGCAACTTCGACGCCCGACAAAATTTTCCCCAGTTCCGCCTGTATCCTGCAGGCCCGGCTCGATATCCACGGTTGCCCAGCTTTCGACATCCAGGCGGTTTGCACCGGTTTTGTTTACGCCCTGACAGTTGCCGAGAAATTCATCCAGACCGGTGCGGCAAAGAAAGCCCTGGTAGTTGGCGCCGAGGTCTTTTCCCGTATCCTGAACTGGAAGGACAGGACTACCTGTGTTCTGTTTGGCGACGGGGCGGGGGCGGTAATCCTCGAAGCCAGCGAGGAACCCGGGATCCTGTCCACACATATACACGCCGACGGCAAGTTCGAGAACCTGTTGTGGGTCCCGCACGG
>Ga0224497_10002680_pt1 | contig 10425 bp, 8 predicted proteins | sample SF_Jul11_sed_USG_4_FD_167970 | JGI IMG/M metagenome (GOLD analysis project Ga0224497, IMG submission 167970) | Sediment microbial communities from San Francisco Bay, California, United States - SF_Jul11_sed_USGS_13 | ecosystem: Environmental > Aquatic > Marine > Sediment | place: USA: California...
GCGCCATTCCGGAGCGCGGGAAGACCGTCTTCCTGACGACCCACCTGATGGAGGAGGCCGAGCGGCTGTGCGACCGGGTCGCGATCATCGAGCACGGCCGCGTGATCGCGAACGACTCCCCGGCGGCGCTCGTGCGCAAGCACTGCCCGCAGCGGGCCGCGGTCTTCTCCTGCGACCGCGAGGGCGCGGCCGAGCTGTTCGCGCGGATCCCGGGATTCCTCGCGGTCTCGAGCGCGGGCAGCCGCTACACCGTCGAGGGCCAGGGCGACGACTTCGTGACCGAGGTCATCCGGTTCCTGTCCCGGGAAGAGCTGCACGTGGCCGACTTCCAGACGGTGATGCCGAGCCTGGAGGACGTGTTTCTGAAACTGACCGGGCACGGGATCCGTGACTAGGGTGGCAGGGAATCGTGACGGGGATCGAAAAGACTCCAGGTAAGGCAGGAGACAGGCGCCTCCCCCTCCCACCGGCACCAGCCGTGGTCCCCGCCCCGGCCTGGCAGGTTCTTTTCCCTTACCTGGTTCTTTTCCGCCGTCCGGCAATCTCTCGCAGGCAAGGAACCAGGCGCCTCCCCCTCCCACTGGCACCAGCCGTGGTCTCCGCCCCGGCCTCGCCTGTTCTTTTCCCTTACCCGGATCTTTTCCGCCGTCCGGCAATCTCTCGCAGGCCAGGAGCCAGGCGCCTCCCCCTCGCGCCGCCCGCTCCGCGACTGCGGTCGGGTTCTCTTTCCTTGCCTGGAGTCTTTTTCCGACCTGGGTCCGGGGAACCGGGGCCGCCTGCCGGCGCGGGGTCCGGGCCATGTTGAAGGGTCTCTGGAAGCTGACCTGGGTGGAGATCAAGATCTTCCTCCGCGAGCCGATGGGGGTGATCGGCACGGTGGGGATTCCCGTCGTGCTCTTCCTGCTTCTGGGCCGCATGGCGGAGGGAGGAGTGAGGCCGGAGGCGAGCGGCGCCCGGGAGTGGTTCGACGTCCGGCTTCCGGTCTTCGCGGCGATCTTCATCGCCATCGGGGCGGTGCTGTCCCTGGTGGCGGTCATCTCGATCTACCGCGAGGGCGGCATCCTGAAGCGGCTGCGGGCGACGCCGCTGCGCCCCGTGACCATCCTCGGCGCCCACGTCCTCGTCAAGCTGCTGTTGACGGCGACCACGCTCGGGCTCCTGGTGCTCGCTGGCAAGCGGTTCTATCCCGGCGGGCTCGAGGTCGACCTCCCTGGCTTCGCCGCCGCCCTGCTGCTCGGCACCCTGAGCATCCTGGCGCTCGGCTTCGTCATCGCGAGCCTCGTGCCCACGGCGCGCTTCGCCCAGCCGATCGGCAGCGCCCTCCTCTACCCGATGCTCGCGATCTCCGGACTCTTCCTGCCGGTCGAGAATCTCCCCCCGCTGTGGCGCGGAGTGGCCAACGCCCTGCCCGTGACCCACGCCGTGGCCCTGCTCGAGGGGATCTGGACCGGCGGCGCCTGGTCCGCCCAATGGCTCCACGTCGGCGCCCTGGCGCTCAACTTCGCGCTGTGCACCTGGATCGCGTCCAGGGTCTTCCGCTGGGAGTGATCGCTAGCCGTCGCCCGGCGGCGTGTCGTCCGGCAGCAGCGCGACGATGCGCAGGGGGCCGCCGGAGCCGCCGGCGATCTTCATGGGCAGGGCGATGACCCAGGCGCCGGTGGGCGGCAGCCGGTCGAGGTTGGCGAGGTTCTCGAGTCCGGCGACGTTGGACTGGTGGGCGATGCGGTGGACCCAGAACTGGGTCGACGGCCCGTGGTCGATGCTGGCGGTGTCGACGCCCAGGGCGGCCACCTTGCGCTCGTCGACGAGCAGGTGCGCGGCATCCCGCCCGTAGGACGGAAAGTGCAGGTTGCTCGCGTCGTTCGGAGTGTCGTCCCCCAGATAGGCCTTGCGGTCGGGCCAGTAGCGGCCCCAGCCGGTGCGCAGCAGGACGATCGCGGCCTCCGGAACGACGCCGTGCACGCGCTCCCAGCTGGTGACGTCGACCTTCGTGAGCTGGTAGTCGGGATCGCCGTCCGCCTGCGCCGAGACGTCGATCACCACGGCCGGGGCGATGAGCCGCTCGACGGGGATCTCGTCCGCCGTCCAGCGCCCGGCGGAGAAGTGGATGGGCGCGTCGAGGTGCGTGCCTCCGTGCTCGGGAGCCGAGAAAGCGTTCGCCGCGTAGAAGTAGCCCGCCTCCGTCCTGCCGTGGGCGAGCTCCGCGAGCTCGAAGCCGGACGGCGCGGTCGGCCAGTAGACGGTGTCGTCGCCGAAGGCGTAGGTGAGGTCGACGAGGGTGGCGCGGTCGAGGCTCGGCGGCCGCCGCGCGGCGGCGCCGGCTTCGTAGCTCGGCTGCTGCTGGTGGCAGGCGAGGATCGCCGCCGCCGACATCGAGACGAGGAGAAGAACGGATCGCCGCATCGCATGACCTCCCGGACGGCCGGATCATAGCCGGACGGCCAGGACCGGAGGGAGGGCACGGCCGCGGACGACGGCCATGCCCTAGAATGAGCGGCCGCGAGCCCCGCGAGAACTTCCGGGCTGGGCGCACGTAGGATAGGCGTTCGCCGCGCGTCGCGGCGGGCCTGCACCGGGACGTGCGCGGGCCGTGAGACGAGTGAGGAGGTTGGACTTGGAAAGACGAGACTTTCTGCGCCTGAGCGGCTTCGGAGTCGGTGCCCTCGTGGTTCCGGTCCTGGGCCGGCCGGGAGCCCTGTTCGGCGCGACCACTCCCGTGCCCACGGCCGACAAGAAGGCGCTTGCCGACCTCGCCCTCGAGGCGGCGCGGTCGCGGGGCGCCACCTACGCCGACGTGCGGATCGGCCGCTACCTCAACCAGTTCGTCGTCACCCGCGAGGACAAGGTCGAGAACCTCGTGAACACCGAGTCCTACGGCGTCGGCGTGCGGGTGCTGGCCGACGGCACCTGGGGCTTCGCCGCGACCTCGCTTGTCGACCCGGACTCGGTGGCCCGGGCCGCCGCGCAGGCGGTGGCCATCGCCAAGGCGAACGCGAAGGTCCAGCTGGAGCCGGTGCAGCTCGCCCCGGTGGGGGGCGTCGGCGAGGTGAGCTGGGCGACGCCGATCGAGAAGAACGCCTTCGAAGTGCCGATCTCCGAGAAGGTCGAGATGCTGATGGACGTCAACGCCGCCGCCATGGCGGCGGGCGCGAGCTTCATCAACTCGATCTTCTTCCTCGTCAACGAGCAGAAGTACTTCGCCTCGACCGACGGCTCCTACGTCGACCAGGACGTGCACCGGATCTGGCCGACGTTCACGGTCACCGTCGTCGACCCGGAGAGCGGCAAGTTCAAGACGCGGGACGCGCTGTCGTCCCCGATGGGCATGGGCTGGGAGTACGTCAACGCCAGCCCCGGGGGCAAGGTGCTCGGCGTCGTCACTCGCTACGGGTCGCGCTACGACATGAAGGAGGACGCGATCTTCGCGGCGCGGCAGACCCGCGAGATCCTCGGCGCGAAGTCCGTGGAGCCCGGCAAGTACGACCTCGTGCTCGATCCGAGCCATCTGTGGCTGACCATCCACGAGTCCGTCGGCCACCCCCTCGAGCTCGATCGCGTGCTCGGCTACGAGGCCAACTACGCGGGCACGAGCTTCGCGACCCTGGACAAGTGGCGGAGCAAGAGCTTCGACTACGGCTCCGAGAAGGTCAACCTCGTCGCCGACAAGACCCAGCCCGGATCGCTCGGCTGCGTGGCCTACGACGACGAGGGCGTCAAGTGCAGGGAATGGGATCTGGTCAAGGACGGGATCCTCGTCAACTACCAGGCGACCCGCGACCAGGTCCACATCCTCGGCGAGAAGGAGTCGCACGGCTGCTGCTACGCCGACGGCTGGGACAGCGTGCAGTTCCAGCGCATGCCCAACGTCTCGCTGCGGCCCGGGCCCGAGCCGCTGTCGGTCGACGAGATGATCCGCGGCGTCGAGAAGGGCATCTACATCATCGGCGACGGCTCGTACTCGATCGACCAGCAGCGCTACAACTTCCAGTTCGGCGGCCAGCTCTTCTACGCGATCGAGAACGGCGAGATCTCCGGCATGCTGCGCGACGTGGCCTATCAGTCCAATACCCAGGAGTTCTGGAACTCCTGCGTGGCGATCTGCGACGGGAAGGACTACCGGCTCGGCGGGTCCTTCTTCGACGGCAAGGGCCAGCCCGGCCAGATCTCCGCCGTCTCCCACGGCTGCTCGACGACGCGGTTCGACGGCATCAACGTGATCAACACCGAGCGCAAGCTCTGAGGGGCCCGCCATGACCATGCTCTCTCGAGAAGAAGCGAAAGCCGTCCTGGACAAGGTCCTCGGCTACTCGAAGGCGGAGGGGTGCGAGGCCAACCTCGACGGCTCCACCACCGGCAACATCCGCTACGCCCGCAACACGGTGTCGACGGCCGGCTCGGTCACCGATCTGAGCCTCGTCGTGCAGTCGAACTTCGGCAAGCGGATGGCGACCGCCACGATCAACGAGCTCGACGACGCCTCGCTCGCCAAGGTCGTTCGCCGCTCCGAGGAGCTGGCGCGGCTGGCACCCGAGAACCCGGAGTTCGTCGAGGTGCTCGGCCCGCAGGAGTACCTGGAGACGCGAGGCTACTTCGAGTCGACCGCCGGCATCGAGCCGGCCTTCCGCGCGGACGTGGCGGCCGCCTCGATCGAGCCCTGCCGGGAGAAGAAGCTCGTGGCGGCGGGCTACCTGGAAGACACGGCGGGCTTCTCGGCGATGGCCAACAGCAAGGGTCTCTTCGCCTACTATCCGGCGACCGGGATCGACTTTTCGGTGACGGTGCGCACCGCGGACGGGACGGGCTCGGGCTACGTCACCCGCGACTACAACGACGTCTCCCTCTTCGACGCCAAGCGCGCGTCCGCGGTCGCCATCGCGAAGGCCGAGGGCTCGCGGCAACCGCGGGCCATCGAGCCCGGCAAGTACACCGTGGTGCTCGAGCCGGCGGCATCGGTGGGGCTGCTGCGCAACATGATGTTCAACTTCGACCGCCGCCAGGCCGACGAGGGCCGCAGCTTCCTCGCCAAGCCGGGGGGCGGCGTCAAGGTCGGCGAGAAGATCGTCGACGAGCGCGTCACGATGTACTCGGATCCGACGGTCGCCGAGATCCCGACCGCGCCGTGGGCCGACGACGGCCGGCGGCGCGAGCGGGTCACCTGGATCGAGAAGGGGGTCGTCAAGAACCTCTTCTGCGAGCGCTACTGGGCGCGGGAGAAGGAGGTCCCGTCCATCCCGTTCCCGGCCAACGGCGTGATGGCGGGCGGCGAGGCCAGCCTCGACGAGCTCGTGGCGGCGACCCGGCGCGGGATCCTCGTGACCCGCACCTGGTACATCCGGACGGTGGATCCGCAGACCCTGCTCTACACGGGCCTCACGCGCGACGGGACCTTCTTCATCGAGGACGGCAAGATCGCCTTCCCGATCAAGAACATGCGCTTCAACGAGAGCCCCGTGATCATGCTCAACAACATCGAGGCGCTGGGCCGCCCGGAGCGCATCAACGGCAGCCTCATCCCGCCGATGAAGATCCGCGACTTCACCTTCAGCAGCCTCTCGGACGCGGTGTAGGGAGGCCCGCTTCTTGAAGTTCGTCTTCACCCGCCTCCAGTACGACTCGGGCGACTGGGACGTGGACCAGCGGATGCCATCCAACCTCCTCAACTCCCTCGTCGAGTACACGACCATCCCGGTCGAGACGGAGGAGCGGGTGCTGTCGGTGCGCGACGCCGCGCTGCTCGAAGCGCCCTTCACGTACCTGGCCGGACACAAGCTCGTGGAGCTCGACGCACAGGCCAAGCGCAACCTCGAGCGCTACGTCGCCAACGGCGGCTTCCTCTTCGCCGACGACTGCAATCACGACGTCGACGGCCTCTTCGCGCGCTCGTTCGAGCGCGAGATGGCCGACGTCTTCGGCCCCGGCGCGCTCGCCAGGATCCCCAACGACCACGCGCTCTACTCCTCGTTCTTCGAGTTCGACGGGCCGCCGACGACCTCCTTCGAGCTCAACGGCTGGGGCGACGACCTCGTCCACGACTACCTCCGGGCGATCGAGGTCGACGGCCGGATCGGGGTCCTCTACAGCAACAAGGACTACGGCTGCGAGTGGGACTACGACTACCGCAACAAGCGCTGGCTCGCCCGGGACAACACCCGGTTCGGAGTGAACATCGTCGTCCACGCCATGACGGCGTAGCGGCCCGGCGGCCATGACGACCGTGCCCACGACCGACCCCCTGACCGAGCCGGACCTCGAGCGCCTGCTCGGCCGGGTCGCCGGCCTGCGCGCCGAGATCGGCAAGGTCGTGGTCGGCCAGCACGACGCCGTCGAGCAGCTCCTGGTCGCCCTCTTCGCGGGCGGGCACTGCCTCCTCGAAGGGGTGCCCGGGCTGGCCAAGACCCTCATGATCCGCACCCTGGGCCGCGCCGTCGAGCTCTCGTTCAAGCGCATCCAGTTCACGCCCGATCTGATGCCGAGCGACATCGTCGGCACCGAGATCCTCGAGGAGGACCACGGCACCGGACATCGCGCGTTCCGCTTCGCCCGCGGGCCGATCTTCGCCAACCTGGTGCTCGCCGACGAGATCAACCGCAGCCCGCCCAAGACCCAGGCCGCGCTGCTCGAGGCGATGCAGGAGAAGGAAGTGACCTACGCCGGCGAGACCTACGTTCTCGACCGCCCGTTCTTCGTGCTCGCCACCCAGAACCCGATCGAGCAGACCGGCACCTACCCCCTGCCGGAGGCTCAGCTCGACCGCTTCCTCTTGAACCTGAAGATCGGCTACCCCAGCGCCGAGGAGGAGATGCGGATCCTGACGGCGACGACCGGGGTCGCCGGCGAGGAGGTGCGGGGCGTGATGACCGCCGCCGAGGTCCTCGAGGTCCAGACCCTCGTGCGCCAGGTGCACGTCTCGCACGGGCTTGTCGACTGGGTCGCGCGGCTGGTGCGAGCCAGCCGGCCGGCGACCTCGGAGATCGACGTGGTGCGTCGCTTCGTGGACTGGGGCGCCGGTCCGCGGGCCGGCCAGGCGCTGATCCTCACGGCCAAGGCGAAGGCCCTCATGGCGGGGCGCTTCGCCGTCGCCCGCGAGGACCTCGAGCGCCTGGTGCCGCCGGTCCTGCGCCATCGCGTGCTGATCAACTTCAAGGGCGAGGCCGAGGGGGTCAGCTCCGAGGACGTGGCGGCAGGCATCCTGGCCGCGGTCGGGCCGCCGCGGAGCCCCCTCGAGTAGCGGCGCGCCGTGACGCGCAGCGTCCCGCAGTCGCGCTTCCTCGCGCCGGCCACCCTGGCGGCCATTCACGATCTCCGGCTCGTCGCGCGGCGGGTCGTCGAGGGCTTTCTGGCGGGCGAGCACGTCGACCGCCGGCCGGGCGCCGGCATCGAGTTCAGCCAGTACCGCGGCTTCGAGCCCGGGGACGACCCGCGCACCATCGACTGGCGCGCCTACGCGAGGTCGGACCGGTTCTACGTTCGCGAGGCGGAGGTCGAGCGCGACATCACGGTGCGGCTGGTGCTCGACGCCACCGCCTCGATGGCCCACGAGGACGGCGGCGTGCGCAAGCTCGACTACGGCCGGATGCTGACGGCCGCCCTCGCGTACCTGGCCGACCGCCAGGGGGACCGCGTCTCCTTTCACGCGGTTCTCGACGGCACGACCGCCGACCTCCCGGCGCGGCGCGGCCGCCGCGGCCTGCGCCGGGTCCTGCACCGGCTGGAGGGGATCGCGCCGTCGGGAGCCTGGCCGCCGTGGGAGACGCTGGGCCGGCGCATCACCAACGTTCGCGAGAAGGAGCTGGTGGTCGTCGTCGGCGACCTCTACGACCGCGGCCCCGAGATGCGCCGCGGCCTGGCCACCCTGCGGACGCTGGGCCACGAGGTGCTCGTGCTGCATCTCATGGCGCGCAACGAGCTCGACTTCACCTATCGCGGCGACCTGGCGTTCGAGGACCTCGAGACCGGCGCCATCGTGCGCGGCAACGCCGAGGCGATGCGCCCGGGCTACCTCGAGCGCCTGGGGGCGAGCCTCGAGCGCTGGCGGGTCGAGCTGCTCGAGGCCGGCGTGACCTACGAGCTCCTGGCCCTCGACCGGCCGCTCGACCTGGCCCTGCGGTCGTTCCTCCTGCGCCGGGGGCGCCTGCCGTGAGCTGGGCGGGCTGGGCCTCCCCGGCGTGGCTGGGAGCACTGGGCCTCCTGGCCGTGCCGATCGCCGTCCACCTCCTGAGCCGCGGCCGCCAGCGCCGGGTGCGGGTCGGGAGCGTGCGCTGGCTCGCGCCGGCCGCGACGGCGCGGGCGCGGCGCCTGCGGCTCGCCCGCCGCGGGCTCCTGGCCCTGCGCTGCCTCGTCCTGGCGCTCGTCGCCGCCGCGCTCGCGGGGCCGCGGCTGACCTTCCCGGCCGGGCCGGGGGCTCGCGACTGGGTCCTCGTGGCCCCGGAGGTGGCGGCCGAGCGGGGGCGGCTCGAGGCCGCCAACCGGGAGCCCTACGCGCGGCTCGACGCCCTCCTCGCCGGCGGCGCCCCCCTGCGCTGGCTGGCCCCCGGGGCCGGCGCCGGAGAGCTCGCGACGCCGCCGCCGGCGCCGGCCGCCGACAGCTGGTCCCTGGTGCAGGAAGCGAGCCGCGCGGCGCCGCCCGCGGTTGCCTTCGAGGTGTTCGCCCTGGACCGGGCGGCCAGCCTGCGCGGCGCCCGGCCGCAGATCGACCGGCAGGTCGTGTGGCACGCCGTCGTCGACCCCGCCCCGAACCGCTGGATCGAGCGCGCCGTGCCGCTGGCCGGATCGCGGCTCGCCGTCTTCGTCGGAGAGAGCGATCCGGCCGGCACGCGGTACCGGCGCCTCGACGTCGCGGCCGGCGCGGCGGCGCGAGACGGCGAGCTGGAGGTCGCCGTCGAGGACGGTCCGGAAGGGCGGCGGGCGTTCGTGATCGGCGGCGGCTCGCTGGCGGCCGACGATGCGCTGGCCGTCCCGCAGCGGGAGCCGCCCGGCGCGGCGATCCTCTTCGCCGCGGAGCGAGCGGCGGACGCCGCGTACGTGCAGGCGGGCCTCGAAGCGGTGCGCGACAGCGGCGCGGTGGCCCTGGGCGCCGTGCGGCCGCTCGCCCTCGGCGCCGCCGCCGCGGAGCCCTCGCGGCAGGACCTCGGCGGCCCGGAGCCGGCCGCTCTCGTGTTCTGGCTGTCTCCGGATCCCGTCCCGGCCGCCTTGCGAGAGTCGGTGACGGCGGGCGGCGTCCTCGTCAGCGACCAGCTCGCGCGCTCCGAGCCCTGCGACTGCGTCGTCCGCCCGCTCGCGGGCGGTCTCCCCGTCCGCTTCGATCGGCGCGGTGACCCCGATCCGCCGCTGGCCGCCGCCGCCGCCCTGTGGGAAGACCGGCACGGGCGGCCGCTCCTCGAGGCCGAGCGGCTGGGGGACGGCGCCTGGCTGCGCCTGCACTCCCGCTTCCACCCGGCGTGGACGGACCTCGTGCTGTCGCCCGCCTTCCCGGCCTGGCTGCTCGAGCTGGCGTCCGACGCGTCTCCGGCCGCCTCGGCCCGGATCGCTCCTTCGGACCGGCGGGCGGCTCCGGATCAGGCGACGCCGCGGCGGGCCGCGGCCGGCGCGGCCGCGCCGGATGCGCCCGGCGCACAGACCGGCCGCTGGCTGTGGCTGGGAGCCGCCGCCCTGCTGGCCCTCGAACGGCGCGTGGCGGCGGGGACGCCGGCATGACGGCGCCTGGCGCGGCGGCGAAGATCGGCGAGCTCGCCGCCCGCTGGCGTCGCTGGTCGTGGCGCGCCGCGGCGCTGTCGGCCGCGGCCGTGGCGCTGCCGCTCGCCACCGGCGCCGCGCTGGCGGCCCGCGCCGGCGCTCCGCGGTGGGCGGCCGGGATCGCCGCGGCGGCCGCCGTCGCCGGCGCGCTCGTCTGGCGCCGCTGCCGTCCCGGGCCGGCGGACCCCGTGGCCATGGCGCTCCATCTCGATCGCGCGCGGCCGGAGGCGGAGGCGAGCTGCGAGCTGCTGCTGGCGGCCCCCGAGGAGCTGCCGCTGGTGGCGCGCCTGCAACGCCGGCGGGTGGAGGCGGCGCTCGGAGCGGTGCTCGCGGAGGTCGAGCTGCCGGCCGCGCCGCGGCGCCGGGCGCGCCTTCTCGCCCTGGCCTCGCTCGCCGCGTCGCTCGCGGCCTGGCTCGCGCTGCCGTCGGTCGAGCAGCGCGCGGCCGCCGGCCGCCCCCTCGCGGAGCGGCCCGCCAGCCCGGCGGCGCCCGGGCCGCGGATCACCGAGATCCGAACGACGGTGACGCCGCCCGCGTACACCGGGCGGCGCGAGCGGACCTCGGCCGGGCTCGACCTGCGGGCCGAGCAGGGCGCCGTCGTCACCTGGCGGGTCGCGATCGAAGGCGCCGCCGAGCCCCCCGCCCTCGTGTTCGACGAGGCCGAGCGCCTCGTTCTCGATCGCCTGGCCGGCG
>Ga0224497_10002681_pt1 | contig 10424 bp, 8 predicted proteins | sample SF_Jul11_sed_USG_4_FD_167970 | JGI IMG/M metagenome (GOLD analysis project Ga0224497, IMG submission 167970) | Sediment microbial communities from San Francisco Bay, California, United States - SF_Jul11_sed_USGS_13 | ecosystem: Environmental > Aquatic > Marine > Sediment | place: USA: California...
CTGGAAGGCTTTCAGAATAAAGAGTTTGAGAAACCGGCGGATTCCATTGTTTATACAAATAAATCCCATCCATGACCAGGGAGGCAATGAGATTCACCGACCAGACCAGGATGAGCAGAATGGAGAGGTTCGTGAGGGTGAGAAGGAGAATGCCTTTTTTTTTCTTCATCTAGGCAAAACACTGTTGAAACATGACATGGACCCAAGAAGAGGGGTGGCAATGCAACGAGAGGTCCCTTTCCTGGAGAGGGTGGGGCGAAGACTTGTTGGTGGCGTTCAAGAGAAACACGAAGAGGCGCCGGAGGCTTAATACTCCGTAGTTGGGGTTCGCCATTTGGCAAACAACGAAGTAAAGGGTGAAGACTTCTTGATCGCCACCATGAACACTTTTCGGTAGTACCCCTCTGGACAGGAAATTTCCTTCACTCCATGCCAGGAATTCGGTGTTCTGGCAAAAAGCAGGCTATAGTTACCAAGTGATTTGGAGGAAAGGGTCTGTTGAAAATCAGTAAATTCCGGAGCCGATCCTCGGGCCAGTTTTCCTCCGTCATCCAGAAGGAGGGTATCTCCGCCCCAGGTAGGGTCCCAATCGTCTTGAGTATTCATATAAAAAAGATGGGCTCCAATTTTATCCTTATGGTCACAATGGGGGGAAACCGAACAACCGGAAGGAGTAAAAAACCAAAAAAAATCTAAAGAGAAAAAGGTCTTCTTGAACATTCTTTGTAAAAATGATTTGTACGCCTTCCCGTTCAACTCCGCTAAAAACGTTTCCCACGGTGCCGAGAGAGGAAGTCCTGCTTGGTATTTCAGGGTGTACCGGTCATGGGGAGTTTGCCCATATTTCCGGGCTCTACCAAAGGTGGGTTTGAATAAAGAGAGGTCAGGCATGGATTGTGAGAGTTCAGTAAATCCTTTTTCGGTGATCACCCCTGTAGGGTTGATATTGGGAAACGGGAATTGAGTCGAAAAATTTTTAGCATCGATGGATTGGAGTAGTTCACTGTTGAGGAATTGTGTAGACATGTTCAGTGTTATGGGTGGTGACTCTGAAATGAAGAAGTTCCTCAACGCATATGAGAACATGTTATCTGAGCATTTCTCGCAGCGAAATGCAACTATTTTGGGAAGGGCATTCTTTGGCGTGGTGCAGACGGGCTGAGCCGATGCGGCGGATTGGTTTTCATTGAATAGTTGGCGAGAACTTGAAATTCACGTGAAGGTGAGTATTCGATGAAGGTCCTGAGGTCACCTCAGCTTCATGCGCCTGTTCGAATATGCGGAAAATTTGCCATCCTTCACTCCTTGAAATTCCCCAGCGCAATTCGTCTCGAGATGATTCCGGCAGGAGTCGCAAGAATGGCTCTCTGATTATGGGGAGGCGGAGAAAGAATGAAGTGGATCAGGAGGGGGCTTAGTGCGTTGTGGAGAGTTGTGGGAAGCAAGAGAAAGTGCACAGAATGGGATTCTCCGCGCTAGTCATCTTGTATGCCGAATGGTATAGTCAGCCTCCAAGTCGCTGCCTATTCCCTAGAGAGATGCGAGAAATCAAATTCCATGAGCATCATGGGGAGCAAGACAACTGGTATAGTTGTCCCATCAATCACTTTACACACTGTTCTTGGTGAGCTTCTCGTCAACTTCAGGATAGGCTTGGCCAGCCATGAGGGAATTCATTGGCTGACTTCACTCTGCGACAGGCTCAGAGCGCATGGGGGATGTCAATGAATTTGTGAGACACGACGTCAGCGAATTGGCCGATGCTAGTAGATGAATTCATGTCTTGATAGGAGAGAAGGGGATTATGGAAGAGCTTAAAAATATTCGCCTGGATCCGAATGTGGTTTCAAGCATTCTTGAGCCCTATATTGTCCAACGAGGTACTCGCCATGATCCCCAGCTCACAGGAGAAATCAATAAACTCGAGAACCGATGGAAAAAACGAAGGTGGCAGAGGCGATTTCTGGGCTGGCTCCCAAACCGGAGAAACCTCCCTCCGATGTTTCGTGGGGCAAGAAATCAGCAGTATGTGTTCGAGAGTTACTCGACAACATGGGAAACCCAAGGCTGGCCCAATCCGCAAGAACCCGTTCAACCCAAAGAAGCGTCATTAGTCGCCTGGGGAGATGAAATTTTAAAAGTCCGACGTGGCGGGTTGTCCCGTGTGCATTTGCATTACATGGCGGAAGTCATTGGGGCGCTCCGACCGCGTTCCATCCTGGAAGTGGGGTGTGGCAATGGACTGAATCTCTTTGTTTTAGCGAGCAAGTTTCCCGATATTCCCATGCAGGGGGTCGAACTGACAGAAAAGGGAGTGGCGACCGCAAAAAGTGTGCAACAAGGAAAAACCTTTCCCGAGGCGCTGGTGAGGTTTTGTCCCTGGGAAGTGGGAAATCTCGAGGCTTGGCGTAAGATCGATTTCCGCCAGGGTGATGCCCGAGCCTTGCCGTTTGGCGATTCGAGTTTCGATCTGGTGTTTACCCGATTGGCTTTAGAACAAATGGAAACCTTACGGGATGCTGCCCTGTCAGAGATTAAGCGGGTGGCTAAGACACATGTTATGTTGCTTGAGCCATTTGCGGAGTTTAACCAGGATGAGCTGAGACGCAATTATGTGGGGGCCAAGGATTATTTTTCGCTGCCACATGAGCAATTGCAAAAATTTGGCATTCAGGTCATCATGACCTATAAGGATTTCCCGCAGAAATTGACGCTTGGCGCGGGGTTGGTTCTGGGAAAAGTGTGACTGTGTTTCTCCGTGGAAGGTGAAAATGTCTACAGAAAAATTTTCTCCTGTTCAACAGGTTTTGAACCTTCCATGGATGGCGTATTGTAGGTTGTGGCTATCAAGACGCTGGAAGGTGGACGGTTCATGGCTTTCTGTAGTTCCGGGGCAAACCGTGTGATGGTCAGATCCTGAACGCTGGCTTCGGTCAGCTTGGTGTGCTGCTTCATCTTTTCCGCCCTTCGTTTATCGATCTTCTCTGAATCCCAAAAATATGGGCGCTGAATTTTGGCTTCAAGCTCTTTAAGAGACTTGGCCGCATAATGATTGATGCGAAGTCGCTTAGATGTGTGCATGTGATGGGTGCTATGAAGTAGCGGCTTCCCCTCTTCATTGTATGCTGGAATGTTGTTGAGTCTATGGTGAAATCTTTGAGCACTGATCACGCTTCGAATAAGATGAGGGCGCACAATGGATTTATATTGGGTGTTTTGCCAGTCATCTTCAGGCAGACGCAAGGTGTAGTTTTCGATGACGAGCCCCTCGGGTTTCGCACGGTGTCCAGAGGGACCGAAGCAATACAGAAAGACGCCAATCGAGGGGAACTCCTCCAATTCTTTTAAAATCGTGGAGAGGGCTGATCCTTGAGGAGAAAACAGAAACTCATCGGCATCAAGAAAAGCCAACCACTCCGTTTTGTGGGCCATATGGACACATGCATGGGCATACGCTAAATGCTGGTGATTGGCGCCCTGTAAAAAGTTTTCCCAGGGAATGACTTCAACAAACCCGGTCTTGAGATAGGGTAATAACACGTCCCTGGTCTGATCGGTACTCCCGTTGTCATACAGCAGAAACTTTTCAACCCCCATGAGTTTGTGGAATTCAAGCCACTCTTTGAGATAAGGCGCCTCATTTTTAATGATGGCACAGGCAGTTAGGTAATAGTCGGTAAAAGTTGGGCTCTCAATTTCCGGCAGGTACCCACCCCAGCCCTTTGTGGTTTGGGTTTGTTTCACTCCCTTCGCGGTCCTGTTCCAGAGAAAAATCGGAATCTTTTTAGGTGGTGGCGGAACTCGTGACCAATTTAAAAGGTCCGCAATGTTTTTCCATTTACTTATTTTCATGGCTTGAGATGAATAGCAAAGAAAAAAAGATGGATAGATTCTGTCTAAAGTGGCGCTTCAGATGCTTGCTTAAGTGTTATTCTCAAAAGTTTTTTGTTTTCCGGCCATCAATAAAAACTCATGGCCTTTGGAAAGGTAGTCCGGGGAAAGGAGACCTGAGGGATCTACGGCGTGTAAGGAAGAGTCGTACCAGGTATCATAAACCGTTAAACTGTTTAATAAGTTTTTCATGTGCTCTTCTCTTTCCTGAGGAGCCAAAAATTGAGGGTGGGTAGAGAGGTAGAGCAAAGGTTTCTGTTCCATAAGGTACGTTTTTAAGCTAGGAATTAAAGAAAATTCACCACCTTCGATGTCGATTTTTAAGAAGTCAATCTTTTCAATGTTGAACGATTGCCGCACGGTCTTGAGGCTTAGCCCAGGGAAGGAAATGGCATTGTCATCATTTCCTTTGAGGATGCTAGTTTTGCTTCTCCCGAAAGATTTGGCGAATGTGCCAACTTTAATGAAGCCGTCCTGTGGGGTAAGGGCAATATTGAAGGGAATGACATTGTGAATATTGTTGTGTTGTAAATTCTCAAGGAGATATCGATAGGAGATCCTGTCGGGTTCAAAGCAGTACACTTTTTTGCATTTGGTCGAAGCATGTAACACAGTTGGGCCGATCCACGTTCCTACATCACAATAAATTGATTGGGAGTTCAGATACGTTGATAAAATATTCAAGGTATGGGGCTCCCACATTCCCTTGCTGACGGCATTCCAGAATTTGACATGGTAGGGATCGCATGTGAAGGGAACCCCATCGATTGTTGCCGGAAAATATCCCAGTTGCCGATAGTACAGCTTTTTTATTTTCCTGACGAGACGTTGCATTGCGTGACTTGCTTGCAATAAAAAATCGTATTGGACAGACTCATTCGTCCAAGGTGAGGATTTTAATACCGTAGCCATCAGATCATAGAAAAAATGTTATGTCAAAAGAACGCATACGAACATTATTGCATCTTGGCCAACTATTGAAGAATGTGTTGTTTCTTTTAATAAAAAACGAACTCTCTGATTACTTTTTAAGGCACTACAGCATTCGATTCTAATTCAGTCTAAACATGCCTGGAAAATATTATTTAAGCCTGATCAAGAGATTACGAAAGAGTAATGTGCGTGGTATGAACGCGAAAATAGGAGGAGATATTGATATGGAACTGAGGAGGAAGAGGTAAGTGTTCTGGCCATCGAGGAGATGTAGGGTTTGGCAGGAAAATACACAGGCTTTGTAATCTTACGACCCAAGAAACCCTGAAGCCGAAGGAGCAAGCCAGAATGCGTAGGGAAGATTTCAGCCGAGTTCATTCGGTCTTATAGAAAAAGACGAAGTAGGCGGGTACAGGTAAGTTGGAAATTTCCTTAAGTGGTCGGAGGGTTATGAATAAGTGACCAAATTTCTTGGGCCTGAGAGTGCCAGATATAGTCGGAGCTGAATCCTTCGTGGTTATTCTGAATAAATGCCTTATCCCAGGGAATGGGACTCGGCAGGAGGCAGAAGGCCAGGACATACCGGAAGCCGGTCGAGGGGAGTATGCCTCGATGAAGAACCTGAGACGGTTCAAATGCCACGCCCTCACCCGCTTTCATGTCCCATGACTGTGGTTGAAGGGTGATACCCTCTTGCCTGGCCAAATCGGTAAGATCGTCCGTCCGTTTTTTCACCGAGCCAAACACGTAGCCGCTTTGGGCAAACCGGGCTGTCGTGGCCCGATCCAGGAAAATGGTATTTCCCCGATGGTCCTGCATGTCGTTCAAATAGAGCAGGATCTTGAGATGAGTTGAAGGGCCTTTATCGCAATGCCAGAGAAAGGAGCGTACGGCCTGGTCGGCGGGTTTGGCCTTGAGAAATGTGTACCAGTAAACGAGAAAGTGGCTTTGAAAATAACCGGTGAGTTTGGCCGTCAAAGCCGGTTGGAAAATTTTCCGAAACCAGGTTTCCAAAAAGTCCTTGTCCCGGATAACGAGAATTTCGGAGTAATCGATTTCCGGTTTATTGGTAATCGCAGTATCGGCCAAGGCCAATGTCTGAGACAGGAACTCGCCGGTTTCCGGGGCGCCCAGAATCTGGAGATGTTCGATCCCCTGCTGTGTGATGAGGCTCTGGGCGGAATCAAGCGTACCTGAAAAACGCTGTTGGCAATGTTGGGCGTACGATTGGTAGCCCTGCTGTTGATCAAACAGAGCATAGGTCTGTGATGCCCGTTCAGGGTCGAGGTCCAGTTTGGCCGTGCGATGGAAAAGATTGGGAAACATGTGATCCTCCAAAAACTATGAGGGAGCCTGGTGGACCCTATGGTTTTGAAGAGACAGACAGGCTAAACACATTCTTTCCGAATGGCGTCACAGAAATCAAGTTGGGGAAGTGAACGATGTCTTGAAATCGGGCAATCTTGTTCTGCAGATCGGCGGCCTGGAGTTCCGGAAATCGTTGCCGTTGAAAGGCCGGACTATAACGCAACGTACCCTTATTCTGATGTTTCCGTTTTTTCCAATGGCGCGCCAGACTTTTGATGAACGACAACCCGTATCGGATTGTTATCCGTTTCTGAGCTGGAGAAGAATGGGCGATAGTCAGTAGGAAGTCCACGATTCGTTCGGAAGCCAAGGGGCCGTCCATGGCGGTCAGATATTTGCCGAGTTTGGTTCGAGGGTTGTCAGGAGTTGAAGAAGAGGCGGTCTTGGTGATGGTGTTGATCGCTTGGACCAGGTTGTCCATGGATGGACACAAGGTACTGAGTTGATTGGGAAGGTTGGATTCGAATTCTTCATAGGGAAAAGGCTGATACACCAGTACGGGTTTTCCCAGAGCAAACCCTTCCACTCCGGTGGTACATCCATTATGGACCAGCACTGAACAGGCCAAAATCCAAGGGAGGACATTGTCCTCGTTTTTCACAATGATATTGGAAGAGGTCTTGGCCAGATCCGACCAGGCTGTGAAATTTTCCGAGGGATGTGGGCGCACCAGAATGGTGGTGTCTGGAAATCTGGCGCTGAGGTCCCGCACCATGTCCTGAAAGGCCTTGAAGAGCCGGTGTTTGTACTCAAACCGGCCCTTAGCAAATCCTTCCGGCATGCCCTGACTGCCTTTCGCCAGAGTGAGGGTTTGACTGGCTGAATCCAATTGCGCCAGTTGAAGCGCAGGATCAAACGAGTTCACGGAGGGAAAGTTGGTATTCACCAGGATGAACCGCCCGTATTGATTCCCGAGGGATTGGACGTGGTCCCGGTAGTAGCCGTGGAGTTCAGGACGTAAAAAGTCTCCACGGGGGTTTCCCAAATTATGAATGGGAACGGGGAAAGGCTTTTGATAACTTTCCAACAATTCCGCGTTATCGTCGCCCCAGGCAATGATATGGTCCACATAATGTAAAATCGCCGGGGTAATTCTCCTGCCCCAGTAGACCTCTGGTGGATAATGAATCAGGCCCTCTTCATCCCAGGCCACAATCATATGTCCCAATCCCTTGATGAGGCGCAGCATCTTGAGGTTTTGCGGAGCGAAGGATTTGGCCAGATAGATACCGCGGGGGAACCGATACATGGCGTTTTCCATCGCCGTCTTCCAGCCGAATATCACGGGAAAACCCCGCTGAGCAGCCAGGTATCCTAAGAACAGTTTGGCGTCAAGTTCACGAACTTGATTTTCGACAGGAATCAGGAGGACAGGTAAACTCATGTGACTTTTAAGGCGTTTGACAAGATTTTTTACCTAGATGGAGGAATACAATAGGAAAAAGAGTCACGAAGATAGGGGGAGCCGGGATTTAGAAGGTGAGGCGTTTTTCTATGCCGAGTTCTATGTGAGGTAATAAATTGGCGATTGTTTGGCCTGCATCCCCTTGCCCATACAAGGAGTCCGATGGGTATTTGCCTGCGGCCATTTGTTTTTCGATGGCCAGCATGATGTCTTTACGGGCGTAGTCGGTGTCTAGGACATTTTGCCCTCGCTCCCTTCCCGTTTGGCGACTGCCGATGTTGACCACCGGCGTGCCGAGAAAGGCGCATTCGCGAATTCCCACGCTGGAGTTTCCGATTAAACAGGTGCTGTGATGCAAGACTTGAATGAAGTCCTCGGGAGGCATGTTTTTGAAGAAGTGAATATGGGGGAGCGCGTGGTTCTCGCGAAACGCTCGGATACCAGTTGATGTTCCATCGGACCCGGCATCGACGTTCGGCCAAAACCATAAGGTCGGCATATCGATCTGTTTGATGGCGTGCAAGGTTTCCTCGATATGACGGCGAGCTTGTGAGTATTCAGTCGTCACGGGATGTTGCATGACCACAAGGTATTGCTGGGAAATACCGAAACGAGGGCCAACCCCACCATATTTTTCAAAAATAGTGTCCACGGTCAAGGTGGGATTTTCAATGGCTCTTTTGGCTAAATCAATGGAAGGGCAGCCCGTGACAAATACTCGATTGGGTTGTTCCCCCATGCGGATGACGCGCTCTGCAGCCCTGTGAGTCGATACCAAATGAATGTCAGCTAACTTGGTGACGGCATGGCGAACTTTTTCGTCAATGGACCCCGTAATTTCACCACCTTGGACGTGGACTAACGGGATATTCATATAGGCTGCGCAGACGGCGGTGGCCATGGTTTCAAATCGATCCGCGATCGTGACGACCATGTCAGGGCGTAAATCACTGAACACGGTCGCGAGTTCGGCAAGTCCCAGTCCCGTGGATTTGGCGGAAGTAACGGGGTTTTCACCTTCCAAAATCATATACACCCGTCTGTCAATGTGAAAGCCTTCTTCCTCAATGACTAGTTCGGCTCTTCCATATCGCTCGAGCAGGGCGGACGCGGCCACCACGATTTGTAATTCGAGATTGGGGTGCTGTTTGATGGCTTCCAGGGCTGACCGTATCCTGGAATAACTTGGCCTGGCGGTAATCACCACGCAGACTTTTCGTTTCATGGTTGTCCCTGTTCCAGGTCTTCGAATGCGATGGGTTGATCCTGCTGAAGCGACCGTCGAAGTCGTTGCCCAAGCACTTCTGGTACGCGCTGTGGTGATATGCCCGTGCCGGGTTTTTTAAAGGCCAAATGTTTTCCTTCCAATATGGTGCCTTGAGCAAGATCCTGCTTCGCGACGATACTTTTCATAAATATGTTTCGTAGCGGGGCAATTTCCTCTGGAACTACGGCTTTATTCACGGGGTTTCGTTGGATGTGTTCAATCATCCGGATGCCACGAACCAGCTCGCGAAGCTCTGACGTGGTGACTGACGAGGGGATGTCCGGCCCGAACATTTCTCGACTGAGGGTCACATGAATTTCTAACACGTCGAGGCCGATTGCTGCTGCGGCTAATCCAGGGAATATTGTTCCAGAATGGTCTGACAAACCAACTGCGCACTGATACCGGTTTCGAAAATCGGTTAGGACATTGAGTCCAATATATTCCGGAGGGCAGGGATACATGGACGTGCATTGGAGGATGGCCATGGGATTGGGAAATGAGCGGAGATAGGCCACCGTTCGATCGATTTCCTCAATTGGACTCAGTCCAGTAGATAGGAGTATCGGTAACCCGGATGTGACCATCCCATCCAATAACGGGGTATTGGTGATTTCTCCTGATGGCACTTTCCAGGCACTGACCCCGACTTGGGTGAGGAGATCAATGGCTTCGAGTGAAAAGGGAGAGCTGAGGAAGTGTAATCCCTGCTGAGAGGCATGGTCTTTGAGGCCCTTCCATTGGACGGGAGAAAATTCCATACGTCGCCAATAATCAAAGCGTGTGGCATCTTGCAAGCTGAATTGTTTTCGCCATGGTTCCTGTGGCGTGCTTTCGGCAGAAGCGATATGGGTTTGAAATTTGACGGCATCTGCCCCGGCCTCCGCTATGGCATCAATAAAGGCGTGGGCCAGCCCCAAGCTTCCATCATGGTTTTGGCCAACTTCGGCAATGATGGTGCAGGGTGCGCCCGGTTGGTTGGTATCGAGCCAGGTGTGTGGCATAGCAAAAAAAATTATCGAGAGAATTGTGTAAAGGCCAAAGGGCCATGGTTTTGAGCGATGAATAGAGGTGCCCTGTGGTATGCAATCATGATCAATTAGGTAGAGATCGGGTTGAGGGATGATTGATGTAACAGATTAGCGAAGGCCAATTCTATGGGTTCATCAATATTGACGACAGGACGATCAATAATCACCCCCACACAATCTTCTTCAATGATCGAACCTTTATCCAGCAGGGTTGATCGTGTGACCGCATAACAGAGTCCGTTGCGATAATAATAAGAGGGAATGGTTTGCCGTGCGGTATGGTTGGCTCCCGCTTGGTCGAAATACTGAAGGACTCCCTCCTTATTCAACGTTAAAATCTTTTGCGGAGTAAAATGGCCAGGCACCCGGCTGACAGTGGCGGCTGCTTGATGATTGCCCTCCACCAGAACCCGGACGGTTCGTTCCACTTCTTCCGGTGTTCGTAACGGTGTGGTGGGTTGGAGCCAAATGGATAGGTCAAATTGGCAGTGGTAATAACCTTCACACGTTAGCCAGGCGTGACGCCAGG
>Ga0224497_10002688_pt1 | contig 10411 bp, 9 predicted proteins | sample SF_Jul11_sed_USG_4_FD_167970 | JGI IMG/M metagenome (GOLD analysis project Ga0224497, IMG submission 167970) | Sediment microbial communities from San Francisco Bay, California, United States - SF_Jul11_sed_USGS_13 | ecosystem: Environmental > Aquatic > Marine > Sediment | place: USA: California...
CATATGCGGATACATGACCTCGTCTTCTTCAATAAAAGGAACTTTCTCCCTTATCAAACGATAGACTGGCCCCGTGCCTTTGCCCAATACCGACTTACCCGTCGCCCGCTTTCTAATATCGATCGCCTGGGCCGCCGAAAACAGCTCGAGCGCGAGTATTTCCTCGACATTTTCCGCAATGTCGTCCAGCTTGAGGCCCGCCGTAACACCCATTGAGACGTGGTCCTCGACATTCATCGAACTCGGAATTGTATCGACGCTCGCCGGATGCGCAAGGACCTTGTTCTCTGTCGCGAGAGAAGCGGCGGTGTATTGCACGATCATAAAACCGGAATTCAAACCACCATTTTCGGTCAGAAATGCGGGAAGGACATGGGCGTTGGAATCCTCGTCGGTCAAACGCATGATCCGCCGTTCGGAAATGTTTCCAAGTTCGGTAAGCGCAATCGCAAGATAGTCCATCGCGATCGCGAGGGGCTCACCGTGAAAATTGCCGCCCGATAAGACATCTATCGCGCCGGTTTCCTGGTCCCTGAAAATGAGCGGGTTGTCCGTCACCGCGTTTAGTTCAATATTAACGACCCATTCGGCATAGGCGATCGAATCCCTGCAGGCCCCGTGAACTTGCGGGATACATCGGAGGGTATAGGCATCCTGTATGTTTTCCGGTTCGTACCCGCGTGTAAATTCACTTCCCTCGAGAATTTCACGGAGGTTCTTGGCGCACTCGACTTGTCTCGGGTGTGGCCTCAGGTTGTGTATCCGCTTGTCGTAAGCGACCGTGGTTCCGTGAAGTGCCTCGAGACTGAGACACCCCGCGATATCGGCGGTCTCGGAGATCCTCTTGGCGCGATGGGTCAATAGGAGTCCTATTGCGGTCATCACGGAGGTCCCATTGGTCAGGGCGAGCCCCTCTTTTGCTGCGAGGGTCAGGGGTCTCAGACCGACCTCCCGGAGCACGTCGGCGGCGGGCCTCCGCTCGCCCTTGAACAGCACTTCGCCCTTGCCGATAAGAGGCAGCGCCATATGTGCCAGAGGAGCAAGATCGCCGCTTGCCCCGAGGCTGCCCTTCTTTGGAATAACGGGATGGATGTGTAGGTTTAACAACGCGAGAAGCAGCTCGATCGTTTCGAGCCTGATACCCGAATAACCTCTAGCCAGCGTGTTCGCGCGGATCATCATGATCGCACGGGTGGTCGCAATCCCGAATGGTTCGCCGACCCCGACGGCGTGGCTCATCAGGATATTTTCCTGGAGTTTCTCAACCTCATCGCGGGAAATCAGTTTGTTCTTAAAAGCACCGAAGCCGGTCGTGATTCCATATGCGACGACGCCTTTCTCAAGCAGTTCACCGACCGCTGCGGCGCTTTCCCTGACGCGCGATGCCGCCTCTTCAGAGACAGCCACCTCGATCTCAGCCGGAGTCGAGTAAGCGGCGGCCACAACTTGTTCAAACAAAAGGCTTTCGCCATCCAGTAAAAATCTTTTCATATCTACTTTCCAAATCGGATAGTGTCACAATATACCCGTTCAAGGAAGTAGACAAGAAACGTCGAAGGGCTCCTTTAATTCGCCTCGTCCTTGTAGTTCGACTTCGCTTTCCCGAGGACCGCGGCGGGATCTTTTTCAAACTGGTCGCGGAACGACTCGTTGTTAAAGAAATACAATTTGTGCTCAAACACCGTCCAATAACGTGGGTTCCCTTGGTCCTTACCGCCGTTCGCCAGAGAAACGGGACAATAGGACCCGAACTGAGGGGCAAAACTCGCGGGATCGGACTTAAACTTTTCGAGATTCTCGCGGTTGGAAAAGAGCCACTTCGCACCTTTCCAGAAATAGGCGAACTCAGCGCTGCCCTTTGCGGCGGTGTCCGACGCGAAATATGCGACGGAATCGTAACCCTCATTGGCAACAGGCGTTTCAGGGTTTTCTGTTCCCAATTCGACTACACCGCCCGAGGTGCAGCCACCAAGGAACATGAACCCGATTACAACGGCTGGAAGTAACAATCTCATTTTCATAAATAATTCCTCTCCTACACGTGGCGCGCCGATTCCATCGATAATGGCCACAAACACCGATATCATTCTTGTTAAACCGCTGCGGCTCCTCATTTATTCCAGTCTCACGTATTTAACAAGCAATGCCGCGTTGCTATAATGAATTCTTTTATCGGTGGAAAAAATATGCAAGCCTCAAATCAAGACGCCTCTGGTGCGAACAAGTCAAACGAATCCGCAAATTCAAACACAAACGCCCCTATGCAGCAGAAAAAGGAAACGAACGTTCTTGCCGGGACGCGGAAGACGGCCGATATCCAGACACGGGAGATCGCGAACCAGATCAACGCATACTTTCCGCACCCGGCGATCAGTGCACTTTCGGCGATTCTCTTGTTTTTCCTTCTGGGAAAAATCGTCGATTGGCTGGTCACCAAAGTCCTGGCGCGAATTGTAAGGCGAACCCGCTCTAATCTCGACGACAAAATTCTGAATCTTCTTCATCGACCGATTTTTCTGTCGGTGGTGCTGGTCGGACTTGGTTTCGCAATGTATCTGCTTCAGCAATCCGAAGCGATTACCTATACAACGATCCATATCCTGCAGTCGATTGCGGTTTTTGTATGGTTCAGATTTGCGCTTCGTCTGATCAACACCGTTCTCGAAGAACTCGAATCGATTGGCAGCGGTTCCCAATTCGTTACTCCGGCGACAAAACCGCTGCTTTTAAATACCTTTGCAATTATCGCGGTAGCCGTCGCCGTTTATATTGTCTTCCTGATCTGGGGAATAAATATTACAGCCTGGATCGCCTCCGCCGGAATAATCGGTTTGGCAGTGAGTTTTGCCGCGAAGGATACGCTCGCCAATATTTTCGGCGGCGTTGCGATTTTCGCTGACAAGCCGTTCAAGGTCGGCGATTACGTGGTACTCGACGGCGGGGACCGCGGCGTGATCACAAAAATCGGTGTCCGGAGTACGAGGATACTGACTCGTGACGACATCGAGATAACCGTCCCGAATGGCATCCTCGCAACCACAACCATCATCAACGAATCCGGCGGGCCCCATGAAAAATTCAGGATCAGGGTAAAGATCGGTGTCGCCTATGGTTCGGATCTTGATCTGGTCGAGGAGACACTGATGGAAATCGCGAAAACACACGAAGAGGTCTGCGACTCACCGGAACCGCGTGTGCGATTACGGAATTTCGGAGATTGGTCGCTTGACCATGAGCTGCTTTGCTGGGTGGAAAGACCGGTTTTGCGTGGAAGGATACTGCACGAGCTAAATCGCGAGATTTACGCTAAGTTTGAGGAGAATGGCATCCAGATCCCCTTTCCGAGACAGGAGGTCTATCTCGGCAGGGTTTGATGTCATCTATCATTTGCCAGTTCCATTGATCGGTTACACAGCTGAACAGCGCTTTTGAGCCCACAAAATGTCACGACTGGCTTATTGACGTGGACTCATCAATCGATAATCGATGATGGATCTACACGATTTTCCCGCCTTTAACGACCGTTGCCACAAAATTCCAACCGAATTCGTAGCAAATCTCCCGGTAGTCGCCGGTTTCGAGGATCAAGAGATCGGCCTGTTTCCCCGCTTCTATCGAGCCAACGCTCGGTTCCATGCCGATCGCAGCGGCGGCATTGATCGTGACGGCGTTGACGGCCTCCGCGGGCAGGAGCTTTTGATATCTGCAGGCGATCGCCATCGCGGTTTGAAGCGACGGACAAGGCGCCGAACCCGGATTGTAGTCGGTAGAAACTGCAATCGCGCAACCGAGGTCGATCATTTTCCGCGCCGGCGCAAATTCCGTCGATCCAAAATTGAAATTGACCGTCGGCGTAACGATTCCGACGGTTTCTGAACCAGCGAGAAGTTCGATCTCCGCGTCACTCGTCGCATCGAGGTGGTCAATCGATACGGCACCGTTTTCGATCGCAAACCGCGCACAACCGAGATTTGTGAACTCGTCGACGTGTGCCTTTATTTGAAAACCGCATTCCTTCGCAGCCAAAAGAACCCGTTTGCATTGATCGAGCGTAAACGCTCCCTTCTCACAGAACACATCAATAAAAAACGGAGCCGCATATTCGCTCGTCTCGGGACCCGATACGCGGGACCCCGGGCTTTCTTCCCGCACTGAGCTCCGGGCCCTCGACTCCGAACCCAGCGCCGCCGCGGCGGCCGGGATCATTTCGTTACAGATATTGTCGGTGAACTCGTCTTCTCGTCCTTTCCATTCGGGAGGCACAGCGTGGGCCGGCAAAAACGTGGGCAAGACATCTACGATATGTTCGCGGCCCAGCTTGAGTATCACGCGAAGCATCTTTAGCTCGCTCTCCAGCTCCAGACCGTAACCCGTCTTGATCTCGCAAGTCGTAACCCCGTTCTTTAAAAGCTTGTCAAGCCGAGCTCCTGACTGCCGGTATAACTCCTCTTCCGACGCCTCGCGCGTCATCTCAACCGTCGAAAGTATCCCGCCGCCGGCTGCAAGTATTTCAAGATAATCGGCACCCTTGATTCTGAGTTCGAATTCGCCGACCCGGTTCCCCGCATAGACCAAGTGAGTGTGCGACTCGACAAACCCCGGTACGACCGACCGGCGGCTCGCATCGACAACCTTTTTTGATTCGAATTGGGTCTCGATCGCGGAAGCCGGACCGACTCCGGCCACTACGTCACCGACGATCGCGATCGAAGCGTTCTCGATGCGCCCGGTCTCGAGCATCGCCGCTCCCTTTTTAGCGCCCGCCGCCGACGCGCAGGTCAACACTTCCCTGGCATTGGCGATTATCAGATCAGCCTTCGTTTTCATCTAAATCGAATCCTTGTCGATCCATTTCTCCAGACGGGTCGGTTCGAAATCCGTAAGTTGATCGATGAGGTCGTCGATCTTGTCGCTGACAAGAACGAGTCTTCGGTGTTCGGATCTTATAAACCCTTTTTCAGTGGCGTTGTCGAACAACGCGATGAGATTTTTGTAATAACCATTGGTATTGAGAATACCGCACGGCTTTTGCTGAAACCCGAGCTGTGTCCATGTGATCACCTCGCAGATCTCCTCAAAAGTGCCGAACCCGCCCGGCATCGCAACAAACCCATCGGACAGTTTCGCCATCAAGGCCTTTCTTTTGTGCATCGATTCGACCACGTGTAATTCGGTAAGATTCTGGTGAGCGACCTCTTTTTCGGCGAGATCCCTGGGAATCACACCGATCACCTTGCCCCCGGCCGCCATCACTGTATCGGCAACTCGCCCCATGAGCCCGACGCGGCCCCCGCCGAATACGAGACCTATTCGATTTTCTGCGAGGAATTTGCCCGTTTCCGTCGCCGCCTCGAGGAATTCCGGTTCGGTGCCCGGATTCGACCCACAAAATACGCAGACCGTATTAAGGCGACTCATTTCTTAAACCTCTTACCGAGTATAGTTACCCCAAACCCGACGATACAGGTCAGCAGAATCAGGAAGGAAACGGTTCCAAGCAGCAGTTTTATACGGGTCATCCACATATACAGCGCGGAAAGGCCCTTGTCGAGGTTGGGCAGATTTCCAATATTCGCGATCATCAAACCGTTTTCGACAAAATCAAAAAGAGTCGCTGCGAGAGGGACGGCCGCAACCACAAAAAAGAACTTCTTTGCTTCGAGCTTCGTGAGGATGAGATAGATCGTTGTACTCAAAACGAGACCCAGCAACAGCGCATTCACAAAATCGAGCCACTGGAACTGGACATACTGCGCAACACCCGCTTCGCCGATCTGGTCGAGGAAAACCGTCTGATAGTCCCAGGTCGGTCCAAAAATCTCCTCGGGCAGATCCATACCCTTTGAAAGGGCCTTCAAATTCGGATAAACGCTGTAATTAAAAAGAAACAGGCCAAAAGCGAGGAAAGCCGCCCAAAGGCCTGCGACGAGGTATATATTATCGAGTAGTTTCTTGATCATAGGGTACCTTCCGGTCTTTCCCCGACATAATAGCATCAAAAAACGGTGCGGCCGTAACCGGCGCACACCGTTTTCATATTCCTGCAATTGTTCTATTTGCTCGTGATATCCGAACCGACAATATAGCTGTCGCGCGCCTGGACTATCAGCTTGGGCCGGTAGACCCTTACTTTTATCGAACGCCTCTCCCCGGGTGTGCCGTCCCTGTCCGGATAGTACCCGAGGTTGTACTGCATTCGCAGCTCTTCGGCAATACCCTGAAAGGCCCTCGTAAGGCCCCCGGGCGTCGATTCCGGACGAAACACGCGCCCTCCTGTGGAAATGGCCAGGTCCTCGAGATAGGCTTTGCCGAGCGAGTACTCTTCAGCACTGTTTCCGCGTCCCCGGCTCCTATTCTGGGGTATTGCGCCACCGTTGATACCGCCAAGCAAACCGCCGCCGCTCCCGCCATCCAGGAAGGTGTTGTAGTAGATCGGAAAGATGATCGCATCGGATTCCTCGGCATCGGTGACCGTGGAGTAATAGGACCTTCGCGAGACCGTGTCGACGCCGTCTGTGAAGAGCACGATCGCTTTTCGTCCTTCGATCTTTTTGAGTTCTTTATTGATGGTCAGATCGACGGCGTCGTAAAGCGCCGTCCCGCCGCCGAAGTCGGCCCGGTCGATTGCACGGTATATACTAGCGCGGTTTTTGGTCGCTTCGGTGAGCACCTGTGGATCACCGTCGAATTCGATCACGATTACACTGTCCTCAGCCTTCAGTTCGGCCACAAACGCTTTCGCGGCCGCCCGTATCTCTTTTATTTTATATGAGGTTGAGGGCGAAGTATCGATCAGGAGCGCGACGGTAAAGGGCTTCTCGGATGTCCCGAAATAGGCTATTTCCTGTTCCTGGCCGTCTTCGAAGACTTTTACTTCCTCAATACGCACATTCGGAATGTAGAGGCCGTTGCGATCATAGATCGATACCGGGATCTGAACAAGCGTCGCATCGACGGAGATGATCTCCTCGCCGTTCTCGTCGTATTCAGGTTCCTTTTCAACCGCGGCGACGGTCTGTTCGTTTTTGGGAAGCTGATAGTTTTTCGGGTAAATGCGGCGTGGCTTGGCACGCGACTCGGAAAAAACGTCCTCGTCGATAACCGGTGCCGGAGCATCGGTCGTCGCGGTCGCGGTCTTTTTGATCCTCCGCCCAGACTGCGCAAACGCCGCCACGCCAAGCAGGAGCATAAGTAGAATTGTTGCCGCTTTCATCAAAATCTCTCCAAATAAGTATCTTAACATTGCCTGAGATGGCAAGGGACGGGAAAACGTGCGATGGAAATATTTCGGCCGGTCACATTTGCGCCGGATTCATCATAAAGCGGCCAATTGGAATTACGCCCAACCCGTATAATTTAACCTGGAAGCATGAATTCGGGTTAATCCGTTTGAATTTCATTACGACACCAAGACAATCGCCGTCTTCTGCAAAAAAATAGTCCTGCGTCCGTTCTACGCATAACTCTTCCCCGAGTGTTTTTTAGCAAGCATTACAAATCATTCAATAAATTCGATAGGATTACTTTTAAGATGAATAAGACAAGGTTATTTTATTTAGTCGCAGTTGTTTGTTGTCACTTGGTTTTTTCACAATTCGCTTCGGCTCAGAGCTTGGAGACCAATCCCCCGGTTGAGATCAAGAACAACTCGGGTGAAACGAGAAAGATCTGTATGCACAAACCCAAGACGGTCACGCTTTTTGCGATCGGTTGTGTCGAATTAAATAGCGGTGAATCAATTTTTTGGAACCGAAAAGGGGTGTTTACACCGTTTAAGGTAAAGGTTTACGAGGTTCGCAAAGTCATTGACAAATATCTATACGCCCGCGATCTTCCCGCTGATACGGGGAGTATTCTTATCGGAGTCGGCGGAAGGTTCGGTTTCAGCCGTTTTAAAAACATCCGTCCCAAATATACTTTGAAGGCCTGTAACACGCGGTTTCCGGGAGGGATCTATTTAGTAATTGGGTTAGAAACGAATTTCGGTTTTTGGACAGAAGGCTGGTGGAAGATCGATGAAAAGAAATGCATCGATATCCCTATCAGCAAACGCCTAAAAGAAAAGCACAATATTCCCTACGGTACGATTCCCAGAACCTACTATTATGCAAGGACCTATTACGGAGATGAGTCTTTGTATTGGAGAGGAGGTGAAGGCGACAGCGAGCTCTGCATCAACGCGAAGAAGCGATTTTCAAAATTGCAGTTCAAACAGGACGGAACGGGCGTCAAAACACCGCTGCCGTGTACGGCGGATGACCACAAGCTCGTAAAATTCAGACGCGCAAATGATCCGACTGCAACTCAGGAAGTTATTCGGCTAGATTTTTAGACGGCTCGAACCGTATGCCTGAAAGAGGTTCGATACCACTCGACAAAAGCTGAAGGCGATGAATTGAATAGCCGGGGATCAAGGGAAGCGTTGCCCCCCGGGTAAAACAAAAAATCAAAGGCGACCCTATGTGATCCTTATTCGATGCGACACCTTCAGCGTCGTCTCCTTTTTGTCTCAGTCCCGGGGGTCAAGCGATACCGCTTGACCCCTGGCTATTAAATTTTTATCACTTACAGCGACAAATAAGGATCAGATCCGCGCGGGTCTTATCGGTTTCAGTACTCACTCAACACCCTACTTCTTAAGTTCCTCGACGATCAGGGCACGCAACGCGTAATCATCGAGACGCGCCAACCTAACCCCATTCACAAACAATGTGGGGGTCTGGCGTACGCCGAGAGCTTCCCCATCCCTCCGGTCGCGTTCGATCTTTTGGGCGTACTTGTTCCCGGCCGCCGCGGCATCCATTTTGGCGGTGTCCAAACCGAGGTCCTTCGCATACTTCTTTAAAAGCGCCTTGGCGTCGGGCTGAACGACTCCCGGGCCATGCCCGTGTTTTGTGCCCCATTCGGGCTGCATCTTGAACAGATAATCCTGCGCTTCCCAGAATTTTCCCTGTTCGCCGGCAGCTTCCAGAAACGTAGCGGCAGCCATGGAGTTTGGGTGGAGCGGCATATACCTCAAAACGAGCCGTACTTTACCTTCGTTTTCTTTAACCACGTTTTTGACCATCGGATGGAAAAGAGCACACGATTCACACTCGGGGTCGAGGAACTCCACTATTGTCACCTTGGCGTCAGCCGGTCCCAAGGACGGACTGTCATCGCGGACAAGGTATTCGCTGTTTGCCTGCGGCGCCGGTGCGCTTCCCGTATCCGCCCCTGTTGTTCCTGAGTTCACTACTACCGGGGCCGGCGCGGTCGCGCCCGAGTTTCTGTAATAACGCGTTCCAACAAAACCAACGATGGCAACGAGGGCGATGATCCCGCCCAAAATCACAATTTCCTTTTTCACTGACTATTTCTCCTTAGTTTTATAAAGCAACAAGAATATCGTAACAAGAATGAAGGCTACGAGCGACATCAGCGGTATTGTCAAAAAACCAAAAAGCTCAAGCTGGGTTTCGGTGCACGAAACACCCGCCGAACACGGAACGATCGGTTGCGGGATCAGCTTGTAATAGAGCAGATTGTGATAAAAAGCTACCGCAAGCCCGAAAACACTAAGAGGCAAGGCGTATATCTTCAGATTTTTGTCACGAAGTACTATTCCCGTTCCGATAATTAATACAAGCGGAAAAAGTGCGATCCTCTGGTACCAGCACAGATCGCACGGCGGCAGCTCCATCGCCAGGCTAAAAAACAAACTCCCGGCGGTTGAGACCAGGGCGATGGTCCATGCAAGATACGGCAAGGATTCGTTTAATTTTGAATTCATATGACTTGTTTCGACCGTAAACGCGTTGGCAACGGTGTACAATTCTCCAATTTCAGTCCTAAGTTCCCAGTTTACAATTCCCTGTTCTTAGTTTTCACTAGTGTCCAGTCGTTAGTCAAAAAGGAATCAGATCTTCAGAGAGTTAGTCAATAACCTGCTCGACGATTTTCCAAAGGATTGATCATTTTCAATTTTGAAAACCGAGTAAAGTCACGGTCGGTGGTAGCCAAAGTCGCTCCGTGTTCAATTGCGAGCGCAGCCAAGCGGGCGTCCATCATCAACGAGGCGGTCGTTTGCCCTTCCAAAACAAGATCCCGAAAGATGGACCAATGATTCTCCGTGGGAACGAGGAATTTAATCTTGGGATGTGAGACCCATTCCTGCACTCAAACGAAGCACAGTCGCGTAGCGATGATCCGATCGTAGCCGTGGCTTTTAAGCCACGGAATTGATATGCATGAACGCAAGCGTCGCGTCAGCGACGCCCGAAAATAGCGTTTTGGCAAATGTAGTTTCCAAAAGAACAGTCGCGTAGCGATGATCTGATCCTAGCCGTGGCTTTCAAGCCACGGAATTGATCGACATGCACGCAAGAGTCGCGTCAGCGACGCCTGAAAAACAGGTTCGCGCGATAGAGAA
>Ga0224497_10002689_pt1 | contig 10409 bp, 7 predicted proteins | sample SF_Jul11_sed_USG_4_FD_167970 | JGI IMG/M metagenome (GOLD analysis project Ga0224497, IMG submission 167970) | Sediment microbial communities from San Francisco Bay, California, United States - SF_Jul11_sed_USGS_13 | ecosystem: Environmental > Aquatic > Marine > Sediment | place: USA: California...
TTTCGCCAACATCTGCCCCCGAGAACTTTGCCTTCCTGCTTTTGCCGCGATTCAGCAATCACTGCCTCGCCAACGCCCTTGAGCCGCTTCGCGCCGCCAACGCCTTAAGCGGTCGAACCCTGTACCGCTGGCAGCTGGTGGCGCTGAGCGACGACCCCGTGGTGAGCTCCAGCGGTCTCGAAATACGCACCGAGGGAAGACTCTCCGCGCTGACAAACGCAGACCTATTGTTCGTGCTTCCCAGCTACGACTACCGTCGGCAGACGACGCCTGAGCTCAACGGGCTGCTCAAACGAAAGGCGCGAGAGATCGGCGTCATCGGCGGGCTCGACACGGGCAGCTACCTGCTGGCCCGCGCCGGCCTGCTGGACGGCTATCGCGCCACCATTCACTGGCAGGAGCTGGATGCCTTCGAGGAAGAATTTCCTCAAATCAAAACCTTGTCCGACCGATTCGTCATCGACCGTAACCGGATCACGGCGGGCGGCGCGACCACCGCGCTGGATCTGATGCTGCACCTTATCGGCGAGCGCCACGGTGAAGCCTTGAGGCTCGACGTCTGCGGCTTGTTTATCTACGACCGTCCGCATGCCGGCGGCGATCCGCAGCGGGCGATGCACATCGCCCCAGTTCCCGGGCAAGCGCCCGCGGTGGCCGAAGCCATTGGGATAATGGAATCCAATCTGGAGGAGCCTCTCGACATCGGCGAGGTGGGACGCCGCAGCGGCTGCACGCAACGAGAGCTGGAACGGCGATTCAGGCGCGCTCTCGGCGCCACGCCTCTATTCTATTACCGTCACCTGCGCCTGGCAGCGGCAAGACGCATGGTGCTGGAAACCGAGCGCCAGGTTTCGGAAATCGCGGTGAGAACGGGTTTTGGATCCGCAAGCGCGCTGACGCGTGCCTTTCGAGAGCATTTCGGCGACACCCCCCGCAGGGTTCGCGCGGCGATGCGTGCGGATGCTTAACGCGCGTTATTTATCAGCCGCGCAGCCGCTCACGTACAGCCAGCGTCGCTATCAGCCCAACGGCGAGAAACACCAGCAGCGCGCTGAAGGCCACGCGGTACGCGCCGGCGTCGTAAAACGGTGCGCCGTCGACCATGCGACCATCCCAGCGTAGATCCAGAAGCGCACCGAGAAGGGGCTGAAACACAGCACCGGTGCCCACCACAGCGCCGTTGAGCATGCCGAAGGCGGCGCCATGCACCTCCGGCGCGTTGTTTTCCCGGGCCAGGGCAAACCCGAGCACCATGGTGCCAAAGCACAGACCGCAAACAAAAAACAACACGCGCATCAGAAAAGGCCCGATGCCGGGCGCATAGATCAAAAAAGCCAGACAGCCCGCGCCCATGATCATTGCCGCCATCAGCGGTGGTTTGCGCCGTCCCAGGCGATCGCTCAGGCCACCGACGATGGGGGAACCGAAGGCCCAGCCGAGCAACAAAAGCGATGCGGTAAGCGCCGCGTCCGGCCGGCTCATGCCGTGCACCTGCATCAGCCAGGCGACGCCCCAAAGACCTGCGAATGCGAGCAACGGCGCCGTCATGGAGGCGCAGGTGAGGGCAATCAGCCAGTTCTGTCGGGTGCGAAATACCGTGGCCAGACCCCGCAGCAGCTCGCGTCCGCCGATCCGAGTGGAGTGTTCCGCAACGCCGGGCGGGTGATCCCGAACCATTACCCAGGTACCGATGGCAAGCAGAAGTCCCGCGGCGGCAGATCCCAGCAACGCCTGACGCCAGCCGGTCCACTCCACCACCGCCGCCAGCGGCGCCTGGCCTAGAATGCCGCCGGCCATGCCCGCCATCATTAATAGCCCGGAGGCGAGCGCAAAACGGCTCGCAGGCAGCCAGGTGGTGGCAAGCTTGAGCGCACCGACGAATCCGAAGCTGGCCCCGATCCCCACAAGCAAACGACCCAGGTAGGCCGGACCCAGCGCCGTCGCCAGCGCGAAGATGGCGGTGCCGGCAGCGCACACGCTAGCGCCGAAACTAAGCAGACGACGCGGACCGTAGCGATCCATCAGCAGGCCCACCGGAATTTGCAGACTGGCGTAGGCGTAAAAGTAGAAGGCAGAAAGGTTGCCCAGCGCCGCGCCGCTTACCTTAAGGTCCCGCATCAGCTGATCGATCATGATGCTCGGCGCGACGCGCTGAAAGAAGGCGTAAAAAAACATGGCGGGGCCGAAGCTCCACACCAGCCAGGGCAGCCAGCGGGGCATGCCGCCATCGGCTTGTTGTTTCACGGAAACGGCAGGATCAAAAAACTGTCATATATGTTTGTATTATGTTTTCCCCGGTCGCCGGCCCATTGTACGCTCTGGCCGCGGCCCCAACCCCGCCGCGGAGGATGACGCCATGACCGATTGGGATCCCGAGGGCGAAAGGCTTCCCGTCAAGCTGGACGCCACCAGCAACGGCGAATTCGCGCCCATCCCGTTGAGCCGCGAACATCACCTGGCCAACGAGCAGGCCAGAGCGCAGGCCACGGTGCACGCCAACCGCCGAGGAATGAAACGCCGCGCCTTCATGGTGTCCGCCTGCGGCGCTGCCAGCACCCTGCTGGCATTCAACCGCGTGAACGCGGCCAGCGGCAAGACAGGGGGATTCTTTCAGATCTCGGAAGACGCGGCGCTGGATCCGGAGCTCGCCGCCGCCGAGCTCGAGGGCCAAGAGTTTATTTTCGACGTTCAGGGCCACTTCGTCGGCGAGCACGGCCTTGGCCGCGTGGGACTGGGAAGCGCAGAGAATTTCATCAAGGACGTGTTCCTGGACAGCGACACGGACATGATGGTGCTGTCTTTCATTCCCTCGCGCCGGGAAAAGGAGCTGCTCACCATCGCCGAAGCCGACGGCGCGCGCCAGGTCGTCGCACGTATGCAAGGCAGTCACCGCCTGCTGATTCATGGGCGGGTCAATCCTAATCAGCCCGGTGATTTGGAAGACATGGACGAGCTGGCCGAGCGCTGGGGCGTTTCCGCCTGGAAAACCTATACCCAGTGGGGGCCAAAGGGAAAAGGGTTTTTCATGCACGACGAAGACACCGGGCTCAAGCTCATCGAGAAGGCGAGAGCGCTGGGGGTAAAGAACATCTGCATCCACAAGGGGCTCCCCTTCGGGCGCGAATCTTACGAGCACAGCCTGTGTAGCGACATCGGAGTGGTCGCCAGGCGTTATCCCGACGTCAACTTTCTTATCTATCACTCGGGGTTCATTCCGGGACAGTCGGAGGGCCCGTACAACCCGAGACGCGGGGAAGGCGTTGATGAGTTGATCAGATCGGTACTCGAGAACGACGTTCGGAAAAACGCCAACGTCTACGCCGAGCTCGGCAGCACCTGGCGTTACCTTCTGCGCGATCCCGACAACGCCGCGCACACCATCGGGAAGCTGCTGAAGTACATGGGTGAGGACAACGTGCTCTGGGGCACCGACTCCATCTGGTACGGCTCACCCCAAGATCAGATCCAGGCCTTTAGAACCTTTCAGATTTCACAGGCGTTTCAAGAGAAGTTCGGTTACCCGGCGATAACGCCAGAGCTTCGCGCCAAAATCTTCGGTCTGAACGCGACTCGCCCCTATCGCGTCGAGTCAGCAGAAGTCTTGAAGCGCGCCCGCAGCGATGAGGTGTACCGGCAGCGTCTCGATTATCGTCAAACGCCGAATCCTCACTACCTCACCTATGGGCCCAAGACCAGGCGGGCGTTTTTAAGACTCAGACGCTTGAGCGGCGGTCAGCCGGCTTGAGGGTCCACCAAAAACTCCACCGCTGGCTTCCACCGCTACGATTTACGGCGCCATAACGGTCGAATTTGTGATCCAGCAGCCAGGCCGCCAGCCGGCCCGAGTAAGCCCCAATGCGCGCCTTGCCGACAAATAGGTATCACATGGGCGCCGGCGCCATGTAGACGTGCGAGACGGGCAACACATGGGACCGGGTGACGTCATCCGGACTTTGACCTTTGAATTCGACTCCCGGTGAGGCGAAAGCAGCAGGAATATGGCGTAACGGTTTGATTTACAAGCAGGCTTTTTACCGATTCGTCCGTGTCACGAAGTTAGGATGCAACGCATGAGATCCGAAGCCCCAGGGTGTTTTAAGATAAACCTCTTTATTCGGCTTTTTTTACCGCGCGACTTACGGTAAAAATCTCCATACTGGCCATGTCCGGGGGGGCTGGATCAGCAGCCATTACTTCCAACGCGTCGGCGCGGCAAGGATAGCTGTAGACTAAGTCCTAGCTCTTATTCAGAATTCTATGACAGAAAAAAACAATAAGCGCCGGAAGTTTCAGGATAGCCGCATCGCGTTTCTGCAGGGTTTCCTCAAGGAACCCCAGCAGGTGGGCTCGATCGTTCCGAGCTCCAGGTTTCTAGAGCAGCGGCTGGTGGATCTCACCCAGGTGGCCGAAGCGCGCACCGTGATAGAGCTCGGACCTGGCACGGGGGGAACCACGCGCAAACTGCTCAAAGCAATGCGACCCGACGCCACGCTGATCGCCATTGAATTAAGCCCGGACTTTCTGCCCATACTGCGAAAAATTGGTGACCCCAGGCTGATTGTTCATGCGGGCAATGCCCTCGATCTCGAGCAGGTCATCGAAGAATACGGCCTGGGTGCGCCCGACGTGGTGCTTTCAGGGATCCCCTTCTCCACGCTCAAGCGGGATCACGGCGAGAAAATTCTTCGTTCCGTCTTCGATGCCCTGGCGCCGCAAGGACGTTTCGTCGCCTATCAGCTGCGCGACCGGGTCGAGAGCCTGAGCCGCCCCATCTTCGGTCCGGCGCAGGTATCGGTGGAGCTTTTAAATATTCCGCCCATGCGGGTCTATCGCTGGCAAAAAAACGCAGGGCAGCCAGAACCGGCCTGATTCAGCATTGGTATTGACGCGCTTCTTTTCGCGCGCCCTCTGGATCCCTCCTAGTCCCATTGCTTACGCGCCCAGCCGTTAGGGCGCCGATACGACATTTCTTGTCCCACTTCGACCCTTTTTCTTCTCTAATCCTGCCACGAGCATCTCGAAACTTTCTGCTACGGTTAATGCATGAATCAGCGCGATTTCGTTGTGGAGATGGATCTCGAATCCAGAGTTCGCGAGCTCGAGCAGCGCCTGGCTGCACTCACTGAGGAAGCAGCCAAGAATGAGGCCATATTAAAGAGCTCGCAGGCACGCGAAATGAAGCTGTTGGAAGCGGACTCGTTGGGCGAGCTGCTCCGCTTGCTCACCTATGGACTAGAGCACTCTTATCGACTCGAAGCCGTCAGCCTGTCGATATGCGATCCCTGCCACGAAGTACGTCATCTTTTGTGGAGCGACGGAATAAGTCCGGACAGCGTATTCGGGCTCCGGTTCGTGGACGCCGTGAAAGACCTCATGCCGGTAACCGAATCTTTCAGTCAGCCACAGCTCGGGCCCTACAAGCGAGGCACTCACCGCCGACTCTTTCCCCACGTAAAAAAGCTCGGAAGCGTTGCGCTGATGCCGCTACTTCGGCAGCAGAAACTCGTGGGCAGTCTTAATTTTGGCAGCGCAGATCCAGAGCGCTTCACCCGGGAGCACGCGACGGATTTTCTTCACAACTTGGCGACCATTGCCTCGTTTTGCATGGAGAACGCGGTCAACCGGGCACGGCTGGTGCGCAGCGGAATTACCGACGTGCTCACCGGAATGCACAACCGGCGTTATCTCCAGGACCGACTGCGCGGCGAGCTCGCCAGCGCGCAGCGAAGCCAAAGTCCACTGGCATGCCTGATTCTGGACGCCGATCATTTCAAGCGCGTCAACGACGAACACGGTCATTTGGTTGGGGACAGCGTGCTGCGAGAAATTGCCCGCCGTATTTTATCTCAGATCCGCGCCAACGACGTGGACGCGCGCTTCGGCGGAGAAGAGTTCGCCGTTCTCCTACCGGGAACCTCCACCGAGGTGGCCATGACACTGGGCGAGCGCATACGCGAAGTGGTCTCGCGCAACGCCATCCAGGTAAGTGATGACCTAGCCGTCGAGGCTACGATATCCGTGGGGGTTGCAAGCGTCGTCCCGGCCCGTGACGTCGAGGAGCTCGAGCGCGTAGGCGACCGCCTTCTAGCCGACGCGGATGCCGCCCTTTACCAGGCCAAGACCGACGGCCGCAATTGCGTGCGTCGAAACGCTTGAGGGCCGCGTTCGCGAGCTACAAAAAGGGCCGTGCTGATCCAGGCGACTTTTCCGGTTTTCCACTTTCGTAGCGCTAAGCAAATGCACGACCAGCCAAACGGCGGCGGTGCAAAGCGCGCCAGCATTTATCTCCGAAAGTAAAAGCTGTCGGGCGTCCTATCTCGGCTTCCTTGCGGGAACGGTAGCGCCGGCGTTCCGCCCGAATAACGTTTACGGCCACGGATCGGCCATCTTTAGATCGGCCAAGAAATGTAACGGAAGTTGCGGTAGGAACCGAGATCAGGCCAGCGGAGCGAGATCCAGACGAGCGACAATACCTTCCAGCGCCTTGGACGGCGCCGGGTAGCGTTCGAGCACTTTAGGATCATGCCCCGGAACGAGATGTGTGTCCGAGCCCGCCAGGGCACGCACACGGCGATAGCCCTCGAGCATCAGATACATATTTTCCAGCGTTGCGAAGGGCGTCTCTTTTTCCAGGTTTTCATAGTAGTGAGCGGCATCCGACGCGACCACGACAAAGCCGCGCTCGGTGTTTACCCGGACGGACTGCAGGCCTCTCGTGTGTCCGGCGATGTGGTGCACGCTGACACCCGGAGCGATTTCGTCGTCTCCCTGGTGAAACACCACCCGGTCCCCGTAGACCAGTCTCACCATGCCGGTCACGTCGTCCAGGGCAAAAGACCGGCGCAGCACATGGTGTGTCATTGCTCTGCCGGTAACATAGGCGAGCTCTTCGTCCTGAATGTGAAATCGCGCTTTGGGGAATTTCTCAAGGTTACCGGCGTGGTCGTAATGCATGTGAGTGATGATGACGTCCTCAACTTCATGAGCGTCGATGCCGATGAGCTCGAGCCCCTCGGTGGGACAGCGTAGAAATGTTCGGCCCCGGCGCTCGCCTTCCTCCTGTCCGTAACCTACGTCGACGACAATGGTGCGCTCGTCATTGCGAATGGCCCAGACAAAGTAATCCATGGGCATGGGCGCGTCGTGGGGATCGCCGTAGACGAACACGCCGCCGCGGGTTCCCATGCGCTCGCCGTACTTGATGGCGTAAATTTCGTAGCGGGGCAACAATGCGTTCAAGCCGCTAGCCTGCGGGGAATCTGCTCCGAGGTCATGGTTATTCTTGTGCCCTCTCGCCTGTCCAACCAATCGTTGGTGGAGTCAATATTATTGCGCGTACCGCACCTCCTGGCGAGGCAGAGGGCTGGCGCGCCCATCGGCGACCTCGGTCGAGCGGATTCCGGATTCGACCGGCCTGCTTCCAATAATTCGCCACGCTCGTCTCCTTTTATCGTATTTCGGGCGACCTTTTTTGATCTCCCGGTATTGATCCCGATCAGTTCTTCATCCTGGTGTTAAAGCTTTCCTCCGCAGAACGGGTATCATCTCCCCAGACCGTTCATTTCTGTATTCGCCGAGTGGGCAACACCCGGCCCTGCCGACATTGAAAACTGGATTTCGCATCGTTCTCCTTCTCCTGCTCGCCGCCGGCGCCGTCTTCGGTTTTCTGCGCTATCGCTCCGGCGATGCGGTTTCCGTGGTGCTGGCACCGGTGGAGCGGGGCCGGGTCGAGGCGAGCGTCGCCAATACCCGGGCCGGCACCGTGATGGCCTGTCGCCGGTCGAAGATCGCACCGGCAATCGGAGGCCAAGTGGCGCGGCTCTCTGTTCGCGAAGGCGATCACGTATCAGAGAACCAGATCCTGATGGTGATCTGGAACCGGGATCTGGAAGCACGACTCAAGCTCGCAGCGAGCGAAGAGTTGGCCGCCAAAGCGCGGGTGCAGGAAGTCTGCCTGGTGGCCGACGTCGCCGATCGGGAGGCGCGCCGGCAGCAAAAACTCTCGGCGCAGAACCTGGTCTCGGAGGAGCAGGTGGATCGGGCCACCACCGAGTCGAAGGCCAAGCACGCGGCGTGCGAAGCAGCTAACGCCACGGTGGACGTATCGCGCGCGCGGGTGGAAGCGGCACAGGCTGCGCTCGACCAAACAATACTCAGGGCGCCGTTTAACGGTGTGGTTGCAGAAGTGAATGCCGAGCTGGGCGAATTCGTCACGCCCTCGCCTCCGGGCATTCCAACCTTGCCCGCGGTGGATCTCATCGACACGAGCTGTCTCTACGTCTCAGCGCCCATCGATGAGGTAGATGCGCCGCAGATTCGCATCGGTATGCCGGCGTGCGTCACGCTGGATGCCTTTCCGAAGCCGCGCTGCAACGCCAAGGTCAGACGCATTGCGCCCTACGTGCTCGACCGGGAAAAGCAGGCCCGTACCGTCGAGATCGAGGTCGAGCTCACGGATCCGATTGATCGGGAAGGCTTGCTTCCGGGTTATTCCGCGGACGTAGAAATCGTGCTGGAGCGTCGGGAATCCGTGCTGAGCATTCCAACGGAAGCCGTACTCGAGGGAAACCAGGTGCTGGTCTACCGCTCCGCTGACGGGATACTCGAGCTTCGCACCTTCAAGCCGGGAATCTCCAACTGGCGTTATACCGAAATCGCCTCTGGACTCGATCAGGGTGAACGGGTCGTCGTTTCCGTTGGCCGCGAAGGCGTCGCTGCCGGAGCCCGCGTGACACCGGAAGAATCTTCCGCGGGCTCCGCACCGTCCCGGTGATCACGCTCAGCGGCGCGACGCGTGACTTCGTCGTGGGCGAACAGACCGTCCACGCGCTCAATGACGTCAACCTTGAAGTCGACGCCGGAGAATACATCGCAATCGTCGGCCCTTCTGGCTCTGGAAAGTCCACCCTGCTAAACGCCATAGGTCTGCTGGACCGGCTGTCGAAGGGCACCTACCGGCTTGAAGATCACGACGTAACCGGGCTTTCCAATGACGAGCTTGCGCAAATTCGGCGGGAAAAGATCGGCTTCGTGTTTCAGTTCTTTCATTTGATACCGCGGCTTACAGCCGCGCGGAACATCGAGCTGCCGCTGACCCTGGCGGGTATCGATCCCGCCGAACGCGCGTCGCGGGTCGCTGCGGTGCTTAAGGATTACGGTCTCGCCGATCGCAGCCAGCATCGCCCGGATCAGCTCTCCGGAGGCCAGCGCCAGAGGGTTGCCATCGCCAGGGCCACCGTCACCCGCCCCCGATTGCTGCTCGCCGATGAGCCAACGGGCAACCTCGATCGCGCCTCGGGCAATGAGGTGGTCCATATTCTCGAGCGGCTAAATGACGACGGCATCACGCTGCTCATGGTCACCCACGATCCCGACCTGGCAAACCGGGCGCGGCGCAAGATCCGCATGGTGGACGGCGCAATCGAGTCTGATACCCAGGTGACGGCGCGATGAGAATCGGCGACGTTTTCGCCTACGCCTACGGAGGCGTGGTCGGATACCGGCTGCGAAGCCTGCTGATGCTGTTTGCAATGGCGGTGGGGGTCGCCAGCGTGGTGGTGCTTACGGGTCTGGGGGAAGGCGCGCGTCGATACGTAACCGGAGAGTTCGCCTCCCTCGGCACCCATCTACTCATTGTATTACCCGGGCGAAACGAAACCACCGGCGGCGCGCCGCCGCTACTCGGCGAGACGCCTCGGGATCTCACTCTGGATGATGCGCTTGCCCTGCAGCGAAGCGCCGCGATCCGACGCATTGCGCCGGTCACGGTGGGATCTGCCCCGGTGTCCTTCGAGCAGCGGGAGCGCGAGGTCATCACCATCGGCACGACCGCTGATTTTCTCCACGTCAGGCAGCTCAAGATCCTGTCCGGGCGCTTTCTGCCGCAAACGGATCCCCGCCGCGCGGCTTCCATCTGCGTACTCGGCGGCAAACTCAAGCGCGAACTGTTCGGCAACCGGTCTGCCGTCGGCAACTGGGTTCGGGTCGGCGACCGTCGTTTTCGCGTGGTCGGCGTTCTCGCGTCCGAGGGCCGCGCAATCGGCATTGATCTCGAGGACATGGTCGTGATCCCGGTGGCTTCCGCCCAGGCCCTGTTCGACACGCCGTCGCTATTTCGCATTCTGGTCGAGGCGCGCAGTCAGTCACTGATTCCGCGAGCCAAGCAGCAAATTTCCGAAATCATTCGCGCCCGCCACGAAGGCGAGGACGACGTGACGGTCATCACTCAGGATGCCGTAATCAGCACATTCAATAAGATCTTTACCGCGCTGACCATGACGGTTGGCGGCATTGCCGCCATCAGTCTCGCCGTTGCCGGCATCTTAATAATGAATGTCATGCTGGTGGCGGTTTCCCAGCGCACGGCTGAAATCGGCGTGATCAAGGCACTCGGAGCCACGCGCGGCACC
>Ga0224497_10002692_pt1 | contig 10405 bp, 5 predicted proteins | sample SF_Jul11_sed_USG_4_FD_167970 | JGI IMG/M metagenome (GOLD analysis project Ga0224497, IMG submission 167970) | Sediment microbial communities from San Francisco Bay, California, United States - SF_Jul11_sed_USGS_13 | ecosystem: Environmental > Aquatic > Marine > Sediment | place: USA: California...
CTATCGTCTCGTCTTTGCTCCAGTCACCGTCGAGATATTTTCGGGCGGCCTCTATGCCGGCGTAGCGCATTTCGTGTCGTAATCCTTGCATCTTTCGCAATGCCTCGAGATCCGCTGCATCGTTGCCGGTCATCGGTACGATGACCTCCCGCAGGAATTCGTAGCGCGCGTCGCCCGGGAAGGCTATGGCCAGCGCGAGATCTCCGCTGCCCTCAAAGATTACGGCCTGCGGCGAAAACAGGGGATAAACCGAAAACTCCACCCAGCCTTTTTGCTGCAGGTAGAGCTCGTCCAACAGCGAGCTGAACGTGTGGTGGCCGGGATAACCTTCGTGACAGCCGAGCCGAATCGACGTGCCGAGGTACCTTGGTTTGTCTAGGTTAACCTGTATCAGGCTCTGCGCATTGCCCTGGTACCAGTTGTAGGCGCCCCACGGTTCTCCCCGGACGAACTCGAGCGTGAAATTCTCGCCTTTCGGCAGCGCAATATGTTGCCGCGTTTGCTCGCGGCACGCATCGATGCCTGCGCGAACGATCGCCTCAACCTTGTCGTCGGGAATCCGGTATTGCTGCCGATACTCGCGATAACGCTCGTGAGTCGGCCCGTCACCGGGCAGCATCGCATCGAGTTGCTCGAGCGCCTTGGCATAATGTTCCACCGGATAGCTCGGCGCGACAAAACCATAGATCAGGCGCGACTCTTCATCGAAGCTCAGCTCGAGACCGTCGCGCACGCGGCTCACCGCCGCGAGCGATTGCAGGTGTGTCAGCAGGAAGTTGTGTCGTAGCCTGAGCAGCTGTTCTGCATTGGCGGCATCGACTGCTTGCAGCCTGGCCACGAGCGCCTCTGCTGCAGCCGTGATTTCCGGGAGCGGCAGCGCCTCCTCGCGCGCCACGTCGCGCCATTCCGCCGGGCCGAAGTAAGCGTCGACGTAATCGCTGTCATGTTCGCCCAGCGCCAGCGCCAGGCGAACGTATTGTTCGGCGATCGGATCGAGCCGCGCGGAAAAGTCCGGCGCCGCCTCCTTTGTGCAGGCGCTGCACAGCAGCGCGAGGGCCAGATAACAAAGTGGCCGCACGCCCTGCAACTACCAGATCTTCACGCGCTCTTCGGGCGGCAGATACAGTGCGTCGCCTTCCTGGACGTCAAACGCTGCATAGAACTCGGGCACGTTACGCACTGCGCCGTTGGCGCGATAGTTTGGCGGGGAGTGCGGGTCGGTCGCAATGCGGCGTCGCAGCTCTTCATCACGTATTTTCGCTCGCCATACCTGGGCATAGCCGAGGAACACTCGCTGCTCGCCCGTGAAGCCGTCTATTACCGGCGCTTGTTCGCCGTTCAGTGACATCTTGTAGGCGAGCAGGCCGATGCTGATGCCGCCCAGGTCACCGATGTTCTCACCGAGCGTGAATTCACCGTTGACGCTCAGGTCGTCGAACGGCTTGAACGCCGAATACTGATCGACGAGTTTCGACGTGCGTTTTTTGAATTCGGCCCGGTCTTCGTCGGTCCACCAGTTGCGCAGTACGCCGTCGCCGTCGAACGTGCTGCCCTGGTCATCGAAACCGTGGCCGATTTCGTGGCCGATGACCGCTCCGATTGCGCCGTAGTTAACGGCATCGTCGGCGTCGAGATCAAAAAACGGTGGCTGCAGGATGGCGGCCGGGAATACGATTTCGTTGAGCATCGGCTGATAGTAAGCATTCACGGTCTGCGGCGTCATGCCCCACTCATTACGATCGACCGGTCCGCCCTGGCGATCAAGCTCACGCTGGTACTCGGCTGCCGCTGCCCGCGCGAGGTTGCCGAACAGGTCGTTGGCCTCGATATCGACCGCCGAGTAGTCGCGCCACTCGTCGGGATAGCCGATTTTGGGCGTAAATTTCGACAGCTTGTCGAGCGCCTGGGCTTTGGTCTCGTCGCCCATCCACTCGAGCTCTTTGATGCTCTTTTCGTACGCCTTAATCAGGTTTCCCACCAGCACCAGCATGCGTTCCTTGGCCTCGGGCGGAAAATGGTTCTTGACGTAGACCTTGCCCACGACTTCACCGAGGCTGCCGTTGACCGTGTCCACGGCGCGGCGCCATGGGGCGCGCTGTTCCTCGGTGCCCTGCAAGGTCTTACCGTAGAACTCGAAATTCTGGTCATCGAGTTCGGCGCTCAGGTTGGCTGCTGCTGTATTCAGGATCGCCCAGCGCAGGTACGTCTTCCACGTGTCGAGGTCCGTATCGACGATAATCTCATCGAGCGCCCGCATGTAGTCGGTCATGTACAGAATCAGGCCGTCCACTTCGGCGTAGCCGGCTTCGTCCAGAAAACCGTCCCAGTTGAACCTGGGCATTACGTCAGTCAGCTCCGCCGTTGCCACCTTGTTGTAGTTGGCCGCCGGGTTGCGAGTGTCTTCTTTTTTCATTTGCTTGTCGGCCAGGCGCGTCTCGAGCGCCATGATAGTCGCCGCCGCCGCTTCGCCGTCCTCAATACCGGCAAGGTCGAGCATCTTCACAATGTGTGCGACATACTTTTCGCGCAGCTCCACCGATTTGTCGTCGTCTGTGAAGTAGTACTCGCGATCCGGCAATCCCAGTCCCGCCTGAAAAGCGTAGATACCGTAATAGTTCGGGTTTTTCATGTCCGAGAATTGAGCAATGGCAAACGGCATAGCGTAGCCGCGCCTGGTCGCGCCCGCGAAGTACACAGCAAGCTCTTCGTAGTTCGTAATCGCGTCGATGCGCTCGAATTCGGGGCTCAGCGGTTCCATGCCGCGCGCATTGCGTGCCTCCATGTTCAGATACGACTTGTACAGGTCACCGACTTTCTGCTCATCGCTGCCCTTGGCGAAGTCGCCGCTGGCCGACTCTTCGATGATTGCCTTGACGTCTGCCTGTGAGTCATCGCGCAGGATATCGAACGTGCCATACCGTGACTTGTCGGCCGGCATCTCGGTTTCTTTTACCCATTTGCCGTTTACGTAAGCAAAGAAGTCGTCTCCGGGCTTAACGCTGGCATCGAGGTACGAGATATCGATGCCCGACCGCAGCGCGCCCGATTTCTCTGTCGCCACACCTGTCGCCGGCTCCTGGCTACAGCCAGCAAGCACGCAAAGCGCCGCAGCGCTCGAAATCAGTCTGTTCATGTGTTCCCCCGTTTGGTTGTGCCCCGTCCTCGCAGGCGCCGGCTTGTAACACGGGTCAATCGACCATGCCAGTCGATAGACCGTGTTCCCGGAGATTAGTTTCGGCTGCCCGGCGATTCGCCAATGTTCTGCAGTTCCGCTAGGTCTTCCTCACTCAGGGCGTATAGCTTGTGTATCCGGCAGCCTCTGATTGTATCGAATCGCGCGCGAATGCTGCTCGAGTCCCAGCGCTCGTCGGCAATGATTCTGGTGTCGTCCTCCAGCTCGTAGCAGCGTCGGCTGAACTCGACGAGAAAGCTCTCCCTGCGGCCTTTGTATATCAGGAAGTGGCTCTCTATCGAGGTCCAGCTGTCCCTTAACGACGACGCCATTTTATCGACCTCGCGGAGGCCCCGAACCTCGATTAAATCGCGCACTGCCTGCACCGCCTCGTCCACTGCGTCCTGTCTTGTGGTGTCCTGGGCGGCACACGCTGCCAAGGTTGCCGTTGCGACTATCAGCGTCAGAGCTTTCATGCTTTCATCCTTTTCGTTCGTGCCCGGTGTCATCGTTCCTCGGCATAGAGCCGGGCCGCATAAGCGTGCACTTTGGGGTGGTCTTCGAACCAGCGCTCCACGTCCGCGCGCATTTTCGCGGGCATCTGTTCGACAGTGATGCGATTAGCGTCCGCCTTGCCGCCACCATAGCCCTGGGGCTGCATCCAGAGTCCCGACATCGCTGCAAACGTAATGTCCGTATAGTTGATTGTATCGCCACCGAGGATCGAGCGCCTGCCGTCGGCAAGCAGCGTATCGATCTTTGCCAGCAATTCGTCGATGTGCAGGACGGACTTCCCGTAGTGTTCATCGGAGATCGCAAAGCTCCTGCGGATAAGGGCTGCGAGCAGCGGAAAAAGCACCCATAGTGTCAGCCGCTGCCATGCTGGGACGCGCGGATTATCGATCCCCCATGCATGCAGCGTGAGTTTGCGGTCCTGCAGTAAATGATAATAGATCCAGACCTGCAGGTTGCGCCCGTAGCGATCGAGCTTTTGCTCGAGATCCAGCCGCTCGCTCGTCGGCTCGAGGAAGCTCGCTTTATTGTCCGGCAACGCGTAGTTCGTCGCCCACAAATAGCGCAGGATTTCCGGAGAGTTGCCGATAACGGTCTGCACAATGCCGGTTCTCACGCGAAGTTGCGGCACCGTGCGCCCCGTAAAGAATACGCCCAGCGTGCCGCCGCTCTGCCGCTCCGTGTATTCGACGCCGAGGCGATCCATACACCAGCGGACCTTTTCGGCGTAATGGCTCGGCCCGATAGTTTCGAGTACAACGTCCGGCGTTTTTTCCGGGACAAAGATACCGCTCAAAACGATCGCCCAGCGCCACAACAATAGCAGCAGCACGAGCACGATCGTGGTTACGAACCCGAGGCCAAACCAGGCGACGACGAGCGGTAACAACACGACGAATGTCGAATGGATCAGCAGCCTGTTTCCAGTCATGGTGCTCATTGTAGCGGCAATCATCGAGCGACACCTGACGCGAGCGACAGGTAAACTGACGGGCAAATGCAATTTTCGATAGGACATCGCTGGAGCGGCTTTCTCGGATGGTTTGCAGACCGCCCTGTGGCTTCCGCTGTCGCAGCGACGCTGTTGCTGGCACTTATCGCCGCCCTGATTCGACCGCCAGTCATAGAAGGATCCATGGTTGATCAATTATCGGGGACGACCGCAGAGCTGGCGGTTGTGCAGCAGATTGCTACTGCAACCGGCGACCGGTCGACGGCCGTGATGATCGTGACGCCGGCCGATGTAAGCATAGCAGCCGTATTTGCTGATTTGGGTGCGCTCAGACATCGGCTCGCGGATCTCGACAGCAGCATTACCTTGCGCTCCATCGACGTAGTTCGCGATCAGCTGTTCGTCTACGGCCTCGACCGGCAAGACCTGATCATCGAGCTGCTCGGCGCCCTGCGTGGCGCGCCGGAGGCCCGAGCCATGATCAACAATGACGGCACACGCTTTCTGCTAGTGGTTTCGTCGCCAAAATCGTTCCGGCTGCAGGTCGTCGATGTCCTCGACGAGCATGCGTGGACGACGGTCTACGCCGAGCACACGATGCTCGCGAGTGCGCAGCTGGAGATCGCGGTTGCAGCGGGGCTAAAGAAGGACCTGCGGCTGCTGCTGCCGTTGATAGTCGCCGTCACGCTTGTCGCATTGTTCGCCGCTTTCGGCTACTGGCGCGCACTGTCATTGCCGCTGTTTGCCAGCGTTGCATCGACGGTCGTCACGTTTGCTTTGTTTTCCGCCATGGTTGTCACAATCAATCTGGTCACGCTCCTTGCGCTGCCGATTGTGCTGATTGTTGGCCTCGCGAACAGCTGTCACTTTCTGGCCAAGTCCCTGTCGGCTTTCGAGTCCCCTGACAATGTCGATGCCGCGGTAAGAGAGACCATGCGGCGCGTAGGGCCACCTTTCTTCTTTAGCACGCTGACGACATCCATTGCCTTGGCCTCGCTAGGTTTCAATGAGTTGCCCCCTATCGCTAACCTGGGTCTGCTTTCTGCGGGCGCGCTCTTGATCGTATTCCTGCTCGTTCTTCTCGCCGCGCCGTTGTCGTTGCGCTGGTATCTGCGGGGCGCGTCCCACTCCTGGCGGGAGTCGCGGGAGTCGCGCCTGTTTGCGGCGTTTTCGCGCTTGATGGCCGCCTGGCGAATGCAGATCAGCTCTTTGTTGTTGCTTGCGATGATCGCCGGGGCTGCATCCGTGCCGCTCTTGAATGTGAAGTCCGAGCCCAGAGCTTTTTTTCCGGATAACGCCCCATTTTCGTCGGCTTTGAGCGTCTTTGAGGCTGAGTTCTATTTCTTTTCGCCGCTACAGGCGCTCGTTTCCGTGCAAGGCGACGACCCGCTGCTGGCGCTGCGCAGCGCAGGCGTGTTGCGAGATCTCCTTGTAGATCAACCGGGCATCAAACACGTGGCCCTGGAGCCTGCGGCGAACCCGAATAACGCGTATGTCGTAAGTGCGCTATTCACGAACGAATCAGATCTTCCGCCGGTGTTCGAGCACATCGACAGCGCGGACTTCGGCCCGGGGGTTGACGTTGTGTACACCAATGCCTCGCTCGTCTACGGCGACATTGACCGCCAGGCCATGGAGTCGCTGTTGCGCTCGGTCGCCTGGTCTGCGGCGCTGATTTTCGGCGCTGTACTCATCGTGTTCCGCTCGGTGCGCGCGTTGCTCAGCGCGATGCTCGCTAACGCGGTGCCGCTGATGCTTGTGTGCGGTGTTGTTTGGCTTATCGGCAACCCCCTGAATCTCGTAACGATCTTTGTCTTTCTCGTCGCGCTCGGCGTGATTGTGGATGACTCGATTCACATACTCTTTTGGCGTGCGGCGGGTGACCCTGTCTCGGGCAGCAGTATCGAGTTCAGCGTGTTGCTGAGTACCGTGATGCTGTGTCTCGGGTTGTTCCTGTGCCAGCTTAGTGATTTTCCGACTACGCGACTATTCGCTGGCTACTGTGCGCTCGCCTTGATCGGCGCGGTCATCAGCAATCTGACTGTATTGCCGCTATTGCTCGGCGCCTCGCGCGCCAGCAGCGCACTCTCATAGTCAAACGTCGAGGTTTGCGACGGTCAGCGCGTTCTTTTCGATGAACTCGCGTCGCGGTTCGACCTGATCACCCATCAGGGTCGTAAATATTTCGTCCGCCTTAACGGCGTCTTCGATTTTCACCTGCATTAGCCGGCGCGTCTCCGGGTTCACCGTGGTATCCCAGAGCTGCTCCGGATTCATCTCACCAAGACCCTTGTACCGCTGTATGGACTGGCCACGGCGAGCCTCGCCCATCAGCCACTCAACGGCTTGCGAAAACTCTGTCACGACGCTGAGGCGTTCGCCGCGCTGTATGTACGCTCCCTCGCCGAGCAGGTCCGACAACTTTCCTGCGAGCGCCATGATGAGCCTGTATTCGTTGGTGTCGAAAAACTCTCTTGGCAGGTAACGCGTTGCACCTACGCCATGTTGCACCTTCGTAATCGCTACGCGCACGCCTTCGCCGTCTGCATCGCCACGATCAAGGTCAGCGGAATAACTCCCTCCGTTGCCATTTATCGCCCGGTCGCCCGCCACCTTCGGTAGCGTCGCCGACAATTTCTTTGTCCATTTCTCAAGCTTGTCGAGGTCATCGCTCCACTCCGGAGTTACTTCCGGAAGCTCGCTGATCGCGCGCAATACGACGGGGTCGTAGCGTCGCGAAATTCGCGCGATGATTGTTTCAACCGCGATGTGCTCTTTCGCCAGCGCTTCCAGGGCGACGCCCGACAAAGCCGGTGCGTCCCTGTTCACGTGCAGTGCCGCATCATCGAGGGCGGCCGTAAGCAGATGTGCATTGAGTTCGGCGTCGTCTTTGACATACACCTCTTGCTTGCCGCGCTTGATCTTGTAGAGCGGCGGCTGCGCAATGTAAACGTGCCCGCGCTCTATGAGCTCGGGCATTTGCCGGTAGAAAAAAGTCAGCAACAAGGTGCGTATGTGCGAGCCATCGACGTCCGCATCGGTCATGATGATGATGCGGTGATAACGCAGCTTATCGGCATCGAAGTCGTCGCGCCCGATGCCACATCCCAGTGCTGTGATGAGCGTGCCAACCTCAACCGACGCGAGCATTTTGTCGAAGCGAGCCTTTTCGACATTAAGGATCTTGCCCTTCAGCGGCAGTATCGCCTGTGTACGGCGGTCCCGGCCCTGCTTCGCCGAGCCGCCGGCGGAGTCGCCCTCGACGAGAAACAGCTCCGACAAGGCAGGGTCTTTTTCCTGGCAGTCTGCGAGCTTGCCGGGCAAGCCCGCGATATCCAGCGCACCCTTGCGCCGCGTCATTTCGCGGGCCTTGCGGGCCGCCTCGCGTGCTCTGGCGGCATCGACAATCTTGGAGACGATAGCCTTGGCTTGCTGCGGTTGTTCGAGCAGGAATTCTTCAAGCCGGCCCGCCACTGCCTGTTCGACGATACCTTTAATTTCAGATGAAACTAATTTTTCTTTGGTCTGCGACGAGAACTTCGGGTCCGGGACCTTGACAGACAAAACCGCCGTCAGCCCTTCCCGGGCGTCGTCCCCGGACGGCGTAAATTTGTCTTTCTTGCCGCTTGGCTGTTTCTCGATGTACGAGTTCAGTGTCCGGGTCAGCGCGCTGCGAAATCCGGCCAGATGGGTTCCCCCGTCGCGCTGCGGGATGTTGTTGGTGTAACAGAACATGTTTTCCTGGTAGCCGTCATTCCACTGCACCGCAGCCTCGACGCCCACGTCGTCTTTGATCACGGAAAAGTGAAACACCGAGCTGTGTATCGGCGTCTTGTTGCGATTGAGGTGCTCGACAAATGCCCGGATGCCGCCCTGGTATTCGAACGTGTCATTGCGCTCGTCGCGCTCGTCGACGAGGTTGATACGTACGCCGGAGTTGAGAAACGACAGCTCGCGAAGCCGTCGCGCGAGTATGTCGTAATGAAACTCGATATTGGTAAACGTATTGCTGCTCGGCTTGAAACGAATCGTCGTGCCCGTTCGATCCGTGGCTCCGACTATTTCGAGCGGTGCCTTCGGCTCACCGTGCTCATACTCCTGCTGGTGTGTCTTGCCATCACGATGAATCGTCAGGACAAGTTGTTCTGACAGCGCATTCACAACGGAAACACCCACGCCGTGCAGCCCGCCGGAAACCTTGTAGGAGTTGTCGTCGAATTTGCCGCCGGCATGGAGCACGGTCATGATGACCTCGGCTGCTGAGCGCCCTTCTTCGGGGTGCATATCGACCGGTATGCCGCGCCCATCGTCCGTTACGGTCACCGACTCGTCGGCATGAATCGTGACCGTGATCGCGTCGCAGTGGCCCGCGAGAGCCTCGTCGATCGAGTTGTCGACGACCTCAAAAACCATGTGGTGCAAACCGGTGCCGTCATCGGTGTCGCCGATGTACATGCCCGGTCGTTTTCGAACGGCCTCTAGGCCCTTTAAGACTTTGATATTACTGGAAGTATATTCAGACTCGTCGGTCATTCCATGTCCTCGGATTACAACCGATCTATTGTATCAAACCTGGGCCCTTAAGGTACCCCCAAAGCCTTATTTATTAAGGGAATATACGGTTTTTGCGCGGTATTGCCGGCAGCCCGTTTAGCGAGAATCTCCGCATCCCGCCCTGGACGCAAAGCACCCGGCTAGGACTCTCTCTCAAGCGTGCCGTGTTCCACGTGGAACACGGCTGCAGGGCCCGCGAAAAGACCTTGGTCCGCTTCCAGGCTGGTCGCGATCACCTGACAATCGAGGGCCGCGACTCGCCGCATCAACCGCTCCAGCGATCCTCCGTCCAGTTCCGCCGCCGGATCGTCAAGAAGCAACAACAAGGGCCTCTCGAGCGCTGTCTGAGCGGTTTCCGTCGCGGCCAGCACCATCGTGCAGGCGAGTAGCTTCTGCTGGCCTCGCGACACCAGCTTGCGCGCCTGGCGCTCATCGTAGATCAGTTTGAGGTCCGCGCGTTGCGGCCCCGACTGTGTGCTGCCGTGCTGCAGGTCGCGCTCGAAGCCCGCCTGGAGCGACTCGAGCAGCGTACGCTCTTCATTCCAACCAGCACGATACTCAAAGCGTACATTACTGCCGAGCAGGTCCAGGCCAGCCTCCTCGAGCGCCCCGGTCGCAACCTCGAGCGCGAATCGCCGACCAGCGTCCACTTGCTGGGCAAGGGCGGCGAACTCCGTATCCCAGCCCCGGACGCTGTCTCTGGCGCTGCCGGACCGGAGCGCGGCATTCCGCTGCTTGAGCACCCGGCGAAATCGTCGCCACGCGCCCAGATAGCCGTGTTCCACGTGAAACGCTATCCAGTCCAGGTACCGCCGGCGCCGATCTGGCGCCCCGGCAACCAGATCGTGTACATCGGGATCGATGATTTGCAGCGGCAGCGCGGCCGCGAGCGCCGCCGCCCCGCCCTCGCTGTCGCCGTCTACGCGAACCTCCAGCCCTGCCGCGCTATTGCGCACCCCGACGCTTCTGTGTCTCCCGTCTGCGCTAATCCGACCAAATAGAACGAACTCTCGTTCACCATGGCGGATCAGGCTCGATGTCGGCGCACCACGGAATGACTTGCCCCGGCCAAGGTATGCCAGCGCTTCGAGCACGCTGGTCTTGCCGGACGCGTTCGGGCCATAAATCAGGTTGTTTTGGGGGTCCGCGTCGAGTTCAATGCTCGCCAGGCAGCGAAAATTGCGCGCCGTAAACTGCTGAATTGGCACAGCGCC
>Ga0224497_10002693_pt1 | contig 10405 bp, 9 predicted proteins | sample SF_Jul11_sed_USG_4_FD_167970 | JGI IMG/M metagenome (GOLD analysis project Ga0224497, IMG submission 167970) | Sediment microbial communities from San Francisco Bay, California, United States - SF_Jul11_sed_USGS_13 | ecosystem: Environmental > Aquatic > Marine > Sediment | place: USA: California...
GCAGACGAGATTGAAGCGTTCCCAGAAAGGCACGCGCCCCACGACGCCGAGCATGAAGGTGCTGACGTACCAAAGGGCGGTGTTGGCCGCGAGAATGCCGAAGAGCCAGTGCGCACGTTGCCGGTGGGTGCGCAGGAGCACGCTCGCTGCCAACGCGACGCACAAAAGGGCGGCAATGAACGAGGTTTGGGTACGTGCGTCCACGCGCGAAGCGTATCAGGGATTGGGCGCTAGAGTAGAGGGGAGGATTGGATGGAGATCTTGGATGGGGCGATTGGGACGGAGCTCATTGCGCGAGGGGTCACGCTCGACGGTGCAGATTGGAGCGCCCGCGCGATCCGCAGCGCGCCGGAAGTTCTCTCCGAGGTCCACGCCGCCTATGCCGAGGCAGGTGCGACACTTCATACGGCGAACACCTTTCGAACACAGCAGGGCGTGCTCGGAGATCGGTGGGGCGACGATCTGCTCGCCGCGGTGACGATCGCAAGAGACGCGGTTCAGGGGGGGCAAAAAGTGCTCGGGAGCATTGCACCCGTCGAAGACTGCTACCGGCCTGACGTCAGTCCGGGAAGAGCGGCCTTGGCAAGACACCGCGAGACAGCGCGCGCGTTGGCCGCGGCGGGGTGCGATGCGCTGCTCTGCGAGACCTTCGCGCATGAGGCGGAGGCACTCGCTGCGCTGGAGGCGGCGCGCGGTACCGGGCTCCCGGTTTGGCTATCGCTGACAGCGGGTCCCTCCGGAGAGCTTCTCACGCCATCGGATTTCGAGCGGATCGGTCGTGAAGCGGTCGGGCTTGGCGTCGATCGTCTCTTGGCGAACTGCATTGCGGCGACCCGGATGACGCCGTTCGTCGAGGCGTTGGCCTCGCTCGGCGTGCCGGTGGGCGTCTATGCCAACGCCGGGGCCAAAGACGAGCGGCTCGGCTGGGGTGACGCTGCCGAGGATGCGGCCGAGCGGTACGTCGCGCTCGCCGAGCGCTGGGCGGAGATCGGCGCAACCGTCATCGGTGGGTGCTGCGGCATCGGACCTCATCACATTCGCGCGTTGAGCGAACGCTTTCGGTCAGGAGCTAGCGGCGTTCTTGGTGCCGGCGCCTGACTCGACGAGCTCGCGAACGCACAATACGAGGTCCGAGGGGTCGAACGGCTTTCGGAGCCATCGATCCGGCTGCCCGTGTGGATCGATGTCTTGGGGCGGGGGTGCGCCGCTCATGATCGCGGCACTCGACACCAAGCCCTTGTCACGCAGCTGGCCTAGAAGAATGTCGCCCCTGGCATCGGGAAGGGTGAGATCGATCAAGGCGGCCGAAAAAACTTCTTCGCGCGCGAGTGCCTTAGCGGCGGAGGAAACGCATACCGACGTGACTCCGCCGAGGGCGAGCGTCGTTGCGATCAAACCGCGCACCCCTTCATCGTCTTCGACCACGAGCACGTGGATACGCTGAGCCGCTTCGGGCTCCATGACGCGGCTGATTCGAGTTTGCCGCGGAACGAACTCGGACTCGCGCTTTACGCCTGCCTCTGGGAGTTGAATCCTGAACTTAGCCCCGTGCCCTGGCGATGTGTCCAAGCGGATCCGACCGCCGAGCGACTCCACGGTGCCCCGAACGATCGCAAGGCCGAGACCAGTGCCCTCCGAGCGCGTCGTGTAATACGGCTCGAACGCGCGCTGCTGCTGAGCGTCGGACATCCCCGGCCCATTGTCTCGCACCTCGAGGTCGATGAGCTTGCCGTGATGGCGTGCGTGGATCGACACTTCCCCACCGCTCGGCACCATCTGCACTGCGTTGTGCGCGAGGTTCCAGACGATCGAGAACAGCTGGGAGCGCTTGGCGTCTACCCAACATTCGTCTTCCGCCTCCGCATGCACGGTGACGCGCTTTTGTTGTGCCTCCGGGCGAAGCAAACGGGCGACATCGCGGATCACCACGGTGAGATCGGTGCGACTTCGCTCGTGATTGGTGTGTCGTACCATCCGCAACAAGTCTTGAGTCGCATCCCGCGCCACTTGCGCGCTCTTCTCGATGAGCGACAGCGCCTCCTCGGGCGGTGCCTTGTCGGGGCGTTCCCGCGCGACTTGGGCCCAACCGACGATCGCGCTCAGCGCGTTGGCGACTTCGTGGGAAACGCCCGCCGCGAGATCCGCCGCGGCTGCCTTGGCCTGTACGCTTTCGGGGATCGGGCTCTCCTGGGATGTGATCAACAAAGCGACCCCGTCCGCTCCTGTCGGTATGGCGAGCACCTGTACGCCGGGGCGGGGGTCGAAGGCGCCCTGTCGCCCCGCGCGCGCCTCGGCGACCACGCCTTCGAGCTCGTCCGTGTCCGCGGCGTCGACCAGTTTCCGCGCGTCTTCGAGCAGACCGCTCGGCTGGTGTGTGCCGAGCCGCTCGAGGGCATGAATGTTGGCACTCAGCGTCCCGTTCGAGTCCTCTTCGAGGAGCGACAGACGGAGTTGGTTAGCCAGCCAACGAATTAGTTCTAATGACACCGCAAACGTCCGTTTCAACCAAAATGTACGACCTTTCTTGGGGTTTCGTCAACCGAAAGGCAGGTTTTGGTGAGCAAGTGCGCAGTCCTCGCTTCGCGAGTGTCTGCGATCTAACGTTTTGCTTGCGATATCATCATGTTGCGCGCGCTAGGGCGCGGTCTCACCTGCACCAAGCGGAGCTGAGCCCCGAAGCGGCCGCTCGTGTGCGTTTAGTCTCATCAATTGGGTTGCAGAAGGAGCGCTTTTCGCTGCGTGCGGGGTGTGACCCGCCTCACAACACCCAGCGATACGATGCGCACCGCCAAGAACTCGAAGCTGCTCTCCTTAGACAGATAGTCGTCGCCCCCGACTCGGAGCCCCGTAATCCGGTCCACTTCGTTGTCGTGGCAGGTCAAGAAGATCACGGGCAGCGTCTGCGAAAAGCGCCGAATATCAGCAGAGCAGAGCAGAAGCCCGCCATCGCGCTCTTCGCCAAGTGCCACGTCGAGAACCGCAACATCCGGCATGTCGAGGCGAAACGAATCGAGTGCGCTTGCACGGTCGCCAAACGCCTGAACCCCAAAACCGCGCGCGCGAAGAAAGTCCGCGTAGTTCTCGCGAATCACATCGTCATCTTTCAACTAGGCCAACCGTACCGATCATTCAAGTTTCCTAGCACAGGCTTGGCCCAGTCTGTGCGCCCGACCCCCAACGATCGGATTACCAGTCGCCCCGACTAATCATCTCAGCGGGTTGCGCCAACAGCAGAACGCGTTCTAGCCGCCGCAAAAGCCAGCGCAGTTGACTTTGGCGGCCATAGTCGAGCACTCGGGGACATCGACACAGGCGTAGGTACAGGCATACTCCGTCTTCTGGCCCTGGGTCACGAGTCCGCGGCACAACCCGCCCGCAGGACACTCGTCATCACGGCCGCTTGGGCATGTCCGCCCGTCGTGGAACGCACGCAACGCAAAGCAAGTCGTGAGCTTTTCGTGGATGCCGCAATAGCTCTGGGTCTTACCTCCCGAAGGGCTCTCCCGGTTGACGAGGGGGACGACAAACGGTGGGGGGCAACCCGTACCCCGTTCATCGGTTACCCGCAAACAAAACCCCATCGTTTCGTCTGGAAAGGGCTTGCCGTAGTACGTCATCCACACACACCGGTGCTCCGGATCCGCGCAGTTGCTATCGGTGAAGCAAGTCTCGCAAGTCGCGCGGCTCGCCAGCGCCAATGTGGTGCAGGTCAGCGTCATGGGGTCACAGCTGGTGCCTGGACAGCTAGACCTTTCGGTTCCGGGCGTGCACTGCCCCTCACCAACGATGACACCAATCGAGTTGCTGGCGTCGGGCTTGGTTAGGTCGGAGGTGGTCATGTCGGAGGTGGTCATGTCGGAGGTGGTCATGTCGGAGGTGGTCATGTCGGAGGTGGTCATGTCGGGGGTGATCGTGTCGAAGCCACCATCGCCGACCCCACCGTCGCCCACTCCGTAGCCATACAAGTCACCATTGCCGGCACCCGCCGTTTGCGTTTCAAACGCACATCCCGAGCTCAGTACCAACAGCACTAAAGCGAGGGTGAACCTTGCGCTAGGGATGCGTTCCTCCATGTTATTAGATTCCTCGAAAGACATATCGGGCAACCACGACGTCGACCCCGCCGCCCTCGTACACGACGTAGCCGACCACCAACAGACGTCCGCGATTATCGAGGATCGCGCCCGCAGCGTTGAGCCCCGCGCCTTCGAGCCCCGTGAGCGTTTTGTGCTCGCCCTCGACAGGTGAGCCATCGGCGCTCAGGTGTGCAATCGCGATTTGCCGCTCCCAGAGAGAGGGTCGCGACGCTCCGACGACGACGATGTTCCCGTTCGGGCGATGGAGAACCTCGACGGCCTCCTCCGAATCGCTGCCGAAGTCGATGAGCACGGAGCCACCGTCGCCGAACGCCTCGTCCAGAGCGCCGGCTGGGTCGTACGCGGCAACCAGGAAGTCGTACGCGTACCGCCACGGTTCAGCGAAGTTCGAACGCAGCTGAGCCCAACCCGCGGTGAGAATTCGACCGGCAGGCGTGAGGGCCATTGCGTTCAAAGACTCCGAGTGGCCGGGCGACCCATCTCCAAAATCGGTGACGACCCTTCCGCCGTCGCCGAAGGTCGCGTCGAACGAGCCGTCGTCCGCCAAGCCAGCGATCGTGAAGTCGAGGGTCCCGTTGAAGCCGATCTCGCCAACGCTGCCCCCCACCAGGATGCGGGTGGCCCCGTCGGCGTCGCTCGAAACGAGGACCTCCTCACTGTAGCCAGGGTCCATGAGGAGCACGCCGTTGTCACCAAACGCGGCGTCAGGTGTTCCGTCCGACAAAACTCGCACCGCAGAGAAACGCTTCGTCCACTCGCAAGCAATGCCGGTAGCGACGATCCGGCCGTCTGAGTCAACCGCGATGTCAGTACCCTCCACGAAGCAGGGCTCGGAAAGTCGAGTGACGCCCGCAAGGGCAGGATCGTTTCCAAACGCGTTGTCGCGGGACCCATCGGCGAGGTATCTGGCCAACGTGAAGGCGCAAGCACTTGGCGAGTACGATTTCGTCCAACCAGCGATGAGTATGCGCCCTCCGCCGTCGAGGGTGACCGCGCTGTACTCCGTGTTTTCGTCGAGAGATTCACGGACGAAACCGGTGCTGTCCTCGCCGAACGATACGTCGAGGGCACCATCATCGTCGAGAAGGGCGGCGAATCCGTGGTTCGGACCAAAGGTCGAATCATGGGTTGTGCCGGCGACGACGATTCGATCGTCCGGCATGACCGCTACGGCTCTCGCACCCTCGGACGTCCACATGCCATCGAGAATGCTGAACGTAGCAATACCATCGACACCAAAGGTCGGGTCCAACTCGACGACTTCGAGCATCGGGGCTCCGGCCGCGCCACCGGTGCCAACGGTCGCGCCCGCTCCGCCGACGCCTCCCGCACCCCCGGTTCCGGGTCCGACCATCCCGCCTGCGCCGGCAAATCCACCCGTGCCACTGTTCCCAAGGGCGCCATCGCCGGTGCCCGAGTCACGGCTTCCGCAACCAAGCGCGGTCGCAACCATGGTCGCTAAGAACAGGGCCATGCTGGCCGTCGATCGTGATGCTTGCGTTTGGGATCTTCTCGTCATGATGTTTCTACACTCCTCAGCGGCCACAGAAACCTCCGCAGTAGGTGGGCTGATTGCCTAGACTCGGACACTGGCCGTCCGCGGTGCATTCGTAAGTGCACCAGTTGGCCGCATTGACTCCGCTGCCAAATGTGCGGCAGATGCCGCCCTCGGGACATTCTTCGTCCAGTCCGATAGGGCATGGCTCTTGGTTTGCGTAGGCTCGTACCGCGTAGCAAGTCGTGAGGTCCTCTCGAATGCCGCAGTAGCTCTGGGTTCTGCCGCCCGAGAGACTTTCGCGGTCGACGATCGGGGTCATGAACGGCGGCGCGCAAGTGCTAGCCTCGTCGAACTCGTAGACGCCGTTGTCGTATTCCACGATCGCAACTTGCAAACAGAACCCCGTTTCCTCATCGGGAAACCGATCGCCGTCGTGGTACATCACAACGCAACGCTGATCCGGCTCCACACAGTCGGTGTCGCTTGCGCACGTCCAGCAGGCAGGTCGGCTGGCCAGCTTGAACAGGCTGCACCGCATCGTCGCTGGGTCACAGCTGGTGCCAGGACAGTCGGTTCGCTCGGTGGCCGGTGTGCACTCTGGCTGCTCGACGATGAGACCTCCGCCTATACCGTCAGCGCCGCCAGCTCCACCTACGCCGGCGGCACCTGCGCCGCCGGCTCCACCGTCCCCGTCGAAAGCGCCACCCAGGGCGACGGTGTGCGTCTCAAATGCGCACCCCGAGCTCAAGCTCAATAGCAAAAACGTTAAAGGGAAGCCCATTTTTCCCATCAAACTGTATTTTTACATCTCGCAAGACAGAATGCCAGCCTTATTTGGGCACTGGACGGATGACAGTAGCGTGGGCGCCACTCGAGCGTTTGTTGAACACCTCCTCGGGCCAGCTTCGTAGAAGCTTGTCCGCCTCGGCAGGTTGGTCTGGGACACCTGACTAGAGCCAGGGGTTGAGCACCTCATCGTCCTGCGGGGACGGAGCTCTACGGACCTTTCTCGGCATCTTTCGCGCTTTAGGCTTCGCCCGCTCGGGCGGGCGGGGACCCTTTCCCTCGCCGTTTTGCCAGTCGTCGGGCTCCGCCAGAGGGGCCGGCGTCGCAGCGAAGTCGGGCTGGTCGCCGTCGGCCGCCGACTCGGGGCGGGCCAATAGCTTAGGTACGCCGCGCTCTGCGGGAACCACCACGATTCGCTCGACGTTGCTCCTGGCCGAATGCTCAAGGGCGGTTCCGGGGAATGCGCGGACGGCAAGCCCTCCAAGCAACGAGATCAGGGCCACCGCAAGGGCGCCCAACCCTAGACGAGACGTCCTCGAACCAACACGACCCGGCCGGCGTCGCCCACGCTGTGGCCCGAGGCTTGGTCGACCCTGCTGAAAGCGCTCGAGATCCGCCTGCAGGTCATACATGGACTCGTAGCGACACTCTGGTTTCTTCTCTAGGCATCGCAGAATGATGCGCTCGAGGTCTGCGGAGATCTCGGGCACGTAGCGGGTAGGTGGCGTGGGCCGCTCGTACACGTGCTTGTGAAGGAGTGCCATCACCGTGTCGGCATCATGTGGGACCCGGGCCGTGACCATTTCGTAGATGAGCACACCGAGCGCATATATGTCCGTCCGCTGGTCGATGTTTCTTCCGTCACATTGCTCTGGCGACATGTAGTGGGGGGTTCCAAGGAAATCGTTGGCTCGAGTGAGTCGATCCGGTCCTTGTGCCATCTTGGCGATGCCGAAGTCGAGCACTTTGACGAAGTCCGGGTTGCCATCGCGGTCGATCAGAAAAACGTTTTCGGGCTTGAGGTCGCGATGAACGATTCCCGCATCGTGTGCAGCGCCCAGTGCCCGGCATAGTTGAACGGCAATGTTGCACGCGCGCTCGGCGGGCATCGGTCCGTGTGCCTCGATCGCGTCGATGAGATCGACTCCCTCCAAGTACTCCATGACGAAGTAAGTGGAGCCGTCCTCCAGCGAACCGAAGTCACTGATGTCGACGATGTGTGCGTTGCCGATCGCGGACGCGCTTTCGGCCTCGCGCTGAAATCGTATCCGCGCGTTCGGGTCATTGGTGCTTCCCCGTCGAAGCACCTTCATCGCAAGCGTCTTCCGGAGACGAACATGCGTCGCTCGATACACGAGCCCCATGCCACCCTCCCCGAGCACCCCCTCGACTTGGTACCGCCCGTCGACGACGGTGCCGATCCGCGGATCGGGCCTCGCCGTCGAGGCGCGCGGCCCGGAGCTCGACCGATCGTCGAACAGGGTCGAGTTCAGCGATTTACATTTATTGCGCAAGATTCTGTATATAGTGGAACACGGGACTCTGGTCTTGGCAACGGCCCCAAGCCCTCTTGCTTTGGAATTGGGCTCCGTTAGACGGTCCCGCGGGTGCTGGTCGTTCCGACAATTATAGTGTAACATTACATAAATGACAGAAGTAAAGACGCCGAGCCGGTGGGCGATCGCAGTCTTGATCGCTTCGACCCTTTGGGGTTTGGATTCGTCCGCCGCGGCGCAGGCCGGCACCGCCCAGCGCGAGGGCGATGGCGAGGAGGCTCCGACCGAGGAGGACCAGACCGCGCAGCGCGAGGCTGAAGACGCGGCTGCGAAGGAGTATTTCCTGCTCGGGCGCGCGGCCTATCGAGTGGCAAACTACGAGCAGGCACTGGCCCACTTCCGACATGCCTACCGACTGAGCGGCCGCAGCCAACTGCACTACAACATTGGTATTTGCGCCGATCGGCTGGGGAAACACCACGAGGCGTTCGAAGCGTTCGAGCGCTATCTTGAGGGGACGGAGAATCCTTCCCGTGAGGAAGAGGTGCGCATGCGGGTTGCAGTGCTCCGCGTGGCCATCGAAGAGAGCGACAAGAGGACGCAAGAGCTCGCCGCAGCCGCTTCGCACAACGCGACCGCAGCACTTGCAGGACGCCCGTCCGACCGGAAAGTCCCTCGCTCCGCGATCATCGGCGGCTCCACCTTGGCCGCGCTCGGGACAGCGGGGGTGATCGCCATGGGCGTCGGGCTGTCGCAGAATGGCGCGTGCTTAGAAACCGACGCCTCGGGGGCATGCATCACGGAGCGAACCTCGAACACTTGGACGGCGGTCTATGGGGGAATCGGGGTCGCGGCCTTGGCTGGGAGTGCGTCATGGCTCGTGATCAGCAGCCGGCGCGCGAAAAGGAAGCGAGACACCGCGTGGATGCTCACGCCGACCGGCGTCTTGGTGTCGGCGTCGTTCTAGCCGAGCACGCTCGCGTGAGCTTCGACCATCTGAGCTAAGCCTTGGATGCGGCCGATCACGAAGCGCTCCTCTTTCGTCCGCCTGGTTGCCTGATTACCCAGGCTGTCGAGGTAGGCGCGTATGGTTCGATGCCCTCGATAGTGGTGGGTGCGGACGAGGATGTGAAGCGTATCGACCGTCTCGGCAGTCATGCAGCGCCCCAGCGCTGTGTGGAATCGAAACACCCAGTCGATCCATTTGGCGCCGCGGGGACCGTCCGCGAGGCTCAGCGCGAACATCGTCGCCCCCTCGAAAAGGCTGTTGGTGTCTTCGTGCTCTAAACCGGCGTGCGGACGCCCTTGCACCGCCTGCTCCAGGAGCTCATCCAGGTGGGGGAGGAGCACCCGCTCGGCTTCGTCGAACCGGCCCATCTTGATGGCCTTAGAAGCAATGCCCCCAATCACCTCGAGCTTCCGCACCGGCCGGGTGTCTTCTCCCCAAGGCGATTCGTGGGCGAATACACTACTCCAGTCTTTCGAGGTTTCACCCGTGGCTGGATCGAGGCGTCGGCCGCAGTCGCCGCAATGGCGCTTGGCGGCTCCACTGATGGCGCCGCAGGAGTCGCACACCACGTAGCTCTGGCCCCCCGTTCGATCGGTGATCTGCTCGGTGTCGATGAAGAGGAGCTCTTGCGCGCCGATGAAGATGCGGTCCATGTGGACGAGCTCGCGTGGACCCTCGATCCGCACGCCATTCACCATGACACCGTTTCGGCTATCCAGGTCTTCGACCACGACCGATCCGGGACGGACGTGAAGGGTCGCATGCCGTCGAGAGACCAAAGCGTCTGCAAGCGCAAGGTTGCAGCGCCCGCTACGGCCAATGACGAAATCCCCGAAGGAAAGCTCGAGGTCGCTCGACCGATATCGAAGTCGAAAAAGTGTCACGGCTATACCCGCCTTCCACGCAGAGCGACCTCGGCCAATTGCTTCTTTCTGACCTCGCCCAAGGGGAACACCGTGGCCAGCCATTCCGACAGGTCGGCTGGCCCGATGACGACCGGCTGGGTGTCCAACACCTGCCGGATGGCCAACTCCATTTCCTTCGCGCTCTTCCAACGATCGGCGGGATTGCGCTCCAGTGCCTTGAGCACGATTCGATCCAGCTCTCTCGGGGCGTCTGGTCGGAGTTTGGACGGTGGACGAATCTCATCGTAGACGACCGAAAGGACGGTGGTCCTTGGCGCGTCGCGCTTGAAGAGCCGCCTCATGGCCAGCATCTCCCAGAAAACGACGCCCAGCGCCCAGATGTCAGCCTGGTGATCGACCCGGCCGCCCATCAACTGCTCGGGGGCCATGTAAGAAAGGTTTCCTCTGAGGTCTTCGGAGCCGTCCGAATGCGCCCTCGTCGCCGCGCTGGCGATGCCGAAGTCGAGGACTTTCACCATTCCATCATAGAGCACGAAGATGTTTCGTGGCGTCACGTCCCGATGTACGATTTCGAGCAGGTTTCCATTGGCATCGCTGACGGTGTGCGCGGCGTGGAGCCCGGCGCATGCGTCGGCGACAATCCGCGCCAGTCG
>Ga0224497_10002695_pt1 | contig 10401 bp, 9 predicted proteins | sample SF_Jul11_sed_USG_4_FD_167970 | JGI IMG/M metagenome (GOLD analysis project Ga0224497, IMG submission 167970) | Sediment microbial communities from San Francisco Bay, California, United States - SF_Jul11_sed_USGS_13 | ecosystem: Environmental > Aquatic > Marine > Sediment | place: USA: California...
TCATGATGGTCTTCATCCTCCCATCATGCCCGAAACTCAGCCTCGGGTTCAGACTCACTTCAGGGTAGAAACACGGCCGCCGTTCAGACTCATTTCATATTGGAAGAGACTTTGCCTTTACAAGGAATCCCGTCACGAATATAATCTGCACTTTGACCTCAAGATTTATGTTTTTCTTCTCATTCCCAGGCTTCCTCCCCTAGTTCACAGGCATCTCTACATTTTACATGTTGGGGGATATATTGAATGTGTCAATCTGCTGTCCTGCTGATCGTATAGTTTCTCTGTGATACACTCTTCTTCCTCTTTTCATCGTCTCAGGGATGCTCCATGGATCTAGTGTTGCGTCGGTCACTGGATCTTAAGCAAAATAGGAGGAGCGCCTGGATTCTTTCATTTCTATTTGTCAACCTCTTTTTCCTTCTCTTTTTTCTCATCATGGGAACTCTTTCGTTTGAGATGTCCGTGTTGGCCCAACCATCTCAATCTCAAATTGAGGCCATTGAGGTTGAAGGCAACCAGCATATTGAAGAGCAGGCCATCTTAGGGAAATTATCCTTCAAGCCAGGAGATTTATTGACCCAAGAGTCCATTCGGGAGCAAATTCAACTCATTTATGACATGGGATTTTTTGAAGAAGTCGAAGCCTCAACCGAGGCCAGGGCCAATGGAGCCCTCGTGGTCTTTCGCGTGAAGGAAAAGCCCTTTACCGTCGAAGTGGTGTTTGATGGAAATGATGAGTTATCGGACGACAAGCTTAATGAAAAAAATACCGTAAGAAATCAGGTGTTTTTAGATAAAGAACAGGTAAAGGTTTCCGTGGAAAATTTTCGGAAGTTGTATCACGAGAAGGGTTTTTACCATGCTCGAATTATTCCCATCAGTGATATGGTCGAGAACAATCAAGCACGATTGACTTATTACATCGAAGAAGGACGGCAAGCCCATATACGCACGATCAAATTTGAGGGCCGAAATGTCATCAAGGAGAAGGAATTAACGTCCTTTATGGCCAATCGAGAGTATTCCTGGCCTTGGTCAATTTTTTCAGATGCCGGCATTCTCCATCGTGATGAACTTCCCAATGACGTCGAACGCATTAAAGAGGTGTATCTTAATAAAGGCTATTTGGATGTCCAAGTCGGGATGCCACGAATTGATTTGGATGAGACGAAGGAGTGGTTTACGCTGGTGTTTTCGATTGTGGAAGGAGAGCCGTATATTGTGAGCCAGATCCAGTATACGGGAAATACGCTGTTCTCTGAGGCGGAACTCCTGGAAGGTCTCACCATTGAACCTGGTGAAGTGTTTCAGCGAGTAAAAATCCGTGATGAAATTACTCGGGTGACTGATTTGTATGGCAGTCGTGGTTATGCGTTTGCCGAGGTTACTCCTTCGGTAGAGCCGGATCCCCCAACCCGAAGCACTCGTATTGGTTTTTCCATCCAGGAAGGGGAAATGGTTCGGATTCAAGATATCCGGATTACCGGGAATAATAAGACTCGTGACAATGTGATCCGGCGTGAACTGCGTGTCAATGAACGGGACATGATTGATTCCCCGGCGATTAAGCGAAGTTTTGAACGGCTCAATAATTTAAATTTTTTCGAAACGGTGGAGATTCTACCCAAACAAATTACTCCTGGTGAAGTCGATTTAGAGGTCAAAGTCAAGGAAAAGCCCACCGGCTCCTTCAGTATTGGCGGTGGCTTTAGCACGTTGGACCAATTTACGTTAATTGCGGATATCACCGAGGGGAATTTATTCGGGCGAGGGTATCTGGCTCGGATCAGGGGGCAGGTAGGAGGGCGGCGAACCCTTGGGACTATTACCTTTCGAAATCCGGCCATTTTTGATACGTTAACCTCGGCCCAAGCAGATCTGTTCAGCTCGCGCACGAATTTCTTGACGTACTTTGAAAAAAAGCAGGGTGCGAATCTGACGTTTGGTCGAGGGTTTTCCGAATACTTGACTGGGACCTTTACCCTTGTAGCAGAAAAAATCAAGATTAGTAATGTGGATTCTAACGCCAACGATCTGATCAAAGATCAGAAAGGCACTCAATCCACGACTGGATTTCGTGCCAGTTTATTCCGCGACTCCCGCGATTTTTATTTAGACCCCAGGCGGGGCACTCGAATCGGTGTCCGCACGAGTTTAGGGACAGATCGACTTGGGGGGTCAAATAATTTCTATAGTGTGTCGTTTGATGCGATGAAATATACGCCACTGCCATTTTGGGATTTTCGCCATTCTATTCGGGGGCGGATTGGATACGGAGACGGATTTAATGGGTCAAAATTCCCTATTCCTGAGTTCTTTTACGTGGGCGGCATTAACACCGTGCGGGGATTCAAATTTGGCCGCGCCGGGCCAGTGACCTCGAATAACCAGCCTGAAGGGGGCAATAAACAATTAATTGTGAATAATGATTTAATTTTTCCATTGTTGCCCGATGCCAAGTTGAACGGCGTCCTTTTTTTCGACTATGGAAAGGGATTTTCTCAGTCGGATAAATTAAATTTTGATCTTCGAATGGCTGCGGGCATGGAAGTGAGATGGATTTCACCATTTGGGCCTCTTCGGGCGGCGTTTGGCCGTCCTATAGATGGGCCATCAAAGGACAAAAAATGGGTATTTGAATTTTCCGTGGGATCGGTCTTTTAGACTGAATCCGCAAAAAGAACATGTGTGATGGCGAAGCGTAGGAGAGAACATACGATGAGGAATACATGTGTTGGGTGTATCGGCAGGTGGATGCCTCTGGGGAGTCTGGTGCTGAGTCTTGCCTGGGGATGTGCGGCTATGGGGCCCAACAATCCATCGGATCTCCCCATTGGTGTCGTTGATCCTCAGCGGATATTGGCTGAAACGGTCAAAGGAAAACGGCTGTCGGATGCTCTGAATGCGTTCATGAAGGATCGACAGACCCTTGTGGAATTAGAGCAAAAGGAATTACGAAAGTTGGAAAGTGAATTGATGGCCCAAAGTACAGTATTGAGTCAGGAGGCCAGGGATCGGAAGGAAGAACAGTTCAGGGGGAAAATGGCCGGGTATCAACAAAAAGTAGCCGATTTAAACAGAGAAGTTCAAGAAAAACAGCGGGAATTGCAAAACGAATTTCGTCTCCAGGTGCAAAAGGTTGTGACAGAGGTTGCAGGTCAACGTGGCTTGGGTCTGGTATTAGAGTACGGAGTCAATTCAGGCACCTTGTTTTATCAGGCTGGCCTGGATATTTCCACTGATGTTATTCAGGCTCTCGATCAGGAGAGTCGTGAAGTAAGTGCGCCCTAGTCCGGAGGGTAGTTCAGGGTGATGACGATCAGTCGTGTCTGAGCAGCACAGAGAGAAAGAGGTCAAATATGGCTGAGAGCGAATTAGATATTCTCCACATTCAGGCATTGCTTCCGCACAGGTATCCCTTCTTATTAGTGGATCGGATCCTTGAAATCGAAGAGGCAACCCGGATTGTGGGCATTAAAAACGTTACGGCCAATGAGCAGTTTTTTCAAGGGCATTTCCCCGGGCATCCTATTATGCCTGGAGTGTTACTTTTGGAGGTCATGGCACAGGTTGGCGGGGTGTTAGCCAGAAAAACGGCGATGGGGACGGGGCGCCCTACCGTTTTTCTCACCGGGATTGAAAAAGCAAAGTTTCGTCGACCAGTCGTTCCTGGAGATCAATTGCGGGTTGAGGTCGAGGTCATTCGGCGAAAAGATCCATTTTGGAAGATGGCCGGGAAGATCTTGGTCGAGTCGTCCTTAGTCTGCGAAGCCGAAATGACCGCCATGGTCAGAGTCGAAGGAAGTGAGGCCTAGCCGCGATCAACTGGGTCGTTGCGCGAAGTCTGGCTTTGGAATCATTTTCAACGCAAAAAGTGAGAAATTGATGAATATTCATCCCACAGCAATTGTCCATCCCAAAGCAACAGTAGGAGAGGATGTCGTGATCGGGCCCTATTGTGTCGTGGGTGAACATGTCACGATTGGAGATCAAACGGAATTAGTGGCCCATGTGTGTGTGGAGGGGCATACGGAAATTGGCCGGCGTTGCCGGTTTTTTCCATTTGTGTCCATTGGGACACCCCCGCAGCATTTGCAATATAAAGATGAGCCCACCAAGGTCTGTATTGGGGATCATAATATTGTTCGGGAAAATGTGACGATTAATCGTGGGACGGCTTTTGGAAGCGGTGTGACCAGGATTGGCCACCATAATTTCCTCATGGCCTATACCCATGTGGCCCATGATTGCGAATTGGGTAATCATATTGTGATGGCCAATGCGGCGAATTTAGCCGGCCACGTCTCTGTCGGAAATTCTGTGGTGATTGGAGGCTTAGTCGGGGTGCATCAATATGTGCGGATTGGTGAATATGCGATGGTGGGAGGGTGTTCGGCGTTAGGACGGGATGTCCCGCCGTTTGTTCGTGCCGCCGGAGGCTATCGCGCCCAAATGTTTGGGCTGAATACGATAGCCTTGAGGCGCCATGGGTTTTCCGGAGCGCGCATGAATACCTTAAAAGCCGCATTTGAACTCTTATTCCGACAGGGGCATCGTCTTCAAGAAGCCATTAAACTTGCCCGTAACGAGTACGGTGAAAGCACCGATGTCATGACGTTACTCACCTTTTTAGAGAGTACCAGTCGCGGGATCTGCCAAGTCTCTTCTCGGGAGTTGGATGATGAAGAGGAGTAAGTTCGCGGTCGATTTGGTGCCCAGGGTATGATTTCTCCCGATCGAGATGAGCGGATTGGCCTCATTGCGGGAAACGGACGCTTTCCGATTATTTTTGCCGATAATGTCCGGCGATTAGGGTTTTCAGTTTCCGCCATCGCACATGTGGGTGAGACCTTGCCGGAACTTGAATCCCATGTTGATCGAATTCATTGGCTCAAAGTCGGGCAATTTAGCAAGGCCTTGGCGGCATTAAAGGGTGATGGCATCCGTCAGGCCGTCATGTTAGGCGGCATCCACAAAACTCATGTCTTTACGGCACTGCGACCGGACCTCCGCGCCTTAGCGATCTTTAGCCGCTTGAAGCACTGGAAGGACGATGCGATTCTCAGAGCGGTCGCTGGTGAATTAGAGCGGGAAGGGATTCAGATTCGGGAGTCCACCTTTGGCCTTGAAGGTATTCTGGCGGAAGAGGGCAATTTGACCTCCAGGAAACCAACGACCAAAGAGGGGGAAGATATTCAATTCGGTTGGGACACCCTCGCAACCCTGGGGGCGTTAGATATTGGACAATGCGTGGTGGTGAAAAATCGGGTGATTGTCGCCGTTGAAGCCGTTGAGGGAACGGATGGGACGATTACTCGTGGTGGGACACTTGGTGGCAAGGGGACTGTGGTGGTGAAACGAACGAAACCTCACCAGGACCTTCGGTTTGATTTACCGGCCGTCGGCCCTCAAACCATTCAGTCCATGGTCGCCAGTAAGGCTTCAGTCCTGGCGATTGAAGCCGGGCGAACCGTCGTCCTTGATCGACAAGAGATGTGTGCGAATGCCCAATCAGCAGACATCGCGATCATTGGAATCCCTTCCACGGGCCTGTTACGGCATGCCGCGTCTTCCGATGCTCCACCACGCTAAGGTGAGGCGTTCCGAAGCGCGGTTTTTTGTGGACGATTACCAGAACCACTGTCTTTGTGCTCCTTTTCAGCGACAACGCATTTCTACATGACACAATCTTTACGAGTCGGGGTGATTGGTGTTGGACATTTGGGCCGACATCATGCTCGCATTTATGGATCACTGCCTTCTGTGACGTTGGTTGGGGTTAGCGACACCGATGCGTCACGCGGACATGTGGTGGCAGACGAATGTGGAGTATCCTATTTCCAGGACCTGGACAAGCTGCTGTCTTTGGTCGATGCGGTGAGCGTGGCGGTTCCGACCTCGGCTCATTGTGTTGTGGTGACCACCTGTTTACAGAGCGGATGCCATGTTCTCGTTGAAAAGCCCATTGCCAGCCATGTGTGGGAAGGTGAGCAATTAGTCGAGCTGGCCAAAGTCAAAGGGGCCATACTTCACGTCGGGCACATTGAACGGTTTAATCCGATTGTGGAAGTGATGCGTCCTCTGGTGAGTCAACCTGGCTTTATTGAATGTCACCGTCTGAGTCCTTTTCAGCCTCGAGGGACAGATGTCGATGTGGTACGAGATCTCATGATTCATGATTTGGATCTGTTGTTATCGTTGGGGCTGGGCCCAATCCTGCAAGTGGAGGCGAGAGGAATGCCGGTTTTTACGGATCTGCCGGATATTGCCAATGTACGAATTCTCTTTGAAAGCGGGTGCTTGGCTAATTTGACGGCAAGTCGAATCTCGACTGGACGACTTCGAAAGATCAGAGTGTATCAAAAAAATCGCTATCTCTCGGTCGATTATGGTGGAAAAGAGGCTGTGATCAACACCCGGAAAAGTTTGGAGGGTGGAACCTTTGAAATTGAATCCAAACATATCAAAGTTGATGAAGGCGATGCCCTGACTCGTGAATTGGGCACTTTCATTCAATCGATTCTGGGGAATGCTTCGGTCCGAGGCGTCTCTGGAGAAGAAGGGGTGGAAGCTCTGCGAGTCGCGACGCAAGTTGTCTCGCTCATTCAACAACATGCCGGGCCATGGTCACCGTAATCGGCAGCAGGACCGGCTTTCCCCCCATGAGCCGTCTGTTAGAGTCTCGATGCCAAAAATTTTCTTAGTGACCGGTGAAACGTCTGGCGATATTCACGGAGCGCACTTAGCCCTGGCACTTCGTGAACTGGATCCCGCTGTTGAACTAATCGGTGTGGGTGGCAGTCGGATGTTGGCAGCCGGGGTCTCGCTGCTTCCTCAGGTGAAACGGGTGGATGCCATGGGTGTTCCGGGTATCCGGCAACTCATACACGGGTGGAAGACATTACGAACGCTTGGCCGTTACCTGCAACATGAGCGGTTTGATGCCATTATTCTCATCGACAGTCCCGGGTTGAATCTTCGCTTAGCCAAAGCTATCGCGAATAGGTCACATAAGATCATCTATTATATTGCGCCTCAGGTGTGGGCGTGGGGGAGTCGTCGATTGAAGCTCATTCGAAGAGTGGTCAACCATGTGTTAGCGATTCTTCCCTTTGAAGAGGCGTATTTCCACAAAGCTGGCATTGCCTGCACGTATGTTGGTCATCCTTTACTGGACGAACTGAAGCCTGCCTACGATATCGTTCATGAGCGTCAACAATTGGGATTGGAGACAGACGACCTGGTGCTCGGCCTTCTTCCCGGGAGTCGTGTCCGTGAAGTCCAGGAGGTTGTGCCGACCTTCTTGAAGGCGGTTCAACAGATTCGGGGGCGATACCCTCGTCTTCAAGTCCTTCTTGCTCAGGCGGATTCACTGTCCGATTCACTGATGAATGAGCTCCTCGGACATTCCGGGCAACAGGTGAAGGTCGTCAAAGGCCGGTCCAACGAGGTGATGGCGGTCTCGAATCTGCTGTTGGTGACCTCTGGTACGGCGACTTTGCAAGCGGCACTCATTGGAACGCCGATGGTGGTTGTGTATCGGGCATCTGCCTTGACCTATCAAATTGCCAAATGTCTGGTTAAAATTCCCTACATTAGTTTAGTGAATATTTTGGCCGGTAAAGAAATTGTTCCGGAGCTGATTCAGGATCGTATGACCCCAGACTGTATTGCTCACGAAGCCTTGGCAATCTTACAAGATGCTCGTCGTCAAAACGACATGACCCAGGCTTTTCACACTATTCGGACTTCCTTGGGAGGCCCTGGTGCGTCGAAACGGGCTGCGGCGTTCATTCTTGCTGAGGCAATCGCATGAAGACCTTCTGGCGAATCGTGACTTACCTGAAGGATTACCGCCTGCGGCTGGTTGGCGCGCTGGTGTGTTCCGCCGGGGTGGCAGGGTTATCAGCTGTCTATGCCTGGCTTGTGCAACCGGTTCTGGATGGAATCTTTATTGAGCGTAATCGAGACATGTTGTTAATCCTTCCGTTGGCCGTTTTGGGTGTCGCGCTTCTGAAAGCGACGTTTGCCTATGGACAAGGCTATCTCATGAGTTATGTGGGCCATTGGCTTGTGGCCGATGTTCGCCAACAATTGTTTGTGCATATCGTGCGACTGCCTATTCGTTTTCATGATGCGAATGCGTCTGGCCGGTTGATGGCCAGAGTGATTAGCGATGTCAACGAAATGGCGAATGCCATTCCAAGCGTGTTGAAGGATATCTTTCAACAGGGGTTGACGTTTGTGGCCATGTTGGCCGTCGTCTTTTATCAGAATTGGAAACTCGCGACGATTGTGTTGGTGGTATTGCCCCTCTCTTCGTTGGTATTGATTCGGGTCGGCCGACGGATTCGTAAACTCTCAAAACGAGGCCAAGAATCGATTGGGAAAATGGCTTCCGTCTTAAAAGAGGCCTTTTCCGGCATCAAGATTGTGAAAGCCTATGGGCAGGAAGAGAAGGAGGCTCAACGGTTTTCTCTGACGAATCAAGCGTTTCGTTCGGCGAAAGTGAAATCGTCTCAAACCTCAGCGATGTCTTCTCCCCTGCTTGAAGTGATTGGGGTCTGCGGGGTGGCCTTTATTATTTGGTATGGGGGAGGATTGGTCATTGCCGGGGAGATGAAGCCTGGAGAATTCTTTTCATTCCTGGCCGCCATGTTCATGGCGTATGCCCCGCTGCGAAAAATGTCCGGGGCCAATGAGTCGGTTCAGCGGGCCCTTGCGGGGGCTCAGCGAGTGTTTAAGGTTCTCGATTTGGAAAGCGAATTGGCAAAAGACGAAGGCAAGAAAACCCTTCCACCCATGTCGAAAAGTTTGGAATTTTCCGGTGTCAATTTTATGTATGAAGGATCTGAAGAGCCGGCATTGCACCAGATCAATTTCACGGTCCAGGTGGGAGAGGTGGTGGCCTTCGTCGGGGCAAGTGGGAGTGGAAAAACCACGTTAATGAGTTTGGTCCCACGGTTTTATCGTCCGACGGAAGGAGCCGTGAAAATTGACGGTGAAGATATTCGCTTGGTTGATCGATCCTCTCTGAGGCGACAGATTGGTATTGTGTCACAAGAAACCGTGTTATTCGATGATACCATCAGAAATAATATCGCCTATGGTCGTCCTGATGCGACCGAGGAGGCCGTCATTGAGGCTGCCCGCGCCGCCTTTGCCTGGGAATTTATTGAACGATTACCGCAAGGGCTGAACACGATGGTCGGTGAGAATGGGCTACGATTATCCGGTGGACAACGTCAGCGGCTCGCCATTGCCCGGGCTATTTTGCGGGATCCTCCGATACTGATTTTGGACGAGGCGACGTCCTCTCTGGATTCAGAATCTGAAAAACTGGTGCAAAAAGCTCTGGTAAACCTGGTGAAAGCCAGAACGACGTTAATCATTGCCCACCGATTGTCGACGGTCCAACATGCCGATCGTATTGTGGTCATGAATCGTGGAAGAATTGAGGAGATCGGCACCCATGTCACCTTGCTCCAGCAAGGGGGATTGTATACTCGATTGTATCAAACGCAATTTCTACTCACCCAACCCGAACCACTTCCCACGACCTCATGAACCGATTGGCACGATTCCTATGTTGAATTGGATGAAACTGTCTGTCGCCCCGCCACTGGCGGCGCGGACCATCCGCCTTTTGGGACACACCATGCGAATGTCCACCGTAGGCGGGGAAACCGTAGACGAGTTGTACCGCCAAGGCAAACATATCATTATTGCCTTTTGGCATGGTCGCCAGCTGATGATGCCGTTGGCCTACCGTGGGCAGCAGGCCTCAATTTTGATTAGTCAGCATCGGGATGGAGAGATTATTGCGCGAATCATGCGTTATTTCGGATTCCAGTCCATTCGCGGGTCGAGTACGCGAGGAGGACTCCGGGCCACCAGGCAATTGTTGAAGGTCGGGCGGAATGGCGGAGATCTGGTTGTGACCCCCGATGGCCCGAAGGGGCCAGCCTGCAGGGTGCAATCTGGAGTCATATATCTGGCAAAAGCGACGGGATTGCCAATTATCCCTCTGACCTTTGCCTGCTCAAAAAAAAAGTCTTTTCAAGTTGGGATCGCTTTCAGATTCCCTATCCCGGTGGGGTAGGGTTGTTTGTGTGGGGACCACCCATCTGGGTGAAAGAGGATCTCCCCAACGAGGAGCTGTCCGGTCCAGGATTGGAGCTGGAAGCATCATTGAACCAACTCACGGCTCAGGCCGAATTGGCTGTTCAGGACTCCGATCCCGTTGAGTCTTTTCTCCGCAGGATGTCTTCCCATAACATGATCGGCAAGAACGAGACCTTCGGCGCGTGATCAACCCATGTATTATGTGATGTATAATGTGCTGCTTGTGCTGGCCTTTCCCATTGTCATCGGACTCTTACTGACAAAAAAACGCAG
>Ga0224497_10002697_pt1 | contig 10397 bp, 6 predicted proteins | sample SF_Jul11_sed_USG_4_FD_167970 | JGI IMG/M metagenome (GOLD analysis project Ga0224497, IMG submission 167970) | Sediment microbial communities from San Francisco Bay, California, United States - SF_Jul11_sed_USGS_13 | ecosystem: Environmental > Aquatic > Marine > Sediment | place: USA: California...
TTTCGAAGGAAGTGAGACTATACCAGGTGTTTACCGCGCAGCCATGACACTGCTAGCGATTGTCATCAGCTATTCAAATGTTGCGCCGCGTTTTCTGCGGCGGATTAGAGATGTATCGAGTACAGGGCCTGGTAATAAGTTGTGGCTTGAATTTCTGAAAGAAGCACGTATTGATATCCATCATAATGGAAATGCAACAGCTGACGATAAAGATACACCTGCTACCGAAAAAAAGCCTTCTACAAAATCTGTACATACCAGAAAAACAAGCCACCCAGATGAACAGCTAGCTATCCGGCCGGAAACCTGGGAAGAGCTGGAATGGGTGCAGTTATGCGACACTTTGCTGTCACTATCAGATGAGGTCTTCCCCGTTATTCACGTAAGAGAGCTGGAAGAATGGATATATACTGTTTCACGGTTTTCATTTTCACTGGCATCCGTAGCGAAAATCGATGCGAGAACATTACAGGATAGTGCAAGCGGCCAGTAAACCAGGATAAGGGTATCGGGGTCAGATCACAGATTCCTCTAATATTAGAAAATACTGTGATCTGACCGCGATTTTCCCGGCACCCGCATCGTGCTCCTTCAGGATCGAAATTATTTTCTCTTCGGAGTAGCGCTTGCGCTTCATTTTGGGACCTCCCTGGGTCAGAATTATAGGGAAATCCCACATTCACGGTGGCTCGAATTACAGGGGTACGGTCAATCGTAACTACCTTTTCTGGTACATCTTCACCATTATATCCGGGAATATGTCGCCATGCGGGGTGATGAATGTATACGGTTTCTGCAGTGGGCGTTGCCGCAACTGCGGCTGCGTTGGCCCGGATTTCGCAAAGTCCGTGGCCAGGTATGCAAGCGTATTAGCCGCCGCATGGCGGAGTTGAGTATCGACGAAATTTCAGATTATCGTGACTATCTGGGAGCGCACCAAGATGAATGGGCTGTTCTCGATAAACTCTGCCAGGTAACGATTTCGCGCTTCTACCGTGACCGGCCGGTGTGCCGATTTCTCGCCCGCGAGGTGTTGCCGGATCTGGCGCGACAGGTTCTGCAGCAGGGCGCAGATTATCTGAGGGTCTGGAGTGTGGGCTGCGGATCGGGAGAAGAACCTTTTACGATATCGTTGATCTGGCGGCTACAGGTGCATTCGCAATTCCCGGGCCTGTCGCTGCGCCTGGTTGCCACGGATGCCAATCCCGTGATGCGACAGCACGTTACCGACGCCTGTTACGCTTACAGCAGTGTCAAAGACCTGCCGGCAGACTGGCGTGATACGGCATTTTGCCGGGATGCGCGGCGTTATTGCCTGAAACCGGAATTCAGGGATGGTATCGAGTTTATGCAACAGGATGTACGGCAATTAAATCCAGCAGAAACATTCGACCTGGTGTTATGCAGAAACCTGGTGTTCACCTATTTCGAGGAAGACCTGCAGCGCAGCATCCTCGACCGTATGCGAGCCGCGTTAAAGCCTGGCGGAGCCCTGATCATCGGGATTCATGAGCGCTTGCCCGAAGGCGTTGTCGGATTCAGCGAGTGGTCAGCCAGATTGCGGGTTTATCGCAAGTCCGGTTGAAAACCTGCCCATGGTAACCGCAGGGGTATTGCTTCCCGGTGTTTAATTTGATCTCTCGAACCGTGAAAATTCGTAAGCCAGGAGTTTCTGATACAGCTTCTCTTCGAAACTGCTCGCTTTGTCGAGCTGCATTCTTTGCAGGTATTTCCGATACGGCTTTTGATCGACGGGTATAAAAAAGGCTTTCAATAGGGTTGCAATCATCGTCAGCGGATTCTGTTTTTTCTTTTTCAGAATTTTAAGCGCCCTGCCAACGAAAATTTCCTCTTCGGTGAGATCCGTGCCGAAGGGAAACGCATTGAACAGGCCCCGGTCTTTGTACTTTGCGAGTTTCTTCGAAATCTCGGCGACACCGTTTTGCCTGAATGCAGCGCTTACCGAGTAATTGCTTCTGATTTTACCGTTCTCTTTCGCCGCATCGACAAGCCCCTGCTGGAAGCGGGAATCGGTGATGGTGAGCAGCTGATGAATGATTTCCTGGTCGGTTTTGCCGCGCAGGTCGGCGATGCCGAATTCGGTGACCACGATGTCACGCAAATGCCGCGGTATGGTCATTTGCCCGTAGTTCCAGACAATGCTCGAAGTCTCGCCTTTGCCCGTTATCCGTGTACTGCGCAAGTTGAGAATGGAGCGCCCATCGGGCAGCGCGTGTGCCATGGCAACGAAGTTATATTGACCGCCGACCCCGCTGATCACGCGATTGTTGTCGAGACCATCGCTGACCGCCGAACCGTTCAGTGTCATCATCATGCAGGTGTTGACGAAGCGCGCATCCTTTCGATGCAGCCGGTCGATTTCCTCGTGTCCATAGAGTTGGTTGATATCCTGCACACTTTTCATGTTGATCAGCCCGCGGTCTTCGTCGCTCAAATTTCTGAGCCAGTCGTAAAATTTCTGACAGCCGAGGAAAAAGCCGCCCTGAATGACGTCGGCGTTGGTTAATTTATCGCCGAGACAATAGTCGTAGATGGCTTCACGGTTATCGAGGTCGTCAAGATCATTCGTAAGCGTTTGACCTTCCGGGGTTAAGATTTTGCTATCGTCGAAAGCCAGGTTGCGCCGAAAAATTCCGAATTTCCGCAGATAGTCGAAGTCCGCCTGGGTTATCGCCTTGTGAATTCCCTTGCGCATCAGGATCAGATCGAGCGTTTCGGGCGTAATCTTTTCGTCTATCTTGCCCTCGTTGATGAGTCGCTGGATTACCAGGTCGTCATACACTTTACGCTTGATGATGCCGGCCTCGTATAATTCCATGAAACCATCGACAACCATCTCCGACGCGGCAAATAGTCCTGTTACGAACGGTGCGGTGCCGCCAATCCTGTCGATGACGGCGCCGAAATTTTCGATGATGGCGAAGTCCTTCAATAGTTCCTGGTAAACCTCGTTTTGCCGCTGGCGCAGTAAAAGTGCATATACCAACGCGTCGCCGATGGAGCCGATGCCGACCTGAAGCTCGCCGCCGTCGCGTATCAGCGTGCTGACGTAAAGCCCGATCAGGAAATCACTGTCGCTGACCGCCATTTTTGGCGGGCAGAATATTCTATATTCGAGATCCGCGTTTACCAGCACGAAGTCGAAGGTATGACGGCTTACCAGGGCGTCGCCGTACATAAACGGCAGGTTCTGGTTAACCTGAGCAGCGAATGCGAACAGGGTGCCGTCGTCCGAATACCGTTTTTGCATCAGGCGGATGAGATCGAGGCTGACATCCGGATTCGAACTCAGGCTGTAACATTCCTTGCCTTCGAAGGTACCCTTCGAAACCATCTGCAACAGGACATTGACGCCGGCGTCCATCATGTCGCGCGCGACGTGCGTGTAATTGCTGCAGATGTAATTTTGCTGGGCATAATCGTTGTGTAAATACCTGCCCGCCGGAAAATAAAATTCGAGAATTTCGACATTGGACGGCAGTGCGCCCGCCTGCCTGTCCTGCTCGTAATCGAGGTCCGGGTAGTCACCGAAAATACGTTCGGCCATGGGCCCGAAGAAGCGTTTTTCGAGCAGGCTGTTTCCTTTCGGTTTGTCGAGGGTTAATGCGGTAAAGATTTTCAGATTCAGGTCTGGACTATTTTTTGCCCGGTTATACAGCGCGTTCAACAGGTGATTAGGCTTGCCCACGGCCAGTGGCGTACCAACGACCAGATCTTTACCCACCTTGTCGATAATTTGATCAATAACCGATTCAGGATCGTCAAAATTCACATTTTAATCCTCCGTTGTTCAGCATATCTCCAATTACCAGAAACTTTATTGCTTTGGATCAGGACTTTGCGCAACACGCCTGAAGTCGTACCTGTCGCTATGACATGACCTTGGGGTGCAAATGCTTCATGCATACCCGGCTGCATGGGTATGCACGCGTATCGGAAGAAAGCAGTTTTATGCGCGCGAAGATCTATACGATAGATCCACTTCTCCGCAATGTGCCAGAATATGTCGGTGCGCGGCATCTCTGAGATTTACCGCGACAGCCCAGTTATCACCCGACCCCGCTGCAATCTCGGCATCCGCTGTTATTGCCTTCCCAACGGTAATGGTAATCCGACCACGGCGCGGCATCCACGAACCGGATCGCAGCATGGAACGCGTGCCGCGAATGGCGATCGGCACGACCTGCATGCCGGTTGTTGCTGCCGTGATAAACGCGCCCATATGAAAATTTTGTAATCCCGATACTCGCGTGAAAGTGCCTTCGGGATAGAAAAAAAGTGACTGGGTCAGGTGCTCGGTGCTCAAGATATCCCGGGCATCATGGACGCTTCGAAGCCTGTCGAAACGTTCCACGAACTTCGTGCCTACCCTTTTTAAAGCGGCGCCCGTGAAGAATTTCTGGCTTAGTTCATGCTTGGCGATAAAACTGAAATTTCGCGGAATCGAGGCGGCGACCGCAAAGCTGTCCAGGTAGCTGCTGTGATTCGCAACGTAGACTGAAATTTGCGATTCAGGTGGTAAATTTTCGAGGCCATCAACGACAATTTTGATGCCTGCGGCAAAAAACAGTAAACGCGCCAGGCCATGCGCCACTCGCCAACGCCATTCCAGAGTGGGTAACAACATCACGGTTAGCCAGGTAACACCGGCTAAAATCAGGAACAGCATCCATCCATAAGCTGCGTAGACTCCCCTGGCGGCTTCATGCAGCAGTCGACGCGCCAGAGGCAATGCGGATTTCGCCGCGGTTCGTGTGACCTGAAGCCAAAACGACCTGGGTGCCTGGCCGAGCTGATTTTGTTCATAGAGTTCGCGGCAGGCCGAACGCCTGACTTTGCCGCTGGATGTTTTCAGGACCGTATGCGGCGGCGCAATGATCACTTCATCCGGTGGTAAACTTGTCAAGTCGCCGGATATTTCGCTGATCTGGTTTTTCAGCAGCTGTTGGATTTTCTGATCGGTTATTCTGGTTTCCGCCAGTATCACCAGTCGTTCGGTGGAATAATGTCGATCCCTTGCGGCAAATGCCACGACACAGCCTTTGCGGATACCATCTATATTGCCAATGGCTTCCTCGACCTCGTGCGGGTACACGTTCCGGCCTGCGCGAATGATTACATCCTTGGTTCTTCCGGTAATGAAAACATCACCGTCGGCAATATAGGCGAGATCACCCGAATCCGACCAGTCTCCAATAAACAGGGACTGTGTCGCTTGCGGGTTACGGTAATAACCCGATGTCACCGAGGGGCCGCGAAACAGCAGACCACCCTGTTGCCGTTCGGGTAATTCGTGGCCGTCGATATCGACGATACGAATCTGGTGCCCGGACAATGCGTGACCGCAGGCCACAAATTTCAGCGCCGTTTTATCTGCCGGGTCGGCGGGTATTGCCTGTCCACTTTGACTGAACTCGTCGCGTTTGATCCGGTCGATGACCGGTTTTCGATGCAATGGCGGGAATGCCAGTCCCACCGAGGATTCGGCCAGCCCATAGACCGGCATCATGGCTTCGGCTTCGAATCCAAATGCCTGAAAACGACGGATAAAACCGTGAATGGAGTCGGCGCTCACCGGTTCCGCACCATTAAATGCGAGGCGCCAGGAACTTAAATCGAGGCCGGCGATTGTGTCATCCTCGAGTCGAAATAAACAATATTCGAATCCAAAATTCGGGGATGCCGACAGGGTGCCCCGATATTGATGAATTGTCCACAACCAGCGTTCCGGCCTCGACAAGAAACTCAGTGGAGACATGACCACCAGTAACATTGCAAAATACATGCTGCCCAGCCAGGCGCCAATCAATCCCATATCGTGATAAAGCGGCAACCAGCTAACAAATACGTCGTCGGACGTCGCTGCCACCGCCTCACCCATGGCACGAATATTCGCGAGTAAATTGTTATGTGTTAACACGACGCCCTTCGGATTGCCGGTGCTACCGGAGGTGTATTGCAGAAACGCGATATCGTCAGGGCTTATCGAAGGGCGCACATAGGGTGTGGAGACAGAACGTAGATCGTTCACCGTGACCACTTCCCGCATGCTCAGTACTTGCGATTTCAGCAACCTGGCAACCCCCTTTGCCTCCGGCATGGTAATCAACAGGGTGGCAACGCAATTGTTCAAAATGCCGCTATGCCGCTGCAAATGATCTTCGAGCTGACTGCGTCTCACCGGCGGGTAGATCGGAACCGGAACTGCCCCGGTGAGCAAAATACCAAAGAAGCTGAGAAAGTAGTCCCCCCCGGTTGGCAGCATGATTGCCACGGTTTCACCTGAATGAATCCCGCTTTGCTGCAGGCCGGCGGCAACCTGCTGCGCACCCTGCCAGAGCTGCCGATAGGTCAGGCCCTGCACATCATTATCTTCACCCAGAATGTTGATATGCAATCGCTCGGGATTAAGCCGCACATGCCATTCCAGTACCTCGACCAGGGTTGCCGCATGATGGGGTAATTCCCCAGCCTTGCCCACTGCCCGTTCGATCACCTGCCTCGCGGAGAAGGTTTTTTTGTGTCCTTGTGCATTGATAATAGAGCGCAACAGGTCACGCGGTGATTCCGCCTCGGCAAAATCTTGCTGGGGCAGGGTGACATTAAAATGTTGTTCGATGCGGGAGATCAGTTCGACGCGCGCCAGGCTGTCCAGGCCTAGATCGTCATCGAGTGAGCTATCCAGGCTGAGCACGAAGCTGAGGGTCTTTGCGGCATGTAATTCGGTAACCAGGCCCTCGATCAGCATCAGCAAGGTGTTGGCCAGTTGGTCCTGATCATCTGGTGTAAAACCGGCCTTCATCTTATTTTACCTCTGAGGCATCAACCCTCTTTTTTTAGCTGCCTTACATACAATACTTTTTTACCCAGGAAGTTCCAATTGACCTGCCTCAATTAGTGACTGATTTCTTCCATTTTTCCCTGTTTTACGATTGCTATCGAACGTATATTGAAAACCGATGGGTATGAAAAGAGGTTTCTTTTTTTATCCTTTCGTTTTGTCTGGCGGAAAACCAGTACAAATAATGAAATCTTTCCGGCGATTTCGTGAAAACATCGTCTGCTGAAATCGGTAAAATCGGGCGTTTATACTCGATGCGATATCAGAGATGCGCAGGATGACTATTTATCTCGTTGTTGTCGTCGGCCTGATCCTGCTGTTCACCTACATGGTCAGGATGCCGGGTGATTCCTATAAAGCTGAATTATCACCGCTGGACGAGGCCGGTCGGGCGTTAGCGCGGCAGCTCGAGAGCCATGTACGCACGCTGTGCAGCCATCCGGCGGGCAGAAATTATATCGAAAAAAAGGGGTTGGCCCTTGCCAGGGACTATATTGCCGGGCAACTCGCGTCATCAGGCTATCAGGTCGAATTTCAGGTGTATCGGATCGCCGGTGAGGAGTATGCCAATATCGAAGTAACCCGCCTGGGCGAAGTCTATCCTGATGAAATCATTGTTGTCGGCGCACATTACGATGCCGTCGTCGGCGCGCCGGGCGCGAACGATAACGGGTCAGGTGTTGCGGCGCTGCTGGAACTCGCGGATCGATTCAAGAATGCGGAATTACCACGCACAATTCGCTTTGTCGCGTTTGTCAACGAAGAACCGCCACATTTCATGACCGGGACGATGGGGAGTGATGTCTACGCCAGGCATGCCGCCAGCCGTCGGGAAAACATCGTCGCCATGTATTCTCTCGAGACCATCGGTTATTTTCGTGACGATGTCGGCAGCCAGCGCCACCCGCCGCCATTTGGTTTCTTCTATCCGAGCCAGGGCAATTTTATCGCCTTTGTCGGCAATCTACGCTCGCGTGGCCTGGTGACGCGGTCGATTCGCGCATTCAGGTCACATGCGACATTCCCGTCGGAGGGGATTGCCGCGCCGGGCTTCATTCCCGGCGTCAACTGGTCCGATCACTGGTCCTTCTGGAAGCAGGGCTATCCGGCGATCATGATCACGGATACCGCGCCGTATCGTTACCCTTATTACCACGCCCCGCAGGATACCCCGGACAAGGTTGATTACAAGCGGATGGTCTATGTTGTTCGGGGGCTCGAAAAGATGCTGGAAGCGTTACTGAATTTGTAGGGAATGGCGGGCTGCATGAAAAGTCAACCGAACATCCTGGTGCGCGGCAAATCGTGGTGCTACGGCTTTGTATTGTTATTTGTTACCGCGGGCCTGCCGGCAATGACGTATGCTGCAAAGATGTCGACAAGTCATGCAATTACCCTGTTCATGGCCGGCGATATCATGATCGGGCGCGGTATCGACCAGGTATTGCCCCACCCGGGCGATCCCCGATTATACGAGCCGTATGTCAAGGATGCCGGCGGATATGTTGCGCTGGCGGAAGCCGCCAATGGCAATATTCAGAAGCCGCTTCGGTGTGAGACGCTGTGGGGAGCGGCCTTACCGGAATGGCAGCGTATCGCGCCGGATGTGCGACTCGTTAACCTGGAAACGAGCATTACCACGAGTCGTGACTACTGGCCGGGTAAAGGCATCCATTACAAGATGCATCCTGAGAATATAACCTGCCTGAGCGAAGCCGGTATCGATCACTGCTCGCTCGCCAATAACCACGTGCTGGACTGGGGTTACGGAGGGCTTGGCGAGACGCTGGCGTCGCTCGCCGCTGCGGGCATCGGTTTTTCGGGCGCGGGCGAGAATCTTGAGCAGGCAGAACGGGCAGCGATTATCGACGTGGCGGACAAAGGCAGGATCATCGTGTTTTCCTACGGCTTTCGATCGAGTGGCATATCTTCCGATTGGGCGGCGCAAGCGGACCAGGCGGGTGTGAACCTGTTGCCGGATTTGTCAGCGCGCACCGTTCGGCGGGTCAGGCAACAGGTCGAGGAGCTGAAGCAGGCTGGCGATATTGTCATTGCCTCGATTCATTGGGGCAGTAACTGGGGCTATGCCGTCCCCCGGCGCCATATCGATTTTGCCCATGGGCTCATTGACGAGGCCGGCGTTGACGTGATCCATGGTCATTCTTCACACCATCCGAGGCCACTGGAGGTATATAACGGCAAGCTGATTATTTATGGCAGCGGTGATTTCATCAACGACTATGAAGGCATCGGCGGTTACGAGGAATACCGGGATGACCTGGTGCTCATGTATTTCGCCGATATCGATCCCGGTTCCGGAAAACTCGTTCGGTTACAACTGGTACCGATGCAGATAAAGCGGTTCAGTCTGCGGCGCGCCTCGGCAGCCGACAGCCAGTGGCTGCAGCAAACTCTGAACCGCGAAGGTCGGTTGATGGGAACCCGTCTAAAGCTAACCGAAGACCTTGTACTGACCCTGGAAAAATAGCTCGTTAATTGATCATGATGCGCAGCGAGTTTTGCGGGTATTAGCTGTGCATTGTTATGCATGGTAGTGCAGGCCAGGGCAACGGACGCCCCATAAACGGTTGATTAATAAAGAAATATAAATAACCGGTCCGTCTGAAAATCCTCATGTCGGTGCCGTAGGCGGACCGGTTCGATTCGGCCCCTGGGCACCATTTAAATTTAAAAACAATAACTTAAATGTTCTCGGAATATTTCACGATCTCCGAAATAACGTATCTCGTCCAAATTTAGTCCAGCAACAAACAACAGTATGTAATGTCTACCGTTGAGGCGGTTGTAATCTTGTTAATATTCCTTGCCTTCACATGAAATCGCTAAGAATGTTAGTTAAGCCCACTAACTGGCCACTTCCGATCGCGGCGCAATGGGGTTACAAAGTTTGGAAAACGTGATTTGCACAATTATGTGCGAATCAAAGGCAATCATTAAATCGTATGCCTGGAGGGATACAAGGCATCTTCCAAGAAAGGTTTTCAAGGGTTCGTAAGCTGGATTCATTCGCCAGGGAACGAAGCACCATCAAAGGTTCGGCGAATGGCAAACCTTATACTGGCTAAATTTAATGAAATTCAAGAGACGTCTCGTCAGCATAACCAACAGCGGGGCTATCTGGCGGACAAATAGTCGGATGCTCAGTATACTGTCGCAGGGGCTAGATCAGGTAACCACAAATGTCAGACAAGGTCACAGAATGGCTGGGAAACACTACCAAAAAGGGGCGCACCTACTAGTCGATCCCGCTGTAACACTAGCAAGGGTTATGCCATATGTGTCCGAAATGGGCATTACCCGCATTGCCAATGTCACCGGGTTGGATCGTACTGGAATTCCGGTGGTTATGGTGTGCCGACCAAACTCGCATTCGATTGCCGTATCGCAAGGAAAGGGTTTCACACTCGATGCAGCAAAAGCCTCAGGTCTGATGGAGTCAATTGAAACCTGGCACGCGGAGCGCATAGAGTTGCCGCTCAAGCTCGGCAACTTTGATGATTTATCACTCGGTCAC
>Ga0224497_10002698_pt1 | contig 10393 bp, 8 predicted proteins | sample SF_Jul11_sed_USG_4_FD_167970 | JGI IMG/M metagenome (GOLD analysis project Ga0224497, IMG submission 167970) | Sediment microbial communities from San Francisco Bay, California, United States - SF_Jul11_sed_USGS_13 | ecosystem: Environmental > Aquatic > Marine > Sediment | place: USA: California...
GGTAAGAGCGCACCGCGCGACTGGTAACAGATCGCGGCACGGTAAACCCCGCCTGGAGCAAGACCAAATAGGGGAGTAGCAGCATAGCTGCGCCGCCGGTTCCGAGCGGACTCCCGGGTAGGTCGCTAGAGGCAGTCGGTGACGGCTGTCCCAGATGAATGGTTGTCGATGACAGAACCCGGCTTATTGCTGGCTCCTGCCTTCTCACTTTTGCCCGGCACGACCGGGCCTGAGCCCTGCCTGCCAGAGAGACGCTGGCTGCGGAAAAAAATTTAGTATAATCAATTAGTTATTGACTTATCACCCGATACTGCCCGATAATCTGTGTGACCCGCGCAAATCAGGACTCCGCTCGCCCGAAAACAGCCTCTGTCGCCGTTTCGCGACCCATTTTTCAAGCCATGTCGAGCATTCAGCTCTAAGCATTTGATTTACCTTGCGCCAGAGCTGCCATAATTTGCCCGAATTGGGCCACCTAAAAGGCCCTAAGTCCCTGTACAACAAGAACTAATTTACGGGGCTTATTGACGCTCGCAACGCGCCGACCTTATAGTGTTGAAAAGTGGATAAAAGTGGGAGGAAATGGGCAGTCAGCCCGGAGTCCGCGCCAGAAGAGCGGAGCCGGGGCCGTCCGCATTGTTGTGTTTCGAGGGGCCACCAAAGTCAGCTTGGACGCCAAAGGGCGTATGGCAATACCGACCCGGTATCGGGAGCGGCTCGCCACCCGCTGTGATGGCGCTTGTGTCGTAACAGTCGACAAGGACCACTGCCTGCTCATTTACCCGTTCCCGGATTGGGAAGAACTCGAACGCAAACTCGTGCGACTTCCGAGCATGAATAGAGTCGCGCGGAATATCGTGCGAATCATGGTCGGCTATGCGACCGAAGTGGAGATGGACGCAAACGGTCGAATTCTCGTTTCCCGTGAACTGCGGGATTTCGCTGCTCTCGATAAGCAGGCGATGTTGATTGGGCAGGGCAACAAATTTGAACTATGGGATGAACAAACCTGGAACGAGAAACGGGATGCATGGCTTAACGAGGAAGACGACGGCGTCTTGCCGCCCGATCTCGAGTCGATCTCGTTCTAGGTCGCAGTTCATCTGATGAGCAGCAAGGCGCATGTGCCGGTGCTGCTGGGGCCGGTCCTTGAGGGACTGAACGTAAAACAAGACGGCTTGTACGTCGACGGGACATTCGGACGTGGGGGGCACAGCAGCGCCATATTGCAGCAATTGAATTCTAGCGGCCGGTTGATAGCCATCGATCGTGACCCGCAGGCAATTGCATCGGCGCCCGCCACGCTTAAAGAAGACTCTCGCTTTGAATTGATTAGGTGTGAATTTGCAGAACTGGCGCAACGTATGGGAGCGAAAGGACTGGCAGGGCAGGTCGACGGCTTGCTCCTTGACCTCGGAGTCTCGTCGCCACAATTGGATGAGGCCGGACGAGGCTTCAGCTTTCTTCGCGACGGACCGTTGGACATGCGCATGGACCCGGATGCAGGCGTCTCTGCCGCGCAATGGCTCAAATCCGTGGACGAAAAGACGTTGACCTCGATTCTCAGAACCTATGGAGAAGAGTCGCAAGCTCGCCGTATTGCGGCTGAGATCGTGATGACCCGCAAAGATACCGCCATCGAAACAACCAGGCAGCTGGCGGAAGTTGTTGCCTCGGTCGTGCCGCCGCATACCCGTAAGAAACACCCGGCTACCAAGACATTTCAAGCGATTCGTATTTTTATTAACGACGAGCTTGCGCAGCTCGAAGCCGTGCTCGCACAGTCGACCCAATTACTCGCAACGGGCGGTCGTCTGTGCGTGATCAGTTTTCACTCGCTTGAAGATCGCATCGTCAAGCGATTCATTCGGGACGCGTCACGCGAGGCGGAGCAGTATCGCGGGATGCCCGACGTGCCACAACAATTCCGACCAAAGCTCAAACCAGTCGGTAAGGCGATCGTGGCAACTGCCGAGGAAATCACGGCGAACAGAAGGGCGCGAAGTGCGCATCTTCGAATAGCGGAGCGGCTGTAATGCAGGTAGCCCAAACGCGACAATCATTCATTCTCGTGACCGTCTTTGCCGTTGTGTGTGTCACGAGCGCGATGGCGCTGGTTTACACAAAGCACGAATCACGCAAGTTATTCGTGGAGCTCGAAACGCTTACTCAGGAGCGCGATGAACTGAACATCGAGTGGGGTCAGTTGCAGATCGAGCAAAGCACCTGGTCCACACATGCCCGCATCGAACAGGTCGCGACGGACGACTTGTCTCTGGTGCGACCCGAAGCAGCGGAAATCTTCGTCATTCAACGACCATGAAACACGGCGCTGAGACAAAGCAACAAACTGCAAGACGATTCGTCAGCAGAGCAACGCTGGTAAGCGTGTTCTTTGCCCTCACAGCGTCTTCGCTGGCTGCGCGCGCGGTACACCTGCAGGTTCTTAACAAGGACTTTCTGAACCAACAGGCCGACACGCGGCATTTGCGTATCGAGCGGATTTCCGCGAATCGCGGCACGATCACGGATCGCAACGGTGAGCCGCTGGCCATCAGTACGCCGGTCGACAGCGTGTGGGCGAATCCGAAGAAGCTGGCGCCCGCGGTCGATAAAGTGCCGCAACTCGCGCGTATCCTCGGCGTTGAGTCACAGCAACTCATGCGCCGCGTTACCCGCAGCATGGACAAGGAATTCCTGTATCTGAAGCGCCATCTCAGTCCGGAGCAGGCGCAGCAGGTACTTGCCCTCAAGCTGCCAGGCGTCAACGTGCAGCGCGAATATCGGCGCTATTACCCGGCCGGCGAAGTTGCCGGGCACCTTGTGGGCTTTACGAATATCGATGACGAAGGCCAGGAAGGGCTCGAACTCGCCTTTAATCACTGGCTGGCTGGTGAGTCTGGCGCAAAGCGTGTGCTTAAGGATCGCCTCGGAAGATCGGTTGAAAATGTCGAGAGTATTCGCCCACCGCACCACGGCAAAGACCTGCGCACAAGTATCGATCTCAGGGTGCAGTATCTGGCGTACAGGACGCTGAAAGCGGCCATTCAGTCATACAATGCCGAGTCCGGGTCGATCGTCATACTCGACGTAAAAACCGGCGAAGTGCTCGCGATCGTCAACCAGCCGACGTACAACCCGAACGACCGCTCGCAATATTCCGCCGAACGTTATCGCAATCGTGCGATTACCGATATCTTCGAACCCGGATCAAGCATCAAGCCGTTGGTTGTCGCTGCCGCGCTCGAAAGCGGTGACTATCGCCCGAGCAGCATTATCGATACGGCGCCCGGATACGTCGTCGTTGGTCAGAAGACTATCGAAGACAGTCGCAATCTGGGCCGCATCAGCCTGACGACGATACTTGCGCGTTCGAGTAACGTCGGTGTGACAAAGCTCGCGATGTCTCTGGAGCCAGATCAGCTTTGGACCACGATGACTCACTTCGGTCTCGGCTCGCTGACATCCAGCGGCTTTCCGGGAGAGTCCGCGGGACTCCTGACACACTATAGCCACTGGCGACCAATCAGCCAGGCCACGCTGGCCTACGGCTACGGCGTATCGGTTACGCCGCTGCAACTGGCGCAAGCCTACTCGGTCATTGGCAGCAACGGCCTGCTGAGGCCCGTCTCCCTCGTCGCGCTGGATACCCCGCATGACGGTGACCGGATCTTGTCCCAGGACGCGGCAACCGCGGTGCGGCGCATGCTCGAAGAAGTCGTACGCCCGGGCGGTACTGGCACCAAAGCCGCCGTTACGGGTTACCGAATTGCCGGCAAGACCGGCACTGCCTGGAAGTTTGCTGCGGGCGGCTACTCGCAAGACAAGTACATTTCAATTTTCGCCGGGGTGGCGCCAGCCAGTGAGCCGCGGCTCGCAGCGGTCGTCGTAATCGATGAGCCGGGCGGCGAGCTTTACTATGGCAGTGATGTTGCAGCGCCAGTTTTTGCTAACGTCATGTCTGAGTCGCTGCGTTTGCTTGCAGTACCGCCCGATGCACTGCCAGCAAGAGATCCCGGCAGCATTATGCAGGCAATGAGTCAATGAGCATGCCGGCAGAACATTTGACGACAACGAAAAACCTCAGCAATTTGCTGCAGGGGTTTGCGGATGCTCCGTCGCTCGAAATTCTCGGCATTGCGAGCGACAGTCGCGCTCTCAAGCGCGGTGACCTTTTTCTCGCCTGCGGTGGCGCCACCGGCCATGGTCTTGACTATATAGCCGATGCAGTAACTGCCGGTGTAGCGGCGATCGCCTGGGATTCTTCCACCGCAGATGCGCCGGCCGCCCGACTGGATGTGCCGCTGGTCGCAGTACCGGATCTCGCGCGGCACGTCGGGGAGATCGCCAATCGATTCTATGATTATCCGTCGAAGGCGATTCGAGTAGTTGGTGTTACGGGTACCAATGGCAAGACAACTGTCGCGTGGCTGATCGCACAGTGCTGCGAGCGGCTCGACCTCTGCTGCGGCTATGTCGGCACGCTCGGAACCGGTATCGGTGAGATCGAGGGTGGAGAAGGAATGACGACGCCGGGGGCCGTCGAACTGCACGGACGTCTGGCGGAATTCCGAGACCGGGGCGCGATTGGCGCCGCCATTGAAGTCTCGTCTCATGCGCTCGCACAAAATCGTGTCGATGGCGTTGATTTCGACTCCGTGCTTTTGACGAACCTGAGCCGCGATCATCTTGACTACCATGGCGATATGCAGCGCTATGCGGAAGCGAAGGCAAAGCTATTCCTGCAACACACCGCGAAGCACCGCATCATCAATCTCGATTCGGAGTTCGGTACGCAGCTGGCCGGCCGATGTGGTCAGGACGTAGTCACTGTCTCGACGAAATTCGATCGCGTTGCCAACGGCAGACCTTACGTTTTCGTACGCTCCGTCGTCGCAAAAAACAGCGGCTTCAAAGTCGGCGTCAACACCGCCTGGGGCGACGGAGAATTCATATTGCACATGCCCGGCGACTTTAATGTTGCCAACGCTGTCATTGTCCTTGCGCTGCTACTGCGGCAAGGCGTGCCATTGGACAAGGCGTGCAACGTGTTGTCGACGGTCAGCGCTCCGCCCGGGCGCATGCAGCGAGTCCCGGCGGCGGATGGTCTGCCGGCGGTGTACATCGATTATGCCCACACGCCGAAAGCGATCGACGTCGCGTTGCGGGCGCTCAAAGCGCACGGCAAAGGAACACTCTGGTGTGTCTTCGGCTGCGGCGGTGATCGTGATGCGGGTAAGCGGCCGCAAATGGGGAAGATTGCGGAACGACGTGCCGATCGCATTGTTGTCACCAGTGACAATCCACGTTATGAGGAGCCAGCCGAGATCATCGCCGGAATCGTGACGGGGCTGAACAAACCGGAGCGCGCCACAATCATCGAGGATCGCTCAGCAGCAATAGCATGGGCCATCTCTCAGGCGGGCGCGGACGACGTTGTCCTCATCGCAGGCAAAGGTCATGAAAACTACCAGCTCGTTGGCGCCGAGCGGCGCGATTTTTCCGACTTCGCTGTCGCACAGGCGAATCTGAAAAAGTACGCGGAGGCGAAAGCGTGAACGCAACGCTTTCATTCGCCGCCAATTCCATGCACGGCACGCTGCACGGCGAAGACCGCCGCTTCGACGGCGTCAACACGGACACGCGGACACTCGAACGCGGTCAGCTCTTTGTCGCGCTGTCAGGGCCAAATTTTGACGGCAACGAGTTCGTTAGCCAGGCACAAGAAAAAGGCGCCGCAGGTGCTGTCGTCGATGCAATTGTTAACGCAGATATCGCACAGATAACCGTCGACGATACCAGGCTGGCGCTTGGACAGCTCGGTGCAGCCTGGCGCAACGAAAAGTCTGCGACAGTCGTGGGCATAACTGGCAGTAATGGCAAGACGACGCTCAAGGAAATGACGGCCGCGTGTTTGTCGATGGCTGCGCCGACACTTGCGACGCAAGGTAATCTGAATAATGACATCGGCATGCCGCTGATGATGCTGCGTATCGACGATTCACATCGCTTTGCCGTCCTCGAAATGGGTGCGAATCATACAGGCGAAATTGCCTACCTGACATCGCTAGCAAAACCGGAGGTTGTTGCGATTACGAACGCGGCAGCCGCACATCTGGAGGGCTTCGGTTCGATAGAAGGCGTCGCGCATGCCAAGGCCGAGATTCTGCAAAATGAGGTGCGACCGGAAGTCGCGGTGCTCAACGCTGACGATGAATATTTCGAATACTGGATATCACTCGTCCACGGCATCGACGTTCTGAGTTTCGGGCTCGGCGATCATGCAGACATTCGCGCCGAAAATATCGAGACAGGCAAGGGAGAGACGCACTTTACGCTGCACCTGCTCGACGCGACAATCGATCTTACGTTGCCGCTGGCCGGCGCGCACAATGTGCGCAACGCTTGCGCTGCGGCAGCGATCGCAGCAGCGCTCGATGTGCCGTCCGACAAAATCAAATCGGCCCTCGAATCTGTAAGCCCGATCGCCGGGCGCCTGCATCCTCTGCGCGGGCTAGGCGGTGCGACGCTTTATGACGATAGTTACAACGCGAATCCTCGGTCGGTTATCGCGGCAGCCGAGTTTCTCGCTTCGCTGTCCGGGGAAAGTCGCTTTGTTCTCGGAGATATGTTCGAACTCGGCGAAGACGCCGCACAGCTGCATCACGACGTTGGCAAGGCGATTCACGAGGCCGCGGTCGACCAACTCTTCACATATGGCGAACTGAGTGGCAGCGCAGCCGAAGGCTTCGGCGACGGCGCAACGTCATACGATTCTATTGATGCCCTGGTCAGTGACGTTTCACGCGGGCTGTCAACGAAGGTCAATGTGCTGGTAAAAGGCTCGCGCTCCATGCGCATGGAGCGAGTTGTCGATGCGCTGCGCATGCCTGAGCAGTTAGGCAGGGGAGCCCGATAATGCTGCTCTATCTCACTGAATATCTCGCGCAATTCGAATCGGGCTTCAACGTCTTCAGCTACCTGACGATGCGCGCGATTCTCGGCGCACTGACTGCTTTGGTTCTGTCATTCGTGATCGGCCCGCGCATGATCAAGAAGCTCAGCGTCAATCAGGTCGGCCAGCCCGTGCGCGAGGAGGGGCCCGACACGCACTTGCTGAAAGCCGGCACGCCGACGATGGGCGGCGCGCTGATACTGACCGCGATCGCCGTCAGCACCATGCTATGGGCCGACCTTGATAACAGGTTTGTCTGGGTCGTGCTGTTTGTGACGCTGGCCTTTGGCGTTATTGGCTATGTCGACGATTACAAGAAGCTCGTGCTGCAAGACCCGGCAGGGATATCGGCCGGACAGAAGCTGTTCTGGCAATCCTTTGCGGCGATTGTCGCCTCGATAGCGCTGTACCTGATTGCCAGGGAAGATGGCACGCTCGAGAGCGCAACGGCGCTGCTCATTCCGTATTTCAAGGACCTGAGCATTCCGCTCGGCATGTTGCAACTCTTCGTCACGTACATTTTTATCGTCGGCTTCAGCAATGCCGTGAACCTGACCGACGGGCTCGACGGTCTGGCGATCATGCCGACCGTGCTCGTCGGCGGTGCGCTTGGCGTCTTTGCGTACGTAACCGGCAATGTCAATTTTTCGGCTTACCTCGGGATTCCCTACGTAGCCGGCACGGGCGAGATCCTCGTATTCTGCGCAGCGCTGGCCGGTGCCGGGTTGGGATTCCTGTGGTTCAACACGTATCCCGCGCAGGTTTTCATGGGCGACATCGGCGCGCTGTCGCTCGGCGCGGCTCTCGGCGTCGTCGCCGTCGTAGTGCGGCAGGAAATCGTGCTGGCGATAATGGGCGGCGTATTCGTCGTCGAGACCTTGTCGGTCATCATCCAGGTCGCTTCATTCAAGCTAACCGGCAGACGCGTGTTTCGAATGGCGCCATTGCATCATCACTTCGAGCTCAAGGGCTGGGCAGAGCCGAAGGTCATCGTCCGCTTTTGGATTATCACGGTCATTCTCGTGCTCATCGGCCTTGCGAGTCTGAAAATACGATGAGCGCCGTCAACAAAACCGCGCCGGCAAGTAAAGACCTCGTGTTCGGTCTGGGCGCGACGGGGCTGTCAATCGCACGTTATCTGCGCCGCAATGAGGCTGACGCAATGTTCCTCGATAGCCGCGATGCCCCGCCCGGTATCGACGAGCTGAAGGAAGTGTGGCCGGACGCTGACGTCATTCTCGGTCGCATGGAGCTGCCGCAGGACGTTAATCGGATCATTGTCTCTCCCGGTATCGCGGACAATCACGAACTCCTGCAAAAAGCGCGCAAGAAGAAGCTCGAGGTCGTCTCGGACATCGAGATTTTTGCCCGTGACGCCAGGGCGCCGATCGTTGCGGTGACGGGGTCGAATGGCAAGAGTACCGTGACGACTCTGATCTACCATATGTGTAGAGCTGCGGGCCGCAAGGTCCTGGCGGGCGGCAACCTGGGCAAGCCTGCGCTTGATTTACTTGATGAAGAGCAGCCTGATGTCTATGTGCTCGAGCTATCGAGTTTCCAGCTGCAGCGCACCGAGACCCTGCCAGCCGAAGTTGCCGTGCTGCTCAATGTCTCCCCCGATCATCTCGACTGGCATGCGGACGAAGACGAATACCGGCAGTCGAAATATCGCGTCTATCGCGAAGCTCGCGCCGCTGTTGTCAACCGTGCCGATCACAGAGCCGCGGAGTATGTAAAAGACATCGACCGGGTCATCACCTTCGGGCTGGATGAACCTGAAGAAGACCAGTATGGAGTGCGGCGCGAGGACGACGTTGTGTTTCTCGCGCGCGGCGACATGTTACTGATCGCGACCAACGATATCGCTATGGTCGGTCTGCACAATCAGGCCAACGCACTCGCTGCGCTTGCGGCGGGCGAACTGCTCGGTCTCGAAATGCCTGCAATGCTGCAGGTAATCAGCGAGTTTCCGGGCTTGCCGCATCGTATGCAGTTCGTTGCGCGCAAAGCGGCCGTGAACTACATCAATGATTCCAAAGCTACCAATGTCGCGGCAGCGGTTGCCTCGATCGGCTCGATCGATGGCATGGTAGTCCTCGTGGCCGGCGGTGATGGCAAGGGCGGCGACTTCAGCGACCTCGCGGCAGCTCTGGAGGGCAAACTTCGCGCCGCCGTGCTCATTGGCAAGGACGCCGAGGCTATCGCCCGCGCGCTCGACACGGTGATGCCGGTGTACTTCGCGCAGGATATGGTCGATGCAGTGCGTCAAGCCGCGGCTTACGCTGAATCGGATGACACAGTACTGCTCGCGCCGGCTTGCGCGAGTCTTGATCAATACGCGAACTACAGTGCTCGCGGCGATGCGTTTTGTGACGCTGTGGAGGCGCTCGCGTAATGACAGCAAGCAGCGCAACAGTGCCCTTTCCGGCACGACTAAGGACCGAGCTCAAGCTCGATCCCGTGATGTTGACGATATTCCTGGCGCTGCTGCTTGGTGGCTTCGTCATTCTGGCATCGGCATCGATTACGATTTCCGACAATGCGACGGGCAACCCGTTCTTCTATGTCGAGCGCCAGCTGATCGCCGCCGTCATCGGTGCGGCGGCGGGTATGTTTTGCCTGTTTATACCTATGCGCGTTTGGCTCAGCCTCGGCCCGCTTATGCTGCTGATCGGCCTGGCACTGTTGTGCCTCGTGCTCGTTCCCGGCATCGGTTATGAGGTTAATGGCAGCCGGCGCTGGGTCCGTTTTGGCAGTATGAATCTGCAGGTGTCGGAGCCTGCACGCTTGTGCCTGTTCATCTACCTCGCGGGCTACGTCGTGCGGCAGCAGAAGGCGCTGCGAGAGCAGTTCGCGGGCTTTCTGCGCCCGATGCTGGTGCTGACTCTCGGTTGCTCGTTGCTGCTGGCCGAACCGGATTTCGGTGCGGCCATCGTGCTGCTCGCAACGGCACTGGTGATGTTGTTTGTGGCGGGCGCACGCATCCGCGACTTCCTGGTGTTTTTCGCGACAGCGGTGCTGGCGATGATCACACTTGCGCTAACGTCGCCTTATCGCATGAAGCGCCTCACCGGATTTCTGGATCCCTGGGCGGATCCTTTCGATTCCGGTTTCCAGCTGACGCAGTCCTTAATCGCGATTGGTCGTGGCGAGTGGTTGGGTGTTGGGCTCGGTAATGGCGTACAAAAACTCTTTTACTTGCCTGAGGCACACACGGATTTCGTGTTTGCCGTATTTGCAGAGGAATTCGGGCTGCTCGGTTCGGTTGTACTTATCGCGTTGTTCATGGCACTTCTCTGGCGCGTTTTCAATCTCGCGATGCGTGCAACCGATTCCGAGCGGTTCTTCGAAGCTTATCTGGCGATCGGTCTTGGGACCTGGCTCGGCCTGCAGGCGTTTATCAACGTCGGCGTAAATATGGGTCTGCTACCAACCAAA
>Ga0224497_10002699_pt1 | contig 10390 bp, 8 predicted proteins | sample SF_Jul11_sed_USG_4_FD_167970 | JGI IMG/M metagenome (GOLD analysis project Ga0224497, IMG submission 167970) | Sediment microbial communities from San Francisco Bay, California, United States - SF_Jul11_sed_USGS_13 | ecosystem: Environmental > Aquatic > Marine > Sediment | place: USA: California...
AGCTGTTTACGGCGGTCGGCGGGAAGCGCGGGCTCCTTGCGGGAAAAGCGGATCTCTCCTTCAACCTGTTCATGAAAGGGAAGGATCCGGATGCGTTGGTCGGGACGATGACCGGCGATCTCTCCTGGAAAGGAAACGATCTCAAGGTCCCCGACTTCGATCCCGATGCGCCCCTGTCGGCAATACGGAAAGGGGAATCGGCCCCTCTCGCACGGATGGCGGCCCTCCTCCTGCCCGGCCCGCTCTTCACAGCGGCCGCCGAGGGACTTCTCGGACCGGATACCAAGGTGGGAAAAGAGGGGGAGGAAGGCCTGGTCGATACGCTTGCGTCGTACTGGACCGTAAAGGATGGCATGTTCGAGGCGGAAGACGTAGCCCTCGCCACGAAAGGGCACCGGGTCGCGCTCACGGGCAGGATCGACCTCCCGGGCGGGCAGTTTGACAACATCGCAGTGGCACTCGTGGACGACAGGGGCTGCGCCCGGGCCGGACAGACCATACAGGGGGCTTTCCGCCTTCCCCAAATCGCGGAGACAATCACCGCGAAGGGAAAAGAACCCACCGGGGAGACACCTGCGGGAGAGGCGAGGGAGGCCGCCCCGGGCGGGGAGTGCAAGGTGGTCTACACAGGAACGGTGCCGCCGCCGAATTGACAGCCGGCTGCCCCCCCTTTTTGAAATATCCGATGCCGTTCGGATACTTGATGGCTCTTTTCCCTACCTGTCGGAAGGAAAAAGAGCCCGGAAAGACTTCTGGTTTTCGATGGATGCGTATTCGGCGAAGGTTTTTGCGAAGGCACCTTGCAACGTCTGCTTTTCCCGGTTCAGCGTTCCCACCAGGCTGCCGATGGCCAACGGTGTTTTTTTCGACTGCCGACCGGTTTTCCTAAGTTCCCGGGCGACATCCAGAAGATATTGTTCCTGGACACAGAGATCATTATAGGATCCCAACAGGTCCTGCAGCTTCTTCAATTGCTCGATCAGGACACGGACCTTCCGGCGAGGAAACAGGCGGGAGAAGAATTCCAGAAGGTAACGCAGCTCCTTGCATTCGATCCGGAGAAGATGCAGCCCCTCGCCCTTCGGGTCCTCGAGAACCCGGGTCCCCTCTTTGAGAATACGCTCGTATTTCTTACGGATCCTTCTTTGCGCCACATCCCGTATGGGAAGCGCGGCATCGGGGGCTGTCGGAACATCCGTTCCCGGTTCCTTAAGAAACTCGTCCCACTCCTGAAACAGTTTCCGGAATGTTCCCGACTTCCCTTTCCGTATGACTTCGCGGAATACCCGGGATCGTTTCTTTCGAAGGTGATCGAACAGCGGATCGATGTCGTCCCGCAAGGACGCGGGAAGCATTTCCTTGTAGGCGTCTTCGTTCAGGAGATAGACGTCCAAATCCCGCAGCGGGTTGGAGACCTTCCCCATGGAAGACAGATCTTTCCGGAACCGTCGGATACTCTCCCCCGGGAACACGTGCTTCATCTGGCTCAAGACCGAACGGGTACGACGCAGAGCCACGCGATAATCATGTAGATATTCCGTATCCAGGTCCTTTTCCAGGTTCTCTTCGTTGACCTGCATTACCTGCAGCAGAAAACGCAATACGATCTTTATGGCCTCGTCCGAGCGCATCCCGGGATCGAGCGGTATGTCCGGTTTCGTGGAATAATCACCCGGCTCTTTCCCGCCTTCTTTCATCGCCGCGAAGAAGACATCTTCCTTTTCGTGTGCGGTGAATCCGGCTTCCTCCAAGTGCTTGCGAACTTCCCGGGATTCCCCCGGTCCTCTTCTTGCCGGTTTCCACCAAAGGGATTCCGCCAGCGCCGGGGCGTCCGGGTCCGGGGAGATCCGTATTTCCTCATGGAGAATACGAGCCACGGTTTTCCCCTCGTGGTTCGCGATTCGATACGGCGTCGACCGGGAATGCAGTTCCGCCAGTTTCCGAAGCGCCCGTACACTCAGGATCGGTGCCAGCTCTTTCCTGAGATCACCGTCGGGAATATCCCGGTGGAAGACGGGAGGAGCGGTGATTTCCTCATGGTGGATGGTCGCGGTATCGAACAGTCTGCGCAGGATCAGCCTGGTTCCGGCCGTATACAAAACAAGCGACCGATGATACAAGCGCCAGTCAAACGTATCGTAGAACGAAATGGTCTCCGATTTGGATCTTTCGGTTCGTACCGGATACCGTTCGGCCAGTTCACGGATCAATCGCCCGACATCATACCCGTTCGGGAAACGGTATTTCAGGGGAAGGAGCATGCCGGGAATCTCTGTCCGTCGGGGAGGGGATTCTTGTCGCGTTCCTGCGGGTCCGGACGGGAAACGATCGGGTCAAGCGGAATCCACCTGGTGACGTTTCGGATAGTCAAAAAAGACGGTTTCCCCTTTCCCTTCCTGTACTTTTCTCCAACTGTCCACAGGAAACCGGATGCAGAACACGCCGGTCGTCGGGATATTATATCCCGGCTTCTGTTTGAGTAACATATCCGCTAAATCATTGAAGTCCGGATTGTGCCCGAACAGCATGATGGTTCCATGCCCGTCATCCTGGTTTCGCACGATTTCGAGCAGAGCCCTCGCACCGGAATGATACATCTTGTCGTCGTATCGAATCTTCTTTTTGGGATACCCGATCTCTTCGGCAATGGAAGTAGCGGTCTTCTTCGCCCTCTTCGCCGGACTCGACAGGATCAGATCCGGCATGATTTGCCTATCCTTCAACTTTTTCCCCATGAAGGGGGCATCCCGTTTCCCTCGTTTGTTCAGGGGCCTGTCGAAATCCTTCAGGCGGGAATCCTTCCAGCTCGATTTGGCGTGTCTCACCAAAATAATGGTTTTCATCGGGCAACCATCCCCCCGGCTCTAAAAAATACCCGGCGTTTGACTTCCGCATCGAAGATAAACCACTCGAAAGATAAGGCAATGCCTATTAATATTATAGACTTCCCCTCTCACATTTGAACGACCTTCATTTCATGATCCCGGCGGAATGGTAAAAATACAATCCTGCCCACACGAGTCGATTCCCTAATGATATTTCAGAATCTTGCCGAAACATCTACCCGAGGGGTGTTTTATGGGGCACGCCTTCGGTCGGGTAAATTTCAGATTCCCCCTGCCGGCGTGAACGCAATCGGTGCAAGGAGGGGAACATGAGAAAAAATCCTTTACTAGCGGCCTGGGCCATGATGTTGATCTGGTTCGTCACCGCCGGGTGGGTTGCGGAAGCAAAGGAACCGAAGGCGGAATTTCCTGCGAAGACCTCCCAAGAAGAGATCCGCCCCCGCCTGCTTACTCTTCGCGAGTGCCTGGACATCGCGCTCGAGAACAACCGCCGCCGACCGGTGTCCCGTTTCGACGTCGAGATCGCGGACGCACAGCTTCGGCAGGCACTCTCTTCCTATTGGCCGCAACTGGGGGCGAAGGCCTCGTATCTCCGGTTGGATGAAGACCCGAATTTCGTATTCCCGGCGACCACGTTCAGCGTGCCGGGCTCCACGATCATCGTCAATACACCGCTCGGGCCCCTGCCGGTCACCATTCCCGCCCAGTCCGTAAACGTCCCGGAACAAGATATCAAGCTTATGGACAAGGAGACCATGGCTGCAAATCTGAACCTCGTGTACCCGCTTTATACCGGAGGAATGCGGCCCGCCATCGTCAAGCAGGCCAGAAGCGGCCTGGAGGCGGCAAAGCAGGAGGCGAGGAGAACCGACCTTCAGGTCATCTACGACGTGAAACGGATCTACCACGGGGCGGTTCTCGCGAAGAGGCTCCATGGCATCGCGGCGGACGCCCTGGCAAGGATGGAGGTGACGCTGGACCTCACCGAGAGTCTCTACAAGGGAAGGTCGACGCGGGTGAAGAAGACCGACTATCTGCGCAACAAAACGGTCGTCGAGGGTCTCCGTTCCACCGTCGCCCTTCTGAAGGGGAACGAACGGTTGGCCCTGGCAGCCCTCACGAACGCGATCGGCCTGGACTGGGATGCGGAGATCGGCGTCTCGGAAGAGGAGATCCCCTATCGTCCTTACGAGGCAGACCTGAAAAAGCTTGTTGGGAACGCATATTCGTTCAACCCGGACTGGAAAAAACTCGAGGAAGGGATCAAGGCAACGGAAGCGCAGGTTGAGGAAAAAAACGCCGGGCATCTTCCGCGAATTGCCCTGGTCGGCAATCTCACGCACATCGAGAACTCCTACGACAAGGGAATGGTGACGCCGGAAAACAAGCACTCGTGGTCCGCCGGAATCGTCATGAACCTTCCTCTCTTCCAGGGCTTCCGCACGAGGAACGAAGTCCGGGAAGCCCAGGCGCGTCTCGAAAAGATTCGACATCAGAAGGTCCTGCTCCGCGAGGGGATCGCGTTGCAGGTGAAGGACGTGTTCCTTCAGATGGCAAGAAGCCAGGAACAGAGGCAGGCCATGCAGGAAGCGGTGAAATCGGCCGAAGAGAACCGGGATCTCAACGAGCGTGCCTACCAGGAGGAGATGGTGGAGACAAAAGACGTCATCGAGGCCCAGCTCGTCGAATCCTTCATGAAGGCGAACAACGAAAAGACCCTGTACGACCACATCGAGTCCCAGGCTCGTCTGGAGTTCGTCGTCGGGAAGGAGATCGAGTCGATTCTCCAGGAAATACGGTAACGCAGGTTCTGCTGAAAAAACACGGGAACCTCGTGTCCGTACCGAGGGAAGGAGAGGGCAGGTCATGATGCGAGGAAGACGTCTCCCATACGCGGCGTTCCTGCTGGGGATCCTCCTTACCGCTTCGGGTGTGCCTGCCACGGAGACCGGGAACGGACAGCTACGTCTCCCGAGCCTCGCCATCGGCTATTCCGCATCCGTCATATCCAACGTCGACCCCGGCGACGCAAAGGCGGCCACGAAAGTCTGGGCGGACATGATCATGCGGAGGAAAGGGGCGATCGTGGAGTCGGAAACCATGGTCCTGAAAAACCTCCCCGCCCTGGAAAAAGCCCTCAAGGAAAAGAGGGTCGACCTCATCTTCCTGCTACCTCAGGAGTACCTGGAGGCCAGGGACCGTCTCCCGATCGTTCCCCTCGTCGCCTCCACACCGAAGGAAGGCTTGTACGAGGAGTTCGTCCTGCTGGTGAGAAAGGACAGCGCCTTGGCGACCGTCCGGGATCTCCGGAGAAAGCGCCTCACCGTGGAAACCGACCAGAAGGGGACTCTCCCCCTGATGTGGCTTGAGACCCTTCTCATGAGGGAAGGAGAATTCGAGGACATCGAGCAGTACTTCGCAGGCGTCAAGGCCACGCACAAGCCCTCACAGACCATCCTGCCGGTGTTTTTCCGGCAAGCGGACGGATGCATCGTCACCCGGACTGCATTTCAAACCATGGTCGAACTTAACCCCCAATTGGGGAAGGAAATCCGGGAGATTGCCATATCTCCGCCTTTTATCACGTCAATCGGGTGTCTCCGGCAAGACTACTACGATAAGTACAAAGAGGTCCTTACCGAACACCTCGTCAATCTGCATGAAGATCCCCAGGGCAAGCAGATCCTCACTCTCTTCCGCAAGGGCAGGCTGGTTCTTTTCGAACCGCCTTATCTCGCAAGCGTCGATGCGTTGGTCAAGGAGCACAACGACCTTCGTTTGCACCACCTGGCCCGGGGGAAATGACGTGACTCGCTGGAAGTTGCATGCAACAGCGTTTGCCGCGGTCCTTTGCCTGACCGTATCTTTTCCGGCAACGATATCGATCGGGGGGGAAGGTCCTTTTGGTGTGCAGGGGATGCGGTTCGGTTATTCCTCAAGCCTGCTCTCCGAGGTCCCCAAGTCGGATGCCCAGGCAGCCATCTCCTTGTGGGCCAAGGAATTCAAGCGGGAAACCGGTACCGATGGACCCGCTCAAGCGGCCATATACGATGACCTGCCTTCCCTGATACACGCGGTCGTGGAGAAGCAGGTCGATTTCATCGCCTTGAACTCCCTGGATTACCTGAAGATCCGGGACCGGGTGCCGATGGAACCGGGGCTGATCGGGTACCGGGGAGGCAAACTGTTCGACGAGCAGGTTCTGCTGGTCCATCGGGGAAACGGCATCGAGACCTTGCGGCAATTGAAGGGAAGCAGGCTGAATCTGTTGTCGGGAGGCAGCGGGGAGATCGCAACCCTCTGGCTCGATACGATCCTGGCAAAACAGGGGCTACATTCGGCCGGGAGGTTTTTCGAGAGCATCAAGGAGGTGGGGAAGGCGTCCAAGGCGATCCTTCCGGTATTTTTCCGGCAGGCGGATGCCTGCGTGGTCAGCCGGAACGCCTTCCAGACGATGGCCGAATTGAACCCTCAGATCCGCCGGGAACTGAAGGTCCTGGCGATGTCCCCGGAGATCCCGATCGCCTTGGCCTGTTTGCGCTCGACCCTGAGCGATGCGCAAAAGGACGAATTCATCAGGATTGCACTGAAGCTGGTTTCTACCCCGTCCGGCAAACAGATCCTGACCATCTTCAAATTCGAAAAGATCGATCGAGTTCCTCCCGGATTTCTGGATACCCTTGTCGCTCTCGTGAAGGAGCATGAGAGCTACCAGGCGATGGCGAAAGGAAACAGGTGACCTTGCGCTGCCGACGGGCAATGCATTCGGGCCCGGTCCGATGCGGGGATTGTGGCTGCCATGTTTTTCCGTGGATTCCAGGCGGGACGTCAGGAGGATAGACCAACATGGGAAACCCGACAATGGGCGCCGAAAAATTACGGAAGATACACGGCTTCAGGCGATTTTTCCCGCGAAGGATCCTCTTCCGCACCGCAACGCTCTCCTGGATATTGGTGATCGTCTCCCTGGGACTGTACCTGTCGTTCACACTTCCGTACCAAAAAAGAATCATCATCGACAACATGGGTTCCGAGGCGCAGAACGTCGCCGCCTCGATCAGCCAGGTGACGGCAACGGCGATCGTCGCGGAAGACTACAGCAGCGCGATCGACCATTGCATGAAGGTCGTGAAGGACAGCCCTTCCCTCCAATATGTCGTAATCACCCGAAATGACGGATTTTCCCTGGTGCAGACAAAGGCGGGGTGGAAGCAGGACCAGCTCCAGGGAATCTGGAACCCGGGAACGACCGATCGGATGGCGCGGGGAGGTTTTCTCCAGAGCGACATCATCGGTGAGGAAGTGTACCACTATTCCTATCCGTTCGAATATTCCGGGATCGAGTGGGGATGGATCCATATCGGCCTTTCCCTGCAGAAATACCGGGCAGACCTGAAAGAGCTCTATGTGCGAACGATTATGATCACCGTGTTGTGCGTTTTCCTTGCCCTGGTCGCTTCCTTAATTTTCGCCAGAAGGCTCACTCTCCCCATCAACGTACTCGACGAGGTCACCCAGCGCGTCGCAAACGGGGACTTGACCGCGAAGGCGGATATCCTGACGGGCGACGAGCTGGAACGACTCGCCATTTCGTTCAACGGAATGACAGATGCTCTTCAGACGTCCCGGGGAGAATTGATCGCCGCTCAGGAGTATACCCAGAACATCATCCGATCGCTCCACGACGCGCTGATCATCGTGGACTTGCAAGGCTACATCAAAACCACCAACGCAGCGACATTGCGCCTCCTGGGGTATGCAACGGAGGAGCTCATCGAACAACCGTTCAAAAAGATCCTTGCGGATGGAGAGGCTGCGGATCTCTCCTTCTCCGGAACGGATTCGGGAGGCATTTTCCCCATCGACCCCGCGAACAGCGGAGAGCGGTTCTACCGATCGAAATCCGGAGTGAAGATACCGGTGATCTTCTCTGTCTCCCCGGTCCGAGGAAGCGACGGCAGGACCACGGGGTATGCATGCGTCGCGATGGACAACACGGAGCGGAAGCGGGCGGAAGAGAATCTCCAGAAGGCAAAAGAGGAGGCCGTGGCGGCCAGCAAGGCGAAATCGCAATTTCTCGCGAACATGAGCCATGAGATCCGCACACCGATGAACGGCGTGCTGGGAATGACCGATCTCCTGTTGAGTACCGACCTGACCAAGGTGCAGAGGAAATACGCCGAGATCGCGCACAACTCGGGCAAGAAACTCCTCACCATCCTGAACGACATTCTGGATTTCTCGAAAATCGAGGCAGGAAAGCTCGAATTAATGAACGTCGATTTCGACCTGGGTCAGATGATCGATGAGGTGGTGGGGCTTTTGTCCGCACATGCCCGAAACAAGGGATTCGATCTTGTGTACACGATGCCCGACTCCATCCACAGGGAGGTGCGGGGCGACCCGAACCGGCTCCACCAGATTCTGGTCAATCTCGTCGGCAACGCGATCAAGTTCACGGACCGGGGGGAGGTAGCGATCCGCGTGTACTCCCTCGACGAGACGGAGAAGACATCCCTCCTCCGGTTCGAAGTCGTCGATACGGGAATCGGAATCCACCCGAACCAGCAGCAGGGGATCTTCGATGCCTTTTCCCAGGGGGACGGGTCTGCTGCCCGAAAGCATGGCGGCACGGGATTGGGTCTTGCCATTTCGAAGCAGCTCATCGAGATGATGGGCGGAAAGATCGGAGTCGAAAGCAATGTCGGAAAGGGATCCACGTTCTGGTTCACGGTACCGTTGGAGAAGTTGGACAGCAAAATGCCTTTGCCGGATGCCCGGTTCCAGGTTGAGCCCAAGGGAAAGGGGGCACTGGAAGGTCGTGTTCTCCTCGCGGAGGATAATTCGGTGAACCAGGAGGTCGCGGGGTCCATGCTCAAAGGGTTATCTCTCGACGTCACAATCGTGGGGAACGGGCTGGAAGCCCTTGAAATGATGTCGAAGATCCGGTTTGACGCAGTCCTGATGGATTGCCAGATGCCCGAGATGGACGGATACGAGGCTACGAGGAGGCTGCGGGAACGGGAGGCGGGGGGAAATGGCCCCGGTTTCCAACGTCCGCGAACTCCGGTCGTGGCACTCACCGCGCATGCCATGCAGGGCGACCGGGAAAAGTGCTTTGCCGCCGGCATGGATGATTACCTGACCAAACCCTTCTCGGTAACCGACCTGGAGAGGGTGCTTCGGAGGTGGTTGAAGGGGACGAGAGGGGCCGAACCCGGCAGCGGCGACTCGCCCGTATCGGTACGCAAGGAGGCGACACCGGAACCGCATCGGGACCATCTGGACCCTGCGGTGCTGGAAAACCTGCGAAACCTGGAGCGCGCCGGAACCAACGGCCTATTTTTGCGTCTTGTCCGCATCTACCTCGAAAGCGCCGCGGAGCAGCTGGATTCTCTCGGCCGGTCCGTCGCGTCGGGGGACACGGAAGGAATCCGTGACGCCGCCCATGGGCTCAAGTCGGCAAGCCACAACGTGGGCGCCCGGGCACTCGCTACGATGTTGAACGACCTCGAGTCGAAGGCACGCGCCGATTTACCCAAGGGGGCGGATGAATTGCTCGACTCCATCATGGAGGAGTTCGGCGGTGTACGCATCCAGTTACAGGAAATCATCAGAGAAGAGAGGAAGCATGAAGACACTGTCTCCTGAGGACAATCCCCTGGTCCTGGTCGTCGACGACGACCCCATGGTCCGGCTCATCGCATGCGAGATATTAGGACTGGCCGGCTTTCGCACGGAAATGGCAAGGAACGGGAACGAGGCGCTGGCGGTCATCCCCTCGCTTAAGCCCGACGTGATATTGCTCGACTTCTCCATGCCGGGAGGTGACGGAATCGCCATCTGCGGGGCGATCCGCCGGGCAGGTTTTCGGATCCCGGTAGTCATGTTGACAGGAATCATCGACGAGGACACCATCCAGCGCGCGCTCGATACCGGCGCCATGGACTGCATCCAAAAGCCTCCCGAGTGGATGTCCCTGGGGGACCGTTTGCGATTCATCCTCCGGGCGGACCGGGCGGCAGAGGGAACCCTGTTCGAGACCCCATGAAGCAGAATTTCTCCTCCGCTTCCGTCGTTCCCCCGTTGGAAAGTTACTTCTTCCCTGTCTAACCAGGAGGACTATTCCCTCCTAAGGGCCGGTCCCGATACCCACACCAGAATACCAGACCCCATGATTCGCGGTTCGATCACGGTACCGATTGCAATCAAGAGCGTCGCACGCTTGGCGGAGCACGACGGGCAGGAGGGAAACGGTCTCCGGCAGGGGGGCATCCTATCCGGCGACGGAAAGGGAGTTCCCGGTATGATATGCGGTGAGGAGGGAACGGAGGGACGCGATGCGCTGGTCGGACGGACGCCGGAGCGATAACGTAGAGGACCGCCGGGGGATCCGGGTCTCCCGCGGCATGGTGGGGGGAGGGATCGGCACGCTCGTCCTGGTGCTCGTCTCGCTGTACCTGGGCATCGATCCGACGGTTCTGTTGAATCAGGCGCCTCCGGTCACCGTTTCCACTACCGGGACGAGCCGTGAGGCTCGGCCT
>Ga0224497_10002701_pt1 | contig 10379 bp, 7 predicted proteins | sample SF_Jul11_sed_USG_4_FD_167970 | JGI IMG/M metagenome (GOLD analysis project Ga0224497, IMG submission 167970) | Sediment microbial communities from San Francisco Bay, California, United States - SF_Jul11_sed_USGS_13 | ecosystem: Environmental > Aquatic > Marine > Sediment | place: USA: California...
CGAGCCAATCGAAGCCGCCCTGCTCGACGAGGACCCGCTGCATCATGTACGCGGTCGCGCCGCCGGGGACGTCCTCGTCGAGGAACGCCACGCGGTTGGTCTTCTCGAGCGACGCCAGCACGACGCCGGCGCGATCGAACGGCAGCAGGGTCCGGACGTCGATCAGCTCGCAGTCGACCCCGACCCGGGCCAGCAGATCGGCGGCCTCCGCGGCGATCCGGCACAGCGCGCCGTAGGTGACGATGGTCACGTCGGCGCCCGTGCGCAGCACCTCGGGCACCCCCAGCGGCACGCGGTGGTCGCCGAGGTTGTCCGGCCGCCGCTCCCGCAGCCGGTAGCCGTTGAGCACCTCGACCACCAGCGCCGGGTCGTCGGCCGCGAGCAGGGTGTTGTACATGCCCACGGCCTGCGTCATGTTGCGCGGCACGCAGACGTGGACGCCGCGGACGAGGTTGAGGATCCCCGCCATCGGCGAGCCCGAGTGCCAGACGCCCTCGAGGCGGTGGCCGCGGGTGCGGACGATCACGGGCGCCTTCTGGCCGCCGGCCGTGCGCCAGTGGAGCGTCGCGAGGTCGTCCGAGACGATCTGCAGGGCGTAGAGCAGGTAGTCCAGGTACTGGATCTCCGCGATCGGGCGGAAACCGCGCAGCGCCAGCCCGATGGCCTGGCCGACGATCGTCGCCTCGCGGATCCCGGTGTCCGCGACCCGCAGCTCGCCGTACTTCCGCTGCAGCCCGGCCAGCCCCTGGTTGACGTCGCCCAGGCGGCCGACGTCCTGCCCGAAGACGAGCAGCTCGGGGCGGCGGGCCAGGGCGGCGTCGAAGCCCGCGTTCAGGATCTCGAAGCCGCGCAGCTCGGGAGCGTCGTCGGAGTAGACCGCGGCGACCGGCTCGACCGCCAGCGCCGAGGCCGACGACTCGGTCTGCAGGTGGGCTGCGAAGTGGGACCGCAGCCGGGTCTCGCGCTCGGCCTTCCAGGCCGCGAGCGCCGCCCGCGCCGCGTCGCGAGCGGCGGCCGTGGCCACGAGGGCGTCCTGGGCGATCGCGAGCAGCTCGCGGCGCCCGGGGTGGGGCGTCCGCGCGAGCCGGGCCATCGCGTCCCGCACGAGCTCGCCGTGGGCGCCCGTCGCCAGCCGCTCCAGGAGCTCCGTGAGCTCCCGCTCCTCCGCCTCGATCGGAGCGCGGAAGCGCCGCCAGGCGAGGTCCTTCTGCGCCCGCGCCGACTCCCGGCTCTCGGCCTCGACCGCGGCGATCTCGTCCTCGGTCGCCACCCGCTCGGCGAGCATCCAGGCCCGCATCCGGGTCAGGCAGTCGTGCTCTTCCTCCCAGGCCAGCCGCTCGCCGCTCTTGTAGCGCTCGTGGCTGCCGGAGGTCGAGTGACCCTGCGGCTGGGTCATCTCGACGACGTGGACGATCGCCGGCACGTGGCGGCGGCGGACCGCGGCCGCCACCCGGGCGTAGGTCTCGCACAGCGCCGGGTAGTCCCAGCCCCGCACGCGCTCGATCTCGTAGCCGCCCTCCCCCGGGCGGCCGGCGAAGCCGCTCAGGAGGGCCGAGAGGTCGCCCTTCGTGACCTGCTCGGCGTTGGCCACGGAGATGCCGTAGCCGTCGTCCCAGATCGACAGGAGGAGCGGCGCCTGCAGCACTCCCACCGCGTTCACGGCCTCCCAGAAGATGCCCTCGGCGCAGCTCGCGTTGCCGATCGTGCCCCAGGCGATCTCGTCGCCGGCGCGGGAGAACTGCGCGGCGTGGGGAAGGTCCTCGAGCAGGCGGTAGAGCTTGGAGGCGTGGGCGAGGCCGACCAGCCGCGGCATCTGCGAGCCGGTCGGGGAAACGTCGGCCGACGAGCTCACGAGCTGCGACAGGTCCCGCCACGAGCCGTCGGCCTCGAGGAAGCGGGTCGCGAAGTGGGCGGTCATCTGCCGCCCCGCGGACGCCGTGTCGTGGCCGGGGTTGGGATCCGCGTAGAGCTGGCTGAAGAACTCCGCGACGCTCGACAGGCCGAGCGCGAACATCAGGGTCTGGTCGCGGTAGTAGCCGGCCCGCACGTCGCCCGGCCGGAACGACCTGGCCATCGCCACCTGCGCCACCTCCTTGCCGTCGCCGAAGATGCCGAACTTCGCCTTGCCGGTCAGGACCTCCCGCCGCCCGATCAGGCTCGCCTCGCGGCTCTCGCAGACGATCCGGTAGTCGCGGAGGATGCTCTCGCGCGTCAGCCCCACGGATTCGTCGGGCTGCGTGCTGGCTTCTACGGTCATCGGCGTCTCGCGACCATCGGACCCGGGGACGAGGGCGCCCGATCGAGGCGCCGGGCCGAGCCCCGGGCGGATGAGAGGTCTGGGGGTTGACGCCCGCGCGGCGGGCGAAGGGGGGATTATACCGGCAACGCCGCGGGCCACCGGCCCCGCGCCGCGCCTGCCGTCGCAGGCCCCGGCTCAGCCCCCCGCGAGGGCTCGCAGATAGGTCGCCGTCAGGCCGCGGAGACCCTCGAGGCTGTAGCCGCCTTCGAGCAGGCTCAGCACCCGCCCGTCGCAGTGGGCGGCGGCGACGGCGGCCAGCCGCGAGCCGAGCCAGCCGTAGGCCGCGTCGCTCAAGTCCCAGCCGCCGACGGGGTCGAGGCTCCAGCCGTCGAAGCCGGCCGAGACGACCAGGGCCCGCGGCGCGAAGCGCTCGAGCGCGGGCAGGACCTCCGCCTCGAAGGCCTCGCGCAGGCGCTCGTCTCCGGTTCCGGCCGGCAGCGGCACGTTGACCGTGGTGCCCTTTCCCGCCCCTCGCCCGCGCTCGTCCGCGGCGCCGGTTCCGGGGTAGAACGGGGCCTGGTGGACGCTCGCGTAGAGCACGTCGGCGCGCTCCTCGAAGAGGTGCTGGGACCCGTTGCCGTGGTGGACGTCGAAGTCGACGACGGCGACCCGCTCGCAGCCGTGGACGCGGACGAGGTGGTCGGCGGCCAGCGCCGCGTTGGCGAAGAAGCAGAAGCCCATCGCCATGTCGCGCTCCGCGTGGTGCCCCGGCGGCCGCACCGCCGCGAACGCCTTGCGGTCCGCCGCCGCCATCAGCCAGTCGGCCGCCGCGAGCGCGCAGCTCACGGCCGCCCAGCTAGCGTCCCAGGTCCCGCCGTCCAGGGGGTTGTCGGCCGAGTCGAGCAAGCCGTCGCCGCGCGCCGCGGCCCTCTCGAAGCGCTCGACGTAGGCCGGCGAGTGCAGCGCCAGCACCGCGGCGCGAGCACCCGGGTGGCTCTCGCACTCCTCGATCTCCCAGCCGGCGCCGGCCGCTCCCTCGAGGGCGGCCGTGAGCCGCGCCGGGCGCTCCGGAAAGTAGGGCGGCGCGTGCAGCTGGCAGCGCGCGCTGGTGAAGACCCGACTCACGACCGGCTCCGCCGCGCCTAGCCCGCCGCCGCGATCTCGCGCAGCAGGGCGATGTTGGCCTTGTGCCCGGTCAGCCGGGCGACGACCCGGCCGCGCAGCGGGTAGCCCAGCAGGTACAAATCGCCGATGACGTCGAGCACCTTGTGGCGGGCGAACTCGTCGGCGAACCGCAGCTCGGTGTTGACGACGTCGTCCTCGCCGACGAGGATGAAGTTGTCGAGCCGGCCGCCGGAGCCGAGCCCGAGCTCGCTCATCATCCCGAGGTCGCGCATGAACCCGAAGGTCCGGGCCGGAGCGATCTCGCGCCGGTAGTCCTCGTAGCTCGACAGCGTGAAGTCGCACACCTGATCGCCGACCGGCGGCGGGTAGCTCATCTCGTAGCGGACCGAGAACTCGTCGGCGGGCTCGATCGTGAGGCGTTTGCCGCCCTCGCCGGCCACCTCGTAGACCCGGTCGATCACGAGCTCGCGCCGGCGCCGGTCCTGCTCCACGAAGCCGACGCCTTCGAGGGCCTCGCAGAACCCGAGCGCCGAGCCGTCGAGCACGGGAATCTCGCCGTGCACCTTGATGAGGAGGTTGGTCACGCCGCTGGCCCGCAGCGCCGAGAGCAGGTGCTCGACGGTCCTGATGGCCTGCCCGTCCCGCGACAGGGTGGTGGCGTAATCGGTCTCGGCGACGAAATCGACGTGGGCCGGCAGGTAGGTGCTCGTCGGCAGGCTCACGAAGTGGATGCCGCTGTCGGCGGCCAGCGGCTGCAGGGTCATCCCGGTGCGGCGGCCCGAGTGCAGCCCCAGGCCGTAAAGCACCGCACCCTCGGCCAGGGTGCGCTGGGGAGCGTCCGTCGGCCGCAGGATGGAGAGGGGCGCCGGCGGCTCCAGCTCGGGGACGGCCTCGAGCTTCGTCTTCGTCCGCTCGAGCGACGCCAGCAGGCTGCTGTCCAGGCAGACCGACTCGCGGTACTCGAGCGCGCCGCTGACGGCGTCCACGGCGTCGTTGTAGGACAGGGGCTTCTCCACGTAGTCGAAGGCGCCCATCTTGATCGCCTTGACCGCGGTGGAGGCCGTCCCGTGGCCCGACATCATGATGACCGCGGCCGTCGGGTCCAGCTCGCGGATCGCCTGCAGGGTCTCGAGACCGTCCCGATCGGGCAGCCACACGTCGAGAAACACGACGTCCGGCTGCCGCTCGCGATAGAGCTCGACGGCGGCCTCGCCGCTGCCGGTGGCGAGCGTCGCGTAGCCCTCGTCCGAGAGCACGCCCGCCAGGGTCGTCAGGATGCCGGGTTCGTCGTCGACGATGAGCACGGTGGTCGGCATGGTTGCTCTGCCTCCTGGATGCGGCTTACGCCGCGGCCGGTGGGAAAACGGCTCGCCCGCGCCCCGGCACTCGAGCAACCTACCACGAGGCCCGGCGCCGCCCAACACCCCTGGGCGCGCTCAGGTGACGAGCGGCGCCAGACGCCGGTGGCCGGCGAGAACCGCCGCCGGCAGCTCGGTCACCGAATGCCGCGGCAGCTCCGCCAGGGTCCGGGCGATCCTCGCGTGCGAGCGCTCGAGCACGCTCGTGGGCAGGTCCCCCGCCCGCCAGGAGCGGGCGAGGTCGGCCGCGAGATCCAGGGCCCTCCGGGTGTCCGCGAGGTGGGCGCAGATCGTGATGAGGTCGCAGCCCGCCACGAGGGCGCGGGCGGAAGTCCCCGGCCGGCGGAACGTTCCCGCGACCGCCCGCATCCCGACGTCGTCCGTCACGACGAGGCCTGCGAAGCCCAGCTCGCCGCGCAGGCAGCCGCCGACGATCGTCTCGGACAGCGTCGCCGGCCACTCCGGATCCCAGCGCGGAAAGAGGACGTGGGCGGTCATCACCAGCCGCACGCCGCGCCCCACGAGCGCCGCGAACGGCGCCAGCTCGCGCACCGCGAGCACCTCCGGCGGGTGGTCGACGACCGGCAGCTCGTGGTGGGAGTCGGCGCGGGTGTCGCCGTGGCCGGGGAAGTGCTTGGGGCAGCCGCAGACGCCCTCGCCCTCGAGGCCGTCGAGGAAGGCGGCCGCGGCGCGCGTCACCGTCGCCGGGTCGCTGCCGAACGCGCGGCGGCCGATGACCGGATTGTCCGGGTTCGAGTCCACGTCGACCACCGGCGCGAAGTCCACGTTCACGCCCAGGGACCTGAGCTCCCGCCCCATCGCCCGGCCCACGGCCGCGGCCCGCGGCGCCCAGTCCGCCGCCGCCGCGAAGGGGGTGATGGGCTCCGGAGCGCGCAGCACCGCGCCCCCCTCGTGGTCGATCGCCACGATCAGCTCCTCGCGCTCGACGCACTCGCGGACCTCGACGAGCTGCCGGGCGTGGAGCTCGAGCCACTCGCCGTAGGGCAGGCCGTGGGCGAAGTTCTCGCGGAAGAGCACCACGCCGGCGGGCCGCAGCGCGCCCAGCAGCCGCTTGTCCCGCTCCGTCAGCCGCGGCGACTTCTGGAGGCCCACGAGGAAGTGATGGCCGAACGACGCGGGCTCGGGCCCGGGGGCGAAGGGCAGGCTCACGGCCGCCGCGGTCTCACGGATGCCCCGGCGCCCCGCGACTAGCTCGCTCGCAGCGCGTCGGCGATCGGCATGCGCGCCGCGCGGATGGCGGGAAAGAGCCCGCCGACGAAGCCGATGGCGGCCGCGCAGAAGATCCCCAGCACGACGAGGCCGGGAGTCACCTCGAACGCGAACGCCACCTGGCTGAAGCTCTGGAAGTTGATGGTCGCGGCGGTGAACCCGTCGAACGCGAGATAGGCCGCGACCCCGCCCACGGTGCCGCCCAGGAGCGCCAGCAGGAGGGACTCCGCGAGCACCGAGAGCACCACCGGGCCGGCCTTGAAGCCCAGGGCGCGGAGGGTCGCGATCTCCCGCGTTCGCGCCGAGACCGCCGAGTACATCGTGTTGAGCGCGCCGAAGACGGCCCCGAAGGCCATCAGCACGGTGACGATGCCGCCGAGCACCTGGATGAGGCCGCGCAGGAGGGCCGACTGCCCGGAGTAGTACTCGTCCTGGGTGAACACCTCGACGCTGAGCCGGGGATCGCTCGTCAGCTCGTCCTTGAAGTCGGCAAAGGCCGCCGCGGAGTCGAGCTTCGTGTAGACGGACTGGAAGGAGTCGCCGCGCCGGTAGGCGGCCTGCAGCACCCTGGCGTCGGTCCAGATCTCGGACTCCGCGATGCCGCCGTCGGCCGCGAACAGGCCGACGATCCGCCACGGCTCGCCGCCCACGTCGATCGCGCCGCCGAAGTCGAGGCCGGCGAACTCGCGGGCCGCCCCGACCCCCACGATCACCTCGTTGCGCCCCCACTCGAAGGGCCGTCCCTGGATCACCTCCAGCTTGTCGCGCACCTCGAACGCCGCTTCCTCGACGCCGCGCAGGGGGACGTTGGCGTCGGTCCCGGTGCTCCGTTTGGGCAGATCGATGATGACGAAGAGCTCGGCCGAGGAGAGCGGCCCGGCGGCGCCGCGGGCGATCCCCCGCGTGTCGCCCACGATGACCGTCTCCTCGCGCCCGAGACCGCTCATCATCTCGCTGCCGGCGCCGTCGCGCAGCACCACGGCGCCGTCCGGCGCGGCCGACCGGCTCATCGTGCGCTCGATGCCCTGGGCGATCGACAGGACGCCCACCATCACGGCCACCACCCCGGCGATGCCGAAGGCGGCCGAGGCCGACGCCCCCAGCCGCTGGGGAATGGTCATGACGCTGTACTTGGCGACGGCGGCGACCTGCGCGAGCCACTTGCCGGGCGAGACCACGGCTACCCCCTCCTCAGCGCGTCGGCCACGCGCAGCCGCATCGCCTGGAGCGCCGGCAGGGCGCCCGCCAGAAGGCCGAGAAGCACCACGAGGGCGGCGCCGAGAGCCACCTGCGGGGCCGGCATGAAGAAGATCGGCAGCGCGCCGCCCGTCGGGTCGCCGCCCAGGGTGACGAGCGCCCAGCCGAGGGCCAGCCCGAGGCCGCCCCCGAGCACGCTGATGAGACAGGACTCGCCGACGACGAGGCCCAGGACCTGGCGCGAGGTGAAGCCCATCGCCTTGAGGACTCCGAGCTCTTCCGTCCGCTCGCGGACAGCCTGGGCCATGGTGTTGCCGGCGACGAGGAGGATCGTGAAGAAGACGGCGCCGAGGACCGCGGCCATCATCTTGCCGATGTTGCCGACCTGCTTCGCGAAGCCCTGGACGAAGGCCTTCTCCGTCGACGTGTCCGTCTCCGCGGCCGAGTTGGCGAAGCGCGCGTCGACGGCGGCGGCGACGGCGGCGGCGCGCTCGGGATCCTCGACCCGGATCATGTACCACCCGATCTCGCCCTTGGCCATCCCGCGCGCCTCGTCGAAGTAGTCGTAGCGGAAGAGGAACTGCGTGTCGTCGGTGCCCTGCTCCGCGCCGTCGTAGATCCCGACGACGTCGAACGTCCAGGTCCTGCTGCCGTCCTCCTGCACCCAGATCGTCGCCTGGATGGGCACCTTGTCGCCGAGCTTCCAGCCGTACTTCTCGGCGAGCCCGCGCCCGACCACCGCGCCGGTGCGGGTCTCGCGCCAGGCCGCCCGCTCCTCTTCGCTCAGCAGGAACTCGGGATACATCGCCAGGTACTCGTCCGGATCGACGGGGAACTGGGCAAAGTAGTTCCTGGGGTCCTGGTAGATGCCGCCGAACCAGGTCGCGTAGGTCGCGTCGGCCACCCCTTCGACCTGCTCGATCTGGGACTCGTAGCTCTCGGGAAGGAGCTGGATCAGCGACACCTTGTGCCGCACGACCAGGCGATCCTCGCCGGCGACGCTGACCCCCATGTCCATCGCGTGCTCCACCGCGACGAGGAGGCTGAACAGAACGAACGCGACGAAGATGGAGAGCACCGTCAAGATCGTGCGCGTCTTCTTGCGCCGCAGGTTGGCCCACAGGAGGTGCAGGTACTTCACGCCGCGACCTCCTGCTCGACGAGCCGCCCTTTCTCCAGATGGAGGGTGCGGTCGGCCCGCTCGGCGGCCAGGGGGTCGTGGGTGACCATGATGATGGTCTTGCCGTGGTCGCTCGCCAGGGTGTGCAGGATGGCCAGCACCTCGTCGCCCGACTTGCGGTCCAGGTCCCCGGTCGGCTCGTCGGCGAGGATGAGGCTCGGGTCGCTGGCGATCGCCCGGGCGATCCCCGCCCGCTGCTGCTCGCCGCCGGAGAGCTGGCGCGGGTAGTGCTGGGCGCGGTCCGTGAGCCGGACGACCTCGAGCGCGGTGGCGACCTGACGCCGCCGCGCCTTCTTGTCGAGCGGCGTGAGCAGGAGGGGCAGCTCCACGTTGCGGGCCGCGGTGAGCACGGGCAGCAGGTTGTAGAACTGGAAGACGAAGCCGACGTGACGGGCGCGCCAGGCCGCCAGCTTGCGGTCGGGAAGATCGTCGATCCGGGTGCCGCCGACCTCGACGACCCCGCGGGTCGGGCGGTCGAGCCCGCCGACGAGGTTGAGCAGCGTCGATTTCCCGGAGCCCGACGGCCCCATGAGGGCCAGGAACTCTCCCTGCCGCACCTCGAGGTCGAGCGACTCCAGCACGTGGATCGTCTCGGCCCCCCGCTTGAAGTCCTTGCTCACCCCCGCCGCGCGTACCAGAGTGCTCACTCCGCCACCTCCTCGATCCGTTCGCCACCGGCCAGCTCGGCCGGCCCCTCGACGACCACGGCCTCCCCGGCCGTCACCCCCGAGAGGATCACGATCCCGTCCTCGTGGCCGCCGCCCGTGCTCACGGCCCGTTTCTCGGCCACCCCGCCGGCGACGACGAACACGGCGTCGCGGCCGCCCACGCGGCGCACCGCGGCGGCCGGCACGACGACCCGGGGAACCGCTCGCAGGGCCTCGTCCGCGCTCTCGCGGAAGGCCACCTTGCCGCCCATGTCCGGCAGGATCCTCGGGTCCAGCGCGTCGAACCCGATCCTCACCTTGACGGTCGCGCGCTGGCGGTCGGCCGTCGGCACGATCGCGATCACCGACGCCGGAATCTCCCACTCGGTGTAGGCGTCGAGCGTTGCGATGACCCGCTGCCCCGGCAGCACGCGATTGATGTAGCTCTCGTTGACGTCGACCTCGATCTCGAGCGACTCCATGTCGACGATCGTGCCGATGCCGGTGCGGGTGAAGCCGCCGCCCGCCGCGGCCGGCGAGATCATCTCGCCCGGCTGGGCGTTCTTCGAGACGACGACCCCGGCGAACGGAGCGCGGATCTCGGCGTCCGCCAGCTGCTGCGTCCAGACCTCGGCCGCACGGCGCCGCACGGCCACCTCGTCCTCTTGCTGCGCCAACCGCGCGCGGAGCGCGTCGTGCGCCGCGCGCGCCGCGTCGAGGTCCGCCTGGCTGCCGATCCCGCCCGCGACCAGCCGCTCGAACCGCGCCAGCTCCAGGGCCGCTTCCTCGATGCGGACCCGGGTCTCGGCCAGCGCCGACTCGGCCGCCCGCACCTGCGCCGCCGCGAGGTCGTAGTTGACGCGGAGGTTGGAGGCGTCGAGCCGAGCCATGACCTGGCCCGCGGCGACGCGCATGCCCTCCTCGATCGCCACCTCGACGACCCGGCCCGTGACCTTGGACGACACGGTGGCCTGCCGGCGGGCCGTGACGTAGCCCGAGGCGTTGAGCACCGTGGCGCCGCCGCCGCCGATCCCGACCTCCCGCGCCACGGCCGTCCTCACGGCGATCGGCGCCGGGCGCGAGAAGACGTACCAGAGCGCGGCGCCCCCGACGACGATCGCGACGGCCGCCGCGGCCGTCCAGCGCCAGGCCCCGGAGTCCGCCGCGGGCTCGTCGCCACGCTCGATCCGGAGACTGGCCAGGCGGTCGTCTCCCGCTACCTTCCGCGCTTGGTCCGGCTCGCCCGACATCGCCCTATTGTACGTACTCCTCCGGGGGTCGGTTGCCGGGCGCCTGCCGGGCGCCGAGGTAGAGCAGCCACAGCCCGACCATCTGGACGACGTGGTAGAGATCGTTGTGGTTGAAGCGCGGGTGGGGGGCGATCCCGGCCTGCTGGATCGCCG
>Ga0224497_10002702_pt1 | contig 10375 bp, 10 predicted proteins | sample SF_Jul11_sed_USG_4_FD_167970 | JGI IMG/M metagenome (GOLD analysis project Ga0224497, IMG submission 167970) | Sediment microbial communities from San Francisco Bay, California, United States - SF_Jul11_sed_USGS_13 | ecosystem: Environmental > Aquatic > Marine > Sediment | place: USA...
ACGCAGCAACTTCAGTGCGGCAGCTTGATTCTTTCGATCACTCCATCAAGCTCGTCGAGCGAGCTGAACGCAATGGCGACTTCGCCGTGCGTGCCGTCCTTTTTCACGCGGACCTCTACCTTCGCGGCCAGGTGATCGGAAAGCGCTTCTTCCAAGCGCAGCACATCGCGAGACTTGCCGGGCCGGGCAGGTGGGGGCGACTTTCTTTGTGTCCGGTTGCTGGTGCGTGCAACCAGCGCTTCGGCCTGACGAGCGCTCAGTTTCTTGGTCACGATTTGAGCGGCGTGGGTGATCTGCTGCGCCTTGTCGAGTGCCAACAAAGCGCGGCCGTGGCCCATCTCAAGTTCGCCAGACATCAACATTTGTTGCACCGGCTTGGCAAGGTTGAGCAAGCGCAGGAGGTTGCTTGCCGCGCTGCGCGAACGGCCCACCGTTGCAGCCACCTGTTCGTGTGTGAGCCCAAATTCGCTTATCAAGCGTTGTAGGCCTTGCGCTTCCTCGATGGGATTCAGGTCTTCGCGCTGGATGTTCTCTATCAAAGCCATAACGGCCGCGGCTTGGTCTGAGACAGCTTTGACCAGCACCGGCAGCTCGTCCAAGCCGGCGAGCTTTGCCGCGCGTAGGCGCCGTTCACCCGCAATAACTTCGTAGCGTCCCGCCGCCAACGGCCGCACCAGTACGGGTTGCATCACCCCTTGGCATTTGATGCTCTGCGCCAGTTCGTGCAGAGACGCTTCGTCCATTTGCGTGCGGGGCTGGTACTTACCTGCCTGCAACTGCGAGAGTTTGAGCACCGCGGGTTGGTCATTGGCGGCCGACACATCGTTGACTTTGGGCCCGAGCAGCGCTTCGAGACCCAAGCCTAAGCCTCTGGGGTTCTTCTTGACCATGCGCGGTGCTCCGCAAGTGTTGGGTTGGTGGAGGAGGTGCGAAGCATGACGCGCGATGACGCAATGCTTCACACGGTTGACGTGCGCTGAATCAGCTCTTTGGCGAATTCGGTAAAGGCCAACGCGCCTTTGGAGGTCGGATCGAATACGACACCCGGCAGCCCATGGCTGGGTGCCTCGGCCAAACGCACGTTGCGTGGAATGACGGTGCTGAAAACTTTCTCGGCAAAATGCGACTGGAGCTGATCGCTGACCTGCTGCTGCAATGTGATGCGCGGGTCGAACATGACGCGCAGTAAACCGGTAATCTGTAAGCTGCGGTTGAGGTTGGCGTGCACCTGCTTGATGGTGTTGACCAAGTCGCTCAAGCCCTCGAGCGCGAAGTATTCGCACTGCATGGGCACCACGACACCGTTGGCGCAACATAGGCCGTTGAGCGTGAGCAGGCTCAACGACGGCGGGCAGTCTAACAAGATAAAGTCGTACTCTGACTGCACTTTGGACAGCGCTTGTTCCAGGCGCCGCTCCCGACGCTCCAAACCGACCAACTCCACCTCGGCCCCCGCGAGTTCGCGGTTGGCGCCCAACAGGTCGTAACCGCCGCTGGGGCTGGAAACCCGCGCCTCGGCAACGCCGGCGGTTTGCAACAGGACATGGTAGACGCCAAAAGTAAGTGAGTGCTTGTCAATCCCCGACCCGCTGGTAGCGTTGCCTTGCGGGTCCAGATCCACCACCAAAATGCGTTGGCCTAGCTGCGCCAAGGCCGCCGCGAGATTCACTGTGGTGGTAGTTTTGCCGACACCGCCCTTTTGATTGGCAACACAGAGAATCTTGGTCATGCGATCAATCCAAGCGCGGCCGAGTCACCGCGCAAATCGGCACTGGTGCCACATAGGCAGGCGGCGCAAAGCGCCAAGTTAACGAATACAGTCATACCAATACAGTTTAGCTGGCATGGCCAAACACGCCCAAAGCCGGCAGGCGAAGTGTACCGGCAGCACCCGCGCGACTTGTCAGCGCTAAACGCGCACCTTCATCCAGACCAAACAACGCTCCGCGTCCAGGCCGGGAACGGTCAGTTGTTCCACGTGAAACACGTCGATCTCAGCGGGCAGCGCCGCGATCGCTTGCTTGGGGCGCTTGGCCTTCATGGCCGCCCAGACGGCACTTGCGTGGACGTGCCGGCGCGTCAGCGTTGTCAAGTCGAGCAAGGAAGAAAACGCCCGCGCGGTTAACACATCGAAACGCGGCGCGCTCAATTCTTCTACCCGCGCGTGCTCCGCATGCAGATTCTTAATGCCGAGCTCGCCGGCAACTTGACGGATGAACGATACCTTCTTGCCCACCGCGTCCACGCAAGTGACATCCATCTCAGGCATCAGCGCAGCGATCACCGCACCCGGTAGCCCAGCACCGCTGCCTACGTCTAAGAGGCGCTTGGCGTTGCCGGCCCCCCAGCGCCGTAGCGGAGCGACGATGGACATGCTGTCGAGCAGGTGCAGCACCAGCATCTCGGCGGGCGCGCGCACAGCAGTCAGGTTGTAGACGCGGTTCCACTTGGTGAGCAACTCCAGGTAGTCGAGCAAAAGCTGGGCTTGGGGTTCGCTCAGCGGTGCCCCCATCTGAGCGCCGGCTTCGGTCAGCTGACCGAGGTCATCACGCCGCGACATTGATCTCGGGTGTCTCGATGGGCTGAGAATCCGTTGTGCGGCCCTTTTTCAGGTGGATCAACAACAGCGAAATGGCCGCCGGCGTCACGCCAGAAAGCCGAGAAGCCTGGCCCAAGGTCTCCGGCCGCTGTTGGGCAAGCCGCTGTCTCACCTCGTGCGAGAGCGCCGCCACACGGGCATAGTCCAACTCGGGCGGCAAGCGCAAACTCTCGAACTGGGCCATTCGTTCGACTGCCTCGTTCTGCTTGTCGATGTAGCCGGCGTACTTGATGCTCACTGCTACTTGCTCAATCACCGCGTCGGCGAGCGCTGGGCCCAGCTCAGCGCACAATGTTTCACGTGAAACACCGGCCTCCGGCTGGGCAATGCGGGCAATTTCCACAATCTGGTCGAAGTCAACGCCAGGCCGGCGCAGCAACTCGGCCAAGCTGTATTCATGCGCGAGGGGGCTGCCCAAAATCCGCGCTGCGTCGGCGGCGGGTAGCGCCAAAGGGGTGGCCCAAGTCGTTTCAAGCCGCTGCGTTTCACGTGAAACAACCTCGCGCTTGCGGCGAAAGGAGTCCCAGCGCGCGTCGTTTACCAAACCCAGCTCACGGCCTTTTTCGGTCAGGCGCAGGTCGGCATTGTCCTCGCGCAACTGCAGGCGAAACTCAGCCCGGCTGGTGAACATGCGGTAGGGCTCGGTCACGCCTTTGGTGATCAAGTCGTCTACCAACACACCCAGGTAGGCTTGATTTCGCCCTGGCAGCCAGGCCTCGCGGCCTTGCGCTTGCAGGGCGGCATTCAAACCAGCGAACAGTCCTTGCGCCGCAGCCTCTTCGTAACCCGTGGTGCCGTTGAGCTGCCCAGCGAAAAACAGGCCGCGGATCGACTTGGTTTCAAAGTTGGCAAGCAGCGCACGCGGGTCGAAAAAATCGTACTCGATCGCATAGCCTGGCCGCACCAGGTGCGCTTGCTCCAGGCCTCGCATCGAGTGCACGGCGGCGCATTGAACGTCGAACGGCAGCGAGGTTGAAATACCGTTGGGGTAGAACTCGTGCGTGGTCAGACCCTCAGGCTCCAGAAAAACCTGGTGCGAAGTCTTCTCGGCGAAGCGGGTCACCTTGTCTTCTATGCTCGGGCAGTACCGCGGGCCCACCCCCTCTATCACACCGGTGAACATGGGGCTGCGATCTAAGCCTGCGCGAATGATCTCGTGCGTACGCTCGTTGGTCTCGGTCATCCAACACGGCAGCTGTCGGGGGTGCTGGCCGGCATCACCCATGAAGCTGAACACCGGCACCGGGTCCAGGTCGCCCAACTGCTCGGTCAGACGCCGAAAGTCTATGCTGCGGCCGTCGATGCGCGGCGGGGTTCCCGTCTTGAGGCGCCCTTGCGGCAGCTGGAGCTCCTTCAGCCGCGCCGCCAGCGTCACCGCCGGCGGGTCGCCGGCACGCCCAGCCGCGTGGTGTTGCAAGCCCACGTGTACACGGCCGTTGAGGAAAGTGCCGGCAGTCAACACGACCGCGCGCCCGACGAAGCGAACGCCGGTTTGCGTAATGGCCCCGACCACGCGGTCACCCTGCAGCGCCAAGTCATCTACCGCTTGCTGAAACAACCACAAATTCGGCTGATTCTCCAGCCGGTGCCGGATGGCAGCCTTGTACAAGAGGCGGTCCGCCTGCGCGCGGGTTGCACGAACGGCGGGCCCCTTCGAGCTATTGAGGATGCGAAATTGAATTCCCGCTTCGTCGGTAGCCTCGGCCATCGCCCCACCAAGGGCGTCGATTTCTTTCACCAGATGGCCTTTGCCGATGCCACCGATGGACGGATTGCAGCTCATCTGCCCCAGCGTTTCCAAGTTGTGCGTCAAGAGCAAGGTGGCGCAGCCCCTGCGCGCAGCGGCCAGCGCAGCCTCGGTGCCCGCATGGCCGCCCCCCACTACGATCACATCGAACTCTTTGGGAAATTGCAACTGGTTTACTCCGGCATCAAACTATCCACCACAAGTAAGTTTGCGCTTACACTTTCTTGTGCCGCGGCTGGCCGAGGCGTTCTGCCCTACAGGCCAGCCGCCGCGCGCAGCGCGCTCGCCTTGTCGGTGCGCTCCCAGGTGAATTCAGGCTCTTCGCGCCCGAAGTGTCCGTACGCTGCGGTCTTTTGGTAAATCGGGCGCAGCAGATCGAGCATCGTGATGATGCCTTTGGGGCGCAGGTCGAAATGCTCGTTGACCAGCGCGGCAAGCTTTTCGTCGGGTATCACCCCCGTGCCTTCGGTGAAAACGGTGATGTTCATCGGCTTGGCAACGCCGATCGCGTAAGCAACCTGGATTTGACACTGACGGGCCAACCCGGCAGCCACAATGTTCTTGGCCACGTAACGCGCGGCATACGCCGCCGACCGGTCGACCTTGCTCGGGTCTTTGCCGCTGAATGCGCCGCCGCCATGCGGGCAGGCGCCACCGTAGGTATCGACAATGATTTTTCGCCCCGTCAAACCGCAGTCGCCCTGCGGACCGCCGACGACAAAACGTCCCGTGGGGTTGATCAGAAACTTGGTCCCCGCATGCAACCAGTTTTTTGGCAGCACCGGCTTGATGATTTCTTCCATCACGGCGTCGATGAACTGCTGCGTCATCTTGCTGCCGTTGCTCATCTCGGGCGCGTGCTGGCTCGACAGCACCACGGTGTCTATGCTGTGCGGCTTGCCATCCACATACCGCAGCGTCACTTGACTCTTAGCGTCCGGCCGTAGGAAAGGAAGCCGCCCATCCTTGCGCAACTGCGCATGGCGCTCGACCAGCCGGTGTGCGTAGTAAATCGGCGCTGGCATCAATTCGGGCGTCTCGTCACAGGCGTAGCCGAACATCAGCCCCTGGTCGCCCGCACCGAGGTTGAGGTGGTCGTCACTCGCGTGATCAACCCCCTGCGCAATGTCGTTGCTTTGTTTGTCATAGGCAACGAGCACGGCGCAACCCTTGTAGTCGATGCCGTATTCCGTATTGTCGTAGCCTATGCGCTTGATGGTGTCGCGCGCCACCTGTATGTAGTCGACGTGCGCATTGGTGGTGATTTCACCTGCCAACACCACGAGGCCGGTATTGCACAAGGTTTCGGCGGCAACGCGGGACCGCGGGTCTTGCGCGAAGATTGCATCGAGAATGGCGTCCGAGATCTGGTCGGACACCTTGTCAGGGTGGCCTTCAGAAACGGATTCGGATGTGAATAGAAAATCGTTCGACACTTTTAAACTCCTGACAGGTAAGACCTTGCGTTGCCGGCCGTCGCGGTAGGAATAGCGGCGAACGCTTTAGCGGAACTCAGTTGGGCGCTGCTGCGTGAGCCACAGCCCCCGCCCAAGCGCTCCACAGGTGAGTGATGCGTCGCCCCGCAAGTAGTTCGATAACTCGGCGACAGTGCAATTATAGGAGGCCTCTTCTTGCTCTTGCTGCGGTATTTGTCACGCTGGCCCCTGCGCCTTCTTCACGCGCTGGGGTCGATCGTGGGCTGGCTCAGTTACGGCCTTTCGCCGTCGTATCGGCAAAGATTTGTCGCCAACGCCCGCCGGGCGGGTATTTCGCACGCTTGTTCACGGCGAGCGATTGCCGCTGCCGGGCAGTTGGTGGCGGAGTTGCCCTTTTTGTGGTTGCGGCCGGCCACGCAACCCATCTTGCACCATGTCACCTGGGACGGGATAGCTTTGGCCGAGGCAGCGTACGACCAAGGCCGCGGGGTGGTATTTCTGACACCGCATCTGGGTTGCTTCGAGGTCACGGCGCAAGCCCTGGCCGAACGCTTTGGCGCTAACTATGGCCCCATTACCGTGTTGTACCGTCCGGCACGTCAGCGTTGGCTGCGTGAGTTGCAAGCGGATTCACGCGCGCGCCCCAGCCTGGCGACCGCGCCAGCGACTGTAGCCGGCGTGCGCAAGATGATCCGCGCTTTGCGCCGCGGCGAGGCGGTGGGCCTCTTGCCCGACCAGGTACCCCCCGACGGTATGGGTGTATGGGCGCCATTTTTTGGCCAGCCTGCCTACACCATGGTTCTGGCCGCTCGCCTGGTGCAGCAGACAGGCGCAACCCCGCTGTTGGTCTGGGGTGAGCGGCTAGCGCGCGGTCGCGGCTATATCGTGCACGTCTCTACGCTGCCGCACGCGCTGCCGGCTGGCGACGAGGCGCAAGCAGAATGCGCCACCGCCATCAACCGCGCGATGGAAACCCTGATCCGGCAATGTCCTCAGCAGTACTTGTGGGGCTACGATCGCTACAAATCGCCTCGGGCCGTGTCTGGGCCCTGAACCGAAACTCGACCCGCCAACGCATTGTGGCTGCGCGCCTCTTTCTCGTGCTATTGTGGTTATTGCACTGGCTACCGCTACCGTTGTTGGCGCTGCTGGGGCGCGCGGTCGGTTGGGCGCTGTACTGGCTGGCAAAATCGCGTCGCGCCGTCGCACTGCGCAACCTCGAGTTGTGCTTTCCGAATCTCACCTTGGCGCAGCGCAGCGAACTGGCCAAAGAACACTTCCAGTGGCTAGGCCGCAGCATCCTCGAGCGTGGGCTGCTCTGGTATGCCACGCCAGCGCGGCTCAAGCGCTTAATCAGCGTCGAGGGCGACGCACACTTGGCCGAGCGCAGCGAACGCCCGGTGATGTGGCTGGTACCTCACTTCATGGCGCTGGATGTAGCCGGGGCCGCGACGCAGTTGTTCCAGCGCCAGCAGGTGGTTTCGATCTATCAGGAACAAAGCGACAAAGTGATGAACGCGGCCATGCGGCGCGGCCGAGTGCGCTTCAACCAGGGCGAGCTGTTTGCACGCAGTGCCTCGGCCAAGCCGCTGATTCGCGCAATCAAGAAACGAATGGCGTTTTTCAACCTCCCAGACATGGACTTCGGTATTCGCGATGCCGCTTTTGTGCCTTTTTTCGGTGTTCCAGCCGCCACGCTGTTGGCGCCCTCGCGCATGGCGCGCGCTTTGAACATGCTCGTGCAACCGGTGCTGGCCGAGATGCTGCCCGGCGGACAGGGCTACCGGGTGCGTTTTCTTGATGCTTGGACGAGCTTTCCAAGCGACGACGCGTTGGCCGATGCCAGCGCGATGAACCGTTGGATCGAGGATGAGGTTCGCCGCAACCCGGCCCAGTACTTATGGGTGCACAAGCGCTTCAAGACGCGGCCTGAGGGAGACGCGCCGCTGTATCGACGCTGAGCAAATCCCAACCACAGCGGCAACGCTGTGGGCACCGTATGCTTTGCCCTTCTTATTGAGACAGAACCCTTAGCATGAACCGACTACCTGAACACCCAACATCGGGATCGTCTGAACCCTGGCGACGGCACGAACCGCATGCGGCCTACGTTCCGCCGCCGCCGAAGACGTGGATCGGCAAGCTCATCGTGGGCGTTGTCGGCGCGGTGGTGATACTCGCCTCGTTATTAGTGTCCATTGTGGTGTTCGCCCTGGTCGCGAGCCTCTTGTTGGCAGGGGTCATCTACTTCATATGGACGGTGCGACGAGCGCAGCGCAAAGTACAACGGCAGACCATCGACATGCCATAGCTGGCTCTGCTGCAAATTGGAGTCGCGAACAAAGAGCGGTCCGACTTTAGGCCGCTGACAAAGCCGAAAGCAACGCATCCAAACGACAGGCGCAGGGCTGTCGGCGCCGATCCAAATTTGAGCCACCGTTCCGACCGAATATTGAGCCAGGGGTGGAAGCCGACCTTGAGATGGTCGGCTGTGAAGTGTAGGTCTTTGTCTGGTTCGTTGATCTTCTCGATGGTGGGTTGATCGCGCGGGGGAATCCGTGCAGGACGTAGCCCGTAGCGGATTCCCCCGCGCGGCGGTCGTGAGCGGCCGGGCTTGCCGCGCATCAGGCCACGCGAGCGCGCTTGCCTCAACCCTTGTTATCAATCCGTTTGCGCGAAGCAGCTACCAGCCCGACTTCGACGAATGCTTCCAACCGAACGACGCGCTCGGTCAGTGATTCGATCTTGTCCTGCTGAGCCTTTACGGTGCCGGATAAGCGTTCCACCTTGTCGTTCATCTTGATAACGGCGGTGATGGCATCCCACATCTTGTCGGCAACGCCCATCAGTGCGACCGCTTACGCTTCTCAAGTGCGGCAATGCGCTTGTTCGATGCCTCCACGTACGCAAGCGCATCATCAATGGCTGCGCTAGCGCTGGCAGTCGTCTTGACCATCTGGTCAATCATTCCTTCAAGAATCTTGTCGTCCTCGGAAGGGCGGAAAGATGCGGCTGCACGCCGTAGGAATTCGCCTGTAGACAACCCAGCCGCCTTCGCCACCGCGGCAATCTGGCGCTTCTCGGTTGCAGTGACGAGCACGGGGATGCGCTCTGTTGCTGTATTCATGGTTCCACCTCGATGAGTGACGGTATGGGCATGTGCTGACCATGTCCAGTATAGAACAGAATGAAGGGGTTGTTCATTAGCGCAATCTTCAGCGGATCGCGGAATTAGCGACATCCGCTACGCACACACTGCCCGCAGTGTCCACTGCGATGCCGGAAGGTCGATTGAACCCCGCATTCAAAGACAACCCGTCGCTCAAACTGTCCTGCGCAATAGTCCCCGCGAGCGACCTGAATGACTTCACTCGCGCGCATCGGACCAAAATGCCATCCACTTTCTTTGCCGGCATTGTGCCCCGCCCGTTGATCACGTCGCGTTGCAACGCAAACTACCCTTGCGGGTCGTTGAAGATCCACACGTCATACCCCACGCCGGCCGGCAGCCGGGTGTCGAAGCGAAAAGGTTCATCCAACGCAAGGCCATTGGGGTTGGCGTTCAAGCGCATCGAGTCCAAGCCATTGCTGACGTCGACAAACCCTTCGTCCAGGCCCGCAATCGTGCCGCCCAGCTCGAAAGTTGGCACCCCCTTGGCCCCAGCCGACTCACCCCCACCGCCGCCACAGGCGCATAGCGCGATTGCTGCAACGATGCCGGCGCTGCCTCGCAGTGCGCGCAGGTTGAAGATAGAGATGGCCCAATCTGACTTGTTTAGCCTCCTTTAGTATTTCTCTGCCACTCGTTCAAGATACACCTAGAACGGCTCACGCGAGGCGCGCAGCGATAATCTGAGCATGAAACTGCGCTTCACCAAGATGCAAGGCGCGGGCAACGATTTTGTGGTGTTTGACGCTGTGCACAGCCCCATCGAAATGACGCCTGCTCAGTACCGCAAGCTCGGCGACCGGCACTTTGGCGTCGGCGCAGACCAGATTTTGCGCGTCGAGCGCAGCCTGGTTTCTGGGGTGGACTTTGCCTACCGCATCTTCAACGCCGAGAGCGGCGAGGAGGTCGAGCAATGCGGCAATGGCGCGCGCTGCTTCATGCGCTATGTGCACGACAAGGGCTTGAGTGACAAGCCAACGCTGCGTGTAGAAACCGTGAGCACATTGCTGGAGTTGTCGCTGCAAGACGATGGGCGGGTCGCTGTGGACATGGGTCGCCCGGTGTTCGATTTGGCCCAAGTGCCGTTCAGGGCAGCACATTTGGTACCGCGCGCTGTCAACGGATTTCAGCTCTGGCCGCTTGAACTTGCCGAAGGGCCAGTAGAAGTTGCGGTGCTATCGATGGGCAACCCACACGCGGTGCAATTGGTGGCTGATGTCGGCACGGCGCTCGTTTCAACGGTCGGCGCCGAAATTGAACGCCATGCGCGCTTTCCGCGCCAAGTCAACGCTGGGTTCATGCAGATACTGAGCCGCGGCGAAGTCCGCCTGCGTGTATTCGAGCGCGGCGCAGGCGAGACGCTGGCTTGTGGCACGGGTGCCTGCGCCGCCGTCGTCGCTGGTATTCGCCTTGGTCTGCTGGAC
>Ga0224497_10002703_pt1 | contig 10374 bp, 3 predicted proteins | sample SF_Jul11_sed_USG_4_FD_167970 | JGI IMG/M metagenome (GOLD analysis project Ga0224497, IMG submission 167970) | Sediment microbial communities from San Francisco Bay, California, United States - SF_Jul11_sed_USGS_13 | ecosystem: Environmental > Aquatic > Marine > Sediment | place: USA: California...
TCGCCGGGAACGTACGTTTTACAGAGAGGAAGGCGGAAATTCGTTCGCCTGGAGATCGACGGTGCGGAAGTCAGGGACGATGACGGCTCGTCTCCGGAGGGTCAGGCGGACAGGGGTTGACATGCCCGTACTCGAGGACAGCGACCTCCGAATGTTGACATGTAACACGGGGCCGTCTAACCTGTTGGAGCGTTGCAGCCCGTTGACTGCGGGGCGCGACGACGGGTTTCCTCCAGGGAGACCACTTGCCGGTCGACGAGGGTGCGCCGTAAGCGCATATTATTTATAGAGATAGCATCGACTTTGGTGTCGAGGTGATTACGACGGAGGCTGCTTCGCGGCGGAGGGCTGCGGGCGCGTCTCGGTTCGTCGTCACTACCGGGTTTCATTGCGAAGCGCCGGCATTGAGCAGGTTCGAAACCGGCAAGCGAGTTTCCTCAACAGACGGGGAGGGCACTATCGGCTCTACGTTTGTTCGCATCTCCGGAAGTCGGCCGTCGACTTCCCGCACAGTCGTCTCTAATTCTTTTGTTGACCGGGTCACCGGAGGCACGGGGAACATGAGTTCCCGTGCGCGTTTTCCGTGGCCGAGGAAAGGTCGACAGTTCTCCTTACTGCCCGAGGAGGGTGGATCAATGCTGCGTAATTGGTTCAGAGGGGCTTTTCGTTCGAGTCTGGCTGCGGCCGGGTTGGCGCTGTTTATCGCCAGCCCGCTGTTCGGCCAGGAGAGCAACGGGAAGATCCAGGGCCGAGTCACCGATGAAGCGACCGGTGCTCCCATCGCGGGGGCGCAGGTTACCGTAGTCGGTACGACATTCGGCAATCTTACTAACGACCAGGGTTTCTACTTCATCAACGAAGTGCACGCCGGGCTTCAGACGGTTCGCGCCGAATACATCGGCTATCGTGCGGTGGAAGTCAGCGACGAGCGAATCCTGGCCGGTCAGACAACGACGCTCAACTTCCAGCTGGGGGCCTCGGCCGTAGTGCTCGAGGCGATCACGGTAGAGGGCGAGCGCAACCCGCTGGTGCCGCGCGACCAGACGTCGACCAAGTCGATCGTGCAGGGTGAGACCATCGATCAGCTGCCGCTCGACAATGCGTCGAGCATCGTCGTGTTGCAGCCGGGTGTGGTCGAGACCAACCGAGGGCGCACGATCCGCGGCGGCCGACCGAACGAGGAAGCCGTCGTGATCAACGGCGTGCTGACGCGTGGTTTCGGTACGGGAACGTCCGACAATATCGCGCTGCCGACGAACGCGCTCGAGCAGGTCGACGTCAACATCGGAGCCTTCTCGGCCGAGTTCGGCGACGCGCAGTCGGGTATCGTCAGCTTCGTCACACGTTCGGGCGGTCCGGCGTTCACCGGATCCATGGAAGTGATGAGCGACCAGCTCGGGCCTGACGCCTGGCGCACGAACTTCAATCGGGCGGAGTTGACGCTGGGCGGACCGATCGCCGGCCCCCTCACGTTCTTCTTCGCGGGCACGGCATCGGGTCAGGACGGGAGCGGGACGGAACTCGAGCCCCGCCACTACGTGATCAACGGGTTCGACACCTGTGACATCGCGAGCTTCTGTGACGGCGCGGGCGGCCGTCCGGAATTCGGCGAGGCGGCGACGTTCAGCCTGCCGCGCTCCTCGAGCGCACCAGGCGTGTCGGACTTCGTCGACGTGACGGCGCCGACGTACGTCGAGTTCGACAACGGCCGAACCGTTCCGTTCGGCTGGAGCCAGAGCGACCTGTTCCACGCCAACCTGAACTACCAGCTGCCCCGCGGTTCGCGGATCAACTTCTCGTTCAACCGCAACCGCAACCAGAACATGGGCCACTCCGGCTTCACGTCGAACTTCAGCTTTGACGGAGTCGACGGAGGGCTCGGTACGAGAAATTCCTATGCCCTGTCCTGGTTCCAGACGATTTCTCAGTCTGCCGACCAGCAGCTGGCGTTCGATTTCCTGGCGGCGTTCTCGCAGGATCGGAACACGAATGGCATGCTCGACCAGCAGTGGTGGCTGGACAACATGGATCCGACGTTTGGCTTCCTGACGAGCAACGTAAAATTCGCGTTTGACGACGCCAACCGGACGGTGACCGGGTTCGATGCGTTTGACCCGTCGGAAGAGTTCATCCAGGCGTACCGCAGTAATGCCGTGCCGCGGGACAGCATGCTGCTGTTCCCGAACCGGATCGATCTGGCGACGACGTCGCAGTCGCTGACCGGATTGACCAGCAACCTGCGGTCGAATCCGTACGGCATGGCGACCTCTTTCAATCTGAATGGGGCCGGCGGTGGCGGCATCGGTAAGAGCTCGGAAGACCGTCTGCAGCTGCGCGGTTCGCTCGACTGGCAGCTCGGCCGGTTCAATCGAATCAAGGCCGGCGCCGAGTACTTCGCCGTGGCCCTCGATGCGTTCACGTTGCCGCTGTTCAGCAACGGTGCTCCGCTGCCGGAGTCTGCCGATCCGCGTAAGATCGGCGCCTTCCTGCAGGACCGCCTGGACATCGGCGATCTCGTACTGGAGGCCGGAATCCGGTTTGACTATCTCGACACGGACGCTGAGTACCCGATCATTCCGGGATTCGTGTTCAACGTGCCGGACAGCCTGAAGGCCGATTTCGTTCGGTTCGACGGGAACACCGGGACGTACGTGCCGGCGTTCGACGTACCGTGCAACGCGGGTGCGCCGACGAACCCGACGGGCGTCTGCAAGAGCAACTTCATCGCGGGCGAGACCAAGTCGGAATTCAGCCCGCGCATCGGCGCGAGCTTCCCGGTCACCCCGACCTCGACGTTCCGGCTGAGCTATGGCCGCTTCGTCCAGACCCCGGCCTTCTTCACGACCTCTTCGTTTGCCGTCGGCGAGACAGGTGTGGCGCAGGGTAACCTGGGCGTGCTGCAGGACGTGAACTTCGACCTGACCAACGGCAACACGAACTCGACGTTCGGTCGGGATGTGGACATGCCGGCAACTCGGACCTTCGAGTTCGGCTATCGTCAGTTGATCGGCGACGATCTGGTGGTCGACATTTCCGCGTTCAACAAGAAGCAGAAGGGGGCGCTCGCTTCACGGAGCATTCCGTTCGAGGATCCGAACCGCGCGGGAGCCACGATTTTCTTCAACGTGGTGACCAACGCCGACTTCACGGAGTCGAACGGGTTCGAGGTCAAGGTCGACAAGTCGGTCGGCAACATGATCAACAGCAACCTGTCGTACAGCTTCCTCGATGCGCGTGGCACGGGATCAGATCCGTTCTTCTTCGAGAACTTCATCCTGCGCGCCACATCGAACCTGTCGCTGTTGACGGGACAGCCGACGCTGCCGCCCGAGGTGCTGCTCACTCTCGAGCAGAGCCGTAAGCACAGCCTCAGCTGGACGGGAAGCCTGTCGTTCCCGACAGACTTCCAGGAAGGCACCGTGGCAGGATCGATCCTCAAGGATCTGAGCCTGTTCACGATCCTGCGCGTGCGCAGCGGTCTTCCCTACACGAAGCTGCTGAACCAGGGGAACGGCCCGATCGGTCCACCGAGTGGTGGTGGTCTGCCGGAGAGCTCGATCAGCGGCGCTGAGACGCCGTGGACGATCGGATTCGACCTGCGGTTCACGAAGGGCTTCCAGCTGGGCGGCGTGAACGCGCAAGCGTTCGTCGACTGGCGGAATCCGTTCGACATCGAATCCAACTCGACGGTGTTCCTCGAGACGGGCAACGAAGTCAACGAGGAATTCAGGGATCGGTCCTTGTCGAGCACGCTGCGTGACTCGCAGCTCGATGGCGACAACAACATCGATGACTTCGACATCGCCAGCGAGTCGACCGACAACCCGTTCAACGTCTTCATGCTTCTGCGGGCCGAGCAGCGCTTCGGCAACGGCGACGGAATCTTCACCGTCGAGGAGCAGGAAACCGCGTTCGGGCAGATCTACGAACACAACGTCGGCGTGAATTCGCGCTTCAAGACGTCGGACCAGCTCATGAGAATCGGTCTCCGGATCGCGTTCTAACGAAGGATTTACGGAAGAGGGGGGGCGGCTTCGGCCGCTCCCCGTCACCCGAAGACCAGGAGTGGCAATGAATCTCACGACGTTTGCACAGCTCGGTCGCAGGAGTCGGCGGCTGGTATGGGGCGGTGCGCTGACGGGCTTGTTGCTGGCCGCGGGGACTACCGCGATCGGCGACGTGCACCCGGACGCCAAGCGCCTGGCAGACCAGCGGCGCGAGTCGTTTTCCCTGTTTGCGGGCCCGACGGCGGTGCTGCAGGGAAACCAGCTCCAGTGCGGCCTGACGAATGACGGTAACGGTACCTGCACGGACGTGTTCAACAGTCCGACGGGCGGCGGCGGATTCTGGCCGACCGGTTCACCCAACCAGTACATCTTCAACACGGGCATCCAGTTCGCGTCGATCATCGGTGCGGACGGCGGGCCGTGGGCGAACGACACGGTCGGAGCGTTCTTCTTCGATGCTTCCGGCAGAAATCCGTCCGGAACGGCCGTGACGAATATCTTCGATTCGCTGAATCCTGACGATCTCGCGAATTGGCCGGCGGAAGCGTTCGTCTCCGATCCTGACATCTTCCAGGACGTGCTGGTAGGCAGAAGGACGGCCTCTCAGCAGGACTCGTGGATGCAGTACTGGGACGGTGACCCCTCGAAGATCCGGGGCCGTCAGCATCCGATCGGCGTAACCGTGACGTCCCGCTCACTGGCCTGGAATTATCCGGCCGGTAACGAGGCGTTGATCTACTTCATCTTCACGGTGCACAATTCTTCGGGAGATGCCGAGTTTCAGCGGCTGAACGAAGCCCAGTTCTTCGCGGGCGCAAACAGCCTGCCGGATGCGGGCTACACGCTGACGGAGACCTACGCCGCGTTCGCTACGGACATGGACGTGACGGCCAACGCCGGCGAGAACTACTCCAGCGTGATCCTGCCGTTCGATCTCGGCTTGTCCTATCACGGCGGGTTCGACGCACCGACGTTCGAGTACGCGCCGGACATCTTTTTCCCGCCGTTCTTCACGACGGCGCCAGGCCTGATCGGGATCAAGTATCTGCGGAGCCCGATCAACCCGGCTACGGGGAGCGAGGTAGGCCTGACGCTGTTCTCGGTCACGCTGAACTCGGCCACCGGGTTCCCGGATCCGAGCAACGACAGGCAGCTGTGGCGGTATCTGTCGGGCAAGGTGAATCCGGCACAGGGAGACTTCCCGTGTTCGGTCACGCCGGAGGTGGTTAACACCGACCCGGCGCTGCAGCAGAGGTCGATTTGCTTCCTGACCGAAACGGCGGCCGACACGCGGTTCTATCAGGCGTCCGGACCGTTCGATATCGCGCCGGGTGCGGATGGTACGATCGTGGTGGCGTACATCGCGGCCGCGACTCTGGCGACGCTGCCGGACGGCTCACCGACCGGTATCTCGGCGAACGACCCGAACGCGAACGCGAACCCACCGGGAATCGCTTCGTTCCACCCGGGATTCCCGAGTGCGCGCGGTTGCACGGACGCGACGGCGACGAGCTGCACCGAAGTTGACAACGTCAATGCGGTGAAAAACATCGAGCGTGGCGCTGGCTGGGTGTCCTACACGGGCCCCCCGCCGACCAACGCTCTGGAAAGTCCATCGCAGAAGATCGACCAGTTCCAGGTCCAGTTCGTTCCGGGCAGCCTGCTCGGCAAGGCGCTGGTGGCACAGACGATCTTCGATTCGAAGTTCCTGCTCGGCTTTGCGCCGGATCAGCCGGTGTTCTACCTGGTCCCGGGCAACAACAACGTGACCGTGATCTGGGAAGCGAGCGCTTCCGAGGATCCCGCCGGCGAAGGTGACCCGTTCTACGCGGTCGCCAGCAATCCGGCGAGCGCGCTGTTCAATCCGAACTATCGGCAGTTCGACACCGAGGGGTATCGGATCTGGCGCGGAACGAACCCGGGTAACCTCTCGTTGCTCGCTCAGTTCGATTACGGCAACACGACGTTCAGTGACTTTACGTGCGAGACGGTCGGTCCGGCCGAGGATATCGGAAACCCGGATCCGGGATTCGTCGTCGGTGACGACTGCCCGATCGGTTTCCAGAAGGACTCCCCGGTCAATGCCGGCCTCGTATTCAACAACGGGTTCGCAGGCGGGCCTCCGGGCGGTGGTGTCGTTCGTCTGGCCGACGGGTCGGCCCTGGGCACTGCTTTGACGGTCACCGTCAATGATGACGTCGCGGGCGCCTCGGTCCCATTGACCGACGGCGGCGTTCCGTTCGTCTTCCTCGACAATTCCGTGACCAACAACTTCACGTACTTCTATTCCGTCAGCGCGTTCGACGTGAATTCGCTGGCATCCGGGCCGCACACGCTCCGTTCGGCGCGAGTGGCACAGAGCACGGTTCCGCGGGCAGACGCCCCGAACGTGGTCAACGCGGAGTTGGAGACGTTCATGTCGGGTGATGACGGAGTTCCCCTGGCGACGAACGCTCCGATGCCCACGCTTGATCCGGAAACCGGGATCTTCAGTGGTCCGATGCCGCCGACGGATGCGTATACGCTGGGCTTCGCGCCGGTACTGCCGCGTCTGTTGCCACAGTTGGCACTCACGGTGACGATCGACAGCATCCGGGCGGAGGCGAGTGGCAACCTGGCAGGCGGTACGCAGGAATTCCCGCCGTCGGCGAGCGGTAAGTGCTCGGTGACGGGTCCGGAGGGCAAGATCGGCAGTCACTTCGGCGCCTGCTGGAACATGTATCTCACGACCACACTCGATGGCGTTTCGACGCCGTCCGTAGTGCCCGGGTACAACCCGTGGTGGGATGCGTTCGGCGGGATCAGCGTGTTCGATCTGTCGATCGTGTCGCAGTCGGTTCCGTTCGACCAGGATGCTCTGGATGCGTTCGGGATTCCGTCCGGGCAGGGATTTGCGACGGTGAGCGCACGGCTCGGCGAAGGGTTCGGAACTTCGGCGGCCGAGGGCGCCCAGAACCGGCGGAATTCAACGTTCCACTCCGGCGTGCGCTGGTTCGATGGCAACTCGGCGAATGGAGCGGTGAATACGATCGCCGATCCGGCGAAGTTCCGCCGTGTAGGCCACCTGAGTGCAGTCGACACGGTGTGGGCTCCGATCAGCCACTCGCCGATAGATGGCTCGGATACCGATCCGAATTCGACATCCAACACCGTGATGTTCGAGAAGCAGTGCATGAATCGTGGCCAGGCATGGAACGACCGTGCGGCGGACATCGTGTTCAGCTGGTCCGGCGGCACCGTCACGGCTCGTGACGTGGTTCACCACGTGCCTGTCGTGTTCTCGCCGCGTGCGAGTCCGGGACACTTCGGATTCGTCACGGACGGTAACGGCAACGGCGTGATTGACTGGCACGACTTCAACTACATCGACGGCAACCTGGAGATCATCCGCCAGGTGGATGGTGGTAACTGCAATCAATTTGGCGGTACCAGCTTCGATGCAGGCCTGACGGCGACGCCGACCAGCATGACGGCGTCACCGACGATCTCACCGACGAGTACGGAACTCAACTCGGTGGTGGATCTCGAGAACGGTGCTGCGTTGCCGGCGACCGGCACGGGCTTCGGCATGTGGGTCAACGGGCACCGGTTCATCTTCGAGACGTCGGCCCTTCCGGCCGACGGCACGGAGTGGACGATGCGCTCGTACTACGGCGCCATGACCGTAGCCAGCGGCGGCGACGATCCGTCTGGCTACTCGTTCACGACGGATGCGGGCGGTGGTTGGGCCGGTGAGGGCTTCTCTGTCCGGCGTCCGATGCTGATTCCAGGCCTCACGTTCAACTGGAACGTGGCCAACGCCACGGCGGCTACGGGACCCGTGGACCTGACGCAGGTGCACACGGTGCCTGACCCGTATCTCGGGACGAGTCTGTACGATCTGTCCCCGACGTCGAAGCAGTTGATGTTCGTGAACCTGCCGCCGGAGGCGACGATCAGGATTTATACCCTGACCGGAGTGCTGGTGGACGTGCTCGTGCACGATGACGTCACGGCGGGTGGTCGCGAGGTCTGGAACGTCAGGAATCGCAACAACCAGTTCGTGGCGAGTGGTGTGTACTTCTTCCACGTGGTCACGCCCGAGGGCGACGAACACGTCGGGAAGTTCACGATCATCAATCAGGCAGGTAGTAACTAATTGACGCAGTAGCGAGCACCGGTGGGGGCGAGCGCCCCCACCGGAATCGACCAGCTCCTCAGGAGGATTTCATGCGGTTACTCAGCAGAATGGCGATCGCGTTTACCGCGACGGTTGCCCTGCCGGGGTTGCTCTGGGCGCAGGATAACCCGGTGCAAATCGAGGGCGACAATACGTCGTTCGGTGGTGTATCGGCGGAGTTTCTGCAGTTTGGTGCCGGCGCACGCGGTATGGCGCTCGGTGGCGGCTTCTCCACGATTGCCGACGATGTCAGCGCTCTCCATTACAACCCGGCTGGAATCACGTTTATGGACGGTCCGGAAGCGAGCCTTACGGTCATGCCGTATTTCGCTGACACGGACTATTACTGGGCCGGCCTGGCCTTCCCGTTCGGCGACGGCGACTTCGGATTCGGTGTGTCTCTGGCGCATTTCGGATTCTCCGACCAGCCGATTTTCACGGAAGCAGACGAGCAGGGCGACTCCGGCGAGTTTTACGGAGTCAGCGAGACCTCGGCGGCTCTGACGATCGCCCACGCGTTCATCGATCGATTCTCGGCCGGTTTCACCGTCAAGTTCATCACGGATGACCTGGCGACGGGCGCCCTGGCCGGAGCCTCGGCTTCGGCGGTTGCGTTCGACTTCGGCGTGAACTTCCACTCCGAGTTGGGCGACAAGCCGATCGCGCTGTCATTCGTCGTGCAGAATCTCGGCGGCACGCTCAGCCACTCGGGTGACGCGTTGCGCTTCCGTGATTTCGACGGCAGCACCAACGACCCGTCGCTTCCCGATCAGCGCGTCGACCCGATCTTTGCGGAAATCGTCACTGACGGTTTCCCACTGCCCAGGCTGTTCCGGGCGGGGTTGAGCTATGACATCGTGTCGGGCGATAACACTCGCCTGACGTTGCTCAGCGAGTTCGTCGAAGCGAACAACACGCAGCCTTCGTTTGGATTCGGCGGCGAGTTCGAGTGGATGAGCGATGTGAGCCCGATCGGAGCGGCGCTGCGTGGTTCCTATGCGACGCAGCCGGACAATGACGACCTGGGCGGCCTGCCGTGTGGCTGCAAGGACAATCTCGACGGACTCGGTGTTGGCGGCGGCATATTCTATCAGATCGCCGACGAGTACCGCGTCAAGTTCGACTATGCGTTCCGGCACTTCGGTACGCTCGGCAGCGTGGACGTGTTCAGCGTGACGTTCGGCTGGGACTAAGAGCGCGGAGGACGAGGAGTTGAACCGGTCGATGCTCGGTAACGTGGCCACCAGGCTGGCGCTCATGGCGCTGGTTTGGTGGTGCGTTCCACCGGGCGCTGTCGCGCAGGAGCTGTCCGAACCGGAGTTCGAGACGGTTCTGTTGCGTACCTGGGCTGACGGCGATCTGACGGTCGTCGATGGCCTGGCCCATGTGCCACTGTCGATCATGGCGGGCGGCACGACGGGGTCATATCGGTTCGAACTGGTCGTATTCGATGCAGATGACACACAGCTGTACCGGGATAGCTGGGAGAGAGCCCTGAGCAACCGGGCCGCCGCCTATGCGGAAACCGGCACCTCCACCTTGCTCGAGCCGTTTCGATTCGGAGTCATGTCGGGAGCCTACGAGGTTGAACTTCGTGCGTATCCGACAGACGCCCCGGATCTGGGAGTGAAGGTTCGCCTGCCGATTGATGGCTATGCGGAGAAGCCCGTAGCGTCGGACTTGTTTCTGGCCTATCGGGTGGAACCGCTGGATGACGAAGCAGGCGGGAGCTGGTCGATAACTCACGGAGGCTTCGGGATCGCTGCAGTCGCGCGTACCTCGGTTCTTCCTCAGGAACCTCAGCTGTCATACTATCTTGAGTTGTATGGTGGAGACGAAGCTGCGACGGCTGCGATCACAGCCGCAGTCGTCGACGCAGCCGGATCGGAAGTGTACCGGACACCCGCCACGAACGTGGATGTACCCGTCGGGGGAATCCCGTTCGCCGGCAGTCTCAAGCTCGCGGGGCTACCACCCGGCGATTATTTGCTGCGGTTGGATGTCGCCAGCGGGGAGTCGGAGGCAAGTCCGACGGCTCCATTCCGAATGCTGGAGGCTGCGGCGGTACCGGTGGGCGAACCTGAGACGTATGAGTCCACGTACTTCGCGTCGCTGTCCGACCAGGAACTGGAGGACACGTTCGGGGGTGTCGGCTATCTCGTGACGGAGGGCGAGCGCCAGGTGTATGAGGCGCTTCCGCCGGATGCG